>Ga0209449_1000155_pt1 | contig 59580 bp, 45 predicted proteins | sample SaaInlV_100m_DNA_5_FD_184671 | JGI IMG/M metagenome (GOLD analysis project Ga0209449, IMG submission 184671) | Marine microbial communities from expanding oxygen minimum zones in the Saanich Inlet - Saanich Inlet SI073_LV_200m_DNA (SPAdes) (version 2) | ecosystem: Environmental > Aquatic >...
AACATCCGCTCTGCAACAGTTCGGTCAGGCTGACTATTGTCGAGCCTCAGTTCACCACAAATTCCACACATATCAGAACCTTAATAACGTACTAAACTCTCAACGGAGAGCCATTCATCGTAGATCTTTTTCAACTCCAGCGCCTGTTTACGGTTTTTAGGGCTGTAGTCACGCACCAGATAATAGCGCTTACCACGGGAGGTCACAGCGGTCACCTCAGCCTTAAACTTGGCATCTCGTAGATCCTTAACCACCTTATGCGCCCGTTTTTTACTGGTGAAGGTCGCCATCTGGATATGTTTACGCCGCTTACTGCTGCGCTTGGGGGTTGTTTTTGTAGCGCTTTTTGTAGAGGTTTTTATTGCGGCTTTAGGTTGAACGGCTTCTGCCTTCTTGACCGCTACAGATTTGGGTACTGCCTGCTTCTGAGGTTTGACCGCCGCAGGTTTCTTCTTAAGCTGCACTGGCTTCTTAAGCTGTACTGGAATGGGTTGCTGCTTTGGCTTTGCCACTTCGGTTCTCTTAGGAACTGTTTTCTCTTCAGCAGACTCAACCTTCTCCGCTTTTTGCTCAACCGGCTGAGGCTTAATGACTACAGGTTGAGCCACCTCTGACTCCACTACTGCGGTTACCGTTGGCTTCTCTTCCGCAATCTTAGACTCAACCTTAAGTTCAACTTTAGGCTCAACCCGAACCATTTGCGGCTGCGGCTTCTCTATCACTGGAACAGGAGACTCGGCAACCTCAACTTTTTTCTCCACCACCTCTTGAGTAGCTTCCACCACAATCGGTTTAGGGGCGGGTTCTGCCTGTAGGGTTGAAGACACTGACAACGAGGCCCTCTCCTCTGCTGGCAACTGCGCGGCCAACTTCAGTTGCTGCTGCTTACGCTGCGCACGGGTCTCCTCCAACAGCTTTTCCAGCTCTTGATACTCTTGCAAAAAAGGGTCCTGCACCGCAGCCCCCTGCGGGGCGACTGCAGTCTGAACCTGCTGTTGATCCGGCTGAGGCTCATCATCACCGAAGAAGAGCGTACCACCAACCACCGCCGATAACGCAGTAGCCAGCCCGACAAAGAGTGTCATCTGGTTTTGCATAGAGAGAAAATTGTTTATCAAAGAGTAAAGTGTATATACTACTGAAGTTACTCTATTTTGGTCACCATTGATTAGAAAAAATATGTCCGACCCCCTTCTGTCTCCACTACTGCAACTGAGTAAAGAGCACGGTTTTCCACTCTCTGCCGAATCACTACTGGCCGGTATTCCACTGAAAAAGGGGAAGCTAACCCCCGCACTGGCGCTACGTGCGCTGCAGCGATCCGGGCTAGAAGCCAGCGTTGAGGATATCGCCCTCAACGCCATTTCAGCCACACAACTCCCCGCACTGCTCTTTCTCAACAAGCAACAGGCAATCGTGTTGCTGGAGATCAAAGAGGATAAGGCGGTCACACTGGATCGACAGGGCGAGGCAAAATCCCTTGAACTAAAGGCGCTGAACCGACTTTATAACGGTCAAGCCTTGGTGGTCTCCGGTGTAACACCCGACAGCAACGAGAATCAGGGACGATTCTGGTTCTGGAAGATCATCTTCAAGGGGTGGCCCATCTACAGCGAGAGCATCTTTGCCTCATTTATGGTCAACCTGTTTGCACTGGCGAGCCCCCTGTTTGTGATGAACGTCTATGACCGAGTGGTCCCCAACGATGCAATGGAGACCCTCTGGGTGCTGGCCATCGGAGCTCTCTTGGTCGCAGGGTTTGATTTTCTACTACGCACACTACGCGCCTACTTCATCGATGTTGCGGGAAAACGGGCCGATCTTGCCCTCTCTGCCTCAATTTTTGAGCAGCTACTCGGCACACGCATGGAGGCACGAGACCCCGCCTCCGGCGCAACCGCCAACCATATGCGGGAGTTTGAGGGGATACGAGACTTCTTTACCTCCGCATCAATGACCACACTGGTCGACCTCCCTTTCTTAGTGATCTTCCTCGGGGTGATCTGGATGATTGGTGGCCCCATTGTGTTTGTGCCACTACTGACCATCCCCGTGGTGATGATCGCTGCACTGCTATTCCAGATCCCAATGCACCGCGCCATCCGCGAGACCTTTGAGGAGTCAACGGAGAAACACGCCATTCTGGTTGAGGCGATCTCCTCTGCCGAGACCATCAAAAGCGAGAATGCCGAAGGGGTGATGCAGCAGAAGTGGGAGCACTATGTTGAGCGCCTCGCCAAATCGGGAATGAAGAGCAAGCTCTGGTCGACACTGGCAATCAACTTCACCACCTTCGCTCATCAGATCACCACCATCGGCATTGTGCTACTGGGCGTACACCAGATCTCTGCGGGTGAGATGTCCGTTGGCGCACTGATCGCATCCACTATTCTTGCAGGTCGCGCACTGGCACCGATGACGGGAATTGCTGGACTGCTGATCCGTTATCGCCAGTCGATGATTGCACTCAAGGCTCTGCATGGGTTGATGAAGAAGCCGATAGAGCGCCCTGCCAACAGCCGCTTCCTCAACCGTCCTCCCATCAAGGGGGCCATTGAGTTTCGACAGGTGAGCTTTAGCTACCCTTCACAAGAGGAGAACGCATTAAACAGCCTCAACATTCGCATTCAGCCCGGAGAGCATGTAGCCATTGTCGGTCGTATTGGCTCTGGGAAGACCACACTGGAGAAGTTACTACTTGGGCTCTATCAGCCACAAGAGGGCAGCCTATTGGTCGATGGAACCCACCTTAGCCAGCTGGACCCGGCACAACTGCGGCGCTCTATCGGCTATGTATCTCAGGAGATTGTACTGTTCCGAGGCACACTGCGGGACAATATCAAGTTCGGCACCCCCCAAGCCAGTGATGAGGAGCTGCTCAAAGCCGCACAGATGGCAGGGGTGGATGAGTTTGCTCAGTTACACCCGAAAGGGTATGACATGATTGTGGGAGAGCGTGGTGAAGGGCTATCTGGTGGTCAGCGCCAAGCCGTTGCCATGGCCCGTGCGCTACTGTTGCAGCCTCCGATCTTGCTGCTGGATGAGCCTACCAGCTCAATGGATAACAGTACCGAAAATGGATGGAAAGCGCGCTTCACCCCGTTTCTAAAAGAGCGCACACTGATACTGGTAACCCATCGCGCCTCTCTGCTCTCACTGGCAGAGCGGCTGATTATTCTGGACCGAGGCCAGATTGTGGCCGATGGGCCACGCGATCAGGTGCTACAGGCGTTGAATCGGGGTGAATTGAACCAGACCAATTAGGAGCCTATCCAAGAAGCACCCAACTGAAGATCAACGAGCCATCAAATTCCTTAAGGCTATATTCCGGTTGATGCGTGCTGACGCAACCTCCATCTTATGTTTTTTCGATCCCAGTCGTCTTCTCTGCTGCTCCAGCCTTCTTTGGTAACGACTACTCTCCCGACTATAGCGCCCCAAACGCTTCTGTAACTCCACCCTGCGACGCTCTGCCCGATTATGCCGAAAGGCGGCACTGCCTTCAGCACTATCTCCGCCAACCATCACCATATTACTTACTGCTGGCTGCTCAACAACAGGTTGTGCCGGTGCCGGTGCTCTCACACCACTTACCCCATCAATCTCATCCATCGCATTAAACACAACCCAACCCGCATCCCTCATCTGAGAGTAGGCCCCATCCCACTGTGTAGTCACTACTGTTTGCACAGCAGGCTGCTCAACCATAACCACCTCAGCTGAACTATTCCGTACTGGATCATTCAACAACGGTTCCCCTCCAATCCCTGCAACCAACTGATCTACCCAACCCATCTTACCCTCTGCAACTTCCACTGCCTGCAGTTGACCCATCACTACCATGACATCCGCAGCCTGCACATAGTTTAGCAGCTGACCCATATGAGACAGCAGCTGATAACGTCCCAAATGGAGATCAATCTCATCCCCCAGCACCGCCTTTTTCGCTACTAGCTCCGCATCCGATGCAGCCATAATCGCCATCACATCGCCCTCACCCAGCTTAAATTGCTCCTGAGCCGATAAATGGTTCTCCTGTGCAATTTTATACTGTTGATGACTGGTATTGAGCAGTTGGCGCGAAACCTCCAGCCCATTCCAATATTGAGTCAACTGCTCTAGCATATTTCTATGAGCCAAAGAGAGCTGCTCCTGGCTATCGATCACGGCCCGTGCCGTCTCTCTGCGACGAGACTCATCCGCCCCACCATTGTAGAGGTTATAATTCAGCTTAATCAGTGCCGTAGTATCCAGGTCGACCCCCTCAACCCCCCCATCATTCTGCTTGCGCCCCCCCTTTAACTCAAAACCAAGCGTTGGCAACAGCCCTGCTCGTGCCCCTCGATGGTCTGCTCTAGCCGCCATCAAATTAGCCTCTGCAGTCCTCAAAATAAAATTATCTTGCAACAGGCGCTCAACCGCTTCGGTCAGTGCCTGCGGCATCTGTTCACCATTAATATTGAGCCCACTAACTAAGATCTCAACCGGCTCCACCCCCACTACCTTTGTATATTTTGCCAGCGCATCCTGATAGTCCCCTCGCGCCTCAATCAACGCACTCTGTGCAAGCAGCCAAGGGGTCTCCGCAGCCACCAGCTCCGCACGGCCTGCACCACCCGCATCCACCTTCTGTTTAATCTGTATAAAAAGTTGGCGATGTTCACCAACATTTGCCTCTGTCAGTTTGATCACCCGCTGTAGGCGGAATAACTCATGCCACGCCTCAATTGCCTTTAATGCAGTTGCCGTACGCACCTCATCAAAATGAATGACCGAGACATGTTGCATTAAATCACTACGCTCAACCGATGCCGAGGTTGCCCCTCCATCATACAGAGGCTGATTCAGCGTCAATGAAGAGATATTTTTGGTCATTGCAGTTGGGTCAGTGGCATCTTTATTTTTGTACTCACGCCCCATATCCATAGTTAGATCAATCGTTGGCCTCCATCCAGCTCTCGCCTGACCAAGCTGCTCCTCCGCAATGCCGATCCCTTGCTGTGCAGAAAGCACCTCTGGATTGTGTGTCAACGCCAGCTGTACAGCCTGCGCTAGCGAATGTGCAGAGAGTGTTGGAGGGGCCAGAAAGCCTACACAGAACAGGGGCACTACAACCCAATGCTTGTTTACTATTTTCTTCATTATTCTGCTCTCTCAATCACTGAGTTACTGTTCGTAGACTGTGAAATTTCTTTCTTTAAAAGATAGTAACGCCCACTCTGATCTACCCCAGAATCAATCTTATGATTACGTTTTGTTATCAACATATGGCCTTTACGCCTATCTGTTTCTCTTTTCTGACTTTTCTTGCTTTTCCGGGGAGAATCTGTTGGATCTTTTGTGCGCACCGTCATCACCGCGGGTTTCCTCTTCCCCTGATCCATCGCAAGCAATTCACTAACCGCAATTTTCTGCTGTATCAATCCCGATTTAACCACTGTCATACCCTCAGGGTAAGCCACACCTTTTGATGGAGGTGCAGCAACCAACTCTGGCGTTGGGCCACTCTTATTCTCTCCCTCAGCCATATTCTCTTTTAGGTAAGAGTAGGCATTCAATGCAAAACCGGCTACTGACAAAATATCCATCACTCTGCTCCCGTGAACTCTCTCTTTTCTACCAGCTCATACCAATACCACCACTGACCAGCGCCTCTCCAGCACTGTTATAGCTCCCCCCCAGTGAATATTGGGTGACATCAGTAATACTTCCCTTCATCCCCACCGCAACACCACTCTCTCCCTGGTAGTAGCTTGTGCCTACCCCCAGAGAGAAGTGGCGACCTGGAGATGGCTGAGGTAGCGCTGCCAGTGCAGCAACAGAGGCTACGCCAGCATAGGCGGTATTGAGTTGTTTTCGATTAACTGCGTCATTATCATCCACACCGTCTGCAACACCTGCCACGCGCGCATTACCGCCTGCACCTAATATTGAAGAGAAGCGCGCACCTGCATCATCTAGTTCGAGTGTTGTTGCCTGCGTACCTCCTGAGATTGTAGTCTTACTGGTTTCTACTGTTACACCATGAAATTTATTTGTCAGATTGTTTGTTACACCAATTGATGCACTATCAGACTGCAAAGCAACAGATCCCGATCCTCCTGTATCCACAGCCTTCATACTCGCTGAGGTTGCATCCAGGGCAAAACCACTACCCGATACAATGGACTCATAATTTGTTTCAGGTTGACCTTCTCCACTCCAATTACCATCGACAATATTGGTAACACCAGAAGTTGAAGTATTGTTAATCGCTGACGATGTTGTATTTGCAGTACTGAACTCACCTGTAACCGTTAATTTTGTTACAGTCATCTCATCTACACCTGAAATGACACCACCAGTAATCATCACACTACCATCGGTTACTGTGCTACCTTTCACCCACCCCCCATCTATCACTCCTGATGTTTTGATGGTCCCTGTGGTCTTAATTTCACCGACACCAGCATCTAGACTGGTAACCGTTGCTGTCCCACCTGTTAAATTACCTGTTACATTACCCGTCACATCACCTGTCACATCACCTGTCACACCACCCGTCAGGTTTCCTGTCACATCACCAGTCAAGTTTCCTGTCACATCACCCGTCAGGTTTCCTGTCACATCACCTGTCACATCACCAGTCAAGTTTCCTGTCACATCACCTGTCACACCACCCGTCAGGTTTCCTGTCACATCACCTGTCACGCCACCCGTCAGGTTTCCTGTCACATCACCTGTCACGCCACCCGTCAGGTTTCCTGTCACATCACCCGTCAGATCACCCACCGCAGATGTTGTTGTATATGTGACAGCAGCAGCAGTTGTTCCACCAGTCAGATCACCAACCAGTACCATCGGTGCCGCTTGAGCATCCATAGCCATCATCACTCCAAACACTAAGGATATTAGTTTGCCCCCCCATTCCTGTTCATAATTTACATCACTATTTTTCATAATATGCCCCTGCTTTCCTTATGGATTATCGTGCTGACCCACGAATACAAACCCCGTTATCCATACAAACCCGATTCGATTGGCGCCTACCCCTATTTCTCTCTTTCGCTGCAACCACCCGCTGCTGATGGGACTTAGCTCTCTTCTCAGCAATCGACAACTCTTCTGGGTGATAGTTACCAAAGATGGCCGAGGCGATCTCACGAGGGATATTGGTCTGCGCCGTAGAGACCACCATGCCATTGGCGATGTTGATCATCCTTGCATTCACAATCACCCCGCCTTCGTGGTTGGTATAGGTTCCTGAGAGCACTAGATTAATATTGTGCTCACTTCGCAGCTCCCGCGCCTCTCGACTACGCACAAAGTCACCCATCTTGCTGACCTGTATGGCTGGCATCGACTTGAAGTCGGTAATACGGAAGCCACGGATCTGCATCTCATGGATCATATTATCGGCCAGCAGCTCCCCCAGCTTGTTGGTGTGCTTCAAGTTCTCTAAATTGACAAAAGAGGTGATTGCCACAGGGTTGTTACTGATATTGTAGGTGTCACGGTTTCTGGCGATCTGCTCGGCAAGAAACTGGGTGTACTTATTGATCACACCAGGATCAACCTGTAGTGGCAGAACCCTAAAGTGGGTATTGGCTGGGAGTAGTGGCCCCCCCGTCAGCACTCCACAACCTTGCAATAGCAATGTAGAGAGCGACAGTGCCAATGTAACTATTTTTTTCATTTGGCTACGGTATTTCATTATTTTCTCCTCTCACGAACTTGAGTAGGGCGACGCAATTTCATTACCTGCTGTACTGGCTGTGGAACATTACGTCGAACTACCTTAACCACTGGACGACTGATCTCCATATCTGACATCAGACCAAAATACTCTGCCGTGGTGAGGTGCGCCTCTGCACTGGATACAACCACCCCAGTCTCCCAATCCACCATACGTAGGGTGATAATTAACCCATCACTATGTTCTGAGAGTGTTCCCGCCACCATATAAGTAATATCAAAATTATTTCTGAGTTCAGTTACGCTGTTGCTGGTGACAAAGTCTCCCCCCTGAGTCACTTTCATCACTTTTCGCAAGTGAAAGTCTATCGCCCGATAACCACGCATCTGCAATGCATGAGTCAAGCTGTTACTCAGGGCCAAACCGATACGGCTGGCCTCATTGGGGTCTTCAAGATTGACAATCGAGGCAACCACTACAGTACTGTCGGCACCCCGACTCTCCTTCTGGTTCAACTTCAGTTGTGATGCCAAATATTGCGCGATACCAGTGAGCCGTTTTGTATACCCGCTCCTATTTTGGCCCACTAATGAGGCGCTAGTAGCGGTAGTACCGAAACCAATATCTTCAATAAATCCCGCTTTAACCGGGGCAGTGACTGCCGAGATACACAGTATAGAGGCTGCAAACGCACCTACAGAAGTCCATTGTGTTGCTTTAGTTTTCATTCTTTTGTTCCCACCGTAACGGCCTTTTCTATGATCAACTCTTTTCATCGTGCATCTCCTTTTCCACAGCTCACGGGTCCGGCACGGCTACGCATAGAGACTGAAAAATTACTACACACTTTGCAGGTGGGCCGGTGGGTAATGGTGGTAACTGGCTGTACACATTCAGGCACATCTACATCAATATACTCAACCATTGGCTCAATGACACAGCCGTTACAGGGGGTATCGACGTTGTACTCGGAAAGCATTGCAACAGGCTGTTCAATAGAGGCGCCATTTACGGCTCTCGCTTCTGCCGTGGAAAATGGGCTGCTGAATACCCCATCACTCATTGATTTCCCCAGCAGTGTCCCCCCTCCTGATACGGAGCAAGCGGATAGCAGCATCACCAATGGAAGCAATAGCACCATTTGAACTCTTTTTGCTCGGTTACTGTCTCTCATCTCTCTCTGTATGGCTTTTCTGTTCATATCTCGTCTACTCATAGTTTCTAACGTCTGTTAATTGACGGTTTTTTCTCTGTACTGACAATGTATCAACATCTGTGCCATCCTCATGAAAAAGAAGATATAGGTTATTTTTCAGTCATACCTTAGATGAAATTAAGGGATCTCTTAGAGGGAAATACAGCTGAGTTCACTCCAAAGAGCTATACTAAGAGGCACCTTAACAAGCATTGCAATGGGGCCTATAAACTATGGAAATACAAGTCATGAAAAAATTGAATAAGAGGCGGTTATTTCTCTTAACTACAATTGCAGCAACGTTACTGCTAAGTGGATGCGGCGCACACCAATACACGCATCTTGGCCATCACCACTATGCTAGAACACACTATATTGCACCTGTGGTATCTGCCCCTGTTCATCTACACCCCCGTGTAGTAACAATTCCTACCCCTAACGTGCTGACTGTTCCAACCTATTCAAATTATCAGCCTATAGTTACCTATGCCCCTAGTTGCCTATATGGCGAACGCTGCCTGTAACCTTTTCTCTATGGAGTTTATTGTATGAAATTAACGCACACTATTAGAAAACTCGGCTCTACTGCTCTGCTAGCCATGCTCAGCCTCTCTTTTACACAGAGCTCAAGTGCAGTTGACCCCTTCACAGCTGCAGTACTGATCGGAGGCCTTGCTGTTTCCACATCCCAACATGCCTCTCACTACTCTTATGTTCATAGCGCTCCATCATATAGGTACGGCTATGTTTCCTCGGCTCCAACAATCCGGGTAATTTCACCAGGTTCTTATGGGCATGTATCTCCTCAATACATGGTACCCACTCAGCATTTCACTACTGTAAGTTATCTGAGGTCTCCTGTACGAGGTCACTCCTGTGGGTACGACGGGATATGCCTAGGACACTAGCAGTGAAAAAGTGACAGATTATGCGTAACCATGGGCAGTCTCGATTAGTGAATTACTGCAGCCCTATTGTCTGGTGTTACTGTTGAGTAGGGCGTAAGGTCATTGATAAACTCATAGCTGCCCATCTGGGCAGCTGAAGCAGAGTGCTGCTCCATCAGGTAGAATGAAAAACCACTGTTCCAGATCATCATAATCTGTCGCATGATATTGATTGCCATACGCACAGCACCAACACGGTGTTGTTCAAGCCCGCGATTCAGCACCTGCTCAATCGATTGGCATAGCTCACTCAACTCCTGCGCAAACTCTCCTCCCACTTCACTCATCATTTGGTTTCTAAGCGCCATCACCACACGATTGCTACGATCTACCTGCTGCATCATCTGCTCTGCACTCTTCTGATCAAAATCCTTCATAACCTGCTGCATGGAGTGGAGCGCCTCCTCCATCAACATCGAAATCGACTCGAACTGTAGGGCAGCCTGGGTACGGCGCAGTGTAGTGACACCCTGCCATTCACTAGAGTGGATCATGGGGGCTAACTCGTTCGCTTTTGATTTCAGTGCATCTACCAGCATTTTATACTCTCCAAGTGATCTTTATAATTGTGTTGAATGGGTTATGACTTGTTTGACAGGGCGGCAATACGCTCACCCCAAAGTAGTTTGTCTGCAATTTTTCCTGCATCAATTTCAAACGTACCCTCTGCAATCTGTGCCTTAATTGCAGCCACACGATCTGGCTGCTCAGATTGTTGCACCAGCTTCTCTGTAAGACGATCAATCACCGCTACCGACTGCATACCTGCAGGCTTATCTGCATGCTGGTTTAGCTCTCGAGAGAATCCAGTAGTGCTTGAGTCAGAACGAGACTCACTCTCTACGCGCTTCTGACTAAAGGCGTTACTCGCTTGAAATAGTGAGGTCTGGATATCCATAATAATGGTTACTCTTTCTTGTTGGTCGTCAAAGTTCTTTTCTTTAACTTTAAACATGCAAGCAGGGTGCCAGAAATGAGAAAAAACCGCACAACAATAGAGTGCCTTACACTATAAGTTACGCCCTAAAGCCTAAGAACTTAGAGAGGAGCTCTACATTGTGGTGGCCGTTATCATTATGGCGCTATTTTTAGGCTCGCCCCCTACAAGGAAGAGATCAACACAGAAGCCATTTATAATCACACGCTTAAGATAAACTGAACCTACCCCTCCCCCTGATAGATGAGGGGATTATAAGACTATACTGAGAACCTCTGTGGTTATGGCTAAGTACGCTCTAAATAAGTTAAATTATTTAAAAAGCTGTAACATCTGCTTTGGCAGCTGGTTGGCTTGAGCCATCATTGCCGTTGTCACCTGTTTGAGGATGTCCATTTTCGCCAATTCGGCAGATTCTGCCGCAAAGTCAGTGTCACTAATATTTGAACGCGCCTCAGACACCTTGACTCTAGCATCATCCAGATAATTTGTTACTGTTGAAAGGTGATTTTCAACCGCAGCAAAATGAGCACGCCCTTCATTGACATGAGCAATGGCAGCATCTATTTTTGATAACATGGCCTCAGCATCAACCTGTGAGTTAACTTTTTCTGTATCCATCAAAATAAGACCTAGCGCATGCTCTGGGTCGTCTAGGTCATAGTGGTTCATTTTGATTTTATCGGTATCTGGCACCATTAACCCCAGCGGGGCCACGCCACCACTGAGGGATACACTTCCATCATCACCAGTACTGGAGGCTACTGTTAATTTATACTCACTGGGTGGACTGGTAGTAAGCCACTGTGTTGTGACCTCCACTCCATCAACTGCTTGCTCTAGGTAAGCAGCCCATTGCTGCGGGGTTTTAACCGCTTCTGGTAAAGTAATATGCTGTATTGGCTGCCCATCCACTGACCAGCTCATTTGTCGTTGCGATACATCCAACCCAACCAGTGAGACTAACTCTGACTGCCCATCCTCGGCAGCAGCTGTAGTTCCCAGCGCCAGTCTAAATATCCCATTATTCATTTTAACAGTAGACCCTTCTCCATCACTTTCCGAGAGGACAACAAACTCATTTTCTGAAAGATCATATGAGACCGACACACTCTTTCCTGCAGCAGATATCTGCGGATCACTGTTAATTTTTTGCTGTAACTCGGCCGCCCATGCCACCGTTGTTTTTGTACCAGCATCCAACTCTATTTCATCAGAGAGCACTCCATCCACTTCTATCTCAATAGTACGATCCCCAGCAGCTGTCAGTGTGTACTCCTGATCAACTCCAGCAGATTGTGACAACCCCCCTCCTGTATAGTAGCCTTTAGTGGTGCTATCCATTTCAAGACTATTATGCACATGATTTTCTACTGCATTGGTCGTACTCGCCCCCGCCTGAATCTCAAGTATTTTTCTTGACTGGCTTTCAGGTCGGTTGAGAATATCAATACTATTAAAGGTTGTATTCTGAATAATCCCAGAAATTTCAGACTGAAGGGCAGTAAACTCATTTTGCAAGCTCTCCCTATCTGCATTAGAGTAACTGTCTGATGCTCCTTGCAGAGCCAGTTCACGCATTCTCTGCAGAGCATCGGTAATACCACCCATTGCCCCATCAGCTATCTGCGCCATTGAGACCCCATCATTGGCGTTACGCATGGACTGGCTGTACCCAGAAATCTGGGTATTGGAGTAACCCGTCATAGCCACACCAAAAGCATCATCTTTTGCTTGGTTGATTCTCGTTCCTGAAGAAAGGCGCTCCATTGATACTTGCTCAGAACGCTGCGTCAGGCTCGCCTGCCTCTGAGCATGAACCGAAAATATATTGGTATTGATAACAGAGGACACAATTGATCTCCTAATGCAGTAAGTTTCAGTAGCGAGCTTCTAGCTCTCACCAATAAAACAAGCACTATCTGTGCCACACCACACACTCCACTATACAGGAAGCTATACAACCAGCCTGATAGGACTACAAAGTTAGTTCAATTACCGCAATATTGAGGTCAATATCTAGAGAAAAAGGGGTATTTGTATCAGCATGAGTAAAGCTATTATTCGTGGGTTCTGCCCATAAAGTGCCTTTCCCCTCCAGCTCCACAACATCACCATCATCACCCAATATTTTCAACGTAGCGCCATCCAGACCTGTTAACAAATCCTGTTCTTTAAGAACCAAGGTGTCACTTCCCCCTCCTCTCATATCAATTATCTTAAGACCTGGATAGTTACTTCCAGTTGCGCCTTGTAGATCAGTCAAGTCCACACTTTCCTGAACCAGCAGTGTATCTACACTAGGCTCCCCTATATTGCTCATCACTTCTAGAGAAAAATTGCCGTCACGCACATTGCCATCAATAACTCTTTCCATATCCCAATCTACAGTGCGTTCAGTATCCATACCTATATCTGCAGCAACCTGTATATCATAAAAAGTCCCAGCAAACTCTTCTGACCCAACCGTTAGAACCCCACCTGTCTGCAGCCCTGACTGCGTAAAAGTCTTGCTCAGCTCTTCAGCTGGAAGCTGGTCAAGCTGCAGGGAAAAATGCCCACTACTACTATCCCACGACAGCTTTACGGTATGCACTTGTCCATCAAAAACTTGCTCCGCTGCTATGTCTGAATATGCAGTTTCCGTAGTTGTTGGGTCACTATCTCCATCATCAAAACTGGCTATCAACCCCCCTTCAGAATTCAGCCCTACAATAATATTATCTGCAAGGCCCGGTACTGCTTCGCTATAAGAGAAAAGATAAAATGCTGAATTCTCATCAAAAATATTGCCAATCGTATCACCACTCAGCCTCACTGAGATTTCAAATGATTTAGCACCACCCAACAATGCAGCATTACCTGTTACAGATTCATCATACTGAAAATATTGCCCATCCTGACTATCCAATGCATTGATAGTAATTCCACCATCAATTCCAGATGATGGAACAGATACCGTACTCTTAATATCATCAAACATCGTGGTGGCACTACCGCTTCCACCACTATCAGTAATCTGGGTCAAAGCTACAGTACGGTCACCAGACGCAACCATACTACTGGAGCCATACTTGACCCCTTGCAACAAGGTTGTTATTTCAGCAGCATCCCAATCTCCCGTCAGAGTAATTATTTTTGCCGCACCATCCAATCCAACCGTATAGCTGGCAATGTTATCGGCACCATTAAGCTGGGGCTCCCCAGCACTGTTTAAGAGGATTTTTTGCTCTCCAACCTGAAGCCACTCTGCACTCTCATCAACAAACCCTGTCACTTTAAACTGCAGCTGCTGCAGGGTCTGGCTCGCCTCTATAGCCGACACATTGGTTACATGACCAAACAGTGGTGCAGATATAGAGCTACTACCGCTGTAGATGTACTCCACATTTTGGGCAGATGCCTCCAGTGTAGGGCTCTGATTTTGTCCAAGCACCTCGAACGTAGTGGTTCCAACCCCAGTAGCCAATCCAGCATCTGTTACTTCCCAAGTTATGACTCTGCTCCCTGATTGCGCAGTTGGATCATTACTCTCTGTTATATAGGTAACTGTACGCAGTGCTGTTTGGTACTCTGCAACGGTTGCTGTTCCAGTTAATGTCAGCACCCCGTTACTGTAGCTTCCGCTTATAGCATCACCCTGTTCAGACCATCCTAATAAATCACCTTCTGTTAACCCATTACTAATGGTTACTACTGCTTCTGTGATTTCGATATTGTCATCATCATCCAAGCCAATATTGGCATCAATCACTGTTGCAGAATCATTTTCAGTGTAGGTCATGGAGCCTACACTTGTAATGCTTGGTGGGGTATTTACAGCCACCACCTGAATCGTGCTGATTCCAGAACCAATGGCTGCCCCAGCCTGATCTGAGTTTGCATCGGTCACGGTCCAGGTTATGGTTCTATTCTCCGAAATAGCTGTTGGGTCACTACTCTCAGAATGGTAGGTCACAGCACGTAGTGCCGCTTGATATTCTGCAATGGCTGCAGTTCCGGTTAATGTCAACACACCATCACTGTAGCTTCCGTCTATTCCACTACTCTGCACGGGCAACTCTAAAAAGTCGCCTTCTGTTAATCCGCTACTGATGGTTACTCTTGCTCCTGCGATTTGAGCATCATCCACATCCCTCAAAATAACACCTGCAGCAATCACTGTTCCGGGATCATTTTCAGTGTAGGTCAGGCTTGACTCAGCAGTCACATCGGGCGCATCATTTTCAGCAATCACATTGATAGTACTGGTTACAATGGTGCTAGATTTCGACCCTGCACCATCTGAGTCTGCATCTATCACAGACCAGCTTACACTGCGCGTAGCCGCTACTTCTGTAGGATCTTGGCTGTTTGAATGAAAAGTAACTGACTGTAAAGCCTGTTCATATTGCGCCACGGTTGCTGTACCACTAAGCGTTAGAGTACCCGCACCACTATCATAACTACCCGTAATTCCGTACATCTGACTAAAACCTAGCACATCTTGAGGATCACGCGGCTCATTCAAGGTTACACTTGCCCCTGTAATTTGAGTATCATCCAAGTCAGAAAGGGTAATTGTTCCATCAATAATAGATGCATCACCATTTTCAATATAGGTCAGGGTGGCTTCGCCCTGTGCAACAACAGGCTCATCATTAATTGCAGTCACATCGATAGTCGCAATTCCCGTCCCTGTGGCTGCTCCAACCTGATCAGAGTTGGCATCGGTTACTGACCAGGTTATTGTTCTGCTCGCTGCATTCACTGTAGGATCATCACTACTTGAACTGTAAGTCACCGCGCGCAGTGCAATTTGATACTCTTCAACAGTCGCACTCCCGCTCAGCGTTAGTACTCCAGTCACATTATCGTAGCTTGCAGTAATCCCACTACTTTGTTCAGGCAATTGCAGTAGGTCGCCTTCCGTCAATCCATTAGAGATTTGTACTGTTGCTCTAGTCACCTGCGTATCATCAAGATCTGTCAAACTAATGGTTTCATCCACAACAATCGCTGCACCCTGCTCTGGATAGGATGATGTATCACCACCTGTAATCATTGGGGCATTATTTACTGCTGTTATCTCGATAGTGCTGGAAAATGGGGTGCTAGAAGCCACTCCTACCCCCACACCATCAGAGTTTGCATCCATAACCACCCAAGTAACTACACGACTAAGCTCTGTATTATCGCTGGTTGGATCATAACTGGTAGACTGATAGGTGACTGAACGTAAAGCCTGTTGATAGTCTGCTATAGAGGCTATCCCCGACAAGGTTAACACGCCTATATCACTATCATAACTGCCGATAATACCATTCTGCTCGGCAAAATTGAGTAGGTCCCCAGCTAACAGTTCGCCCTGCAGCGATATCGTTGCTCCAGTCAAAAAACCATCATCAACATCACTCAAGGTGACATTCTGATCTGTTGCTGGAGCCCCACCCTCCGTATAGAAGAGCACATCTGATCCTGTAGCTTCCGGTGCATCATTAACAGCTGTAAGGTCAATCGTTACCGTTGATGTAGACTCATCTCCATCAGCATCTTTTACAGTATAGCTAAAACTGTCTGCACCATTATAATTGGCTTCCGGAATATAGCTGAAGCTACCGTCAGAATTGAGTTCAAGAATGCCATGCTGAGGATCGCTGGCAACAAACCAAGTGTGGCTTCCATCTCCTAGCTGATCATTAACAGCCAAGCTACCTGTGATTGGTGTTACTGACCCAGTAAGGTTTCCACCATCTTCCAACCCTGTTATCAGATCATCAAATGCCTTCGGGACTGCATTCTGGCGAACACCTTCTTCAACTTGAGCATCTTCAGGGGCTGCCTCTAATACAGCGGAACCCAACTCAAACTCTTCAAGCTCATCACTCTCCTCTTCCCCTTCTGCGGCTACCGGCACCTCAAGCAACTCTTCAACTAGCTCCTCTTCTTCATTGGCTGCAGCCACAAAATCAGGTACGGGGGGGAGTGCCTCTTCAAATCGGGCCTTCAGTTCATCAGGGGCATCAAAGGCAGGCTCTGGTGCTCCGGGGCGAATACTCACCGCTGTCGCCATACCGGGCTGATCCAGCGTTACCGTACCTCGACCGTTGGCATCGGAGACATCCAGAATACCCTCTTGGTGTACAAAGGTACTGGAGCCATCGGACTCCACTACACCCTCCATTTCTGAACCACGCACACCAATCTGTGCGGTTGGGGTTTTGATGGTGGTATGGGTGCCTTTATCCAGACCACCGAGTGATCCACTGGCGTAACGAAAGAAGCCGCTAACGACAGTTGCCTCAAATTGCCCGCTCTCTACACCCGGGGTGTAGCTGTAGTTTTCGATAATGGCGCGGGTCTCTTTTCCGAGCTGGAAGCTGGTGCCATCAACCATTCTCAGGTTGGCGTAGGAGCGCCCAACGGTCTCAACCAGATCGTTTTGGTAGATCGGATCCCCCTCTTGGAGGGTACGGGTAACACCATCCGCACCTTTTGCGGTGACATCACCACCCATCTCATCGATGGTGCCGATGGGGTCACCCAACAGGCCGGGGATGGAGATGCTGCCTGCGGGACCTGCAACATCAATCGAGTCAGTGTTAATCAATAATTTTTGGACGGTATCGGGGTGGAGCATCGCTCCAGCAGTCGTCTCTAGCACCGGGGGGGTATCACCGGAGAAGTACCCTTCAACAGTGATCTCTTCGCCAAGGTCACCGCGGATAATCAGGTCATCCCCATTTTGGACATACTCTCCTTTCAACAATAGATCAGGGGAGAGAATAGTGACACTATTCTCTTCGACCGTTGCTACAGCGGCTGCAAAGGCTGCTGTATCGACTGATCGATCATTGAGTTGAGTTTGAATGGCCATTGTTTTTGATCTCCACCTGTAACTGACGCTTATCTAACGATAAAGCCGAACCTCTCGGCACTCTTGATTATAGTCAAAAAGGACGGGAAGACCAATTGGGATGATGGGTTTTGTGGCGATTCTAATTGTGGCTCTGTTTTTGGCCTCTTCCCCTTTGAGGGGGAAGGGTGAGATGGGGATATGGCGTACAATCAGAGACTTAACCCCTACCCTAGCCCTCCCCCTGATAGGGTGAGGAAATTGGGGCAACGAGGCCGCGCAACTTAAAATTAAAAATGGGAATTGCTGGGGGAGATTTATGGTAATTGTGTACTCTACCCCCTCCCCGGCCCTCCCCCTGCAAGGGGGAGGGGGCTGAGAGCAGCGCTGCTGCTATGACTGCAATTTTGGTAGCAACAGGGCCAGTCTGTAGTGTGCCTCTGCATACTGGGGGTTGAATTTGATTGCGGTCTCTAACGACATTTGCGCCTTGCGGTAGTCTCTTTTATCTTCCAGCACCAGTGCCAAATGGAAGTAGGCGTTGGGGAATTTAGGGTTGATATTGATCGCCTTGGTGAATTGGTTGACCGCTCCATCCAGGTCTGGTTTGGTCTCTGGGGTACCATCTTCAGCCACTCGAAACCCTCCACCCAACAGTTTAGCCAGCTCATAATGGGCCATTGCATGACGTGGATCGATATCGATGGCTACGGTGTAGTATTTTCTTGCAGAGTCATACTCTTCTGGGTCACGTAGCAATCGGGCGAGTTGGTAGTAGGCATCGGCGAAATTGGGGTCGATGGCTATCGCCTTTTCAAAATTACTCTTCGCTTCAACCAACTCGTCGTGACGTTCGAGTAGCAACCCTAGGTGGTAATGGCCTAAGGCGTGCTCTTCGCTAATCTCTACGGTACGGTTGTAGTGGCTGCGGGCCTCTTCATCTTCACCCTCTTCTTCCAGTAGGCGTGCGAGGTTGTAGTGGGCCTCGGCGAAGTCGGGTTTGATCTCAATGGTTTTGAGGAAGTATTCTCGCGCAGTTGGGAGATCCTTCTGGCTGTACTGTAGCATTGCCAGTTGATAATAGGTCTGCTCATCATCAGGATAGCATTCGATCGCTTTTTTAAAGTTCTCCAGTGCCAACGCAGGCTCTTCCAGTTCGACCAGTAGCATCGCTAGACGGAAGTAGGCCTTGGCATAACCGACATCTAGCTCAATCGACTTCTCCAACATGGTACGTGCTTCGGCTCGGTCCCCTTTATGTTGCAGCAACAAACCTAAGTTGTAGTAAGCCTTGGCGAATGCGGGATCGATCTCTATCACTCTGCGCAACAGGTTCTCGGCCTCGTCACGCTCTGGCTCTAATAGCGGTGTACCATCGGTCGTACTCTTACGCCCTGTAGCAAACAGTTTGGCGAGATAGTAGTGCGCCTCACGATAGTTGGGGTCGATATCGATTGCGGTAATGTAGTTCTTTCTTGCCTCTTCAAACTCCTCTGGCGCAATCAGCAGACGTGCGAAGTTGTAGTAGGCAGGGGCATAGTTACTGTCTAGCTCAATCGACTGAATGAGATTGTATTTGGCCTCTTCGGTCTGCCCCATCTCCACAAAAAGAGAGGCGATATTAGAGTAGGTGATCGCTTTTTCTGGATCAAGCTCAATAGACTGCTGGAAACGTTCGCGAGACTCATCGTACTGTTTGGCGCGTTGCAGCACTAAACCCAAATAACGGAAGGCTTCGGCATGTTCTGGAACCAGCTCAATGACCTTCTCTAGATGGGGTTGAGCATGATCATCTTCACCATCTGCGATGTAGAGCAGAGCCAATTGAAAACGGGCATCCGAAAACTCTGGATTAATCTCAATCGCCTTTTCTAAATGGTCTTTTGGGTTCATTACAATACTCTCCGTTATAACGCTTTACTTTGGCTTAGTGAACAGACCGAACTATAAAAGATTACACCATGAAGCGCATGGAGAACATGAAGGTACGGCTTACAGCACAAAACTCTTGATCCCCTGCTTTAATAATTCAACATTGAAGTTGATTAAAAAACCATGCTGCTTCTCTGCAAGCCTCATATAGGTCAGTAGTTGCGCCTGATGAATACCTTGCACACTCTCTACACTCTTCAGCTCTAACACAATTTGATCTTCAACCAGAAAATCAAGTCGATAACCGCACTCCAGCTCTATCTCTTTATAGTGAACAGGCAACGGATATTCAGCCATAAATTCAATTTTTCTTAACGTAAACTCATGAGCCAAACAGTGTTGATAGGCTGACTCCAGCAAACCAGGCCCCAACTCTTTATGAACAGCGATCGCCGCTCCTAAAATTTGGTTAGCCAGCTTGCTATTGCCTTTTAACACTTCATGCTCTTTATGTACTTCATGGTGTAGCCACTGTTTCCTCTACTTAGAGGTGAGCACCCAGACACCATCCCAATCCCCTTCCGGTGGGTTCTCTTTCATGTGCTCACAACGCTCAATATACATCTGCGAAGGCTTATCCTTATCGTAACATTTGAGCGCCTCTTGGAACTGTCCAATCGCCGCATCCCAGTTGGCCTCGTTCCAGTACTTGACACCGTTATTGAAGAGCCCCACCGCATCGATCATATTGGGGAACGACTCATCATCATGGTAGTCAAGCACCTCGAATACACCAACTGGCTCAGTCTTGCCCTTGACGATCACGTTATCTATATTACGAGTACGGTAGGTACCCTTGCAGGCATCTAGCGTATAGTTACTGACCAGAATGTGGGCACCGTATTGCTTACAAGCACTCTCCAGACGCGCTGCTGTGTTCACACCATCCCCGATTACGGTGTAGTCCATCCGCTTGGATGAGCCGATATTACCGGAGACAATGGCATCGGTATTAACACCCATACCATGATCGATCGGCGGTTTGCCCTCGGAGGCACGTTTGGCGTTGAAAATCTTGAGATCGGTCATCATCTTAATGGCCGCACGCACACCACGGTCTGGATCATCTTCATGAGGGACTGGGGTACCGAAGATGGCCATAATGGCATCACCGATAAATTTATCCAGCATACCGCCCTCTCCAGTGATCACATCCACCATCACCTCAAAGTACTCATTGAGCAACTTAACGGTACCTTGCGCACCCAGCTCTTCGGTAATAGTGGTAAAGCTACGGATATCTGAGAAGAGTACCGTACCCACGCCCTGCTTACCGCCCATGATATCTTCTTGGCTTCCATCATCCAGCAGCTGATCGGCCAAGGCGGGGTCCATGTAACGTGACATAGTGGATTTCATCCGCTTCTCGTTACTGATGTCCTCCAACATAATCATCGAACCAAGATCCTCACCCTCACTCCCCTTCAGTGGCAACAGGGTAATATTGAGGGAGACCGTCTCATCACCAAAGGTCAACTCGCGGTCTGGCAGGATATCAATATCCTCCACCGCTTCCAGCTTATCCGCAAGCCACTGGTTATCGCCACCAAAGAACTCAATCGCATTCTGCCCAATCACCTCATCGGTACGATAGATCTTCATCATATCGATACTGGAGCTGTTACAGGTGGCGATCTTACCCTCCTCATTAATGGTGATAACACCATTACTCATTGAGGAGAGGATGCTCTCGTTGTAGTTCATGGTGTTCTGTACATCGGCGAAGAGTTTTGCATTCTCAATGCCGATGGAGATCTGTGAGGTAAACGCCTTGAGTCGCTTCTCATCCTCGTCGGTGAAAACACCGCCATGTTTATTCAGTACCTGACTGACACCAATCACCTTGCCATCTTTGTTGATAACCGGCACACAGAGTACCGAGCGGGTAAAGTAGCCTGTCTGTTTATCAAAAGTGGGGTTAAAACGGAGATCCGCATAAGCATAAGGGATATTCATCACCTCGCCGCTCTTGAATACCGCACCAGCGATACCCATATGGTTAGGGAAGCGAATCACATCCTTCTTGCCCAGCCCCTCACCCACCTCAGTATAGAGTTCATTGGTCGACTCATCATTGATGAATAGCGTCGAACGGTCCGCATCCAACATGGTGGTGATGGTGGTCATGATCTTGGCCAACAACGGGCTCAACTCAATCTCGGAGGAGATCTGGGAAACCACGTCGAGGAACTCCAGCTCCTGTTTACGCGAGGACTCGATCTGCTCTACGATCACATTACCCTGAATCGCCACCGCTGCTTGGGTGGTCATCGCCTCCAGTAGGCCGAGGTCTTGCTGGGTAAACTCACCATCCACCTTATTCAGGATCTGCGATACACCGATGGTCTCCCCGTTCGGGGTACGCAGTGGCGCACAGAGAATGCTCTTGGTACGGAAGCCGGTGCGCATATCCACCGATTTGTCGAAGCGGTCATCTGAGTAGGCATCATTGATCACTACACCGTCATCATTGCTGAAGGCCCAACCCGCAATACCTTTGGTGTTGAGAATGCGAATCTCTCGAACGAAGCTGCCCTGTGCAATACGGGAGTAGAGTTCTCCGGTACTGGCATCGTTGAGGAATATGGTGCCTCGCTCTGCGTTGATGGTAGAGGTGGTCAGGTTGACCAGCCGCCCCAGCGCATCATCCAGACTCTTACTGGTTGCCAGATCGTTGGTCACCTTGAGCAGCATCTCTAGGAAGTGCTCCCGTTTGTCAAAGCGATCGTCTAGGCTTGAATCATAGCTCATCATATTCCTCCAGCTTGTTCCGAAGTGTCATAATTGTCTGCTGTAGCTGTACTACATCATTGTTGAGTGCGCGACGTTCCGCCTGCACCTTATCCTCGCAGAGCGCCTTACCGCGCTCCAGCTCCTCACGCAGACGGCCAATGGTGGCCATATGCTGTTTAATCTCTTTATTGCCTGCAGAGACCGCCTTCTGGATGCGCTCCTGCTCCAGCTGTTTCTGGCGCTCCGTCTCGTCACGCAACGACTGAATCATGCTCTTGAATTGAGCAATCTCTTTATTACCCGCAGAGACCGCCTTCTGAATACGCTCTTGCTCTTTCTCTTTCTGGCGCTCCAGCTCATCACGCAGTGACTGCACCATATTGCGGAACTGGTGGGTCTCTTTGTTGGCTGCGGAGACCGCCTTCTGCACCCGCTCCTCTTCAATCCCCTTCTGCCGCTCCATCTCATCACGTAGCGACTGAATCATGCTCTTGAACTGGGCAATCTCTTTATTGCTGGCAGAGACCGCCTTCTGAATACGCTCTTGCTCTTTCTCTTTCTGCCGCTCCAGCTCATCACGCAGTGACTGCACCATATTGCGGAACTGGTGGGTCTCTTTGTTGGCGGCAGAGACCGCCTTCTGCACCCGCTCCTCTTCGATCCCCTTCTGTCGCTCCATCTCCTCACGCAGCGACTGGATCATGGTTTTGAACTGGTGGCTCTCCTTATTGGCTGCAGTGCGCACCATCTGCACCGCCTCCTCCTTGCTCACCTCGCCACGCTCCAGATTATCGCGCAGGATAGTGATGGTCTGCTTCAGGTGAGCGACCTCAATCTCCAGTTCACGATTCAGGACCGTTAGTTTTTTCTTTTTCTGCTCGGCACTCATAAGGTGGTCAGTCTATAGTAGTTTTGCTCTTTTCCAATGCAATAGGGTAAAAATGAGGAGAATCTTAGAGTTGCCTAATCAGCATCTTATCGACAAACAACAGGATGTGATTAGCGCTCACGCAGTGCATTCTGTTGCGCCTTTAGAATCGGTTTCAATAGGTAATCTAACACAGTTTTCTGTCCGGTAAGTAGCTCAACGGTTGCCGTCATGCCGGTGATGATCGGCAGCGGGTTCTCCTCGGTTCCCAGTGCATTTTTCTCGGTGCGCAGGCGCACCCGATAGTAGCGCTCTCCCTTCTCATCGACAATGGTATCCGCACTGATCTGCTCCAGTTGAGCTGGAATGCCACCGTAAATGGTCGGATCATAGGCGGTAAATTTCACCATCGCTTTCTGGTCTGGACGCAAAAAGCCGATATCTGCCGGACGGATACGCGCCTCAATCAACAGCTGATCATTGAGCGGCACCACCTCCATAATCTCCATACCAGGCTGGATCACACCACCGACGGTACTCACTTTGATCCGTTTCACCTCACCATAAACTGGGGAGCGAATATCGGTACGCTCAAGACGGTCATTCAAGCCGCTCTGCTGCTCCTGTGTACGGGAGAGCATCGCCTTGGTTTCACTCAACTCTTGAGAGGCCTGTGCAACAAAAGAGCGGCGCTCCCCCTCGACCTTGCGCTCAATCTCTGAAATCGTGCTCTCAATACGGGGAATGGCATTCTGGTTTGACTCATACTCAGACTTCAAGCTGTGTAGCTCTCGTTCCAGTCGCGCCAGATCACGCTTCAACCGTACCAACTCAATCTCCGGCATTACTTTGATTTTACGAATCTTTTCTGCAATGGCCATCTCCTGCTGCGCACTCTCAAACTCACTGCGCGACAGCTCCAGTCCGCGTTCCAGGTTGGTCAAGTTGGCTTGACGCTCAAACAGCTCTTGTTGACGCTGCAACCGCTGTGCTTTCAATACCTCAAAGGCGGACTCCAGCTCTGATTGACGAATTTGATAGGTGGCTGCCTCGCTGTTGGCAAAGTCGGGGTGCTCGTCTAGCACCATTTGTGGAGCCTGATAGGGGTGACCCCCGACCTCTGCCTCTAGGCGGGCAATCTTGGCCTGCAGATAGAGCGACTCCAGCCGATTCTGTTTCACCTCGGAGGTGAACTGGGTACCTGAGAGGCGGATCATCACCTGCCCCTTCTCGACCACTTCACCCTCTTTGACCAGGATCTCTTCGACAATCCCCCCCTCAAGATTCTGGATTACCTGTATCTGAGAGGAGGGGATCACCCGCCCCTCACCACGCGTGACCTCATCCAGCACCGCCCAGCTTGCCCAGTAGATGGCAATCGCTACGATGGCTATCACCGACAACAGCAGCAGGTGGTTAAGTGGGCGGATGCGATTACTCGATACCTTGGCCCACTCTTCGTAGCTGGTTTTAGCCATTGGGGCTATTCAACCCCCAGCCTAACCCTCCCCCTGCTTGGGGGAGGGGATTTTCACTGCACAAACTTACACAACGATTCATCATTAACCCTTCTCGGTGTGGGTCCAGACTCGATCCCAATCATCTGCTGGAGGGTTGTCGATAAAGTGCTGACAGCGATCCACATAGGTGATGGATGGACCATCGGTCTCCAGCACGGTGAGCGCCTTACGGAACAGTTGCTGTGCACCAACAAAGTCCAGCTCCTTGTACTTCTGTAGCCCTTGTAGGTAGATTGGCACCACATCGGCCATCACCCCTGAGGTCTGATTCTTGCGATCAATCACATCATAAACGGTCACCGGCTCATTTTTACCCACCACTCGAATCGTATCCAGCTCTCGGGTATCGATAAAATCCTTGGCCTGCTCATAGGTCGATTGAGAGATCATCTGGTGGTTCTTGTAGAATTTATTAGCGCCTTCTAGGCGGGCCGCCAGATTTACTGCGTCCCCCATCATGGTATAGTCCATACGCTGTGAGGAGCCCATATTCCCGACAATCATCATTCCTGTATTGACACCCATACGCACCGTAAACTCTACCGGCAACCACCCCTTGTCAATCTGCTCCTGACGGAATGGCACTAGGAATTTTTGCTGATCGATAATACTGTAGCAGGCACGTACCGCATGATCCGGCTGCTCCAGAGGCGCTCCCCAGAAACCAATAATCGCATCACCCTCAAACTTATCGATGGTACCGCCACTTTCGGCAATGATGTCACACATGGCTGTGAGGTACTCATTAAGTAGCCCAACCAACTCTCCGGGAGTCAATTTCTCAGAGATGGTAGAGAAGCTCGCCACATCCGAGAAGAAGGCGGTCATCTCACGGCTCTCACCACCCAGGGACATTTTGGATGGATCCTTCACCAGTGCGTCTACCACATCTGGAGAGAGGTACTGACCAAAGGCTGCGGTTACAAACCCTTTCTGATCACGCTCTTGCAGATAGTGGCGCAAGTTAATCACCAGATAGGAGAGGAATGCTGCTGTCAATACATAGCTCATGGAGAAGACCAGCCCCTGATCGATATAGAGCTTACCGACAGTATAAGAGTATCCCGTAACCAGCAGCGCGGTTAACACAAAGCTGATGGATGGCGTAGAGATAAAGCTGATCATTACCATCACGATCATTACCGCCATCAACACCACAAACTCCTGATTCTGAGTTGCTGGCTGTAGTGGTGTACCTCTCATCATCGTGTGGATTGCATCTGCAATGATCTCCACACCATAAACCATACCCACTGGGGTATCGAACCAATCATGAGAAACTTCTGAGGTGTCCCCAATCACCACAATTTTTCCTTCAAACAGGAAAGAGAGATCCTCCAGCTCTTCTAACGCCTCTTCTTGTGCCTCTTCTGGGTCTTCTTCACCCTCAAAGAGATAAGGCAAATAGGGGCGCAGCACCTCCATAGCGCTGATAGAGGCATCTGTCTGATTTAGAAAAGTAGCTCCTGTGGTCAACGCAGGGAAGTCAATATGAAATTGATTATGGTGATCCAGGGGAACTCTCAGCTCTCCAATCGTCAGGTATTTCTGCCCATCCTCTTCAATAAAGGCGGGTTCAGCCTCGTAGTACATTGCCAGTGCCTGTACCGCAAACGGCCAGCCATCCTCCATCTCTATCGTGTCCTCTCTGATCCGCAATTTGGAGAGACTGGTGATAATTGAACTGGAAGAGGTGATATTGGTATAACCACTTTTTGCAGAACCACGATAAGCCTCGGTAGGGTAATTCATTCCCGTTGCGACATCATCGGCATTGATCTTAGCCTGCGAAACCAACATAGAGCTACCCGTCTCTTTCAACAGTTTTGCTGCCGCTTCATCTTCTCCATAAGAGCTTGGAAAATCCAACAGAACGTCAAGCGCGAGTACTTTTGCCCCCAGATTGTGAAGCGCACTGGCCATCGTTGCGATATCGGTACGACGCAGTGGGAAACTGCGATACTCATCAAAAAATGACTCATCCATGTTGAGGATGACAATTTCATCCTTTGAGAAAGAGGTCTGCTCTTGATCCCCATAGGACATTCTCAATATTTGCCTGGCGGAAAGTGTCTGCTCCTCCAGCATGGCAAAGCTCTCATTGTACTCCGCAGGAATCATTGCCAAGAACAGCGCAATGGTGATCAATATATCGTAACGACCCAGTACTTTTTTCATCTATAACCACTCCTCGATTATTATCGAATGTTGTTTTCTAACTCCGAAATGGTGGATTTCAGGGGTAAGCTGAATAGTTACCATCAGGTTACTCCTATTTATACGCTCAGATGGGGTTGGAGTTTCCTTATTATCTAACCAGATAACTCTCAAACTTCTTATAGGGTACCTATAGAAAAGCGATCTGGATAGATAGCAAAAAACCCTGCAGACCACACAACCGTGTGTCGCCTGCAGGGTATCAACCGGTTTCAGAGGGGAATTAACTCTCCTCGTCTCCTTCTTCAGCTTCTGGTACAGCTCGCCTTCGTGAGAGAGCAGCTCTCCCAACTTAAGGCCACGGATATGCTCCAGCATCTGTGGACGCATATCAATCTCGTCCAGATTTGTAGCAAAGAACTGGCTGTAGACATCCAAAGCACCGACCTTCATGCCATCATTATCCAGAGAGATCGCCTCTAGCAGCTCATCACCACCTCTAGCCGCTTTTCTGGCCAAGATCGCTTCCTGATCAGCATCATCTACCCAGATAAAGGTGCTCGCTCTCTTCACCTTCTCGGATGCCAGCTCGCCATTCTTCAACAGCTCTACTTTGTACTTATGCTTTCCAGACTCCATACCGGCTACAGCATGACGAACCACCAGCATACCTTGAGGTGCTGGAACAATAGTTGCCTGATCATCAATGGTTACACGGTAGCTGAACTCTGCATAGTTCTCTGCCGTAATCTTCGACGCCTTCTTCACCACTGGGTTCTCAATCACATTATCCCAAACCAGCTCTGGCCATGCACTGGAGAGTTTGTAAGGAGCACGCTTGCTATGACTTGCTGCACCCAACTTGATCTTCAGGCCACGGCGTACGGTGGTATATTTCTGACCTTTCTTAAAGCGGTTGCCCAGACTTGCGACCAGGTTACCACTCCCCTTAACGGGCTCAGAAAGTGCGCCTGTGGTTGCATTCGCACCCTCAGCAGTGATCTCAACTACAGTATTTGCACTCAGTTCGCGAGACATACCGGATTTCTGATTGAGGAAGGTCCCCTTACCGTTTGCACCGGTACGGATCTGATAGCCAGGGAAGAGGAATTTATTACGCTTTACCTTCTTCCACTTCTTGCCGTTTTTAGTGTACTCAATCTGCCCATCGACATTCATAATCATGGTGACAGGGGCGCCCTTCTTGCTCTTTTTGCCCTTTGCCAAAACCAGATCGCCCTGTACCACTAGCAACACAGACAATGCGCTTGTGGCTAATATTTTTACCCATCTGTTCATTTCACTACTCCTTCATCATATACAAAACTTATAAAAATCAAAAATAACCGCCGTTTCACCACACTATAGTCCAACTATCCCTCAGAGTCAGCCCCTATCGCTCCCTCTACCATAAAGAAAGCGGACCAAATATAAGGGTGTGCCCACTCGCCTGATTCAACCATCTCTATCTGCGTATTGCGCAGTGCAGAGTGAACATCCTCACCCTCCAATACACGCTGATAGAGTCCTGTCATTAACGCCTGTGTACCTGCATCACTTACCTCCCATAGGGAGTTTACAACCGCACCCGCACCCGCTTCCTGAAAGGAGCGGCGCAGACCATATACACCTTCCCCTTCATGAATTTCGCCCAGACCAGTCTCACAAGCAGAGAGAATCGCCAACCGTGTACCGGTCAAATTCAGCCCCAACACCTCCAGCGCGGTCAATACGCCATCATTGTCACCATCAATCTCACCCAGCAGCTTGGCATTGGCATTCAACCCCGCAAAGGCCAGCCCTGCACGCATCAGTGGATTATCTCCAGGGGGTGGAACATTCACATCACCACCACGGGTCAATTTACTTAAGCGCTTCTTCAACTTTTCATTCGCTTTAAGGAAGAAACCATGGGTGGAGATATGTAGCACCTCTGGTGGTTCCATGGTGCGCAATAACCCCTCTTGCGCCGCCTTCTTCTGAATTAACTGCGTGAGATCAGCGCGCTTCTGATCTCCTGAGGCCGATATCTGCTCCTCGATCAGACGCCCCTCCTCTTCCGCACCCGGCAGAGGTGAGAAGCTGAGCCCGCGCATACCATGGGACATACCACGCATCGCCTGGTTATTGGCTGCTGCAGAACGTTTACCATTGATTGCTGCCAGCACACTCTTGCCGATCACTTCATCGGTATCATAGTCGGGTCCTGCCATAATCATATAGCCACCCCGCGCCACAGGGATATTCGAGGGGATCAGGTTGCGGCTGGAGGAGATACTATGCAGATCGATCGCAGAGAGTAGATAGGACTCATCTTCATTCACCATCGCATTAAACGGCAGGATATTGAGCATACCATCCGGTACCACATAGACATTTTGAATTTCACCAATACGTTCCTTAATCGGCGCCCAAATCTGCCCATAGACCTCCATGCCGACCTCTAACAGCTCATCTTCGCCGACAAACTCATCCTGAATTATCTCTCGCAATATCTCAATCCCTTCATTGATCGCTGCCAGATCTTCATAGAGATAGTGTTCATAGGAGACCTCGCCCTCCTCTTTTTTGAGGATCGCCACCTGCAGTTTGCTGACATTTTCTGCATCGCGGAAGATCAGATAATCGACCAGTGCAGAGTCCTCTGGGATGTACTCCTCCAGTCTCGCCAACGAGATATCTTCTGCTGCCTCACGGAAACGGATACTGGCGCGCCCCAACTCACCCTCAAGCTCACTAATCTCCTCTTTTAACCCATGGGTCTTCTCCAGAAAGGAGGTGGCGGTACCCTCTGTAGGCCCAGAGAGCGTCAATGCAGCCAACGCCTTACGGGCATCCATCAGCCCATCACTGATAGACGTCAGCGCCGGATCATCGGACATCTTGGCGACTTGATGGATCTGAGAGGCCACCTGTAGCAGCATCCCCTTACGTAACAAGCTGATACGCATCAACTCGCGACCCGCCTCTTCCGGCTCCAGTACAGAGACCATATTCATGTAGCGGTAAAGTTCTGGACGGTGGAGACGAATATACCCTTCACGTGCATTTTCACTGGTGGCCCAGAGCATCTGGTCAAGGAAGATGTTACGACGCTCAAAGATGGTCTGCTGTGTGCTGAAGGCCCCTTCGATATCCTCCATCTTCAACTGCAGGATTGCCAGTGTATTGAGCGTTTCAAAGGTGTAAGGGTGCTGCTCACCCAAATTCTCCTCGGCTTGTTTTAGCGTTTTCTGTAGCAGTTCAAGTGACTCGTCCAGACGATCCATATCGATATAGAGCTTACCGAGGTCATGCTGTGAACGCAGGGTATCCATATGGTTTTCACCCATCACCTCGACTCTCAACTCAAGCGCTTGGGCGATCATCTCCTCTGCCGTCTCCAACTCACCTAGGTTATGGTTGACCCGCCCTAGGTTATTCAACCCCTTCATATATTTCTGGTGACGCTCACCCAAGATCTCTTCCCAGACCAGAACCACCTCTTCGAAAAGTTCCACCGCATCATCATTGCGCTCTTGCAGTAGATAAAGGTATCCAAGGTTATTCTTCACCGCGATGGTATCCGGGTGCTCTTCCCCTCTCTCGCCTGCCAACAGGTCAATGGTCTCTTTATAGAGTGGCTCGGATTTATCGAAGGTACCCTGACTCTCATACAACATCGCCAGGTTATTCATATTGGCGATGGTGGTTGGGTGGACCTCTCCCAACACACTCTTCGAGGTCTTGAGCGCCTTTCGGTAGAGCGGCTCAGCCCGATCATAGAGCCCTTGGGTCTCTAAGGTGAGCGCCAGATTATTCATCACTGCGAGGGTAGAGGGGTGCTTCTTGCCCAAAGTCTCTTGAAAACGCTTCAGTGCCAGCTCATATCCCTTCTCCGCCTCAATAAAACGAGACTGCTTTCGCTGCAAGCCCGCCAGATTATTCAAACTGGTGATCGCATTGGGGTGGGTCTCGCCCAGCGTCTCGGTCTCGTAATCAAGAATCTCTTGGGTGGTCACTTCTGCCTTTGGATAGAGCCCTTGATCTTCAAACAGCTGCGCCAAAACCCCTTTGGCCTCAAATTTCAGATTCTTAGGTGACTCTTCAGACTCGGTCACACTACTGAGAATATCCTCTGCCTCCTCATATTCGGCATTGGATCGCGCCAAATCTGCTCGGTAAATCTGTGTCTGGACCCAAGATGGGTGGCCTTTACCCGCAACCCCTTTAAGGATTTTGGAGGACTTGCCATAGGCGAAACGGGCTTTTACAAAATCCCCTTGACGGAAATTCATCAACCCCAGACGGCGATAACACTCACCGGTATCAATATGGAGGTTACCCAATGTCTTGTCGGCAGCGACACAGCTGATAAACAGCGCCTGTGCTGCCTCTGTATACTGACCTCGCAACTCTTCCAGCGTAGCCAAACGCTGTCCTGCATCCAGCGTCGAGGGGTGACCGGCACCTAATGACTCGCTGAACCCCGCAACAGCCCTGCGATAAACATCTGCCGCTGCCTGATGGTTGCCCTTTTCCTGCTGCAACTGCCCGATCAGCATCTGCACCGCCTGTGTATCTGGATGTTGCTCACCCATTGCAGCAACTGCATCCTCTTCTGCCTGCTGCAGCTCTTTGAAGGCCTCTTCTGCAGCATCCGCCGAGAACAGCGCATAGGCATATTTTTTACGGGTCTCCAGTGTAGAGGGGTGCAATTTACCCAACTGCGCCTCTGCAATAGTCAGAACCCGCTCCCCCTCTTCTACCCCCTCGGTAAACTTCTTCTGCTGCACAAAGGCACTGAGCTGATCGAAACCGGATTGCCAAGCCTCAGGCAAAGCGCTCTTCTCCCCAACCGCTGCGGCCCGTTTTTCACCAACCCAAGCGGGCATCACCTCTGCCAGTTTGGAAACCTTGCGGTTATAGACTTGAACAGCCTCGTAATCCTTACGTTTAGAGGCCAACTTGGTCGCGCGATGATAGTAGGAGATCAACTGCACCGGTTTACTGCCAGCCAACTCCCCCAAAATCGCCGCATCAATGAGGTAATCTTCATTGGCTGGAGCCAGTTGGGCAGCCTTCGCCATATGCTTGAATGCAACAGAAAATGCTTTTTTATTGTACTGCTCGATACTCAGCTTTGCCTCTACAGCCGCCGCTTCAGGTGAAGCCACTGCCTCCCCACTGATAACAACTACACTACACAGTAGAAGGAAAACAATTTTCGAAATTTTCGATATCGCTCTAAACATGGATCATCTCTCATTCACACCCTCAGAAGAGGAAAAAACGCAGTCTCTCTGCTCTCTAAACTATACCCTGTTTGCGATTAAGGTACAGTATAAGGAGAAAGGAAAAACAACATTGCGCACTTTTCTCTAAGTTTTTATATATTTCGTTATAAGCTCATGATGTAGCTAGAAAAAAAGTTGACCTAAACATAAAGTCACCCTATGGTTACAAGGTCTATGCTGACAAACATCAAATAACTATAGGAAGCGTTCATGGCAAGTCAAATCCGGTTTGGCGACTATCTGAGCAAGGTATCCGTCCAGCACAATGAGATCAACTATAACCAGCTCACCCCCACACCGGAGCGTGATTCCGATGGGCAGCTGATCCCCATAAAACCCAAAAAGCTCAGTTTTACCCCTGTAGATATCTACCGTCTGCTAAAACCCTATATCAGCGTTCGCATCATGGAGCAGGTACAGGCTGTGGTACCTCTGGGGCTCTATCTGGCACTCTTCCAGATTCTGATGCTACGGGAAAACGTACAAGACTCTTGGGTCATCACCATGGGGTTGAGTGCCGTAATCATCGGTCTGATGCTCTTCATGGAAGGATTGAAACTGGGGCTGATGCCCTTTGGTGAAATTATCGGAAACGGTCTACCCAAAAAATCACCGCTCCCGGTGGTATTGCTGATCGCCTTCCTGCTCGGTATCGGCGTAACCTTTGCAGAACCTGCAATTGGCGCACTACAGGCCGTAGGTGCGAGCGTAGATGTCACTAAAGCTCCGTACCTATTCACACTATTGAATGACTGGGCGGGTGTATTGGTGCTGATGGTAGGTGCAGGCGTTGGCTTGGCCGCAGTACTCGGCGCACTGCGCTTCCTGCGTGGCTGGAGCCTGAAGCCGATGATCTATATGGCACTGGCTCCCACCCTGCTACTTACCAGTTACATGATGACTGACCCAGATTTGGCCGCCGTATTGGGGCTAGCTTGGGACTGTGGCGCAGTAACCACAGGCCCAGTAACGGTGCCTCTGGTACTCTCTTTGGGTATCGGTATCGCCTCTGCCTCTGGCAAGGGTGACTCCTCTCTCTCTGGGTTCGGCATTGTGACCTTGGCCTCACTCTTCCCAGTCTTTGCGGTATTGGTCCTGACCCTCTTCGTGGCATCAACCACTCCTGTGGATGTCATTATCCAGACAGCACAAGCGAACGCAGCAGCGGCAGCAGCCTCTGTACCACAATGGTATGAGCAGACGCCAATGGCTGAGGTGATTGGTGGTTTTCGTGCGATCATTCCTCTGGTCATCTTCCTCTTCATCGTACTGATGGTGGTGCTCAAGGATAAGATCAGTCAGCCCGGCATCGTTTTCTACGGTATCTTCCTCGCTGTAACCGGTATGATCATCTTCAGCATCGGCCTAAGCTATGGTCTAGCGAAGCTTGGAGGGCAGTCTGGAGGCCTAGTACCTGCAGCATTCTCTGAACTCTCTAGCGTAGAGAACTCTCCACTCTATGACTACGCCACAGGTATTGCAGTGGCACTGATCTTTGCTTGGTTGCTTGGTTTTGGCGCAACCTTGGCAGAGCCTGCTCTGAATGCCTTAGGTATGACCGTAGAGACTCTGACCAATGGTGCCTTCAAAAAGAGTACGCTGATGTATGCCGTTGCCTTCGGCGTAGCCACTGGTATCGCCGTGGGTGTTGCCAAGATCATCTACGACATTCCAATTGCAAATCTGTTGATCCCCGCTTACCTGCTCGGTATCGTCCTCACCTACTTCTCCACTGAGGAGTTCGTGAACGTAGCCTGGGATAGCGCTGGCGTGACCACCGGCCCAGTAACCGTACCTCTGGTACTGGCCATGGGGTTGGGTTTTGGTAATGCAGTAGATGCAGTGGATGGCTTCGGCATCCTCTCCACGGCCTCAATTGGCCCGATCCTCTCTGTCATGACCGTGGGCCTCTGGGTTCAGTTCCAGGCCCGCCGTGCAGAACAACAAGAAAATGATTTAACACAAGCAGCTGTAACAGGAGAAAGCGCATGAGTGCTCGTAATATTACTTACCTTACCGACGTTTCATTGATTACCTGCATCGTGCAGCGTGGCAACGCGGACGCCATCATCAAAGCCGCTCAAGAGGCCGGAGCACAGGGTGCTACGGTTAACTTTGCGAAGGGCAGCGGAATTCGTGAGCGTATGGGGATTCTCGGTGTTGCAGTTGAGGTCGACAAGGAGATTATTCAGGTGATTGTCTCTACCGAGCAGCAGGAGCTGATCTTCGAGCAGATGTACTTAGCTGGCGAGCTGGACACCCCGGGAATGGGAATTATGTACACCACTCCTCTCGACAAGGCAGCCACATATATTCCAGCCGAACTGGTCGAAAAACTCTCATAACCGAGGCGCATCAATGAATATTGAAACCAACAATAAACTGATCACCTGTCTGATCCCTAAGGGGGAGGGTGTTGCAGCCATCACCGCGCTCAAGGATGAGAAGCAGATCAACAGCGCCAATGTCTATGGTGGACGTAGTAGTCTGTTCCAGATTGCTGGCAATGACATGGAGTCCGAGACGCTGGCGGTAGTGGTTGTGGAGGATCGCGCAGATGAGATCTTCGATTTCCTCTATGAGAAGTTGGAGATTGGCCGCCACAACCATGGCATTATCTTTCAAAACCCGCTAGCCAGCAGCACCGAGTTCAAGCTCTCATAAACTGCTGTTTTAGCTGAACCATAAAAAACCTCAGTGTAATAACTGAGGTTTTTTTATGCTCCACCTCATCCCCACATCTACTTCCACCCTTTAGCAAACAAAGTCTTCTTTGCCTTACGCTTCCCCTTTACAGCCCCCAGTTTGGCTCCTGTAAAATCTGCCCCATCAACATTGGCTCCTGCAAGGTTTGAACTTCCGAGATCTACACCTCTAAAATCGGTCCAACTCAAATCGGCACCAGAGAAATCCACCCCTTTCACTTTGGCTCCACGAAAATCTGCTGCTGCAAAGTCTGCCTTGCTGAAGTTAGAGTAGGAGAGGTCAACCTTGGAGAAGTTAAGCCCATACCCTTTCACCCCTTTGCCCGTGACCCCATTCATATTCGCGCCCGTTAGAGTTGCCCCCGCAAGCATCACTTTATTGAGTATGGCCATCTTCAGTGTTGCATTACTGAGATCCGCTTTCTTCATGTTCGACTTAGAGAAGTTTTTACGCCCTAGGTTGGCCTTAATAAAGACTGCTCCGCTGAGGTCACACCCTTTACAGACCTTCTTTTTTTTCGCCTTTTTCACATCTTTAGGGGAAGCCGCCCATGAGGTTGAGTCGACCACCGCCCCCCCCATCAGCAGCAGTGTCACAAGCGCTGTAAACAGAACACCACGCCTACGTTTCATACTTGATAACCTCATTATAAAAACACCTTAACTATCCTTCTTTTTACTCTTCTTCTTTTTCTTCTTCCGCTTCTTCTTTTTATCTACACGCTTTCCACTCTTAACTTTGACTCGCCCCTTCCATGCGGGTGCATTTTCATCATCTTCTTCAAACTTGACCTGCTTATCTACCTTAATGATAACACGACGATTTTCTGCCTGATTTGCCTTAATCGGTTTACCTCTCTTGTTTCGATTAGGCACCTTGGGCTTGGAGTCTGCAAAAGCTGCGGCCTTGACCCGCTTTGCATCCATCCCATGATCTGTCATAAATTTCAGCACATTGATTGCACGTACTGAGGAGAGCTCCCAGTTGGAGGGGAATTTTGCGGTGTGGATAGGGTCGTCATCGGTATGCCCCTGCACCTCCATCTGCGCCCCATCCACAGCTGCAATGGTTTGGGCCAGCTGAGTCAATACCGGTTTAATGGTGCGCTGCAGTGTGGCCGAGCCACTGGTAAAGAGGGAGTTATTCGCCAGCTCAAGCTCAAACCCTCCCGGTGTCTCCTTGACCTTAACAAACTCTTCAACACCACGCTCGGAGACCATATCTTTGACTGCATCCATCGCCTTTGCAGCGGCATCTTTTTTCTTCTTTGACTCTTTCTCTTCAGCACTCTCACCAACCGGAGACTCATGAATGGCTGGGACTGCAATACGGGCAAAAGCGTCCTTCATCCCCTCCGATACCTGACCAAATTTAATGGGGTCCCAGTGTGCTGTTGCAAGCAGCATCACAAAGAAGGCCATGAGCAGAGACATCATATCCGCAAATGTTCCCATCAGCTCATCAGGATCTTCACATACCTCACATTCTGGACATTTTTTAGCCATTATATTGAGTCCGTCACTCTATTCATTCGCTACTGACTAGTCAGCCACGTCAAACCAGGCCGCTGGAGCCAGATAGCTATTGAGCCTGTCTTGAATTTCACGCCCCGGCTTCTGATCTGCCAACATAATAAAACCTTCAACCAGCAACATATTACGAAAACGGATCATCTCCTCTTTCTGCTGCAACTTCTCAGCTGCTGGCAAAAAGATCATCTGTGCAAAAATCACTCCGTAAAGGGTCGTCAACATCGCAACCGCCATACCAGCACCGAGTGCCGCAGGGTCACCACCCATATTACCCAACATCAGCACCAACCCCACCAGTGTTCCGATCATTCCGTAAGCTGGTGAAAGGGTAGACATCTTCTTCAACACAGCCACTTGAAGGGTATTTCGCTGAAATGAGGTGGCGTTTGCAGTCTCCAACAGTTCACGCAACTCCTCTCCCTTGTAATTAGAGAGGACAAATTTTCCACCTACTGCAAGAAAGGCATCGGTAGTATCCCCACCCATCTCTTGCTCCAGCGCAACGACTCCCTGGGTCTGTACTACCTTGGCCCAGCCAATCATCCGCTCTACATCTCCCAACAGGGTAAAGAAAGTTACCGTACTGGCCTGAAACTGAGAGACCATGGCTCCAAAGGCACGGTTCACATAAATGGGCTGGAAGGACATATAGGCACCTGCAATCGCACCACCACACACAATAGCCAAACTCGGAAGATCCACGAACACGGCGGGATTATCCGTACTACTGAGAATGGCCCCGAAAAAGATTCCGAAGCCACCCAAAATACCAAATAATGTTCCTAACGACATAACACTACACCCTCTGTTTAATTATGTTGCTGCGCCTCAACACCATCCCTCAATACCATCGATGTTTTCTTGACGCTTCCTATACGGTGAACCATAAAGCATAAACCATGCCACAGCAAAAATCTTTTTACATACAGATAGTTATAAAAAACCATTCCAAAATAGAACAGCAAAAAAGGGAAGCCACCTTAGCGACCCCCCTCTCCATTAATTCGTCTTCTCTTGCAACATTCTCTGCATTCGTCGAATCAGGCTAATAACAATTGCACGCATGATTGGCGGGCTTTTACCCAGCATCATGTTCACATCTTTTCGAGTCACCTGCATAATCTCGGTGTACTCCTTGGCCCGAATTGTTGCACTACGCTTATCATCGGCAGAGAGAATAGCCAACTCACCAAAAACTTCTCCCTTGCCCAGCTCAGCCAACACCAAGCGCTCACCATCTTTCTGCTCAATATAGACTTCAACCGAACCTTGCCGAATAACGCCAGCCCACTCTCCACGCACTCCTTGCTTGAAGACCTCTTCATTCGCTGAATATTTCTTTAACGTTGCCGCCATGATTGTCTCTCAATTATTTATTCTAATTCTTCTTTAATGTGGCAGTACCGAAGCCACCACCACCTGGAGTATTTATCGTCAACTGTTGGCCCGCCTTTACTTGAACCGTGCATTTTGAGGAGAGCCTTAGGTTATCCAGCCAATTTTCTCCTGACAGGCCAGCCTCACCACCACTCCCCCCCCAAGGGCGATGCAGTCTACGTTCCGTCAACAGTGTCACGCTACTCTCCTGTAGAAAGTGGAACCCTCGAACAACTCCATCACCACCACAGTGCTCACCTTTCCCACCAGAGCCTCGACGTAGGCTGTATTCAGTCACCCGTAGCGGCGCACTCATCTCCAGCACCTCTATCGGCGTATTGAGAGTATTGGTCATATGGGTCTGCACTGCAGAGAGTCCAAAGCCTCTCTGGCTCGCCCCCATTCCACCACCAATGGTCTCATAATAGTCCCAATGGTGGCCGCCTACACGCCCGCCCATCGCCAGGTTATTCATTGAGCCTTGACTGGCCGCCGCCATCTGCTGGGGAATGGCCTGCGCCAGCGCTCCCATCACCACATCCACAATCCGGCTGCTGGTCTCCACATTACCCGCGGCAACCGCTGCAGGACGGCGAGCATGAAGCAATGACCCTTTAGTGGCTTGAATGGAGATTGCGCGGAAGCTACCCGCAGCAGCCGGTGTCTGCGCTGGCATCAGGGCACGGAATACATAGTAGACCGCAGCCGCAGCAACTGAGAGTGGGCAGTTGATATTCCCGGCAGTCTGCGCTGCAGTACCACTAAAATCAACCATTACACGCCCCTGCTCAACTACAATAGATACCTGAATCGGCAGAGAGTGATTCCCTTGCCCATCATCATCCATCACATCCTCGAAGCGGTAACACCCCTCTGGAATGGCTCGCAGTGACTCTGCCGCCAACTGTTCCGCATATCGATTCAGCGCCTCTAACCCCTCTTGATAACCCTCCACACCCTGCTCTGCAATCCACTGCTGCAGACGCTGCACACCCGCCCGATTGGCACTGATCTGCGCCTCAAAGTCCCCTTGAGATAACTCAGGATTACGCAGCTGAGAGAGCAGCTGCTGGTAAAAATCTTTCTGAATCTCCCCGGCCTTAAGCAGATAGGTGGGGGGGATCACCACCCCCTCCTCCTCTAGGCTTGAGGAGATCGGCATAGAGCCTGGGCTTTTAGCACCAATATCGGCATGGTGGGCTCGATTCACCACAAAGCCAAGCAGCTGCTCTTCGACCAACAGGGGGGAGATCATGGTGACATCCGGCAGATGTGTTCCACCCATAAAGGGGTCATTAACAATCACCAAATCTCCGGCATGCCACTCCATACGAGAGACAATCTCCCGCATGGCGAAGGCCATACTGCCCAGATGGACCGGAATGTGAGCAGCCTGAGCAGACAACTCACCCGCTGCATCAAAGATAGCGCAGGAGTAGTCCAAACGGTCTCGGATATTGGGCGAAAATGCGGATCGGCGCAATACAGCGCCCATCTCATCACACACCGCCTCTATTCTGCTGGAAAAAATTGTAAGCTCTATCGCATCCATAAAGTCGCGAACGCTACCGTCTCAAAACAAGGTTGTCGGAGTACTGGGAAATCTTAGGACTGTTTTTCCAGCCCCTCCATCACCTTCCATAGCAGAATGGGGATCTCACGCACCAGCTCCCCAGGAATCAGATAGAGTTCACCCTCTTCGACCACCTCATACTGACGTACCGCTGCTGGATCGCGCTCCAAAATAGAGCGCTCTTCACCAAAGTAATCGGCCACTCCCAGCTGAACTTCAGAACCTGCTGCTTTCAACACACCAGACGAGACAATATAGAGCGCATCTTCGTCGTCACTAATCAGATCACCCACAGCGATCTTGCGGGCCTCCATCTCATGAGAGATCTTGTTCTTTAAGGAGTAGGAGATCGCTTCACTAAACAATGGCATGCGGTTCAACAGTTCACGCCGCACCTCCATCAACTCCATCTCTTCATAAAGGTCATTCTGTTTCACAAAGACCGCAAAGAGTGAACTGGGGATACGCAACGCCTGCACGAAGTTGGTGGTACGGTAGGTGTAGGGGGATGGTTTTTTATGTAACCCCGAGTGCTCACCAATGAAGGTACCGGCATAGAGGGTACAGTTGACCCCCTCATCGGCACTCAACATCTCCACATTACCGGTCAAGGTGAGGAAAATTTCATTATTGAGCGCCCCCTCCTTGAGAATAATGGACTCAGGGTTAAACAACTCCACCTTATTATTAAGCAGAATACGCATGTAGTAATCGGATGCAGAGGGGAAGTAGGACTGCAGATACTCAATAGCAAAACGCCATGCATAGTTCTGGTAGACCGGAATCAGATTGTCGATGGCACCAAATGGGGCGCCCGAGCCGATCTCTTTCTGACGATCGGTATAGGGGGTTGCTGAGTGAGAAAGGATGATACGATCTGATTTGTCATCTGCAAAATCTTCAATATCACCATGAATCATGCCACCACCAACATCAATCTTCTTGGTATTGGCCGGCTCCAGATAGTCCTGCTTTACCTTCTCAATAGTCTCGGCCTTGAGTCCCGCTGTCTTCTCATTTTCCAACATCCCATCTAGCACACTAAATGCCGCAATATCCGCATAGTGAGCATAGGTATGATAGCCATCTTCCCACAGTGAACGGAAGCGCATAATCGTAGTTTCAACGGGGTGAGGGGAGAAGATGGGACGCACCTCCATACCATCAACATTGTTCCACTCATCAATCACCATATCATTGACGTTGAAACATTTTCCGAAAAATGACTCCTCCACAGAGAGCAGTGCACACAGTTTTTTGGTTACCGAAGCACGCACCAGTGGTGTTGCATAGTACTCAATACGGTGCCCAGAACGGGCCAATGTAGCCAACCCAGCAAAGTGATCATCATGACTGTGGGTATGGAACAGTCCATGAATCTCATTCAAACTGATTCCCAACGCCTCCAGATTCTCATGCACATTGGGGCCCACATCGATCAGATAGACCTTTCCTTGGAACATCAAGATTGAGGACATACTGGGGCGCTTAGGGTCCCATCCATCTCCCTGCCCTGAATGGAGCACGGAGAAGTAACCGCGCTTGATATTATGGAAATCAAGCGGATAAGGGACTTCATATCCCTGCCCTGAAGGCAGGTTCAGATCCACAGAGGCGGTCTCACCTTGGTAGCTGAACTCAAAGCGATTCTGTTGCAAGCGGCGCACCGTTACCCCATTCAGCACCTCAACAGTCTCATCAGCTTCTACCACACGGGTATCTAACAGCTCTTCTGTTGGACGAATCGCGCCAAAGGCAAAACGCAGTTTCATCGCCATCAACTCATCCGCTGTTGCCTCATCGACCTCCGCATCCATGATCTCCTGCTTTGAGACCAGCCCATAGTTGCCTCGGTAGATATACTGCATCTGCGCCTCTACCTGATCACGCGAACCAACCAGTAGCGGCTTCTGACCATTGTTATTCGGATGCCCCGGAAGAATCATCCCTTGGCGATAGAGCATCTGCAGCACGGGAAACTCTGCCAGACTGGAAAACTCTCCATTCTGCAGTAGCACATCCGAGAGTAGGATGGCGTTGGGACCCAACTCAAACTTCACCCCATCCAGCTCACTGGGAACGATCAAGCCACGCTTCATCAAGTGTTTCACACTATCGGCTGGGCAGCCGCAAAGCACACGCAAATCAACCTCTGGGACCTCAATCCAACTAATTCCCGGAGCCACCTCTATCATCTTGATCTTGCGCATCAACTTGAATCCTTAACCTTCAGTGAAAACAACATATTGCCATTTATTAATATCTACAGAGGATACCATAGCCCCTCTTTTTTGGAAGGGAGTTTTCGGGGAGTTTTCCCCAAACTTGCGAAACCAAAAACAGGCGGTACAATATCCGGTCTATTTGATCGGCAGCACTACTTTTTTGAGGCTGCCTTTTTTTATTTTGTAGATAAAGTGAAAAATATATGAGTAACACCATCATGCCCACCTATGGGCGTCTTCCCGTCTCCTTTGTTAAAGGGAGTGGAGCCTGGCTTGAAGATGAGGCTGGCGAACGCTACCTAGACGCACTCAGCGGCATCGCCGTTTGTGGTCTGGGGCACAGCCACCCAGCAGTGACTGCCGCGATCTGTGAGCAGGCGGGTACCCTGCTGCATACCTCCAACCTCTACGGCATTCCACAGCAGCAGAAACTGGCAGACCGGCTCTGCGAACTCTCTGGGATGGAGAATGTCTTCTTCAGTAACTCCGGCGCTGAAGCCAATGAGGCAGCAATCAAGTTGGCACGACTCTATGGTCACAATAAAGGGATCGATAACCCATCAATCATTGTGGTTAAAAGCAGTTTCCATGGCCGCACCTTGGCCACCTTGAGCGCTACCGGAAACCGTAAAGTCCAGGCTGGGTTTGAACCATTGGTCTCCGGTTTTATTCGCGCCCCTTACAATGACCTGAGCGCTTTGGAGGAAATCGCTACCCACTCTAAAGAGGTGGTTGCAATCATGGTAGAACCCGTACAGGGAGAGGGTGGAGTACAAATCCCTGACTCAGGATACCTCTCTGGCATCCGCACCTTGTGCGACCAACAGGGGTGGTTGATGATTCTAGATGAGATCCAGACCGGTATTGGACGTACTGGGCAGTGGTTTGGTTTTCAGCACGAAGCACTCCAGCCTGATGTCATGACCCTAGCCAAGGGGCTGGGCAATGGCCTACCGATTGGTGCCTGTCTGGCCCAAGAAGAGGCGGCAACACTATTTCAACCCGGCATGCATGGCTCCACCTTTGGTGGCAACCCCCTTGTGACCCGTACCGCTCTGGCTGTACTCGACACCATTGAAAAAGAGGGATTAGTCAAACGTGCCGCAGAGTTGGGGGAGCGTATCCAACAGGGGCTCTCAACTGCGCTAAAGGAGAACCCACAACTCTGTGAGATCCGTAACCACGGTCTAATGGTTGGCATCGAGCTGAAGCACCCCTGTGCCTCCCTAGTGGCTGATGCACTAAAACAGAAATTACTGATCAATGTGACTGCAGAGCGTGTTGTACGCCTGTTACCCCCACTGATCTTAAGTAATGACGAGGCCGACCAGATTGTATCTCAGGTCAGCCAACTGATTGAGCGCTGGAGTGAGGAGCAGCCATCATGAGCACACGACATTTTTTGACGCTACTCGATCTGAGTAGTGAGGAGCTGGAGCAGCTGATCCAGCGTGCAATTGAGCTGAAGCGCATGCGCCGTGAAGGTGAGAGCTACGAGCCGATGAAGAACCGGGTACTGGGGATGATCTTCGAGAAGTCATCCACTCGCACCCGCGTCTCCTTTGAGGCTGGCATGGCCCAGTTCGGCGGTAGCGCCATCTTCCTCTCCTCACGCGACACCCAACTGGGGCGCGGTGAGCCGATTGAAGACAGCGCTCGCGTCCTCTCCAGTATGGTCGATGTAGTGATGATCCGCACCTTCGCCCATGAGAATGTAGAGCGCTTTGCCAAATACTCCTCAGCTCCAGTGATTAACGCACTGACTGATGACTATCACCCTTGCCAACTTCTGGCTGATGTACAGACCTATGTTGAGCATCGTGGTTCTATTCGAGGAAAAACCGTTGCCTGGATCGGGGATGGCAACAACATGTGCCACTCTTACATGAATGCTGCACTACGCTTTGGCTTCCACCTCAATATCGCCACCCCAGAGGGGTATGAGCCAAAGGCTGAGATGGTCGCCCAAACTGCATCAAATATTACCTTGATGCATGATCCCGTTGCCGCCGCCCAAGATGCTGACCTGATTGTGACTGATGTCTGGGCCAGTATGGGGCAAGAGGAAGAGAGTGACACACGCAACGATGTTTTCCAGAACTACCAAGTCAACACAGCATTGATGAGCCACGCCAAAAAGGATGCCCTGTTTATGCACTGCCTCCCCGCTCACCGCGGTGAAGAGGTCGCAGCCGAAGTGATTGATGGCGACCAGAGCGTAGTATGGGATGAGGCCGAGAACCGCCTCCACGCACAGAAAGCCCTGCTGGAGTTTCTGCTACAGTAATGCCACCCAAGTCGACAGACTACATCCCTATCTCCTGCGCACGCCATAGCGAGTATGAACTGGCTATTATGCACCGCTCTCTACTCCAACTGCGCTGGGAGATGGAGGATGGATCTATTACCAGCGACCAGCTTCTCCCCATCGACCTAACCACTCGAAAACAGGGGGAATTTCTTCTTGCCCGCACACCACAACAACAAGAAATTGAGATCAGACTCGATAAAATACTATAACATTCAATATGTTATTCTGTAACATTTTGTAACTTACACCCTTGTTTTGATCCGATATAATCCTCAACCATGGATCACAAACAACACCTGCTCATTGTCGATGATGATTTAGAAATTCGGGAGCTTCTGCACCAATTTCTCGCATCCAACGGTTTCATCAACATCTCTACTGCAGCAGATGGAAAACAGGCTCGCGCGCTTCTGGAAAAACAGAACATCGACCTTGTTATTCTCGATATTATGCTACCCGGAGAGGATGGTTTCTCTATTGCAAAATGGTTACGCGAAGAGAGCGCCATCCCCATTCTGATGCTCTCTGCACGCATTGAAACCAATGACCGCATCCATGGCTTAGAGCTGGGTGCTGATGACTATTTGACCAAACCTTTTGAACCAGAAGAGCTACTGGCTCGCATTCACGCCATTCTGCGCCGGACAAACTGCAATGAGGTGGTGGGACTACAGAGCCTGAAATTTAGCGGTATTAAGTTAATCATGCCGGAGCGTTCCATTATCCGCAAAGATCGCCAAAAGATTGTACTCACCAGTGCTGAATTCAAAATGCTTGCACTGTTTGTAGAGAACCACAACCAACCACTCTCAAGAACCCAACTAGCCGAGGGCATTGGCGGCAAAACAATGTCCGTCTCTGCGCGAGCGATTGATGTACAGATCAGCCGCCTGCGTAGCCGTTTGGGGGACCATAACGGCTCGATCATTCAGACCGTGCGTAACGAAGGGTATATTCTTACCGCAAAAATCACACCAATCAAAACACATGTCGAGAGCTAATCTACACACCCAACAGACCCTTTCCTCACTTTTACTCTTCATACTGCTTCCCCTTGCCTCAGCTGCTGCTGTTACCGTAGAAGAGCGACTCTCTCTAGATGAACTGGATGCAGTTCCGGTGGTACTCACCCCCTCTCGCATTGTCCAACCGATTGATGAATCTCCTGCTGCAGTCACCATCATTGGTCGCAAGAAAATTGAAGCCAGCGGCATCCGCTCCATTGCCGAACTATTCCGACTGGTTCCCGGTATGTTTGTGGTCTACTCCAACGGCCTGCTTCCACAGGTCAAATACCATGGTCTGGACACCGCAGGCAATAGCAACTCCAGACACCTTCAGGTATTGATTGATGGTCGCTCTATCTACCAGAGTGGGTTTTCCAGGGTGCTCTGGACCGATATTCCCCTGCTGATTGAGGATATTGAACGTATTGAGGTGGTTCGCTCCCCCTCTACTGTCTCACACGGCACCAATGCCTTTATGGGGGTGATCAACATCATCACCCGCAACCCTGCAGACACCACACAGCTGCTCACCCTCTCAACAGGTAGCCAGCAACAGCGAGAGATGGGGTTCCGCCACAGTGACACTTATGGGCAACTGAACTATCGGCTCTCCATGAAGTACGCAGAAGACGCTGGCTTCGACACAAGTCAGAAGCGGGATGGACAGGACCTACATTTATTGAACATTCGGGGAGAGTACAGTGCATCCCCCAGCGACCAACTGGATCTAGATCTGGGCTATAAAAGCGGAGACAAAGAGGATAGCACTCTCACCGGTCCAACAGAGGGGAGGTGGAGCAACCACTATCAGAATATAGGCTGGACACATGACCTCAACCTGAATGATCAACTGCAGTTAACCGCATACCATCAACAGCGCCAAGTCAAACAGGAGTGGGGAAATAACAAAGATATCAACTGGGATGAGGAGCGCTATCACCTCGACCTTCAATACAACAAAACCCACTCTGAGCAGCTACGCAGCGTCTCTGGCGGCTCTATCCGTCATGACCGTGTGAAGGCTCCCACCTATTTTGGCGACAACCAAACCTATAGAAAGAACAGCCATCAACTCTATGGAAACTTGGAATGGAGACCACTCCCCCCACTACTGATCCACAGTGGGGTGATGTGGGACCATGAGGATGTGGGCAATATCAGTGCATTTTCCCCTAGAGTTGCACTTAACTACCACCTCAACAGTAGCCATACATTGAGGGCTAGCTACAGCAAGGCCATCCGTTCTCCTGATCTATTGGAGCAGTTTGCCTACTGGACAGACCCAGACACAGCGACAAAAGTAGCTATTGCCTCCTCAAGGCTAAGCGAAATCAATAAAGCCAACCATCTGCTAGAGCCAGAAGAGATCACAGCTCATGAACTGGGGTGGCACTTTCAGTTACCACAACAAAACAGCAGCGGTGATATCAAACTCTATCAGGAGCAGCTCTCTAATTTAACGGCACTGACTCTCAAAGATGCAGATGGCGCCCCCATTAGCGCCCGATATCCATTCACCCATAGCAATCTCGATTGGGCTGAGATCAACGGCATAGAGTTTGAGGGACACTGGAAACCTTCGACCAACAGCTCCCTTGATATCAGCTATGCTCATATCTTTAGCTATAACAGCAATAACCCCGATCTCTCAAACTCCAGCCCCAGAGATATCACCTCACTCTTCTACACTCACCGTTTTAATAGCACTCAACAAGGCTCTCTGAGCTTCACCTACACCAGTCCACTCTGCGGTTATCTCGACTACGCCACTGAACCGAACGGCTGTAGTGATACAGCTACCGACTACACTTCACCATTCCGCCGTATTGACCTCTCACTACAGCAGAAGCTCTCATCAGAGACCACCCTACAACTACTACTCAAACACCATATAGGCAATACCACTGAGTTCAACAACAGCAATAGCAACCATGGGAAAAGCAGCTACACCGTAACCTTACGAAGTGACTGGTAACTCTTCTACCTTCCATGCACGTTCCACTTCTACTCTTACTACTGCTGGTTGAGCTCAACCTGACGGGCGCATGTGCAACCATTACCATCAATGCAGACGACACACCTGTCCATCAACAATTCTCCAACATCCTACACTCCAAAATAGAACAGCAACAGCTACAGCTGCACCTTCCTCTACAGATAACCATCGGCCCCAAAGCACTGAACAGCGCGCTCACCATACAGAAAAAGACGCCCATACTGGCACTACTGATTACACAGAATGAGTTTCAAGCTGCCACTGAAAAGAGAGCAGTATCACCCATCTCTGCAATTTTTCGAGAGCAGCCGCTACAACGGCTTATCACCTTAACTAAAATTGCCACCCCCAGCATTCATCATTTAGGATTATTAACTACACAACCTCATACACTCCCCTCTATCTCCTCTCCTATCGTGATTCAGCAACCTGCACCACAGCTACGCCAAGCCCTCAACACCCTACTTCCCAAAGTTGATGCTCTTCTAACTCATCACGACCCTAAACTATTCAACCCAGATAGCATCAGGAACATTCTGCTCTCTAGTTATCGCCAACAAAAGCCACTCATCTGCCATACTCAAGCACTAGTGACTGCAGGCTGTATTATGGGCGTCCACAGCTCTGCCACTGAGCTGATCAAAGAGAGCCTAGACTGGATTCAGTACTACCAAAATCATGGGGAAAACCATCCACTACAACCGCCACGCCACAGTAGACACTTCTCGGTCAGTATCAATAATAGGGTAGCCCAATCTCTTGGATTCAGACTGACCCACCCCTCAAAATTGACACAACAACTACAAGAGCTAGAGGACGAATAGTCATGAGCAACTGGCCCTTTCGCTACCAAATTATTTTTCTCAGTAGTATCCCCGCATTTTTTATCTGGATTGCACTAACACTAAATACCGTCTATACCAGCTTGGAAAACCTGACTAGCGCTTACCACCAACAGGGGCAGATGTTGGCCAACCTCATCGCCCCCAGCTGTGAATTTGCGATCTTCTCGGGTGATATGAGATCACTGCATCAACAGCTACAAAATAGTGTAGCTCACCCCAATATTCAGCTTATCGAAGTCTACAATAACAGCCTCCATCTTTTGGAGCGGGTTGGGGAGGTAACCACCCCTCTCTTGAGTGGAGATGAACCCAAGCTCACATTCACTGCCACCATTCACTCCACAGTGGTTGCTATGGATGAGGTCGACTCTCTTCACACAAAGCCCCCCCCATTAGGCTCCGCTGTTATCACCCTCTCCCCAGAACCCATGATCCAACTCCGCCAACAGATCATTCAACAAGCACTCTGGGTAGGTACCGCCGCACTACTGCTGACACTACTATTGGTTTTGATCCTCTCTAACCGCTTCACTCAAGTCTTCTCAGCACTGCGCAGTGCGATGAAACTAATTGCCGCTGGCGACTTCTCCCCACCAAAACAGCCGCTACCCTCCCGAGGTGAACTGGGAGAGCTCTCTCAAGACCTGCACAAGATGGCATCTGCATTAGAGCGTAACCGCAAAGCCACTCTGGCCACCTATGACCAGATGACCTTACGGGCCAGAGAGGCTGAGCGCATCGTCAGTATTCAACAGAACAAACAGCAGGAGCCCCAAGATGCCGGCTTTTGAGTTTTGGAAAAAAATTCCACTTCAAGCTTATCGTGGCCCGCTGCTACTTTGGTCAGCCCTGATACTGACTGCACTATTCTGGGTCACTTCGTCACAGTACCATGATAATAGAGGTGCCTTCTTTCAGCTAGTCCAACAGACTCAGGTCGCAGCACAGCACCGTATTCAAGCCAATGAAGTAATCCTAGAGACACTCTCTGAGCTGGTTGGGCCCTCCGACCTTTTTTTGCAGGAGCGTATTCAATCAGTGGCTGACTCATTAATCCAACACCATCCACAGATCCGCGCCGTTTTACTGCTTCCAACCTTGCCTCATGATGAAGAGGAGGAGTTGATCAAACAGTACCAAAAATATCAGACTACCGACTTCTCACTACCTGATGACCCCACAGACTTTGAGCTAACCTCTCCCATCCTCTTCTACTATGCCAGAGCCGACGAGAGCGGTAATTTGCTGGGGAAAGACGCTCAATCTATCCCCCCTCTGCTAAAAACCATGCAAGCAACCAAAGATAATCACCCATTGAGCTCTCACCCCTACCTCTTCAATGGAAAAAATCACTACTTCTTGGTCAGTCAAGCTAGGCGCCCCCTCTCCTTCGAGGACGAAATTTTCCCTTGGTACACTGAAATTCATATCGCACTGTTAATCGACCCCAATTACATCTTACCCAAAAACAACATGAGCCGTGCCTCTCTCTCCCTCTATGACCCCGGAAACCGTATCTCTGAACTGCTGTGTGATACCTCACCAAACCAGAACTCTGACACAGACAGCTGGCTGAGTAGAGCCCTGCATTACAAGATCAAACTGGAATCCATTAGCCAACCTTTTCTGATGACCATTTCGACAACAATTCCACTACTACAACTTTCTGCAGCACCTCTACTGCTCCTTATTCTGGGATCACTACTCTTTTTCCATCTTACCCATCGGCGTATCACTCAAGAGCAAGAGACTCGATTGAAGCAGCGTCATAGCGAGAAACGGCTACTGCTCACCACCAAGAACCGTGTACAGATGCTCAATGCAATCTCTCACGATATCCGTACTCCGCTAACTCGGCTCCAGCTACGTACTGCAACCATGCTCAAGGGGGATGCCAAACAGAAGAGTATCTCTGACCTCAAAGAGATTGAGGACTTGGTTGAAAGCTCACTCAACTATCTGCGTGGAGAAGAGCAGAACGAGGAGCCACAGATTACCGATTTCAATGAGATGGCCTACACCATTCAATCTGATCTAGCTGAACAACAACACCTTTTTGCTATCCATGGAAAGGCACGCTGGCCCTATCTCTGCCAACCTCTGCAAATGAAGAGAGCCATTCAAAACCTAATCAATAACGCTTTCCGCTTTGCTGATCACGTTGAACTACAGTTACTCGACCATGACCGAAACTTAACCATTGAGATCCTCGATAACGGCCCAGGCATCGATACAGAACTATTAGATAAGGTCACTCACCCCTACTATCGTGCCGATGACTCACGCAACAATCAAACCGGAGGTATTGGACTGGGGTTAGCCATCGTTAGAGAGATTACCGAAGCCCATGATGGCGTCTTTACACTGAAGAACCGCCCCGAAGGGGGGCTACACGCCACCATCTCACTACCGCGCTAAACCGCTGCAGCAATCAACTGCAACACCAAGAGTGCAAAAATTCCGGCAATCACATCATCCAGCATCACCCCCAAACCACCAGAGACCTGTCGATCGGCCCAACCAATCGGCCAAGGCTTCCAGATATCAAACAACCGGAAGAGTAGAAAACCCACCACAACCCACTCCCATCCTGCCGGTGCAGCAATCATCGTAATCCACAGCCCAACAAACTCATCCCATACAATGCCACCGTGATCATGTACACCCAGATCAGCCCCCGCCTTACCGCAGACCCAAACCCCAAAGATAAATGAGAGCACAACCACTACCAGATAAATAGGCAGTGAGAGCGGGGCCATCAACAGATAGAGTGGAACTGCTGCCAAGGTACCGAAAGTACCGGGCGCAAATGTGGCCAACCCTGAACCAAAGCCAAAGGCAAAGAAGTGGGCTGGATCAGAAAATACAGTCTTCGCAGAAGGCTCCAAGGAAATCCCCAATGTCAAAAAGTGGTCGGGTGTTCTCTCTGAGAGAGTTGATCGCGCCTGAATCTGCCCCGTTTTTACAGAAACAGCCTATCCATGTTTGAGCAACGCGAGTTGGGATAGGCGCTGTAAAAACGGGGCAGACTCAGGGAACAAGCGATCATCCGAAGGAAGAGAGAACACCCGATCACTCCTCCTCAGCCCCAATCAACTCCCCTGCTTCGCCCCAATCCGCAAACGCAGTGAGTTCAAGCGAATAAATCCAGCCGCATCCTTCTGATCATAGGCCCCTGCATCATCCTCAAAGGTAGCGATCTCCTCATTGAAGAGGCTATTGGTCTCCGACTTACGTCCCACCACAACCACATTACCCTTATACAGCTTCAGACGCACCGTACCGTTCACCACCTTCTGCGTCTCATCGATCGCCGCCTGCAGCATGGAACGCTCTGGTGACCACCAGTAACCGTTATAGACCATCTCGGCATAACGTGGCATCAACTCATCCTTCATATGCGCCGCCTCACGATCCAGTGTCAGCGACTCCATCGCACGGTGCGCCTTCAACAGAATGGTGCCTCCGGGGGTCTCATAACAGCCGCGAGACTTCATCCCAACATAACGGTTCTCCACAATATCATCACGGCCGATACCGTTATCGCCACCCATCTTGTTTAAGGTCTCCATAATGGTAGCAGGGCTCATCGCCTCGCCATCAATGGCAATTGGATCACCCTTCTCAAAATCGATCTCAATATAGCTCGGTACGTCTGGGGCATTCTCTGGCGAGACACTCCAGCGCCACATATCCTCCTCTGGCTCCGCATACGGGTCTTCCAGAATATCACCCTCGTAAGAGATATGGAGCAGATTGGCATCCATCGAGTAGGGAGACTTCTTCCCCTGCTGTGCAAAATCAACAGGGATATTGTGCTCCTCCGCATAGGCCATCAAGGTGGCACGGGAGGTGAGATCCCACTCACGCCACGGTGCAATAATCTTCACATCCGGCATCAGTGCATAGGCCCCCAATTCAAAGCGCACCTGATCATTCCCCTTACCGGTCGCACCGTGGGCAATGGCATCAGCACCCGTCTCCTTGGCAATCTCAACCAGACGCTTAGAGATCAGTGGACGAGCAATCGAGGTACCGAGCAGATACTCGCCCTCATAGACCGCATTGGCGCGGAACATTGGGAAGATAAAGTCACGCGCATACTCCTCACGCAGATCATCGATATAGATCTCCTTGATCCCCATCGCCTCCGCCTTGGCTCGGGCAGGCTCTACCTCTTCGCCCTGACCAATATCGGCAGTGAAGGTGACCACCTCACACTCATATACATCCTCCAACCACTTAAGGATGATGGAGGTATCCAGACCACCGGAGTAGGCGAGTACGACTTTTTTAATCTCTGACATGAGTGTGCCTCTAAAATTTGGAAACGGGGTATTCTACAGCTACCGTTGATTTTGTTCACCCCAAATCGATGGAGAATACCGTACGTGGTCAGTGACCAAGAACACCACCCCGGCGTTGCTAATTAATACCCCCCCCCCCCCGAAGATCCGTTGTGGACAAGGCTACCCGTTTGTTTGCTCAATCATTGCCCTTGTACTCCAGAAATCCATTCATCAAAGCAACAAACGATTTCGGTCCATACTTCTTAAAACCTTCCTCATCCACATAGACAAAATCATATTCCACACCTGACTGCATCGCATTAATATCCTCGCACCACTGCCACAATCGCAGCATTTTATGTGGCACATCCAGATCCTCCTGCCCCTTGGTTTCAACAATCACGACACTTCCATCGGAGAGCTTGACCATAAAATCAGGGTAGTAGTTGGAGATATCCCCATCTGCATTGACGTAATCCAGCTTAAAGTGGACAGCCAGATAGTTCTTTGCGAAAGAGACTACATCACTACACCCATCTAGGAAACTGGCAAACTGAAGTTCAAAATGGCTATCCCCCACAACCCGATTAAATATACTCTTCTTTGGAACCAGATAGCCTTGATCTTTCACCACGAAAGGACGTGTCTGTCTCAGCTTGATGGTGTCACGAATCTCGGCATCGCCTTTGTCCCGAACAGTTAGATCATTCAGCGCCCTCTTGAAGGTCTCAATCACCGTTTTGGTCGCGGCCAGCTCCGAAAGGTTGCGCAGTGTATTGGCTGACTCCAGCTCCACAGAACTTCCGAAGAGCTCATTTTTCACAAAGCCCTTCACCTTACCGTACAGCATGTCATACCCGCTGACCAGCCGTAACTCTTTCATAATAGTCCGTGCAAAATAGCCGACCACACTTCGATAGTCGGCAGCCCCGGCGCTATCCAGCACCGTGGTATGATCAATATCACCCGTTGTAATATCCTTAAATACAATATCTCGCTGCTCTTCATCGGTGAACTGCTGATAGGTAACAGTTTGAAAGGAGATGGAACCAATATCCAGATCAGAAAGATTTTTGTATTCCCGATAGACCCGAGGGGTTAGCACAGGTATCTCTATATCCAGCGCATCGAGATCTTTTTCATCATTTTCCTTGTCTATTTCCACTACCAACGGGGTCTTTGGCTGGGTGCCTTCACCCATTGGCTTACGCTCCAACTCGACCCCTTCCGCCTGAATGGATTCCACAAAATCCATAAAGGCATCGGTACCAACCACACTCACATACTCTTCTACCCCACCCAGATACATCTTGCGCAAACCACGCCCAAGAGTCTGTTCTGGCAAGATATTGCTCTTTGCAGAGTAGGCGCGAAGCCCAACAATGGTAGTGACATTACGCACGTCCCACCCCTCCTTAAGCATCAGTACCGACACAATCACCTTATAGGGGCTATCCATTGAGTCGATCTCATTGGACTCCTTACGTAACTGCTCCAGCTCCTCTCTCTTCTTCCCGGACTGCGCTTCGGAGACCTCTCCATTCTTCTTGGTATGAATCACCAGTACCGCATCTTTCAAATCAGTGTAACGCCCTTCCAGATACTCAGCCACATCATCACAATTTTGGGTGTCATCCGTCATCACAAATAGAATAGACTTTTTGCCGAGTTTCTCATGCTCTGAGTAAGCTTTACGCCACTCAATCACCCCCAATTCAATATAGTCTGCATACTTCTCGGTATAACGGATACTCTGCCGCTCTTCCAGTTTGGCTCGGCTGGCCGCATCCGGCAGTACAGGGTGCTTAACCACATTTTGTGAAATCGCCTCCACCAGAGGATAGTCAGAGACTGTCTGCACAAAGATTGCACCGTTATTATGTTTCGGAGTTGCTGTCACATCCAGCTGCAAACTCAATGCCCCTCCTTTTTGCAAGAGACGGTTGTGAATCTCCTCAATCGACTTAAACCAGGCCAGTCTGGAGTCATGAATGTGATGCGCCTCATCATTCAGCACCATCAGCTCATCAATATCACGCACAATTGCACCAAGATCTACACTGGAGTCGGTAGTTGCCCCCGTTGGGCGGATACCGAAAAAGTAGTCCATTGTATTGTCATCATCCGGGGATGGTGGAATTTCATCCCCTGAATAGACACGATGAATATTGGTCAGAAAGATATTCCCAACAGGGCGTGTCACCCTCACCTCATCCTGTAGATGCAGGGTCAACTGAAAATCATCCCGCCAATTGCGGCCATCAAATCCGTTATCGGGCAGTACCGGATCCTCAAAGAAAATACGCAATCCGGAAAAATCATGATAGATCCGATCCAACACAATAATATTGGGCGCAATCAGCAGGAAATTACGTGCCAGTTCTGACTCCGGCTCATACAGCTTATGAAAAAAGCTCCATGCCAGCGCGAGACTCATCACCTTGGTCTTGCCACTGCCGGTCGCCATCTTCACCACGTAGCGTCTCCAACTCTCATCAAACATCTGTGCTGAAACCACACCACTGCTATCAAAGCGCATCAAATCATATTTGTCCTTGGCACCCACTACATCATAGAGATAGATGATGGTCTCCAGCGCCTCACGCTGGGCAAAATAGTATTGAAATGAGAACATCGTACCATCCATCTGTGGCAACAGGTGCGGCTCTTTAAACCACCAGTTCAAAAGACTTGCACTGGTATCCGATGCCCCTACATAACCACTATCCCGAAATATTTTAACCTTGCGCCGAAGCTGATCCACCAGAGGGGGCATTAACTTCTCTGCACTGCTCTCACGGAGTGCTTCGTCAGCGGGAAACCAGCGAACCTCTGGATCAAGGACAGCATGGGGTGAATTGGGAAAGTCCTTGTGTAGCGCCATCAGGCAGCCCCCACCAACCGTTTGAATTGAAGATAATTTGGTGAGGAGAGCTTTAACATTTTCTCCGGGGTATCATGTACACCATCTGCTGGTACCACAGAACTCGGCCTTTTGGAGATCGCAATATTACGAATAGATACAAAACGCTGACTGTAATGACTTTTTGATAAAAAACCAACCTGGTTCCAGAACTGTCTCCCAACCTCTCGACAATAAGCAATCAGGCATTCACTGCCTCTCAGTTGAGAGGCTACAGTTTTTTCCGTGGGACCCTTCCCTCCTTTCAGTTCAATATAGACAATCCAGTTACCCCTCTCTGTATGGGCAATCAGTACATAATCTGCCCGCTTACACTCTCCTTTACTGTTTTGAAAGAGACCATTGGGAGCCGGAAAATAATCCGCCTTAATAACCAGCGCACTTTCAGGCAGCGCATTAATGGTAACAGAATAGCCTCTTTGATTACCTTCCGCTGGCTCCTCAAGAACGGCCACTCTCTTGCCATATTGGTTCTCATTGACCGTAACCCACGCATCTTCTTTTATCAGTTCTTGAAGTATCTGAAGATCTTCTTCCATCACGACTCACCTCCTCCCCAGATAATTGCCTCCTGAATCCGGTTCATTGTGTTGATCGTTCCATCAAAACTGGGGGCATCAACACCCGTTTCCTGATTAATCTTCGCCGCTACCAGTGTTTGACAACGGCTCCTCTTCGTATTTTCATCCAATTTGACTAGATCATCCTTCGCAATATAGACCTTAACCTGCTCTGACCGAATCAGCTCTCCCTTTCTATACCCTTCTTGCTCTGCAATCTCTTTCAAGTGAGGCTTGCTTTGGTTCAACATTATCAACGTATTCAACTCTTTCACAATATAGTCACTGTGGGTTGTTAGAAACACTTTAATTCCAAGATTTACTAGGCGGGCGAACAGACGAGCAATACGGCGCTGGTTCTCAGGGTGCAGATTCAGCTCCGGCTCATCAATCATCAACAGATCGCCCGGTCTGGCTACATGCCGCAGATAAAAACCAATATCCAACAGTGAACGGACTGCACTGGAACTCTCATCCATAGTCAACCGAACACGTTTTCCTTTCGGCTTGAAATAGAGTTCGTCATCACGCGTTACGTTATATTCACCTCCAATAATATCTGCAAACTCCTCAAGCACATTTTTATGCTGCTCTGCAAGAAAGCTCTTCTTCTTGGCAACAGACTCCAGCTGGCGGGTAAAGTCAACATTACGCTCAACTGGCAGAGCATAATCCTGATAAACCTTGAATAACAGCGCCATTGGATCAATATTCTTATCAGTCTGACTCATCTCTTCCAACAGACGATTCCGTGCGAAATTCAGCTCCTTGCGAAAAATCGCTGCACCGGTACGTTCAGCACTGGCAATAAAGGGCTTTGGAAACCTCTCTCCAAACAGCAGTTCAACAATCGCATTACCGATAACATCTCTCACCATCTCTGTAGGCACCTTGGTTCTCTCTGCCTCCACCAACAGCGAGACGATTAGCTCACTTCCTTCCTTCTCCTTCATCAAAGAGAAAAGCTCTGTATTAGCCGACTGTATACGACGCTGAAACACTCCAGAAAGAGAAATTTCTGTACCCGGAGTAATTTGAAAATCACTATCCTTGAAATTATCAGGGTTGGCTGAAAAAATGGCAGAGAGTTGTTTGGTATACGATTGACACCCCTGCTTCAACAATTTTTCAGCCTGTTTCACATAAGGGTTCAGGTCGATATAGACCACACCATCTCTCAGCAGGGAGTCAATTACAGGCTGCTCCAGAGAGACATGTACCATTTTGCGCCAAGTGTCTAAAAAACCATACAGTGCGTAGGTAGCATAGGTCTTTCCAGTATTATTACCACCACAGATAATCGTCAACTCACCCAGACTGAACTCTGCCTGCCTCAGTGCTCCCAGCTTCTTAAGCTTCACCTTCATACCGTTATCTCCACAATCGTCATCGTGTCATTACCGAAAATATCCACCACCTTCACCGCAATCTTACGCCGCCCTGGCAGACACTCCTGTGCCACACTGGTCAATTCCAGAGAGCGATCTTTTTTGGTTCGGAAACTCTGCCACTCATTCTCAAATACATAATCCCCAGTCCATTGTTCCTCACTCCCTCCCGTCTCGCCCCCGTTTTCTCCATAAACGGGGACGCGAATAATCTCGCGCTTGCTCTCAAAATCAAAATCAACCGACCAGTAATCGATCCAGTCAGTCCACTGCTCTGTTAGCTGCTCACGGGTGATGATGCCCTCCTTGTCCCGAACCACTTTTACAATCTGCCCCCGCTCTACAACGATCTTACTCCCCTTCTTCTTCAGGTTTGCCTCGGCATGAGCAATGGAATCCTGCGAATAGAAGACAGAAAAGTCGGTCAGCTCCAGCGCAACCGTGTTCTTGTTGATATGAGGTTTTACCTCAATAAAGGAGACATCATGAAATACCACCTGGTTGCGCTCTACTGCCCGCTTGTCAAACACCTCAGCCGGAATATAACGAGGGGCAATATCGATCCCTTTGCCCCGAGCCTCATCCAGTACATTGGGGAACAGCCCCATCTCAAACTCAAAACCGAGGATATCGACCTTGGTGACCTGTTTCTTGCGACACTCCAGAATGATCTCCTCCACAAAGAGCCGGGTAACCGGAAGGTTGACCGGGCCCACTGCCACCAGCCGTCCGGCCCGCTTGCCGTGGAAGCTAGCAAACCCCTCTATCTTCTCCGCCCGATAGGCTTGCAGAATCAACTCCAGAAAGGCAGACTCTTTCTGTTCCCGCTGTCGCTGCTGTTCCTCTTCACGCAGGCTCGGATTGACCCCAATAAAGTGCTGCCGTTCATACTTGCCCAAATTGAGGATCTCGAAGGCGCGGTAATCTTTGCTCTCTTCCTTGAGTTGGCGCTGCACCCCGATCATCCGCTTGCGAGTGGTGTGGATACCGAATTTCCCGAGGTCGGTGGCGATCCATTTACGACCCAGCTTCTCCGCGACCGCTACGGTGGTACCCGAACCACAGAAGAAATCAGCAATCAGGTCACCTTCATTGGAGGAGGCTTTGATGATGCGCTCTAAAAGAGTCTCTGGTTTTTGGGTGGGGTAGTTTGCACGCTCTTTTGCTTGTGAATTAACAGGAAAAATATCAGTCCAAAGCGTTTGCAATGGAACCCCCTGCGTTTCATCCAGATAGCGTTTCAACCTGATCCCTCCCAATTTAGTGAAGTGTAGTTTTTCTTCTTGGTCCAATCGTTGCATTGTTTTCAACGGGCAACGCCACAAAGAGGTTACCCCCTTGTACTCATAGGTATATCCTCCCCCACTTAACCCTTTTGCCGTCAAATCAGCATCCGTCCAGAGTCGTCCATCCGCATCCTGATTACGAAAACGCTTTTTGTACTCTTGCGAATGCTCCCCATGCTGTTGGTTCCAAATTCTCTTCCCGGACTTTGCATAGTAGAAAATCGAGTCAACATTAACCCCGAAATGGCCGGGATCACTATGGGCGCTGGTACGCTGCCATGTGATCTCATTTTGATAATTTATCTTTCCAAATACCTCATCCAGTACAAGACGAATATGACTATTCACCCGCCAGTCACAATGCACATATATACTCCCATCCTCAGCCAGCAACCCCCGCATCAGCACCAGTCTCTCGTAGATCATGGAAATAAAGGAGTCCGCCCCCTTACCCCAGGTATCCCGGTAGGCAATCTCTTCAAGGATATTGGGCTTTTTGGTGAAGGTATCACCGCCAATCTGGATATCCATCGAGAAGTCAGCCCCGACATCAAACGGTGGATCGATATAGATTAGCTTGAGCCCACCCTGCTTCTCGATCTCTTCCCGCATCGGCCCACTCTTGAGGCTGGAGAGAATCAGCTTGTTATCGCCCCAGATCAGCTTGTTATCGCCCCAGATCAGCTTGTTAGTCCACCCCTGTAGCTGTCGTCCCCGGTTATCGTAGGCAAACAGGTCACCCTGAAGGGGTTGATCCCCCGTCTGTTCGGCGCGTGGTTCATCCACCTGCTCAATGGTCTGAAACGGCAACACAATATTGCTGACTTCAGCGCTTTTTCCATTCCAGACCAGTTCAACCTCACGCCGGTCACCAAATAGCAGGAAGCGGTAGTGATCCGGTAGCGTCTGGTCTGCCTCCAGCAGCTTGATAATTTCCCGTTTCTCGTTATCACTTAACCGCAGTGAACCGACTCTGCCGTTTCCATTTGCCATACTTATCTCTTTCGGGTCAGGTTTCTCCAGCCTCAAAACTGGAGTACAGAAATCGGAAGTTTACCGCTTTTTAGGCGGTAATAGATCAGTAATCGTCCCTTCTGCCATCTCCGCTGCAAAACAGAGGGTCTCCGAGAGGGTTGGATGGGGATGAATAGTAAGGCCAATATCTTCCATATCGGCACCCATCTCAATCCCCAACACCGCCTCAGCAATCAACTCCCCTGCATTGGTACCTACCATGGCGGCACCGATCAGACGGCCACTCTCTTTATCGAACAGCGCCTTGGTCATCCCCTCATCGCGTCCGATACTGAGACTGCGGCCACTCGCGGCCCATGGGAAGGCCCCCTTGGTGAACTCTATGCCCTGCGCCTTGGCCTCTGTTTCAGTCAGCCCGGCCCACGCCACCTCTGGGTCGGTATAGGCCACCGATGGGATGGTTAATGGTTCAAATACGGATTTGTGACCGCAGATCACCTCTGCCGCCACCT
>Ga0209449_1000162_pt1 | contig 57418 bp, 72 predicted proteins | sample SaaInlV_100m_DNA_5_FD_184671 | JGI IMG/M metagenome (GOLD analysis project Ga0209449, IMG submission 184671) | Marine microbial communities from expanding oxygen minimum zones in the Saanich Inlet - Saanich Inlet SI073_LV_200m_DNA (SPAdes) (version 2) | ecosystem: Environmental > Aquatic >...
GAAAATACAAACCAGATGATTCTGGTGATGATAGACCATCAAGAGACGACAGAGGTTCAAGATATTCAAGAGACGACAGAGGTTCAAGAAATTCAAGAGATAATTCTAGATCAAGTAGAGGAAAAAGTGATAAACTTTTGAGAAAACAAGAAAGTTTCTATTCTGGTGGTTCTGCTAAATTCAATGAATCATTACAAAAAAAATTATATGAAATTTTAGGTGGAAAAACTTGTTCTAGTTGTGGCTCTAATGATGAACGATCTTTAGGTATTTGTGATGCAAATGATAATCATTTATCTGGTGATACTAGACGTGGTACTAAAGCTGCATCTTGGGGAAAATATATTTCTGCACCTGATATTGCTAAGAAGGAACTTAAAGTATTCTGCTCAAATTGTAATGATACTGTTAAACCTACTCCTAAACCACAAGAAGAACGTCCAAGATCTAATTCTAAAAGAAGTAAATATTTCCCTAGATAATTTTTAACTTATTTTATTATTCTTTGGTAATTTCAATAATCGATTTAATCTTTTTTGTTGATATCAAATTATGTTCTTTGTCTATTACTGATTGTATAAAATCTGCAAATTTTTCAACATTCTCTTCATCTTTAAGTAAAATACTATGAGCTGATTTATCCTTCAATGAAATAACCATTTCATTTTTTATAATGTTTAAAATTCCTGTAACGTATGTTTCTTTATCTTCTTTTATGAAAATAAGACTCATTAATTTCTGAGCTTCATATTCATCATCACATGTTATGCTAATTTTCATTTATTCTTTAAAAGAAATTGTTCTATTTGCTGTTTTGCTTTTTCTCGTTTTTCTTGATGTATTTTAAGAAATTCATTAATTTTTTCAATTAAAATTGCTTTTAGTTCTCCTGAAAGTAATTTTCCTGATTTGTAATCTTCATAAATTTTCTTTAATTTGCTATCATCCGGCTCAAAAAATATTCTCAGGTATTGATATGATACATCAATATCTGGATTTCCACCTAGTTTTCTGTGTTGCTCAATATCTGGCTGTCCTCCTGAAAATGCAAATTTGTTAATTTTCTTTTTTACAATATCTGGTGTATCTGTTGTGTAAATTGTTCCCTTCTCATCTGATGCTGACATTTTTCCTCCAGGCCCTGTTAATGCAGGAATCATAATATTGTGAATTAATGCTGGTTTTTGTTTTCCAATTTTTTGTGCAATATCTCTTGTTAATCTAAAGTGTGGATCTTGGTCTACTCCTAAAGGTATCAAAACTGGTTTATCTTCTATAAAACATGGAGCTGATTGTAAAGATGTGTAGAAAATCATTCCAATATTTGTTTCATTGGTAAATCCAAATGTTGCTTTTGTATTTGAAAAATTAATTTTTTTTGCAACTTGAGCTGCAATTGGATATAATGTTTGAATATTTTTTGTGTTGATAATAATTTTTGTTTTTTCTGGATTGAAACCTAATGCTATGAAATCTAGGGCATTTTCATATGCAAATTTGTTAGTTTCCTCTAAAGTCAAATTTGTTTTTGAATAAAATTTCTCATCATCAGTTAATTGAAAATACAAATTTACATCAAATTTATCTTGTAACCATTTTGCAAATACCCATGGTACCAAATGGCCTATGTGCGTATGACCTGATGGGCCTCTTCCAGTATACAGAAAAAATTCATTTCCTTTTTCATAATCTTCTAAAATTCTATTCATTTCTCTATGTGAGAAGAATATCCCTCTTCTAAGCATAAAATGATCCTCATTTGTTATGTTCTTAATTTTCTCAAGTAATTCTTGTGTTATTTTTTGAGTCCCAAATTTTTTAATTAGTTTATCATAATCGATATCTCCTTCAACATGCCAAGGAGTTACAATGAATTCATCAGCTGGCATTCAACATGACTTGGGTTAAGGTTTAAAAAGTCTTTTTCGATCTTTGATCTATTGTCACAAGTTTTTCATGATATTGAAAAAAAAATTATTGCTTCTTTAAAGGAAAATCCATTACAAACTCCTGAAACACTTGAAAAATCTACTGAACTTTTACCAGATCAAATTAGACGTGGAATTGAGTGGCTAAAATTAAAAAATTTGGCTATAGTTGATGAATCAAAAAGTAGTACTTTGAGTTTGGGTAAAAATGGTTTAGATTCCTTTGAAAATGGATTACCTGAACGAAGATTATTAAATTTAGTTAAAAATGGACCCAGAAAATTATTTGATTTACAAAAACAATTGGGATTCATTTTTGGACCTGCAATGGGTTTGTGTAGAAAAAACAATTGGATTGAAACTTCCTCTGATGAAATTATTCTCAAAACAATTCCTTCTATATTACCTGGTGAAAAAACTCTTCAACAAATTGGAAGTGGTAAATTATCCAAAGGTGAACTTGATATTGCTGATTTAACTGATCTTTTGAAACGTCCTGATTTTATTGTTGAAGATATTGTAAAATCTAAAAAAATTAGTTTAACTAATTCTGCAAAGTCTATTGATGTCTCAAATATTTCTGGAGCAATAGATGTTGAAGCTAAAGTGCCTGAACTTTTTGTTGCAAGAACACATCCATTAAAAGACACCATTGATGAAATACGTGAAATTTTTGTTACACTAGGTTTTTCAGAAATATTTGGAAATATGACTCAATCTAGTTTTTGGAATTTTGATGCTTTATTTACTCCTCAGGATCACCCTGCAAGAGAATTACAAGATACTTTTTTCTTAGATAATATTTCTGCTAAAAAAATTGGAACTGCAGAACAGATTAGACAAGTTTCTGATTCTCATAAGAAAAATTGGCGATATCAATGGGACATCAATGAAGCTCGTAAAATGGTTTTAAGAACTCATACTACTTGTGTAACGATTAAACATTTAGCTGAAAATAAGCCTGATGAAGCACGAATTTTTTCATTGGGACGTGTATTTAGAAATGAAAAAGTTAGTTACAAACATCTTGTTGAATTTAATCAAATAGAAGGCATTGTTGTTGGAAAAGATGCTAATTTGAGAAATTTAATGGGAATTCAAAGAGAATTCTATAAACGAATTGGAATTACTAAAATCAAATTTTGGCCAACTTTTTTCCCATACACTGAACCCTCTCTTCAAACTATGGTTTACAATGAAAAATTAGGAAAGTGGATTGAATTATTTGGAATGGGCATTTTTAGACCTGAAGTTACTAAACCTCTTGGAATCACTAAACCTGTTTTGGCATGGGGTGGTGGTATTGAGAGAATTGCTATGTTAAAATATGATTTAGATGATGTAAGAGAGTTTTACAATAATAATTTGGGATGGTTAAGGAGTAACACAAAATGCCAGTAATTGAATTATCTTACTCTCGTCTCCAAAAATTGATTGGCAAGGTTTCTAAAAAACAAATTTCTGACTCATTACCTTTTCTAGGATTGGATATTGAATCTGAAGATAAAGATCTAGTTCGAATTGAATATAGTCCAAATCGTCCAGACTATTCAACTGATTATGGAATTGCACTTGGTTTGCAAGGATTGCTTGGAATAAAAATTGGCTCAGTAAAACTAACTATCAAAAAATCTAATAATTATCATATAACTGTCAAACCAACTGTCTCCAAAATTCGTCCATTCGTGACTGGAATTATTGCTAAAAATGGCAAAATTGATGATAAAACCATTAAACAATTAATGACTATGCAGGAGGATCTTCATTTTGGAATTGGAAGAAAAAGAAAAAAATCTTCTATTGGAATACATGACTTGGATAAAATTTCTTTTCCTTTAATCTATACTACAACAACTAAAAATCATAAATTTATTCCATTAAATTCTGAAAAAGAACTTTCAATTTCTAAAATTCTTAGTGATACTGAAACAGGTAAAGATTATGGTTCTCTTCTTGGACAATCTTCTCAAGTACCAATTATTGTGGATGCAAATAAAAACACAGTTTCTTTTCCTCCAATTATTAATGCTGCAATTACTACTGTTACCACAAAAACCAAAAATCTCTTTGTTGAAGTAACTGGAATCAATAAAGATGATGCTGAAGACATGCTTTCAGTTGTTGCAACTGTTTTACAAAGTGCCGGATTTACTTTAGAACATATTCAAATTTCTGGAGTAAAAAATTCTTCACCTAAACTTCAAGAAAAGAAAATGATTGTTGATCCTTCTTTGATTAATCAAACTCTTGGTTTAAATCTTAATACCACAAAAATAATTACTTCATTAAAAAAATCTAGACTAACTGCACTATCTAAAGGAAAAAAGATTATTTGTTCAATTCCTGCATATAGATTTGATATTTTTGGTCCAATGGATTTAGTTGAAGAGGTTGCTTTAGGTTACGGCATTCAGAATTTTGAGCCTACGATATCTCCCTCTCAAACTATTGGTCAGACTAATCCCCTATCTCTTCAGTTGAAATCTTTAGATCAAACTATGATTGGATTGGGATTTCTTGAGGCATTGAATTCTAGTTTGAGTAGTAAACGTGTCTTATATGATATGACTAATAGAGATTCTAAAAAAATTATTTCTGTACTTGATTCAAAAAGTCAGGAGCATACTATTCTTCGTGATTCTATACTTCCTGGTTTAATAGAAAATCTTTCAAGAAATATCCATGAATCTTATCCTCAAAAAATGTTTGAAACTGGAAGTATTTTTAATTTAGATAATCCAATATCTGAAAAAACTAACCTTGCTGTTATTAGTGCTCATAAAGATGCAAATTTCACTGAAATTAAATCTGTGTTACAAACTGTATTAAAAATTGGATTTGGAATTCAAATTGAAACTAAAACTGTAATTGATTCTAGTTTTAAAAATGGTCATTGTGCTAATATTATTTTTAATAAAAATATTATTGGAATTATCGGTGAGATTGATTCTAAAATTATTGATAATTATAAAATCCGTGTACCTGTAGTTGGATTTGAAATTTCTTTATCTGATTCTATTTTCAAATCCCTCAAAAATTGATATTAAAATTAAAAAAATTCCTAACACCAAAAGTATTATTTCAATTAAATTTGATGAGAATTTTTTGATAAATTTCTATTCTATCTTTTTCTAATATTTGAGTATTATTTTCTAAATAATAGAAATATTGAACTTGAGGATAATCCAAAACTATTACAAATGATCCTAAAATCATAATTATCAATCCAAGTAAAAATTTCTTTTGATTTCTAATTTCTAAATATACGACAAAATTTTACTTCTTTTTTAATAAATTTTTAATAGTTTTTAGTAGGTTTATCTAATGATTAATCGCCCAAGAGCAGGCACATATACGGAATAGGATGACGCTGATCGTAATCGATACCAATGATTTCTAATTCACCCAGGTGTGCTACATTATGGGCAACCCCGGTTTCAGAACGTGATGAGGCGTATGGCTATGTCCAATGAAATTTTGCGAGTCAGAACCGGGGAACATTAAATCCATTCAAAAACCATTAAACGTTAGCCATGACTAAAATATCATAATGATGAATTATTGGTTAGCAAAACAAGAACCTAGTGGACCTAGAGGATATAATTTTGAACAACTAAAAAAAGATAAGACAACTATTTGGGATGGGGTTCATAATAATTTAGCATTAAAACATATGAGAAACATGAAATCTGGTGATCTAATTTTTTTTTATCATACTGGTGATGAAAGACAAGTAATAGGAATCATGCAAGTTATCTCAAAACCTTATCCTAACCCAAAAGAGGAAATTGAACGTTTTATTGTCGTTGATGTAAAATATAAAAAAACTCTAAAAAGACCTGTAACACTTTCTGAAATCAAAAATAATAAAAAATTTAAAGATTGGGAACTTGTTAGAATTTCAAGATTATCTGTAATGCCTGTACCAAAATCTATTTGGGATGAAATTCTAAAAATTTCTCAAGACTAAATGTAATAGGTTTATTGATATAGTAGAATTATTTTCTTATTGTATGGCAACAGCTTATGTTTTAATAAACTGTGAACTAGGTTCTGAGGAAGCTATTATTCAGCAACTAAAGGGCTTAGATGGTGTAAAAGAAGTTCATGGAACTTTTGGTGCATATGATATTTTGGCCAAGATTGAATCTGATACAGTTGAAAAACTACGAGAAACAATTACCTGGAAAATCAGAAAAATTGAAAAGATTCGTTCTACTCTAACCCTTATGGGTATTGACGGTCAAACCTAAAACACCTTTTTTCTAATTATGATTCTACATTTTATTTTTGTTGTAAAAGAAGAAGATCGACAAAAACGAAAATTTGAATTTGAGTATGTGAAAAAAATGGCTCAATTTTATAAAGTATGGATTAATGAAAATTTTGGAATAGATTATGAAATTCAATGTGATGAATTAATTACAAAACCTAGAAGTATTTTTCAAAAAATTGATACTCATACATTAGTACGTGATCATGAACAACGAGGAAAAGATGTTTACCATTTTTACTTAACCCATTTTAGACCCATATGGACTGATTGTACTTGTGAAGGTTATCATGCAGAAAATTTTGGAATGGCATTTTGGCAATCTCCAAAAGAATCTAATGATGTCTTATTTTTGGCTGAAAAAAATTGTACAACTGTTTCTCATGAAATTCTTCATGAAATGTTAAGAATTAAAAAACACAAAAAATACATTCATGATGTTCATGATGTATGGACAAAACATTTCTATGATCAATTAGAATTTCAACAATATGGTGCAGACTTTCAAAACACTGAAGACAAGCCTATGTTCTTGACTATGGATATTAGTAAATTTAAAAATTAATTATTTTTAAAATATTAACACTTTGTAACTGAATAAATATTGTTTTCAAAATTAGCAGTTTTAAAATCTAATTTATTTTCAGGATCATTGTCTCTTGATTTACTTAATTCTTGAAGAGCTATTAATGCCTCTTTTCTAAAACCTACTGATGAACCATACACTGCATCTGTTAGCATAGTTCCATGATCTCCTTTTTTAATATCGTCGACCGTTTCATAAAATTTATCTGTTTCTTTTTGATTAACTGGATTACCCTTTGCTTTGTTATGTGCAACTGCAATATACATTCCATTATTTTTTACTGCCACTAGAATTTTGTGATTTTTACCTGTGGCTCCTGGTATGGTTTCATTAATTAAAACTTCACATTTGTGATACATACTTGAAACATATGCAAAAAATCTATACTGTGCAAATTTTCCTGCATCATCTTCTTCACAACCTACAAAGACTTTATGCAATAGATGTAATGCATCATCATTCATACTTTGTAATCTGTCATCAATTCTACCTCTTTCAAGTAATTCTGATTTACATTCTTTGGCAATCAAAACTAAAATGAAATCTGGTAAATTATAATTTTTTAATGCAGCAACAAATGAACCTGCTTGAGACATTCCAAATTTTGGAAATCCTTTATTGACCATATTGCAATCCTTTTTTAGAAAATTTTGAATTAATTGACAACGCATTAGAAAGATGAGGTTGGCTTATAATTGTTGAGAATTAACGTGCCTAATTTACCATTTTTTTTCTATTTCTAAATTGTAAATATTAAATTCGGGAAGAATTTCTTTGATATTATGGAAACTTCTACTACTGCTGAACTTGTTTCTAATGTTTATTCTAAATTAACTAAAAATATTACAAAATTTAGAAATGTTGTGGGACGACCTCTCACTCTTACTGAAAAAATTCTATCGGGTCATTTCAATGAAATTAATGAAACAAATTTCTCAGGTGGAAAGGATTATGTTTTTCTAAAACCTGATAGAGTTGCCTTACAAGATGTTACTGGACAAATGGTAATGCTTCAATTTATGCAAGCTGAATTAACTCAAGTGTCATTGCCCACTACTGTTCATTGTGACCATTTAATCCGAGCAGAAGTTCAAGGAGATATTGATATGAAAGTTTCGTTAGATGAAAATAGTGAGGTCTTTAAATTTTTACAATCTGCATCTGCAAAATATGGATGTGGATTTTGGAAACCAGGTGCAGGAATTATTCATCAAGTAGTTCTTGAAAATTATGCATTTCCTGGTGGATTAATGATTGGAACTGATTCGCATACTCCTAATGCTGGTGGTCTTGGAATGATTGCAATTGGTGTTGGAGGTTTAGACGCTGCAGAAACTATGGCTGGACTACCTTGGGAATTACTTTATCCAAAAAGAGTTGGTGTCAAATTAACTGGTAAACTTGATGGTTGGACTGCACCAAAAGATATTATTTTAAAAGTTGCTGAAGAACTAACTGTTTCTGGTGGAACAAATGCTATTGTTGAATATTTTGGTCCAGGTACAAAATCCATTAGTTGTACTGGAAAAGCTACTATTACAAATATGGGTGCAGAAATTGGAGCAACTTGTTCTGTATTTCCATATGATGAACGAATGGAAACTTATCTAAAATACACTAATAGAAAAGACATTGCAGAACTTGCAAATCAAAATAAGGAATTGTTAGTTGCAGATCCTGAAGTTGAATCAAATCCTGAAAAGTTCTTTGATAAAATAATTGAAATTAATTTATCTACTTTAGAACCTCATATTGCTGGACCTCATACACCTGATTTAGCAAGATCAATTTCTGAACTTGCTGATGATGTAACATCTAATGATTATGCTGATCCAATTTCTGTTGCATTAATTGGAAGTTGTACTAATTCTTCTTATGAGGATATGTCTAGAGCTGCAAGTTTGGCTCAACAAGCAAAATCTAAAGGAATCAAATCAAAAATACCATTACTTGTAACTCCTGGTTCTGAACAAATTAGAGGTACTATTGAAAGAGATGGTCAAATGGATTCTCTAAAAGATATTGGAGCAACTGTTTTGGCAAATGCATGTGGTCCGTGTATTGGGCAATGGAATAGACCTGAATTAGAAAAAAATAAAAAAAATTCTATCGTTACCACATTTAACAGAAATTTCCCTGGTAGAAATGATGGTCAAAGATCTACTTTGAATTTTATTGGTAGTCCTGAAATGATAATTGCGTTAGCACTTGGAGGACGATTATCTTTCAATCCTCTAAAAGATGATCTTGTTGCTGCTGATGGAAGTAAATTCAAATTAGAACCGCCAAAAATTGCTCCTGAAGTTCCTGAAGAAGGATTCATGATTCCTGATAATATTTTTGTTGCACCTCCTACTGATTCAAGTAATACTCCTGTGGTAATTGATCCTAATAGTAAACGTCTTCAACGTTTGGAACCATTCACTAAATGGAATGGTTCTGATTTTGTTGAACTTCCTATAATGGTTAAAGCAAAAGGAAAATGTACTACTGATCATATTTCTCCTGCAGGTGCATGGTTATCTCTTAGAGGCCATTTAGATAATCTCAGTGATAATATGTTGTTAGGTGCTGTTAATGCTTTTAATGATGAAGTAGGTCAAGGTAAAAATATTTTAAATAATAAAATTGAATCTTTTTCAAAAATTGCTAGACAGTATAAACAACAAGGATTCAACTGGGTAATTATTGGAGATAATAATTATGGTGAGGGAAGCAGTAGAGAACATGCTGCTATGACTCCTCGTTATTTGGGATGTGTTGCTGTAATCACAAAAAGTTTAGCAAGAATTCATGAAACAAATTTGAAAAAACAAGGTGTTCTAGCATTAACTTTTAGTGAACCTGATGATTATGAGAAAATTCTTGAAGATGATAAAATTAGTTTGATTAATTTGAATGAATTACAACCTGGAAAACAAGTTACATGTACTATTACTCATAACAATGAATCTAAAGAACAAATTCTTTTAAATCATTCTTACAACAAGTCACAAATTGAATGGTTCAAACATGGCTCTGCATTAAACGTACTTCGAAATAAGACATAACATTTGAAGTGGGCCCGATCGGATTTGAACCGACGATCGATGGTTTTGGAGACCATCGCCCTACCAGGCTAGGCTACGAACCCACAAGAATCGAAACATTTTGCTTGAATTTTAACTTATTTTTAATCAAGATTTATTTGCAATAATCGTTAGTTTCTTATTGATAAGCAATTATGGCAAAACCCATTTACTTTCTTTTAGGAGCAATTCCAGTAATTGTTGCATTATTAATTTCAGTTCCATTAATCACAAAAAATGAAATTCCTATATCTGCTGCACATTCTTTTGATAAAATTGAAATAGAATATACTAAACATCAATTAAAAAAAATATCCAATGGTATTACTGAAAGAATTGGTGCACAAAAAACTGAAATTCTTTTAATAAAAAATAACGGAGATACAAAATACACCATAACTGAAAAGGGTTATCCTCAACCTGATATTCGCTCAAATATTGATGAAAAAAATTTGGATAAAATTAAAGCTCTTATCAAAGAAACAGGTTTTATCGCAATACCTTCTAATTCATTTTCCATTTTTGAAAACGTAACTGATTATCAAAAATCTTCTGTTAAAATTACACTTAACGGACAAGTAAATCAAATTCATTGGCCTGAAACAAATGCAACTCCTGATTTTATTCCACCTATAATTGCCATGGTTGAATCTGAGTTGGATAAAATAATGTTCGAAATTAGTGAATAGGTACAAATAGTCTTTATCAAAAATTGATACATGCTTCCATTATATGGGGAAAGAACAAATGCTAAAGGAATTATTTCTGAAAAATTAAACTCTGTTGATACTTTACGTGGTTCATCTACTCTAAAACGTGGATTTGCTCATATGCAAAAAAATGGTGTTGTAATGGATGTTACAAATGTTGAGCAAGCATTAATTGCTCAAGAAGCTGGTGCGGTTTCAGTAATGGTTTTAGATAAACTTCCTTCTGAAGTTCGAAAAGCTGGTGGTGTTGCACGTACTGCAAGTATTAGAATTATTGAAGAAATTATGGATTCTGTAACTATTCCTGTAATGGCAAAATGCCGAATTGGTCATGTCAATGAGGCATTAGTTTTACAAGAAACTGATGTTGATATGATTGATGAGTCTGAAGTTTTAACTCCTGCTGATGAATTACACCATATTTGGAAATGGGATTTTACAACACCTGTTGTAAATGGTGCACGATCTTTGGCTGAAGCTTTAAGACGAATTGAAGAGGGTGCTTCTATGATTAGAACAAAAGGTGAACCTGGAACTGGAAATGTTGCAGAAGCTATTACTCATATTAAAAAAGTTAATGATGAATTAAGAACTATTAAATCAATTTATGATTCTGGAGATAATCAAGATTTAGTTCGAATTGCTAGGGAATTCAAAGTCTCTTATGATATTGTAGAGCAAACTGCAAAACTTGGAAGATTACCTGTTGTAAATTTTGCAGCAGGTGGAATTGCAACTCCAGCTGATGCAGCATATTTGATGTCTCTTGGATGTGATGGTATCTTTGTTGGTTCTGGAATTTTTAATTCTGATGATGCACAAGAAAGAGCAAATGCAATTGTTTTAGCAACTACTTTTTGGAATGAATCTGATAAAGTAAAGGAAGCTCAAAAAATGATTGATGAAAGACAATCTATGCTTGGATTGGATGTTAAAACCTTAGACTTACGTATGCAAGATCGTGGTGGTTCAGCATGAGTCTTAATCTCGGTGTTTTATCTATTCAGGGCGATATTCTGGAAAATATTCTTTCTGTACAATCTGCTATTAATGCATTGGATATCGATGGTACTGTTACTAGTGTTAGAACTCCTGATGAAATCTCTCAAGTTGATGGTCTCATAATTCCAGGTGGTGAAAGTACTACTATTGGACAACTCTCTTTAGCTAATGGAACATTAAAAATTTTAAAAGAAAAAATTGAACAAGGGATGCCTGTATTGGGAATTTGTGCTGGAATGGTAATGTTGTCAAAAACTGCTCAAGATAAAGTTGTAGGTAAAATTGATCAACCTCTATTGGAAATTCTTGATATTAAATTAGAACGAAATTCCTTTGGACGACAACGAGAATCTTTTGAAACTGATATTTCTTTAACTTCTCTTGGAATTCCCACATTTAATGGAGTTTTCATTAGAGCTCCATCGATTTCTGATGTTGGTTCTGATGTAGAAATTTTATCAAAGTTTAATGAAAAAATCATCGCTGTTAAAAAAGACAATATAATTGGAGTTGCATTTCATCCTGAATTAACTACTGATACTTCGTTACACAAATATTTTGTTAATCTTGCAAATACTTTAAAAAACTAATAATAAATAATTAAAAATTATTTAATCTAATAAATTATGCATAGATTTCAAATCTTTAGCAAACGGTTTTAATATTTCTGGAATTTCAATTTTAATTGAATCTTTCAAAGATAAATTTTGAGATTTTTTTTCATTCCATACTTTAGAATTAAATTCTGATATTTCTTTAGAGATATTTGTTTGAGATTCTATGTTTTCTGAATTGACTTGTTTTTGTTTATGTATACTTTCATTTGAATACAATATTTTCCAAAGATGTTCTGTAATGAATGGTGTAATTGGAGCTAATAATTTTAAAATAGTTGATAGTGTTTTGTGTAGTGTAAATATTGCACCATCTCTTTCTTCATCTGAAAATTCAATTCCATATGCCCTTGCTTTGACCATTTCAATGTAATGTGCTGCAAATACATTCCATGTAAATTCTCTAATTGCAATTGCAGGAATAAAGAAATTATATTCTTCATAACCTTTTTTACATTCTTTTACTAGTTTATCTAATTCTGATAAAATCCATTTATCTGATGCGTTAGGTACCCCTGAATCAATGACTGGAAAACTGGATAAAAATCTGGAAACATTCCATAATTTACTTAGAAATTTCTTAGTTGATTCAATTTTTTGTTCATTACATCTAAAATCGTACCCGTGATTAATCTCACTTGCACTCCAAAATCTAAAAGTATCTGCACCTAATTTTTCAATTACTGGTAATGGATCTATTGCATTTCCTTTACTTTTACTCATTTTCATTCCTTTTTCATCTAGACCATATCCCATGACCCAAGCTTCAGACCATGGTTTTTGTCCTGTTAATTCTTCACATCTTAATAATGTGTAATACAACCATGTTCTCACAATATCTTTTGCTTGTGGTCTAATTGATACAGGGTATACTTTTTTGAAAAACTCATCATCTCTGTTAAATTTACTTATGAACAGTGGGGATACACTAGAATCCATCCATGTATCAAATGTTCTTTCTTCACCAACAAATTCAGTTGATTTACATTTTGTACAATTTGTTATTGGGCATTTTTGATTCCAAGGTCTATAATATTTTCCAGGTTCTGGAACATGTGGTTCTGAACAATTTTTACAATGCCAAATTGGTATTTCAGTTCCATAAAATCTTCTTCTTGAAATAGGCCAATCTATGTTGATAGATTCTAACCAATTCATTAAAATTTGCTTGTGCATTGTTGGGTGGAATGTTATTTCTTTTCCTAATTTCTTTACCGTTTCAATTTTTTCTTTTTGTTTAAGGTAATATTCTTCCATTGGTATGATTTCAATTGGAATTTTACTTCTTTCTGAAATTGGAGTTCTATGAACAATATCTTCAATTTTTTCAACAAATCCTGATGTTTCTAAATCCTCTATGATTTTTGTTCTTGCTTGTTTTGGTTTTAATCCTACATATTGACCTGCAATTTCTGTCATTTTACCATCCAACCCAATTGCAATTATTTCCTTTAATTCTAACTCTCTAAATAATGCGACATCATTTTGATCACCATAACTACAAACCATTACTGCCCCTGAACCAAATTCTTGTTTAGCTGAATGATGCGTTCTTAATTCTACTTCTGCATTGGTAATTGGAACAATTATTTTTTTACCAATGTATTTTGAATATCTTTCATCCTCTGGATTAACAATAATTGTTCTACATGCACAAAGTAATTCTGGCCTTGTACTTGCAATGACTATTTCTTGATCTGTATCTTTTATTTTAAATTTCATATAAACAAGTTTAGTTTGTATGTCTTCGTAAATTATTTCTGCATCTGCAATTGTGGTCCCTGATACCCAATCATAATTATTTGGTCTATTTGCAAGATACACTTGACCTTTTTTCCATAAGTCAATGAATGTTGTTTGTGTTAATGTTCTATATTCTTCTGAATCTGTTCTATAGTAATTTGCAAAATCTCCGCTAATTCCTAAACTTTTCATAATTAAAATCATCTCTGCTTCTAAATCATCTAGTGCTTCTTTACATAGACCTAGAAATTCACTTCGTTCTGTTTCTCTCATTCTAATTTTATGTTTTTTTTCAGTATACAGCTCTACTGGTAATCCATTTCTATCAATTCCTATTGGAAAATACACATTTTTTCCAGCCATTCTTGCTGTTCGTGCTATCATGTCTATTTGTGAATAATGTGCAGCTGCACCAATGTGCCATGGTCTACCTGATGGATATGGTGGAGGTGTATCTATTGTAAAGTTATTTTCTTTAGGTGTAAAATCATAAATTTTGTCTTCTTCCCATTGTTTTAGAATATTTTTTTCTAATTCTGGATTCCATGCTTTTTCTGATATTTTAGGTTCCATTTTTTATCTTTCGATGTTGGAAATTATATGTGATCCTTTATTGTATCCTTCATAAATGTAAACTCCTACTGCTTCTACATTTGTAGGCATTTTTGGAGCTAATAATTTTATAATTTCACTTGAAAGATTTTCAACTGTAGCTTCTCCTTCTAGGAGATATGTTGTATGTTTTGGAACTTGTAAATCAAACATTCCTTTTGGTCCATCAAAACTAATTTGATAATGCGATTCATCCTCTTTTTTTAGATATTTTCTATTAATGAAAAATTTATGATCAAATTCGTTTATAACTTCTTTAATAATTTTTTTTGCTATTCCAAAATCAACTAATAAATTATTTTTCATTTGTCCTACAAGTTCTACCATTACTGATGAGGTATGTCCGTGCAAAATTGAACATTTTTCAACTAGTGGAAGTATGTGTGCATAATCAAATGAAAATGATGCATCTTCTAAAAATATGGAACCTGTTTGTGGTGTTTTATCGTAGAATACTATGTCCTGTAATTCTTTAATCTGTGCAACATATTTTGCATGTCCAATTGCCATTATTTTTTCTTCTGGACAATCTTCTTTGATTTGTTTATACTTTTGAATATCTTCATCATTATCAATTACTTCGATAAATCCTTTAGCCGTCTTAAAATCAATATTTACTTTATCTCCATTTTTTAATGTCATTTCATAATTGTACTCGTAATCATTTTCTAAAAATGTGAGCATTTGTGCTACTGTTAATTCTGTTCTTGTTTTTAGTAAATTTCCCTTTTTGTCTATATATTTAAAATCTGAATCTAAAATTATAGGGCTTGTAGTCATGTGACATTTTTTGATTATGGATATAATATAAATTCTGTAATAATCTGAATGAATATAATTTTTTTACATTAAACTAATGCATTTAAAATTCTAGCAAGGTTGACATCATTTTTTGTAATTCCTCCTGCATCATGTGTTGTTAATTCTATTGTGATTCTATTGTACACATTAAACCATTCTGGGTGATGATTCATTTTTTCAATTTCCATAGCTGCTCTAGTCATAAAACCAAATGCTTGATTGAAATTATCAAATTTAAATTCTTTGTGTAGTTTATCATTTTTTATACTCCATTCTGATAATTGTTTCAATTCTTCTTTTATTTCTAATTCTGATAATCTCATTATATTGTATTATTTTTATTGTTAGATTAAAAGATTGACGAATTACATGTTTTCTTAATTTATTAATAATTTTACCATAATTTTCCTTGCATTTTTAAAATTAATTTTATATCTTTTGAAATTGTATCTAATGTATCTAAGTCATAATTTGCATTTGTAAAATTTATTGATGTAAATATTGCACCCTCAAAATTTGTATGTCTTAAATTTACTCCACTTAGATTCGTATTTTTTATTTCTGCATTTCTTAAATCTGCATAAAATAAATCTGCTCCACTAATGTTTGCATTTGTAAGATCAACCCCATACAAGTCAGTATCCCAAAGTTTTGCATTTGAAAGATTCACATTTTGTAAATCTGCTCCTCTTAATTTCACATTAAATAATATTGTATCACTTAAATCTGCTCCCGTTAAATCTGCTCCGCTTAAATTTGCGTTATGTATGTCTCTGTTTTTGAGATTCACCTCTCTCAAATTTGCATTTGATAAATTCCTTCCAATTAATTCTTCATAATCAAAATTAACTTTTGAAAAATTTCTTTTTTTAAAAATATCTTTAGGTTCCATTTTATTTTCCAGTAAAACATTTCGTTATTATTGTGTTTATGGTTATTTTCTCTTTATTAGACATAGTTTATGGAAATATATGTAAAATTAATTCTATGATTTAATGTGGGTGATATGGATTTCTTAAATCAGACATTATTAAAAAATATTAAAAATTCTATTTCTGAGATAGTGCCAAAAAAGAAAATAGGCATTGCTTTTTCTGGCGGTGTTGACAGTACATTAGTTTCAAAAATTTGTTCAGATATGGGTTTTGATGTTGTTTTGCTTACTATTGGGTTTTCTGAATCTCATGATATTTTATTTTCTAAAGAAGTTAATGAATTTCTGAAATATTCCCATCATATTTTAGAAATTGACGGTGAAACATTTCCTACAATTACTTCTAATATTCGTAATGTGATTGATACTGATAATTTATCTTGGAATGAAAACTGTATTGCTTTTCATTATGTATCTAAACTTGCAAAAAGTTTGAATCTTGATACTGTGATTACTGGTAATGGTATTGATGAATTATTTTGTGGATACAATGTATATCGTGAATCTTTTTCTGGCGGTGAAATTAGAATTAATGAGGTTATGGAATTGAAATTAGATAATGAACTAAAAATGATGAAGGCTGTAAATGTGGTTGCTTCGGAATTTAATGTGAAAATTCTACAACCTTTACTGTCTACGTCTTTCATAGAGTATGCAAAAACTGTTCCTATTTCTGAAAAAATTCATAGTTCTGATGATCTATTTCGTAAACATATCATACGTAAATTAGCTAGTGATGTGGGTGTTCCAGAAATTTCTTGCACTAAAAGAAAAAAAGCATTACAGTATGGTTCTAAAATTCATAAATCTTTAGTAAAAATTAGATAATTTTTTTTATTGTTTTCTGAACTGATTTTTCAACATTACTAATGATTTTAGGTGCTGCTCCAAGATGTTTTTCTGGTGCAAAAATTGAATCTATTTCATTATTTGTTAATTTTGAAGAGAATGCTTTATCATTTTTAATTGCATCTTTATACAATATTCCTTTGTCATTTGCTTCAAATGCAACTCTTTGCACATCCCTATAGGCTACAAATCTTGGAATGCCTTTTTTGATGAGTGCCTCTAAAACAAATTCTGCAAATATTTGTCCTTTTGTAATGTATAGATTATCTACAATTCTTTTTTCATTTACCATTAAATTTGATATAATTCTAGTCATTGTTTCTAACATTTCATCAACTAAAATTGAAACTGTTGGAATTACAAATCTTTCATTAGCTGAATTTGAAAGATCTCTTTCATGCCATAGTGGAATATTTTCAAATGCAACTGTAACTTGACTTCTTACTAATTTAGATAATGATGATACTCGCTCACTCTTTATTGGATTTCTTTTCACTGGAACTGCACTGCTTCCCATTTGTCCTTTTTTGAATTGTTCTGCAACTTCTCCAATTTCAGTTCTTTGTAAATTTCTAATTTCTATTGCAATTTTTTCTAATGTTGTACCAATTAATGCTAATTCAAATACATATTCAGCATATCTTTCTCTAGGAACAACTTGTGTTGTAACTTCTGCTGGAAATAATTTTAACCTCTTTGCAGCTCTTTTCTGTACTTCTAGTGCTTCTGCACCCATTAAAGAACCAGTTCCCACAACTCCTAATGTTTTACAAATCAAAATTCTTTTCTTTATTTCTTCAATTCGTTCTACATGTTTTGCCATTTCTGCAGCCCAGTTTGCAAATTTTAATCCAAATGAAATAATGCTTGCATGTTGTCCGTGAGTTCTGCCTACTGCTGGTATCTTTGCATATTTTGCAGATTTTTTTGCAAGAATTGATGCCATTTTTGCAACTTTAGGTTCAACGATCTGTAATACATCTCTCATTTGCATTGAATTACTTGTATCAACTAAATCATTACTTGTAAGACCATAATGGATCCAAGGTCTTGCGCTTTTGGAACATTTCTCACTAAGTGATTCTACTAATGCTGCTGTATCGTGATCACTTTTTGCTTCTAATTGTTTGATTCTTTTTGCAGTGATTTTTCCTGACATTGCCGCTCTGTGAATTTCTTTACCTATGCTTTTTGAAATAATTCCTATTTCACTTTGGGCGATGGCAGCAGCTCCTTCAATTTCTAACTGATAATCCACTTTCTTTTGCTCACTAAAAATTTCCATCATTTCTTTGGTGCCATAACGACCATTATCAATAGGTAAAATTGCCATCGTTTTGGTATCTGTATATTAGAAAATAAATCTACTTATTTTTTCATCTATTTTTGCGATCATTGGATGATTAAACTCTACTACAAACTATTTTTTGATTAAAATCTATCATATTTTTATTTTAATTCTTATTAATTTAAAATTATTTTTAGAATGCTTCTGATGATTTAAATTGGATTGAGAAGTAATTTTACCGATACTTATGTCGTCAAATATTCCAAAGAAAATTGGAGAAAATCAATATCAAATTGATGCTGATCCTAGTCTTGGGATGAACGTTCCTGTAAAAATTTATGCTGATGAGCCATTATTACAAAAAATGCTATCTGATAGAACTATTATGCAGGCTCGAAATGTTGCTTCTATTCCAGGCATTGTTAGTCACAGTGTTGTTTTACCTGATGGTCATGAAGGATATGGTTTTCCTGTAGGTGGGGTTGCAGCTATGGATGCTGAAGAAGGAATGATTAGTCCTGGTGGTGTTGGATATGATATTAATTGTGGAGTAAGACTACTTCGTTCAAACTTAACTGAACAAACTGTTCGTTCAAAATTAAAAGATTTAGTTAATGATTTGTTTAGTTCAATACCTTCTGGTGTTGGCTCTAAAGGTGCAGTTCGTTTAACTAATTCAGAACTTGATGAAGTTTTAGTAAATGGTGTTAATTGGGCTATTGATCATGGATATGGTTCAACAAATGATTCTGATGTTTGTGAGGAAAATGGTAGAATCTTAAATGCTGATCCAAACAAAGTTTCTGATAAAGCAAAAAAGAGAGGAGCTCCTCAACTTGGTAGTTTAGGTTCTGGTAATCATTTTCTTGAAATTCAAAAAGTTGCAGAAATACATGATGAAGAAGCAGCTAGTAGAATGGGAATTAAAGAAGGAACAATTACCGTTTTAATTCATTGTGGTTCTAGAGGATTTGGTCATCAAGTTTGTAGTGATTATCTACGAGTAGCAGAACAAGCTATGGAAAAATATAACATTAATCTGCCTGATAGAGAACTTGCTTGCGTTCCAAATAACTCTGAAGAAGGTGAGTCTTATAGAAAAGCAATGTTTGCTGCATTAAATTTTGCATGGAGTAATAGACAAATGATTACTCATTGGACTAGAAAGTCATTTGAACGTGTATTTAATCAAACAGAATCTGATCTTGATATGAAATTAGTTTATGATGTTGCGCATAATATTGCTAAGGTAGAAAAACATAAGGTTGATGGCCAGGATCGAAAATTAGTTGTTCATAGAAAAGGTGCAACAAGAGCATTTCCTTCAAATCGTGATGAAATCCCTTCTAGGTATAGGGATCTAGGCCAACCTGTTTTAGTTCCTGGGTCTATGGGAACTTCAAGTTGGATTTTACTTGGAAAACCAAATTCTATGGATTTGAGTTTTGGTTCTACTGCTCATGGTGCAGGAAGAACTATGTCTAGATCAAAGGCTAGAAGAAATTTTACTGAGGATAATGTAAAAAAATCTCTTAATGATAAAGGGATATTTATCAAAGCATTAACTCGAGATGGAGTTGTTGAAGAAACACCTGAGGCTTACAAAGACGTTGATTCTGTAGTTAATGTTTCACATAATTTGGGAATTGCTACTAAAGTTGCAAAATTAATACCTATAGGTGTGATTAAAGGTTGAGCGATGATGATTCTGAACTTCAAAGGTTACAGGCTAAACGTCTTGCTGAAATGCAAAAAAATATTTCATCACGTGAAATTATTGAAGAAACTCCAAAACCTACTGAAGATAAAATTGTTAATCCTCGAGATCTATTAATTAAACAATTAGGCTTTAGAGGATTGGAAGTTTTAACAAATGCTGAATTTCAATTCCCAAATGAAACTAAAGTTGTGATTGAAAAATTATCTGAATTAATTAAAACTGGTGAAATTAATGAAATTCTTGATGGTGGTAAACTATTAGCGTTATTTCGTTCAATTGGATTGAGTATTAGGATGGATACAAAAATTAACATTCAACAAGATGGAAAATTTGTATCTTTAACTGATAAGCTTAGTAATACATCAAATAATGATGATGTAAAATGAGTATAACTTTAGAAATTGGAACAAAAAATTACCTTGATGATCTACTCTGTATTAAAAAACACCTTTCTCATATGGAAACTCTTTTGAATTGCCACGCAAACTATGTTCTTAGCAAACCATCTTCAAGATTTGGTTGGACATTTTTTAAAATAGAGTTTAAATCCAATTTACAAATTAATATCTCTGAAAAATTTTCCGATATACTTGCAAAATATCAGTTAAATGATGAAGCAGGAAGATTTACTAAATTTATGAGCGATTATTTTATCTCTAGAGGATGTAATGTGAAAATAAATTTAGTTAACTAAACTCTTCTTCCTCTTTTTCCACCTTTCTTTCTAGTGGTGTCATGAGGTATTGGTGTTACATCGTCAATTCTTCCAATTTTGAATCCTCCTCTTGCTAATGCTCTAATAGCTGCTTGTGCACCTGGACCTGGAACTCTTGAACCAACTCCTCCTACTGCACGAACTTTAATGTGAAATCCTGTAAATCCTTTTGTTCTTGTTGCTTCAACAACTGCATTTGCAGCTTTCATTGCAGCAAATGGTGATGATTCATATCTGTCTGCATTTACGTGAATTCCACCAGAACTAATGGAGACTGTTTCACCACCTGTAAGATCTGTCATGTGGATAATTGTATTATTATAACTACTGTAAATATGAGCAATCCCCCATTTTTCTGGACCTTCTTTTTTGGTCTCTGGTTGATTTTGTGTTTCTACTGCTGCCTCAGCTACTTGTTCTACTGCTGCCTCAGCTACTTGTTCTACTGCTGCCTCAGCTACTTGTTCTACTGCTGCCTCAGCTACTTGTTCTACTGCTGCCTCATCTGTTTCCACAGGTACTTCTACTTTGGCTTCAATTTCTGACAATGTTTATCAGATCTTAAAGGGTTTAAAAAACATTGATTTCCTAAAATTGTTTCAATCTTCTACTTTGGCTTAAAATTTTTCATTATTCATATACTGTAATTTATTGGGTAATTTTGATGGCTTCAATTATTTTATTGGCAATTGTAGTTGTTGTTGCTGTTGCATTGATGGGTTCTGTATTGATACAATCTATAACTCCGATCGACGCTATAATTTTATCACCATTGGAAAAAAAATGCCAAGAAATTGCTAATGAAGGATACAAAATTCATACACTTTATCCTAATTCTGATCCTGATGAACTTTTAGACGATGATATGAAACGATTATTGTATTTTGATGATTTATGGATGAAAGAGTGTGTTTCTGTTTTACCTTCTGAATCTATTTTTTACATTGTAAATAATGTTGAAAGAGATTTTTCTTATGGTGAATGATTATTTGAAATGTTTCCACCCTAAATCTTTTAACAATATGTTTCTGTTATTTTCTTTTAGGTAAACCCCTTTTCCTGATACAACATAACCAATTTCAATAATTGGTGTTTTTGATAATTTTGAATTTTTCATTATATTTTTTTTATATTTTGCAGGTATTGTAAATATAAATTCATACTCTTCTCCTCCATGAAATATTATTGAATTTAAATCTCCTTTTTGTTTTTTTATGTATTTTTCTAAATCTTTATTTGAAGGTATATTGTTAATAATAAATTTTTTTTTACTTTGTTTTGACATTTCATTTAAAGTAGTTGATAATCCATCACTAGAATCCATTGATGATGAAAAATATTTTTTATTTTTTAAACCATAACTAAGATTTGGTTTAGGATTTGTTACTGATTTGATAGCTTTTTTTACAAAATTATTTTTTTGATTTTTATTATTCAACAATATGTCTAGTCCTACTGATGTATACCCAAATGGACCTGTAACAAATATCAAATCCCCTTTATTGGATCCTTTTCTAGTAATTATGGAGTTTGAATTTCCAAAAATACAAACGTTAAACACAATTTCTTTTCCTGCATTTGTATCTCCGCCAATTATTGAAATATCATATTCTTTACATGCTTTTTTAAATCCATTTGCAATATTGTCTATTTTTATGCGTGAAATTGATTTTGGTAAATTTATTGAAATAATTCCATATTTTGGTTTTACCCCCTTAGCTGCAAAATCACTTACACAAGCGATTACACTTTTTCTTGCTGCATCTGTTAGTTTCATTTTTTTTGGAATATCTGTACTTTCCACCATTGTATCTGTTTTTGCTACAATCTTGGTTTTACCTAAGGTAAATACTTCAACATCTTCTGAAATAAATTTTTTATTTCCTAATTTTGTTTGAAAAATTTTAATTATTTTATTTTCATCTAATTTTGTCATAACTTTCTTTTACCATTTGTTTTGTATTGTTGACTATCATTTTACATTTTTCTTCATTATTTGATTCTGCTGAAATTCTTATAATGTCTTCTGTATTTGATTTTCTAATCAAAATCCATGTATCTTCATCTATGATTGTTTTAATGCCATCTTGTGTATTTATTTTTGAATATTTTTTTGTTAAATTATTTTTTAGATCTTCTATTATTTTATCATGATAATTTGAATTAATTTCAATTTTTTCTCTAATTTGAAAATAACTTTCCATATAGTTTAAAATTTCAGAAAACCCTGTATTTTTTAACATTGATGATATTAAACCACTTGTTAGAATACCTTCTCTACAATAATTAAATTCTGGTAAAATAAATCCCCCACTACTTCCTTCTCCACCTGCTTGGGCATTAATTTTTAACATTTCTTCAATTACGTTTGCTTCTCCAACTTTTGATCTTACAACCGTTCCTCCTTTCTTTTTGATGAATTTTTCAATTGATACACTTGTATCTATACTCAAAACAAATTTTTTGTATCCTAATTCTAATGATTTTGCAATTCCTAAACCTAATGTTATATCTGGACTTTGTTTTTTTCCTTTTCTAACAACTACTAAACGATCTCCATCTAGATCAAATGCAAATCCAATTTCTTTTTCATTTGAAATATTTACTAACTCTGTTAATTTATCTGAAGTTGGATCTGGACCTCTTGAACATTCTGATAATTTTTCATTTATGATTTGAACCTCACATCCTATATCTTTTAACAAATCTGATGCAAAATCTTTTGCAGCTCCTCCTCCTATGTCTATTGCAATTTTGGGTGAACCCTTTATTTTTCCTATAATTTTTTTTGCATCTTCTATGTATGATGATTTAATTTTTTTAATTTTGCCTATTTTTGATTTTAACATTTCTTGATGATTTATTATTTGAGGAATTTCTTTTTCATTAACTCCTCTTCCATCTATGATGAATTTCATACCATTCCACTCTATTGGGTTATGTGAAGATGAAACAACAATACCTGCACCATATTTTCTTGCTTCTTTAAACACCACTGGAGTTGGAACTATGCCTAAATCAAAAACATCTATTCCATTTTTCATTAGAACTGCACTGATTACTTCTTGTATCATTATTCCTGAAGGTCTTGTATCTCTACCAATTACACATTTTTGTGACTTAATTAAAGATGAAAAGTTGTTAGAAAATTCTATTATATCTTTTAAATTCAGATCTTTTCCAAATACTCCTCTAATTCCTGAAATTGTTTTTTTCAATCACCACAAATTCTGAAAGGCTTTTTATTAACTCTGATGAATTTATCCAATCGTGCCTTGGTAGCTCAGTCTGGTAGAGCACCTGATTCGTAATCAGTAGGTCGCGGGTTCAGATCCCGTTCAAGGCTCTTTTATTTTTTGATATATTTTTAAAATTATTTAGAAATTACTGTAATTTATTCATCAAAGGTTTCGATATCTATTTCTAGTTCTTTACCTAAACCTTTCCACCATTGTTTACTTTGTTCTGACATATTCTATTATAGTTTTTAAAATTCTCCTTAATAGATCTGCCGGTTAATATGTAATTGATTATCTAATATTTTTTAAAATATTTTTATTCTTTCCCTTCTTGTTTTCTTTTTCTTTTTCTGTATATTATAATCATCAGAGTTCCACCTGCACATCCCCAAAAGAGTGGATTACTTGCTCCTATAGGAATTCCTATTGATTGAAGTAATCCGACAAAACCTAAACTCATAATTGCTACAAGAACCAATCCTATCATTTCTAATATTTTTGTCATATTTTTCTATCATTTTCTCTAGAATCAAAAAGATATATGGTTTTGTAAAATGGAGTTTGTATGGATAAGTATCTTACAATAATCTTAATTTTCATGGTTGTGGGAATTCCTATTGCTTGGATTTCTCCCCTTACTGGAGAAGTACGTGAACAACCTCTTCTTCCCTTGTTTTATGGTTCAATCGGCGGTATTATCTTGATTCTTTTCTACAGCGGTTACAAAGATAAAAAAGAAAGACAAAAACTTAATGAAAAACGAAAGAAATCTAAAAAATAGTTTTTAAAGTTCTAATCCAAATGATTCTGCGATACTTGAAAAATTTATGTATGAATCCAAATATTGTCTTCCTTTAGAAGTAATCACAAAAGTATTTTTTCCATCATATTCAATTTTGTTAATTAGACCTGCTCCTGTTAAATTATCTAAAAATTTAGATAATCTTGAATGTGATAAATTTGCTTTTGTTAGAAGAGATGTTGTTTTAATGCCTTCTTGTCCTGATAATTGGGTAACTGTTAACAGATCTGCCACAATTTGCATACTAGTTCTATAAGTTACCATGTGCTCTATATTTTAAAACTCAGATATAAGGGTATTACCGTAAATTCAGATCAGATAAATACACTCTATCTCCATTTTGCTACAATGTCTACTTCCTCTAGAATTCCTTGGTTTGATGACTTTGTAGGTGTTGCATATCGATACTATGATCTTAGAATGAATGTTGTTCCGTTAATTACTGATAGAAAACAATCTGCCTCACTATGGCATGATACTATTCACTGGTGGTTAGATTCATCCATCAAAATTAGGTTTGTAGAAATGGATGATGATTATTGGTTTATCATGGGTTCTGATTCTCAAAAACCTGATACTAATTTAGCTTTTTTTAAAATATTGCCAAAGTCTGAACATTATGAGCGATTTAAAAAAGGTCATGGAGGCGAAGCATATCTGAGATTAGGTGTATATACAAAAAAAATTCTAAGTGATGTAAAAAAAGGTGATTTATGCACTTGTGGTCATGAATCTCAAGATCATGATGAAGGCGACGGCGATGTTTGTTTATTCAATGATTGTAATTGTAAGGAATTTTCTAGTTTTCAAGTGAATCTTTTAAAAAGAAAAAAAACAATTACTGATATTAAATTCTTAGAAGAAAAAGATGTGAAAGATGATCCACTTGTTTGGAATTGTTTTAGTGTAAATAAATATTCAAAAATAGAATGAGACTATTCTAAGTCTTTGTTTACTCTAATGTGCTCTCCAGGATAATGTTCGTGAACTCTTTTTGAATAACATTTTCCGCACATTGTCCCTTTTATTTCCCATTCTTCCATTGGATTGTAACGTTGTTGAATTTTTCCGTTACAGACTGAACATTTTTCTTTTGACCCCAAAGTATTCTTTCTGTTTTTTATCGATATAAAAAACATACTGGATTATTACTTAAGAAAATCATGTTAAATAATACTTATTTCTAATCAAATCAGGTAGCTAGTTTAACTAATGTAAACCTCCTGCAAGATTTTTACTTGGTTAGACTACTGCCTTTTAAATTAAAACAAATTATTTGCTATTTTTTTCAGTGATATGATTTCTTCCTCTTCTTGTTTAATTTTTTTATCTATAACTCGAAGCATTGAATCATTCCAAACATGTTGAGAGAAAAAATTGTGTTTTGTATTTGCTAATTCAATTTCATCATCAACAACAGTATCTTCTAAAAATTTAGTCACAATCACATCTGTAATTTTTAAAATTCTATTATTAAGTTTGAAACTATGGAAAATTGGTTCTAATTTCCTTATATCTGATTTAAAATCCCCTTTAGATTCTAGAATTTTCTTATGTAGTATTCTAAAATAAACTGCTACAAAAAATAATGTTGCATATCTTTTTGTTTTATGTCCTCCTTGTTTTCCATATTTTAGTGATTTTTTTGCAAATTCTTTTACAAGATATGGATATAGTATAATTCTATAATCATCTTTAAGATTCTCATTAAAAATTTGATCATATTTGCTACCTCGTGGAAGAAATTGAGATGGTGAACTGTATGATTCAGTTGGTCTTTGTTCTATACCTGCTACTAATGATTGAATTGCATCCTTGGCAACAATGACTTTTTTATGATTATCTGGAAGATAATTGTTGTATGCTGTATCTCCGCCATACTCTAGTTGTTTTGATTTTGATTTTGTATCAAATGAACCTGCCTGAATTTCATAAAAATACCCACAATTTTTTAATTGTGATTTAATTGATTTGTGGAAATCCATTAATGAAACTAAATCTTTTCCTCTAACTGAATTTTGTGAATTTCTATACTTTGTAATATTATTTTGCTCTTGTTCATCATCAGCTTTAATTATTGTAACTGTCATTGATCCATCCATATTTTTTGTTCTCTTTGAATGATCTAAAATTGAGTTTGATGTTTGTGCTCCGTTTACAATTTGTGGAGCAAAAAGTTCAATCATATTTTCTCCTAAATCTATAAAATCACTAACTACTATTGTAATTCCATTATTATAAAAAAAGAATTTTCCTGGATTTGTTTGTAATGTGTCTCGTAATCCTTTGTTAACTGTAGTTTTAAATTGCATCCATTGTCTGATATTTGATTCAAAAACATAATCTCTATTTTTACTTACAAATTCTGTTAATTCACGTAATTTTAAAATCCCTAATATTGTATTTTCATGTGTAAGCATTCTTTCAAGTTTGATTGATGATTTTTTTCCTGCTGCTGGTTTTTTAATTCTCTCCCATAATTTTTGAATTATTTTATTCTCATCTATGATCTCCACCAATTCATCTTGATATTCGACTTTTTGATCAGTAACATAACAACATTTTATCTTCAAATTTTTTTCTTTAATTTTTGTAACAAGTTGAGCTAATTCTGGTCTCATTTTTGTAACATCTTTTGAAAGTAATCTTTTTGCATCTTCTTTGAATTTGGCAATTGCTTCTAGTGAGTGTGATGTGCCATATTTTGATTGAAATAACCTAACTGTGTTATCTGAAAAATCCACTGGAAGATAGGCGTCAATCCCTAAATCGTTTGCTCCATCTACAATTGCATCTGCTGCATCATCTTCTGTAGCCTCAAAAACTCTTGTTAAAATCCATTGAAGGAAATTATGTCCTTTTTCAACCTCATTTTTTGAATCTTCTGCATATTCATGAATATTATCTCTAATATTCTCTGCAAAACCTTCTAGTGGTGGACTAGAATTTTTTTGCACCAATAATGCATGTGATCCTGGTATGTATTCTAATAATCCACTTGAATTTTGTGACATTTACTTTTGTAATATATTATATATTTAGAGAATTAGGTAATTGTGTAATAACTCTCTATTGGATTTGAAATGAATTGATAAAAAAAATAATTACTGTGGCAATAGTTTTGAGTATATTTTGTATAATTGTAGGTTTATCTTTATCTGATTCTAATTTTAAAGAAAATACTTCTGATGTAGAACCTATTGTTAAGGCCGATGTTATCATGCCTACTAAAGTATCTCGTCCTGGTTGTGATGTAAAAGATATTTGTTATATTCCATCTTCAATTGTTACCCAAAAAGGAAAATCTATTACGTGGATTAATGAGGATTCTTCTTTTCATACTGTAACTTCTGGATTTTATGGTGAACCAACTGATCTTTTTGATAGTGGTTATTTAGATCCATATCAAACCTATACCTTATCTTTTGATGAATCTGGAATTTATGATTATTTTTGCACTCTTCATCCTTGGATGAAGGCTCAGGTAATTGTTGAATAAAGGTACCCGAGGGAGTCGAACCCCCTTGTATAAGCTTTGCAGGCTCACGCATAACCGTTCTGCCAGAGTACCGTTTTGAAAAATACGAAATGAACAATTAAACTCTTTAGATTAGAATTTGTTAAATGATTTTGAAGCTAATTTTACATCTTCCCCTTTGACTGTTTTTCTACCTGCATGTGATGCCATGTCGATTGCACTTTTTGCAATACTATCTGCAACATTTTCTATTACTCTTCGTAATTCATCTGCTGATTCATCACTGACTCTTTCTGCACCAGCTTTTTTTAGAATTCTATACATTGCAGATAATCCTAACTCTGAAGATTTCATACATTTCATTTTATTTTTTTGTGAAAAAACTTAATGAGTGAAAAAATATTACTAAGGAATCGATTTATACAGACAATATTCAGAACTAATTAGAAAATGACATGGTCTTTTGATTCACATATTCATCTTTCTGATCCTGTATATCGTCCTGAAATTAATCTTATTTTAAAACAAATGGAATTTCTTAAAATTAAAGCATGTTGTGTTTCAACAAACGTTGTAAATTCTTTAGAGACTTTATCATTATCACAACAAAATAGTCTTGTTTTACCTTTTATTGGAATTCATCCTGAATATGCAAATGATGATCTTGAAAAAATTATTAATTTAATAGAATTAAATCAAAATAGTATTTCTGGAATAGGTGAAATTGGATTAGATCCTACATATGTCAAAAATAATGATGATGCTAAACAACAAATTCATGTTTTTGAATCATTACTTTCAACTGCAGAAAAATTTCACAAACCTGTATCTATTCATTCTAGAAAAAGTCTTGATGATATTTTTGAAATTATGACCTCATATGATACTAAACATGCTTTACTTCATTGGTTTGATGGAAGTAAAAAACAACTTCAAAAAGCTATGGATATGGATTTTTTTGTATCTTTTGGACCTGTAATGATTTATGCAAATGATAAACAGACTTTATTATCTAAAGCATATGCATCAAAAATTCTTGTTGAAACTGATGGACCTGTTAGATTTTCTAGATGTTTTGAAATGAAATCTGGACAGATTAGTTTTATACCTAGTATAATATTTTGTGCCTCGAAAATCCTTGAAAAAACATATGATGATATGTCGTCTTTACTAGAAGAAAATACAAAATGTTATTTGGGAATATAGGTATAAAATACCCTCTTCATTAATTCACGTGTGGATAGAATAAAGCGTCTTTCATTTGAAGTGTTAGATGAACATAAATCTAAATTTGGTGAAGATTTTGCTGAAAATAAAATAGCATTAAATCAAGTTTCTATAATTCGTTCTAAAGGCTTGAAAAATAAGGTTGCTGGTTACATAACAAGATTTATCAAAAAACAAATTCGTGAAGAAAAATTCAAACAAGATCGTACTGTTTCAGATTCTACTGATATTACAGAACAAGAATCTTCATTAGAAATTACAAACGAAGAAGTTGATGAAATTACCATTACAAACGAAGAAGTTGATGAAATTACCATTACAAACAAACAAACTGAAACTACTACGCCTGCAGTTGAATCTGTAGAAGAAAAAACTGAATAATTAATTAAATATTAATTTCTAAATTTTAAATTAAATGTAGATATGATATCTGTAAAATTAATTGGTGGTGCAAAAAAGTCTTTTAATTCTAGTCACTTAGAAATTCCTGAGTCTGAAATTTCTATTCAAGAATTACTTGATTTATTATTAAAATTAAAACCTCATAATGCTTCTGATTTAGACGTTGAAAATATCTTAATTGCTATTAATGGTTCAGATTCTTCTGCGATGAATGGAAAGTCTACCATTGTACATGATAATGACATTGTTAGTATTATCCCTGTAATTCATGGTGGATCTCCAAAAAAATTAATTTTTGAAATTGAAAAAAAACAAATTCAAATCGTTGAAATTCGTGGACAAAAAACAATTGATATTCAATTTATTGATGATTTGAGAAAAAAATACCCCAAGATCAAATTTCAAGCTATCTCTAGTCGTTTTATTCTTAATCTATCCCATCTAAGAAAAATTCTATCACTTTCAATTAATGCTGAAAAAAACAATATTTTACTCTCAAACAAACTTGAAACTGACATTTTGATGCGTTTTGCATCTACATTGCAAATTTCAAATGCCATATCTTCTGTTGGAATAAAACCCACTACAAATTTTATTTTAATTTCTATTGGAAATAAAAATAATTTTGATTCGTTGTATTCTGATATGTCTTCCCTTTGTATTGATTTATTTCTAAAAAATAATAATTTATTTATTAAAAAATATTTTAATATTTCAAAAAAACATGTTGATGCCGTCTATTCTAAAACTCCTTTGGAAGATATTTTAGTTGAACAGGCTTCTGTTTTACTCTGACATACTACGTTTTGTTTTTTCAAGACTTAGTATATCTGATTTTTCTAAAATAGATACTCCTGTCATAATTCCTAATATTTCAATTAATATTATTTTATCTGGAAAATCTAATGATACTTTATTTTTTATTTTATTTGCTATTTTTGTAATTATTTCTTTACTTGAGATATTTGAATTTCTTTTTTCAATTGATATTCTGTATGTATCTGTATCTTGAATTTGATTTAACATGCTAGAAATTGTTTTTTCAATTTCTTCTACATTTGTTTCAATAAATTTTTGAATTGGTATTACTCTTAGGCAGTATCTTATACTCCATGGTTCATCTAATAGGATTTCTTTCATTTTTCTAACAACTTCAATTGGATCAAGTATTGTTTCTGCAGTTAAAATCCCTGACATATTACTTATTGATATTTTAACATTTGAATCTCCTAATTCGTCTAAGATATCTGTTATTTCATTTCCAGTTTCTTCTTCTAGATGTCTGGCACAGGTAATGATCAGGTTCATGTTCTTACTATTTCCTCTTTTTTTAATACGCCTTCTCTAATAATTTCAATTGTTTCATTTTTTATTTCAATTATTGTGGATTCTCCTTTACTTGTAATTGTTCCTCCATTAAGAAAAATATCATAATTTTTAATATTCTTAATACATTCATCAGGATCCGTAAATGATGTATTTCCAGAGATGTTTGCACTAGTTCCTACTAACAAATTACATTTTTCTAACAATTTTAATACACATTCCGAATCTGGAATTCTTATTGCAATTTTATCTTCTAATTTTAATGATTTTTTTAATTTTTCATCTGTTAGTTTTAAAATTAATGTTAATGGGCCTGGCCAGTATTTTTCTATAATTTTTTCAGTGAATGAATCAATGTGTGTTATTTTTTTTACAATTTCTAATGAATATGCTAATACTGGTAATGATTTTATTTTCTCTCTTGATTTAATTTCATAGATTTTTTTTACTGCACTTGAATTGTATGGATTACAACCTAATCCATATACTGTATCTGTAGGAAATACTGCAACTCCTCCATTTTCAATAATTTCAAATGTTTTTTCAATACCCTCTATGTTACAATTTACTTTCAATAATATTTCAGTGATTTTTTGTGTAATTATTATTTACTTTTAATCATATTTTTCATTTCACTGTGTTTTCATTAACATTGTATGTCTTTTTCTAATTGTAATGATAATTGATTTAAAAATGATTTAGATGATATCTAAAATTAAATATTTAATCCAAAATTATCTGCAAACTTTGTAAATGAATAATATGCTTGAAGAAACTCTCTTCCTGATTGACTAATTTTATATTTATTTGAACCTCTTGTATCTCTTTGTTCTAACAAACCTTGTGAAACTAGTGTTTTTAAAATTCTTGAAATTCTTGAATGAGGGATATTTGCTTTTCTAATTAGATATGTTACTGTTGCTCCATCTTCATCTTGAAGATCATCTCTTGTAGTTGATAGAATATCTCCAATAATTTTCATTTGTGTTCTGTATTCTCCCATTTTCTTACTTTCTATTTCTCAAATTTCTATGATAGACCGTTGATATTTTCATATATACTAAAAAGATAAAAGAATTTGACTAATTTTTATTTTTGAGCCTGATTTACAATTTATCAAAATCACCATCAAATTTTATCTTCTTTAATGGGACTTTGCTTACTGGAATAAATAATGCAATTAATCCTGCAATTTTAATAGTCATTGATATTGAATATAGGATTGATTCTGGAAATACAAACGAATACCATCCCAAAAATTCCCCTAATGCTAAAAGTGCTAATCCTACTGATACTGAAATTGCACCTTTGTTTTTATTTTCAAAATATGATAACATTGTTTCAATTGCACCATATGCTAATAAGATAAATGAAATTGATCTGAAAATGTGTTCTAATTGAACAGTTGATACTAAAAAGAATGGTAAAATTCCTATTGATCTAAAATAATTAGATTTTGGGAAAAATGATTTTATACTGTGAGAAAATGCAATAAAAAAATATCCTACAGTTTGAATTATAATTCCTACAGTTTGAATCCCTCTTTCTATATTGCCTGATTTTATTACAAAGTCCTCTAACATGTATCCTGTCCAAATTACAAAAAACCCTATACTTATTGAAAGAAACGCAATTGTTAATCTAAATAATGTTGGACTACCTGTATTTCTAAATCCAATATATGCCATTATTCCTATAGAAAGTCCTATCAAAAATCCTATAAGATTAAGTATATTTTCTAATAAAAATTCCAATGATGCTTAGTAATTTACTGAAGTAATTATTTTAATCTGATGAATCATTTTACTATGTTGTTAATCCCATTCATCTAATGAACCTGCTGTGTGACCTTCTGTACTACCGCCAGCTGCATAGTCTCCTAAAATGTCTGAATATTTAGGTTGATTATGAGCTACAAATTTTACATATTCTCCATAACTCATATCTAAATCACATGAGCCACATTTTACTAACGAATAATCCATGGCCATTTCTGCATCTTCATTACATTTTGGACATTTGATCTTCATACTATCTAATACTGTTCATGAATTATTATTACTTTACATCAAAAAAAGATAAAAGGAGTAATTTTTTGTTGATGTCTATGAGTCGTACTTGTAGTAAATGTAAAAATTCTATTCCCGATACTGAACAATTAGGACCTGTGAATGAAAAATACCCTACTTGTACTAAATGTTGGGCTGAGTGGAAAGAATATCAAGTTATGGTGATGAATGAAATGAAATTAGATATGTCCATGGTTGATCATCGTAAATTATTAAAAAAACATGAAAAAATCTTTGTTGGTGTTTTGTCTCCTGAAGGTGAAGTAATTGATTATTCAGATGAAGATAATAGAAAACCTGATGAACCACAAGTTAACTAAATTTTTAAATGATTTTTAGCATTATTTGGTATCATAATTAAAATTCTCTTTTTTTCTTCATCATTAAGATTTCTAATAATTCTTTTAATTGTATTTGAAATAATTTCTTTTTCCTTTTCTTCTAATTCTAAAAATATTTCTAAAATTCCATCTAAATTAAATGAGATTAATTTTTCTGGAGATGATAATGATTGTGTAATGTATGCTACAAACATTCCTTCTCTATGTTCTTCTGATAGATTTGCTATAATTTTTAACCATGATTTAAATAATTTTGAAAAATTTAGAAATGGAATAGTTGGACCTGCTTCTAACGCATTGTTTATAATTTCCTTTTTATCTAATTCGGGTTTTGAAAAAAATTCTATCATTCTTTTTTTTAAAATTGGGGTTCTTAGAAAATCTGGTAGACTGGCTAAATTAACTATAATATTTCCTGCAAAGTTTTCATCTGACATCGATCTAATCTAATTTTTCTTGAATATAAAATCATGTAGTAATACTTTAGCTTAAATAAACGCAATAGGTGCTTAAGAATATGCCCTCTACTGTTGTTGTTGGTGGATTTTTTGGTGATGAAGGTAAAGGAAAAATAATTTCATATTTAGCAATAAAAGATGATCCTACAATTATAGTTCGTGGTGGTGCAGGTCCTAATGCTGGTCATACTATAATGGATGGTGATAAAGTATACAAAGTTCGAATGCTTCCTAGTGGATTTTTAAATAAAAATGCCAAAGTTATGATTGGACCTGGTGTTGTAATTAATCCTAAAGTTCTTGATAAAGAAATTCAAGATTTTAATGCATCTGGTCGTGTATTTATTGATAAACATTGTGGAATAATTGAAGAAACTCATTTGATTAGAGATTCTAAAGGTGAACTAAAAGAAAAAATTGGTAGTACTGGATCTGGAACTGGTCCTGCTAATTCTGATAGAGCTATGCGAGTTTTAAAAATGGCAAAAGATTTTGATTCATTATCTTCTATAATTGTAGATGTTCCTCAGGAAATAAATTCTGCATTATCTGCTAATCAAAATGTTTTAGTTGAAGGAACTCAGGGTACGTTTCTTTCTTTATGGCATGGTACGTATCCATTTGTAACTTCAAAAGATGTTACTGCTTCTGGAATTTGTGCTGATGTTGGATTGGGACCTACAAAAGTCAATGAAGTAATTGTTGTTTTCAAATCTTATGTTACCCGTGTAGGAACTGGTCCTTTAGACAAAGAACTATCTCTTGAAGATGCAGAAAAGAAAAATTGGTCTGAATTTGGAACTGTTACTGGTCGTCAAAGACGTGCTGCTGATTTTGATTTTGATTTAGCTAGTCGTGCAATTATGCTTAATGGTGCAACACAAATTTCTCTTACAAAATTAGATGTTCTTTTTACTGATTGTGCTGGAAAAACTTCTTATGATGAATTATCTGCTGATGCAAAATCTTTTATCAAAAATATTGAAAATAAATTAAATACGCCTGTAACAATTATTGGAACTGGTCCAGCAATTAATGATGTTATTGACAGAAGAAATTAGGCTCCTTATTTTTGGATAAGTTTAATTTGATAATCTGTAGCAAATACTTGTGGATAAATTAGAACTCCCTGTTATTGATAAATTACCTCGTTACATACAAGTTAATTCAACTTTAGAATTTACACGCTTAGTTTGTGCATTAGAACGTGCACCTCGTGTATCTTTTTCTCATGACCATGATGGTAAAAAAATATTGTCTGTACAAATGGATGTTTTAAAAGAAAAACCTATTGTATATTATACTCCTTTAGAACACAGTGGTGATTATCTTTGTTATGGATTAAAATCTGGAAAAGAAGAATCTAATATTGTGGATTCTACTTCTGATTCTAGTAAACTTTATTCTCCCATTATTCGAATTAAATCCCTTCCAAAAACACTACAACCTGGAAATGGAACTCTTGATAGATATTTACCAATTGAATTAGAGGATTTATCTAGTCTTGCTAAACTTACATGGGGTTTTGATGACATTCCTTTTCCTTTATTTTTATTTCCACATAGTGATAAATGGCTTCTTGGTGTCTTTATGAATTTCAATGATGAAGGCACTTCTTATTTTTGTCATGTTGTTTTAAATAATGATCCTGGAAATCCATTCATAAAATTTTCAACTACAAATGGAATTGATCCAACTTTTGTTCCAAATCCCTCTGAACATGGTTATTCTTATATCAAAATAATAAAATTGAAGAACACTCACCCACTAGTTGATTATGGCCACCTTCAAAACTAGACTTTCTCAGATCTCAAAAAGCAATGGAAAAGTAATTCTTGCTAATGATTATGATTCATCTGTAAAAAATTTACAAAATAAAACTATCCAAAATATTAAAAAATTGAATCCTTATTTGTGTGGAATTAAATTAAATTTTCATTTACTTCTTCCTCTTAGTGCTAAGGATATTGTTAAAATTAATAAAATTGCTCATGATTATGGGCTACAAACTATTGCTGATATCAAACTTAATGATATTGGAAATACTAATCGTGTAACAACTGAACATTTGTGGGATTTGGGATTTGATGCAGTAATTGCAAATCCTATCATGGGATTAGATAGTTTAAAGAATTTAGTAAAATCATCTCATAAAGAACAGAAAGGTGTAATTACTTTGTGTCATATGAGCGCACCTGAGGCTAGATTATCTTATGATTTGGAAATTAAAATGGGTAAAAAACAACAATTATACCAATTATTTTTGAATTGGGCTTTGACTGCAAAAGTTGATGGAATTGTTGTAGGTGCAACTTTTCCAAAAATTATACAGTATTGTTCTAAACAAGCAGGAAAAAATTTAAGCATATTTTCACCTGGAGTTGGTACTCAAGGTGGTAATGCAGAAGAAGTAATTTCATCTGGAACTAATTACTTGATTGTGGGTAGAACTATTTTAAATGCAAAAAATCCTGTTGATGTTGCAAAAAAATTATACTTACAAAGTATTGGAAAGTAATCTTTGTGCTTTTGTTAGTACTGTTTTTGCATTCTCAAATGTTGTTTTTTCCATTGATGCATTGTAATCCATCCATGTGTATCCACTATGTTCATGTGAAATTTTGATGGTTTTGGTTTTTGTTTCAGCTAAAAAGAACACTACTTTTTTTTGAATCAATTCTCCTTTATGTTTAAAATTGTATCCAATCCATTCTTCAAAGTCCTCTACAAATGTTATGTCTGTAATTCCTGTTTCTTCTTTTGTCTCTCTAACTGCTGTTTGTTGAATTGTTTCTCCCTTCTCCATTTTCCCCTTTACAAAATCCCAATGACCTGATGGATAATGTAATAACAAAAATAATTTTTTTGAATTTTCTTTTCTGTATAATATGATCCCTGCTGATGTTTCTTCTATCATTTACCTAACCTTCTTTTTCTTTCTTGAAATGTTCTAATTGCCCTCATTAAATCAATCTTCCTAAATTCTGGCCAAAAAATATCCATAAAAACTAATTCACTATAAGCACTTTGCCATATTAAAAATCCACTTAATCTTTTTTCACCTGATGTACGTAAAATCATATCTGGTGATGATTGTGGTAAATGTGATGTGTATAAATTTGATTCAATCTCCTCTTTTGTAATGTCTTCTATGTTTAAATTTCCTTGTTTAATTTTCTCTCCAATTTTTTTTACTGCATCCACTAATTCGTATTGCCCTCCATACGCTAATGCAATATTTAGAAAATAATTATTATAATTTTTTGTTGCATTGTCTAATCGTACTAATACTTCTTTGATGGATTCTGGTAATAATTCAATTCTTCCAATTGCTTTGACTCTCATTTCACATCTATGGATTCTAGGGTCTTTGTACAATTTTTCTAATCTCATTTGAATTAATTCATAGAGTTCCACTAATTCATCATCTTTTCTATCTAAATTTTCTGCTGATAGTGCATATAGTGTAACAATTTTAATTTCAAATTCTTCACACCAATCTAATAGTTTTTCAACTGCATCTGCCCCTTTACCATGTCCCTTTTTATTTATGGCTAGATGTCGTTTAGCCCATCTTCTATTTCCATCTAAAATTAATGCAATGTGATTGGGAATATCTCCTGTTTTAATTTCACTTTCTAATTTTTTACCATATATTTTGTATAATCCTGATAATTGTAAAACAATTTCTTTAATTTTACTCATACTATTTTCCTTAAAAATTAAAGAAGTATCTGATGATATCAGTGTTTTTTATTTTTTTAAATTTTTTCTTAAAAATATTTAATCTGAAATCATTTCTTGATCTTTTTGTTTTCGATATTTTTTAAAGAGAATTGTAGCTGAAACTAATGTGACTGCTAACCCTCCTAATAATGGGGGAATCAATGTAAATGAACTTTCATCAAATATCATTAAATTTGTAAATTGTGCAATTATTGGATATAGTGAAATTAATACCACAATTCTTAAAATATCACTAATTTGTCTTGGAATTCCTCCTATCCAATTACTAAGTAATGTACCTGCAAATATTGCTCCTAGGCCTATCCATAATATTGGTAATGATCCTGCTACAAATTGCCCTAACACTTTTTGATTTGACATACTTTCAATTAACCCTCCATTTGATTCAATTATCTCTGATTCAATTGTACTAATTCCAGCTGGAACTGATGATAGAATTAATAATATTCCTGTAACCATTGTAAACATTCTGATAAAACCTGTCGGAGTTGGTTTTGACCATCTTGACCATGCTCTATCCACATCAAATGCTCTGATTAAAAATGCCCCACCTAAAATACTGACAAGTACTGCAAAAATTTCTGCAGTATATCCGATAACCGTTCCAATTCCTCCTATTAACAAAAGAATTCCTGGAACTCCTAAAAAGAATTTTGAATATTTTGAATCATATGCAATCATTTTTAGATATTTTCCAAAAACTGCATAAGAATACTCTACACTTCTACTTACTTTCATTACTACTCTTTGAACTGATACTACTGGTAGAACATTTTGAATAACTGGAATTACACTTTCATCATCTTCTCCATCAGAAACAATAACTGCCCCATTTGCCTGAAATTTTTCTAATATTATTTTTGCTTCAACTAATATTTTTTCATCTGCTTGTACTCCTCTATCTTTAACCCCTGTAATTGTAGCCACTTCTACTTGGTATCCTTTACTGATCAAATCTTCATATGTTTTAATTGCTGCAAATATTGAATTAGAATCTGCATCTTCTGGATCTTCTAATGCTAATCTTTGTGCTGCTTCAATACATGCATCTCTACCAATTACTGGTGTATTGATCCCTGTTTTTTCACCTACATCGTTATCTCTATCCACACAAATTACTACTAATTTATTGGCTGTAGATTTACTAACATCTTTTTGTACTTTGGTAGATCTTTGTGACATTGCACTTATTACATATAATTAGTTTTTAATCATTTCCAACATTTCTGATTAATATGATTTGATTTTGAGCCTATGGCTTTAGTTCATTTGATTTTTTGATGTATTCTATCGATTCATCTTTAATTGACTGAATTTTATCAATTGTTTGCAAAATCTCTACATTTGAAATTTTATTTTCTATTTGATTTGCTAAAACTTTAGTTTCTAAAATATATTCATTAAATTTCTTCATGCCGTTCATATAACTAATGTAACTTTCTTGCCATTGTTCAGATGGTTTTGAGGTTACAAATTCACTAATTTGTGTAGTAATCTGTGATGATGTAACTTCAGTGATAGATATGTAATCTGATGGTGAAATTTTTCCATCTTTGAGATTTTGATATTCAAGATCTATTGATTCTTGTAATACTTCGTGGATATTTTTTACCCCCTCTAGATATCCTTCATAATCTGTTACTATGAAAGTTGTATCGTTTTCTTGTGGAATTACCCATAATAGAAAACTAGCACCTGTAATTAATGATAGAATGATGGCTGTTACTGCAATTCCTTTTTTTGATGCCATTTGTTATTTTTATTATCATCTAGTTTATAATTGATAATTTTTCTAAAAATATTACTACTTTAATAAATTTATGAAAAATTCTCATTATTTTATAATTTTAAACTTAATTTTTTTAAAAATATCCTGAAAATTCATTAATTCTTTGAGTTTTTTACTTATCTTAGGCGTCAAAAATAACTACATACATCTAGTTTATGGTCTAATATTTTTCACAGGCTCTTACTAAATACTCGAAATAATGATGAATTTCATAATGGTTCAAGCATATTGTGTAAAATGTAGAGCAAAAAGGGATATCAAAGATCCTAAAGAAGTAAAGCTAAAGAATGGACGTCCAGCTGTCAAAGGCACATGTCCAACTTGTGGAACTAACGTATTTCGTATTGGTGCAATGCCAAAAGAATAATTCAAAATCAATCCACTAGTTTCCCATTTTTCAAAAACAATATAGGGAATACTATCCACAATTTTTTTATGACTAATACTGATTATGAAAGTCTGCTTAAGCGTATTGAAGATAAACTAGGTAACTCTACAGAAGAATCTTCAACTAGGTTTGAACTTCCAATTGTAGATGTAATGTGGGAAGGTCAAAAAACATTTTTGCGTAATTTTTCAGAATTTCCTAAAGTCTTAAGACGAGATCCTGATAAAGTCCTTCAATACCTTTCAAAAGAATTTGCAGTTCCTGCAGAAAGACTTGGTGATAAGGCAATGTTTGTTGGACGTAGAGCACCTGATGATTTTACAAGATTATTTCAAATTTATGTTAAAGATTATGTTGAATGTCCAACATGTAAAAGTCCTGACACCAAAATTCTTAAAGAAAATCGTATTTCCTTTTTAATTTGTGAAGCATGTGGTGCAAAATCCACTTTGAAGGGTAAATATGCGTAATGCAATTTTCAGTAAAAATTTCTGATTATCAAAAAAATATGATGATTAACATGTGCGATGCTGAATTAATGGGAAAAGATATTGTTGATGGTGAATTAAAAATTAACATAAATGAAAATTATTATGGTAAACAATTAGTTGATAAAGACGAAGCAATATCTTTGTTAAAATCTGCATCTATTCTGAATCTTGTAGGTAAAGAAACAATATCTTTGGCAACTGGTCTTGGAATTGGTTCTGAATCTGGAATCAAAATAATTTCTGACATTCCATTTTTGATTATTTTTAATGCTTAAAATGGATTTTTATTTTAAAACAATATCTTTTATCTAGTGTATCTGGTAATTGATGATTGATGACTGATACTATTAGTAGAAAATTAGAATCCAAAATTGACAATAAATTAATCTCTAAATCTAAACGACGAGGACTTGAAGATGGATTTAAAAAAGGAAAAGTGATTAATGAAGTTTTAGATAAACCCACTGTCATGACTCTTTACAAAATGATTACTGATCATGTCATTGCATATGTCAATGGTTCTGTAAGTGCTGGAAAAGAATCTGTTGTTTTTTGGGGAGTTGCTGATGATGATGCTGATGTTGCTTTAAAAATTTATTTGGTTAGTACTTCTAATTTTAAAAAACGCGAACCATACATTATAGGTGATCCTAGATTTCGTCATGTCAAAAAAGGCACCAAAAATTTAGTCTATTTATGGGCAAAAAAAGAATATCGTAATTTATCTCAATGTTATAATGCTGGTATTCCTGTACCTCGACCACTTTATGTCACAAATAATGTACTTGCCATGGATTTTGTAGGTGTTAATGGGTCGCCTTGTAGATCTTTACTAACCTCAAATGTACAACAAAATGATTATGAACAAGCAATATCTCTGATTCGAGATCTATATGATAAAGCAAAATTAGTTCATGGTGATTTCTCTGAATATAATATTTTTAAAACTGATGATGGATTAGTTGTATTTGATTTAGGTTCTGCAGTTGACCTTAGACATCCAAATTCTAAAGAATTTCTTAAAAGAGACATTAATAACATTACAAGATTCTTTAAGAAAAAAGGAATGAACGTTGAAGATTCTAATGAATTATTTGAGGATATTGTAAATGAGTTTTGAAAAGTTAATTCGTATACCTAATGATCGAATTGGTGCTTTGATTGGAAAATCTGGTAATGTTAAATCTTCAATTGAAAAATCCTGTCATGTTTCAATTGATGTTGACGGTGATAATGGTGAAGTTTTTGTAAAATCTATTGGTGATGTTGAAAAAATGCAACCATTCAAAGCAATAGAAATTGTTAGTGCAATTGGAAGAGGATTTTCTCCCGAAAATGCAATGACTTTGTTGGAAGGTGAAAATACTTTACATGTAATTGATCTTAGAGAATTTGCTGGAAAATCTAATGCAAATGTTGAAAGGATAAAAGGGAGGATCATCGGAGAAGGAGGCAGAGCAAGAAAAAATATGGAAAATCTTACTAACACACATATCTCAGTTTATGGAAGAACCGTTTCTATTATTGGTGATGCCAGTAAATTAAGATTAGTTGTTGATGCTATTTCTGCTATTTCTAGTGGAGGTATGCATGGTGCAGTTTATGATAAATTAGAATCTGCAAATAGAAGAACAAAACAAGAAAAGATGCAATTGTGGGAAGATCAAGATGTCTTCTATTAAAGAAAAATTTAATCAAATATCTCCTAGTGAGTTTTTTTATAGTAATCGTGATTTGGCTGGATTTAGTAATCCTACTCGTTCTTTATATACTGCTGTTCGTGAATTTGTTGAAAATGCTTTAGATGCATGTGATCAAAAAGGCATCTTACCTGATGTTCATTTAACAATCAAGGCTGTTGATCCTGAAAAATCAGACCCTAAACCCTATATTTTGACTGTAAAAGATAATGGCCCTGGTATAGATGCAGAACACATCCCCCTTGCTTTTGGAACTGTTCTTTATGGTTCAAAATTTGGTCTTAAACAAGCTAGAGGGATGTTTGGATTGGGTGCTACTATGGCAATTTTATATGGACAAATTACAACAAACAAACCTGTAACTGTTAAAAGTTCTTCTGATGCAAAAATTCAAAATCAATTTGAAATATTATTAGACATTCAAAAAAATAAACCTGTAATTGTAAAACATACTACTAAAGAAATTACAAAAACAGGACTTTCTGTTAGTATTTGTTTAGAAGGTGATTATTCTAAAGCTGGAACTAAAATTAGAGATTATGTTTATGAAACTTCTTTAATTACCCCATATGCATCGATAACTTTTGATGATCCTAAAGGACAAAAATTTAGTCATCCTAGATTTGTAAAAGAAATCCCTTCTCCTCCTACTATTATTAGACCGCATCCACATGGAATTGATGTAGAACGTATACGAAGAATGATTGTTGAATCTCAATTTGAAATTCCAACTATTGATGATGCGATGATTGAAAAAGTTAGAAAGGACTTGGGATTATCTGTAAAAAAACTCAGTTTTACTTCTATTATGGAAAAAGCAAAGAAAAAATGGAAAACTCTTCCACGTCAAGTTCGAGTCGTAATTGCTTTAATGTCATTTTTGAAAATGGATTTTGAAAAATTAAACAAAATTAGAATTGAAGATATTGATATGCCCAACAAAAAATTATTTTACTGGGACTTTGGTGACTCACAATCAAAATCAATTGACATGGATCCCGAAAGTCAATATTACAAACAATTGACAAACACTGTTCAAGGTGAACCTCTTACTACATTTTTAACAAAAAGATTCCAACGTGTAGGTCCTACAACTGCTTTGAAATTTGCAGCATTTGCTAAATTAAAACCTGAAAAAAGAATGGGAACTCTAACCAACCAAGAACTTGTGAATCTGAGTGATGCCCTTCAGAAATTTGATGATTTCATGGCTCCTGATTCAAGTTGTTTAGCACCTTTAGGAGCAGAACCATTGGAAAAAGGAATTAAAAAATTCTTTAATCCTGATTTTGTCGCTGTAGTTCAACGCCCAGCTTCTGCTTATTCTGGATTTCCTTTCATTATTGAGATGGGAATAGCTTATGGTGGTGATATTAAATCTGGTGGACCTCATGTGTATCGATATGCTAACAGAATTCCATTACTTTATGATGAAGGAAGTGATGTTGTGATTAAAGTTGTAAATGATACTGATTGGGGTAGATACAAAGTAAAAGGTGAACCTCCTTTCATTATTGTCTCTCATATATGCTCCACAAGAATTCCATACAAAACAGCAGGAAAAGAAAATGTTGCAGATAGACAGGAAATAGAACGTGAATTAAGATTGGCATTACAATATTTGTCCCGAAAACTTTCTTCTTTCATGTCTAAACGAGGTCAAGCTGAAATGGCAAAAAAGAGAGCTAATCTTTATGCAAAATATATTCCAATGATTGCAGAATTTTGCACAGAGTTATCTGGAAAGAAAAAAGAACCTAATTATAAGAAAATGCTCGAAACTGAAATTGCATTTGAAACTAAAAAAGCAGTAAAGGAGGAAAATGAAATTGGCAATAAGTAAAAAACAAAAAGATAGTAAAATTAAAGCTCGAAGTAAAAAAGCAGATGATAAACAAAAGACCATTCTTGAAATGTTAAAAAGCCACGGTGCAAAAATATATGATGATTTAGATAATGGCCAATTCCCAAAATTCTCTATTCCTAGTAGGTCTGTAAGTAATATTGTTTATGATAAAAAACTTCGGCAATACATTTTGGGTAACAATGCTGCTTTGAGAAGTTCTAGAAATTCTGCACAATTAAGATCATTTACACAATTAATGTGGTTGGCATTTTTTGCAAATAGATTAACTAATGAACGAAAATCTTCTACTTTGAGAGATGTCTATTATTCTTCACAGGCTTTTGCTGTTGAATTTGAGGATCAATCTGAATCTGACAACATTATTGTTGATTTAGAAGCTGTTACTTCTAGAGCTAGAGAAGATTTCCATATTTTCCCTGAAGAAAGAAGTTCTATTTTTGGAGATTTGAATATTGAATATACTATTCCTGGCTATGAGGGTAAAACTATGAATTTAGCAAACCACCCTGATGGGTATTCTATAGGGCCCAGTTTAACAACTGCAGAACTAGTTGATACAAGTGCTGAAATTGTAATTGCAATTGAGAAGGGTGGACTTTTTACAAGATTTGTAGAAGAACAAGTTGATAAAAAATTTAAATCAATTATTATTAATACTGGAGGACAAGCACCGCGTTCTACTCGAACTTTATTGAAAAGACTTCATGATGAAATGAAATTACCTGTTATTTGCCTTACTGATGGTGATGTGTATGGAGAACATATTGCAATGGTAATAAAATCTGGTTCAGCTAATGCTGCACATCTTAGAGAATTAACAGTTCCTGATGCAAAATGGGTTGGAGTTTGGGCTACTGATATTGAAAAATACAAGTTACCTACAATTCCCATGACTGAATCTGATATCAAGAGATGTTATGATTTACAAAAAGATCCTAGATATCAAGATGGAATTTGGAAAAAAGAACTTGATGTATTTTTGAGATTAAAAAGAAAAGCTGAATTAGAGGCTTTTTCAAAATATGGTCTTACAAATATCACTGATAAATATTTGCCACAAAAATTAGAATTAGCAAAAAGTCTTTAACTATTTTATTTTTAGTGTTAATACGCCGTTTCTATATTTGAAGTCAAATATTTGCATTTCATTAGCACCCTCGATTGGAATCTCTTTTGAAAATCCACCCGTTCCTCTAACATATAATATTCCATCTACTAATCTAACTGCAATTTTATCTTCCGGACCTGGAACCTCTGCTACGAAAATAAATTCCCCTTCTCCTTTAATTAAATCATAAACCCAATTTTTTGTTTCTTGTTCTCTACCTTGGTTGAATGTTACCGGTTTTTGCTCATTTGCCATTTTTTTAATTACTTTGACCCAATAGATTGTTGTAATTGCTGCTCCTCCAATTAAAATAAAACTAACATAACCTGAATCTGCTCTTTGAGTCATCATGTATATTATTCCTAAAAATAGAATTACAATTATTGGTATGACAAAATTTAATGATTGTTCATTTGAATATGTTTTTTTGTAACTTGACAAGTAATCCCATTTTAGGTTCACCAAATATAAAGTATCTTTGATTTTTATTACCATTTTCAAAATTTTTCATGTTGTCTGATGCAACAAAATCTAAACTTAGTATATTTGAGATTGTGTTGAAAGGCACAATTATCGCTTTAATTATTACCATTCCTTCAATTATGGCTTTCTTGTTAAGTTGGTTTATACTTGATGATTTTATGATTGCAATAATTTTGGGCGGGATTGTACATTTTATTGCTATGGGATTTGGTTTAAAAATCTCAAAAAAAATATTGCTTAAAAAATAATTTAATTGATCATGTTTTATGTACTTGTTATTTTCTATATGTAAATATGGATTATTCTAGACTTGAAAATGATTTAATTTCTGAAATAAAACTAACTTCAATTCAAGCTAAAACTTATTTGTTAATAACTTGGTATGGGAAAATGTCTTCTACACAAATTGCAGAAAAACTAAAAATTTCTTTTAAAGATGCTCAAAAAACTGCTACTGATCTTATGACTCTTGGGGCTTTTATTGATATTTCTGAAACTGAATTTGAAGCAATGCATCCTAGATTTACTGCTGTCAATATGTATAGAAGAATGTGTGAGCGAGAAAATATTGAATTTAAACGAAACAAAATTGTTGATAGTATTGGAGTGATTTTAGAACAACCTTATGATGATGCAAGAACTAAATAATGCTAATAATTGTTGAACAACATTGAATATTGATACTGAAACTTGTAAACATCAACCTGTGTATTTTGGAGTGATAAATATCAACATAGATGAACGAACCATTGGTTCTGTTGATGTGTGGAGATGTGGTGTTTGTAAGAAACAATTTTGTGAAGAAAAACAACTTGGTATTGAAGAATTAGCTGAAGTTGTGGGTATGCCAAAAATTGATTTTGATGCAAAATGGGCAGTTACTGTGTGTAAATTACAACAAGGGAAATACAAATGGAAATTGGTGAAATTAAAAGAAAATGACACTATTCAACATGAATGTCTTGATGAAAAAGTAATTTCATTAAAAAGTGAAAATTTTAAAATTGAAGATGAACAACATTGGAGCTTTTTAATTGAAGAAAATGTTAACAAGGCTATAGAAATTTAGACTATCTGATGGATCTTAAAGTTCACATTAATAATATTCATGGTAGTCAGATGGCTGCAAAGATCAGTGGTATTTTTATTTTAGATAAAAATGAGTTTCGTTTTACTGCTATTGCATTTGGTAGAATTGGTGGACAAAACGTTGGTGCAAAACTTTCTAAAATTACTGAAAATGAACTGATAAAATTGGGATATGATGTTGAGGAAGTAATAATGAAACTACAGCAAAACTTACTTCAAGGTGATTTGACTCTTCCTGAAGGACTCAAAAGAGAATCTTTTGTAGATGATTAAAATTCTGCTTCTTCTAATGCTTTAGCACATAAACAACTTTTAGTTTTTGGTATTTTGTCAATTAATTCTGTTAGTATTTTCTTTGTTATTTCCACATTTTTTGAAAGCGTCTCTAAAACTTCTTTAGCTGTAACTGGCTTATCTGCCCAAACATCATAATCTGTAACTGTTGAAATTGATGCATAACAAATTTGTGCTTCCCTTGCTAGTTGACATTCTGGAACTAGTGTCATTCCAATAATGTCTGCTCCTGTTGATCTGTAAAACTTTGACTCTGCTCTTGTTGAGAAACGTGGCCCTTCAATACACACATAGGTGCAATCTTTATGGATTCCAATATTTTGCTCATCAGTCACTTTTAGAATTGATGATTGTAATTCTGGACAAAATGGGTCTGCTACTGAAATATGAATAACTCTGCCATCTTCTGAAAATGATCCGTCTCTAGATTTTGTAAAATCTAAAAATTGTGTTGGTAATACAAAATGTCCTGGTTCTAATTCTTGTTTTAAACTTCCAACTGCTGATGGTGCTATTATCCTTGTAATTCCTAATTCTTTGAATGCCCAGATGTTTGCTTTAAAATTAATTTTATGTGGAGGTATAGTGTGCTTTTTTCCGTGTCTTGGAAGAAATGCTATTTTTCGTCCTTTGAATGTGCCTACTGTAATGGTGTCTGATGGTTTGCCATATGGTGTATCCATTTCTATTTCTTGTGCATTTTCTAATAATCCTGAATCATAAATTCCTGTTCCACCAAAAATTCCAATTTCTACATCTTTTTCCATTAGTATTTCACCAATGATTTACAATTGTATTTGCTAAGTCCTTTGATTCCATTTAGGTCTGTCAATTCTATGATAAATGCGAATCCTGTTATCTTTCCACCTATTTTTTCAATTAGCTTTCCTGATGCTTTTGCAGTTCCACCTGTAGCTAGTAAATCATCACAAATTACAACTTTTTGTCCTTCTTTTATGATGTCTTTTTGAATTTCTATTGTATCTTTTCCATACTCAATTGTATATGATAATTTTGCAGTTTTTCCAGGTAGTTTACCTGCCTTTCTAATCATTATCATACCTTTATTGTATTTTAACGCCAAAATTGTTGCAAGCAAAAACCCTCTAGACTCAATTCCTGCAAATACATCTACATTTTTTGGATGAAAATATTTTGAAAATTCATCTGCAATATATGACAAAGATGATGGATCTTTCAAAATTGGACTAAAATCTCTAAATAATATTCCTTTTTTTGGGAAATTTGGGTATTCTGTTATTTTATCTTTTAAATTCATAATTCATTGAAAATTAGGTGAAATAAATTTGTTTTATTTTATTCTATTTCAAATGTAGTTTGTTCTGTATTGACGGTATCATCTACTTTCACTGTATATGTTCCTGGAAGCATATCTTTGGTAACTAACCAAAGTATTTCACATCTAAAATCTGATGTCGTGGTACAAGTCAAAGTATTATCTATAATTTGTCCCTTTTGATTTATTATCTCAACGGTAATTCCTGTTTTGTGTGTTGATGTAATTGCAATTTTAATATATTTTCCAGTTCCTGGAATTTCTAAATCATCTGTTACTTTAACTATTATTCCTTCAGTAAATGCGGCCAATACATTAAATTCAATTGTATCTAAATTAGAACCACTACTGACATTAATTTTCCATATTCCTTTCACTCCTTCTGAAGGAATTCTTAATCTTTCTTCTGTAAATGTTCCATCACTGTTTGATGGAACTTCTATACTTTTTACTTTATTTCCACTAGGATCTATTAACGTTGCAGTCATTAGCACATTTGGATTTGTTTTACCTAGTAATAGTATGCGTTCTCCTTGCTGATATTCTGTTTGTGTTGTTTTAGCATTAATTTCCCCTGATCCTATTTGTAATCCTACTGAAAACTTTTCATTATTTTGAGAATTACCTTTTTGAATTACTGCTGTATAAATCCCTGAACCAAAACCTGTTAAATCTAAATTGTATACTTTTCTACCATCTTCTTGCAATTTAACTATAATTTCTTCTCCATTAATATTTCCTGAAGGATTAATGATTATCATTTTCAAATTATCTGATGGGTTTCCTAGAAATGAAATTACTGCTGTTTCTGATGATTTGTAATTTGTTTTATCAAATTTTAAATTAACTGGGATTGATGGTACTTCATCATATCCCACATATGTGAATTCTTTATTGTCTCCTTGAGTTGCAATTAATGTCCATGTTCCTTCAATATCATCATTTTCTTTACTTTGATATTCAAATTCAACAAATCCTGTTTCATCTACTTTTAATATGTCTGAAACTATCTCCTTTCCAAGATTGTCTTCTAGAATTAATTCTAATGATTGATTTGGTATTGCTGTTCCATTAAATTTAATTAATTCACCAGCTTCAAACATTTGTTGTGTTGGGCTGATTATGATTACTTTATTTGTTTCAATTGTCCAATTTTTTAGAATTTGACTTTTTCCATCTGAAATCGTTATACTGTACTTTCCAAACAATGCATCAAACGGAATATTAATTGATTCTGATAATTTCCAATTCCCTGTACCTTCTACTTTTGCTGTTCTACTATTGATCATTACTTGTTTTGGATCTGTAATTTCAACTATGATTGCCTTACCTGGTGTTGCAGTTCCAGAAATTTCTAAAACGTCTCCTCTATGAACTATGTTTTTAATTCCATTAACAGAAATTTTCATTTCTTTTAATTCTGTAATTCTGTTGTCATTGTCCCCTAATCTTAAACTTAGTATTTTTTCCTCACCTTGATTATTTTTAACTTTAAAATCTACCCTATCTTTTATTTGTGTATTAGGAATCTTCATTGTTGTTATGAAAAAACCATCTTTATCCGTTTCAAAACTTCCAATTTTTTTAGTATCTATGTAAAAATCAAATATTTGTAATGCTCCAAATGCTTCTCCAGTAACTCTTATTGTTGATCCGCTGTTTGGTTTATCTGGAATTATTCTAAAAGTTGATTCTGAAAATATTTCTCCGTTTTTATCTAAATTTATTTTTGGATTTTGATTAACTTTTGTTATTTTTGTTGATATTGATATCCCTGTATCTATTATGGTATTTGTCTGATCTAATCCTTTCCAATTAATAACTGGATTTGATTTGTCTGTCTTAACTCCAAATTTTACTGATTCACCTGTCTTGATTGGTTCAGATGTTGTAAAAATTATTACTCCCTGTGAGTTTTTTTCGCCTATCCACCCTTTTTCTGTTTTAAATGATTTAAAATTGATATTTTCACCTAACCAAATCCTGAATACTTTAACGTCCTCTACCGCATCATTTGTAAATGAAATTACTGTTGTTTTATCCAATCCGATACTTTTCACATTAATTTCTTCAGCATGTACATCTGATGGAATTAAAATTAAAGATACTGAAAATAATACTGTTATTGCAAGGAAAACCCCTCTAGTTGAGGATCTAATCATGTAATTTAGACTCCATATCTATCACTTAAACCTTAAATTATTTTTCTTGTTTTCATTATTTGTTGATTTAGTATTTTTCATGGGTAAAATTTTTAAATCTTATTTTTTTGCCTTTTGAAATTTATCTAGATCTGATTTTGTAGATATATTCTGATATTGTCTGATTCTTTCAGCAATTAGTCTGTATAATGATCTAAACTGATCTTTAGTCTTATCTGATAAGAAATTAGTTTCTTCTAATGTGATTTTTTCACAGATATATCTTGTAATTTCTTCATTGTTAAATTCTCCCCAATCATCATCTCTATGTTCTTGCCATATTTTTTTTAATTTTTCTAAAACCCCTCTACTATCTTTAGAATCTATATTTTCAGGTGTGAGATTTGAATATCCTTCTTGTCTTAATTTAATTTCATAAGTTTGATTTACTGCATGCAAATAATCTTCAATTACGACATAATCTTCTATTGACTCTAGTTTTTTACCTTCTCTTTCAAAGAATATTGTTTGAATTGCTGAGAATTGATTTGATTCTAATTGTGCAGAAATTTGTTTAGATTCCTCTGTATTGTCTAATAAAACAAATGTTTTGTATCCGTGATTTCTATAAAATATTGCTAAAGGTAATACTGAATTTTTATTATACGCTGCAATTACATTTAGTGGATTCATTGAAATATTTGGATCTTGTAAAAATTTGTCAAATGCATTAAGATACATTGAATCTGACATTGTTTCTACAATGATTACTGGTCTGGAGTTTGTTCCAATCTCTCTATCTACAATTGCTTCTACTTGACCTCTACACAATCCATACAAAATAGGTGTTAGTGTTTTATCATCTGCATTCCAATAATCATAAAATATTCTGCTCAGGTGTTTTCTTTTATCTAATTCCACTACTAGTAAATTTCCTGGTGTATAATCAAATATCATAAATGGTGAATGTGTTGCATATAGTACTTGGTTGGACCCTGCTAAATTTTTCAATAAATCTGAAATACCCATTTGTTGTGTTGGGTGAAGGTTCCTTGCAGGTTCATCTAAAAGTAATATGGCTTCTTTTAATTCTGAACGTTGTGTTTCAGCTGCAAAATTTACTATAAATGAAAATGTCCATTTGAAACCTTCTGCACGTCGATTTAACAATCCTGTATTTGTAATGGTTCCATCTTTGTGCACATCTGAAATAACTACACTCATAATATTTCCTGGATTGTATCTCAAGTCTACGTGGATAGGATCTCCTTTCCATGCTGGGTTTAATTTTTTAGTTAATCTGTTACTGGCTGTGTTGAGTAGTTTGATACATTTTGATGGTTGTTCTTTTACTTCATCTAATTCTTTTATATCTAATTCTGCTAAATAAAATAAGTTTCTCACTGTTTCTGCTTTATCAAACTCTTCGACAAATTCTATTGACTCTGTTCTTTCTTCATTTTCTTTTCTTAGATATTCATTTAGATTGATATTGCCATAAATTTTTTTATAATCTGAAAAATAAACAAATCTTGGATGTAATTCTGCTGCAATAAAATTTTGTAGAGCTATTTTTTGACTTTCACCACTTAAAAGATTTGAAAATTGATTTTCTGATTTATGGTAAATTTTTTCCCATTCTTCAATTACTTTCACCTCTTGAATTGCTATTACATGAAATTCATTGCTAAATTCTGCCATTCCACTATCGAATAATTCTGGAGTTTTTGGAACTGGTCCATCAAATAACTTGGTGTTAATTTGTATTCTTATGTGATTTGGAATTGTATCTAAAAATTCAAGAATTTCTTTTGTAAAGTTTTCCCATGAATTTAATCCTTGATCATCCGTTTCACTAATTTCTATATCTTCAAATTCATACTGTACTTTTTGACTTCTATTTGTTCTAAATAATTTAATTTTTTTAATTTGTGATAATCCTGGAAATTTCTCTTTTAACATTTCTACTTCATACTCATTTAGATCAAATTCTCCTTCAGCTAATCTGATCTCTTCTTTGAGTTCTTCTGACATTTCATCACAAAGATCTAAATCTGAAATTTGTTCATCTCTATTTAGTAGTGTCAGTGCTTGTAAAATGGTTGTTTTACCACTTTCATTTCTTCCAACAAAAGCTGCTAAATCCCCTACAGTAATTTCGCCAGAATCATGAATACAACGATATGCTCTAACTCTAAATTTTCTAAGTCGCATCTAGCGATAATTATTCGGCTACGATTTAACTCATTCGTCACATTCTAATTTTAAATTGAATTTTTGCTAAATAGATATAAGGGAATTGACTAATCTATAACAAATTGGTATCTTCAAGACTCTTTGTTGTATTTATTTTACCTATAATCTTCTCAATAGTTGTTGGAACTGTAGTAATGGCTGATACCCTTCAAAAACCTGATAGGGAATTGAATATGTGGCCAATGTCCTCTCAAAATTCAATTTCTCATAACTCTTCTATTCAAATAATTGGCCTCTTAAACCATTATTCTGTTTCTGAACCCATAGAAATTCAAGTTAAAATTAATGATGCATCTTACAGTTGTGGTGATTTATACATCACAATTTATCCTGATGGTAAAAGTGATGCAGTTACTCAAGCCGGTTTCTTTAATCAATGCTTTGAAAATGGAACTAATTTACTTCCTATTGATGATACTTTTTCTAAAATAATCAATACTCCTGGTTCATATCAAATTGTTGCAGATTTGGTGTCCAAAGATTTGTTAAACATCTCTACTACTGGAATATTTACTATTAAATAGGAATGAATTATTGTAACATAAGTAACAAATTGAATTTAAAAAATATGGTGATTAAATGAGTGCAACTGAAAAAGCAAAAAAGCTCCAAAAGGAAATCGAAGAATTAAAAAAGAAAACAAGGATTCTTGAAGCAAAACCAGCTAAAAAGGTAGCAAAAAAAGCTGAAGCAAAACCAGCTAAAAAGGTAGCAAAAAAAGCTGAAGCAAAACCAGCTAAAAAGGTAGCAAAAAAAGCTGAAGCAAAACCAGCTAAAAAGGTAGCAAAAAAAGCTGAAGCAAAACCTGTAAAACCAAAAAAATTAACTAAAAAAGAATTAGCAGAAGAAAAAAGAATTGCTGAAAGAACTATTGAAGATGAATTAGAAGAACAACTTACTGAAGCAGAAATTGAAAACTTTCAAATTGAAAAAGTTGACATGGAGCGACTTACAAATAAAATATGTGATATCTTAGCTGAACGTGAATCTGATGGTATGTTACAAAGTGAATTGTGGAAAAAACTTAAACTTACAAGCCGTGATGGTTCTAGATTATCTCTAAAACTTGAAAGAATGGGTACTATCAATAGAGTAAAACTTCTTGAAAATGATCGTTGGACATACAAATTAATTTTAAAGAAAACCCCTATCAGTACACAATCTATTGAACGTGCTCCTTGCTTGGTTTGTACTGTTGAACAAAAATGTTCTTTGGATGGTGAAATAAGTCCTAAAACTTGTCAACTAATTGAAGATTGGGTAATTGCTGAACTCAAAAAACCTTTGAAGGCCAAATGAAATTAGCAGATGCACGTAAAGATCATTATAGAAGATTAGCTCATGAACAAGGTTTTCGAGCTAGATCTGCATTCAAATTAAAAGAGTTGAATCAATCTTATCGTTTAATTGGTCCTGGATTTTATGTATTAGATCTTGGATGTGCTCCTGGTGGTTGGACTCAAGTTGCTGTTAAACTCGTTGGTAACCAAGGTAAAGTAATGGGTGTTGACTTGTCTTATGTTGAAGAAATACCAGGTGCTCATATAGTTAGAGAAAATATTGAAAATGAACATTTGGCTGATGATGTTTTATCTTATTTTGGACGTAAAGTTGGTGCTGTAATTTGTGATCTTTCTCCTCAGGTTACTGGAAATTGGTCTGTAGATCATGCAAGACAAATTTCTCTTAATTATGATTGTACTAAACTTATGGACAAGGTTTTAGCTCATAGAGGAAATGCTGTCTTTAAAGTATTTGATGGTGAATATACTTTAGAATTTAGGAATTATATCAAGAAAAAATTTGCTAGAATCAATCTTACAAAACCTGATGCTAGCAGAAAACAAAGCAGTGAGCTATACTGTGTTTGTATGGGTTTTACTGGCTAGTCTTAAAGATCTTAATTATTTGATTTATGTTTGCATTTGTTCTAAATCCTGTTGGACTAAATGATGTTACACTAGACACAAATCCATTTTCTTTTAAATTCGATATTATTTTTTCCAATTTTGGAGGTGATGCTTTTATTCTTTTTCCAATTTCATCTAATGTAAAATATATTCCAGGCATTTCTGATTCATCAAGACATTTGTAAAGTGTTTTTTCACACGATTTACTTATTTCTAAATTTGGCATTTCATTAATCATATTTTCAACATATTCTTTATCAAAAATTTTTCCAATCCATAATGGTCCTGCAATACTAGTTTTTAATTCACATAATTCGCATTCATGTTCTTGCTTCTTTGATATTTTTCTATGCCCGCAATTTTTACAATGTATTATGTATCCAATATTTTCTTTTTGATCTGTATGATTTAGAATTTTTACATATGTTCTATAGTAATGCATTTCACTTTCAACAAACATTGGAATTATTTCAACTCCTAATCTAGCAGCTACTGCCCTAAGACATCCTAAAATCAATCTAATGGCAATCTCATTTCCATATTGAACTCTTATTGGAGTTCCACCATATTTTCTCTTACATGCTCCTTGAAATAGACCATTTAGCACCTGAAGATCTGTTGCTGCAGTTGATAAAATTCCACCGTGCATGGTTGCTCTAATACCACAATCAAAAAATGCTGCAGGTGAACCAAATGGATCAATATCTACTAGTGAACCTCTATCTCCTTTCCTTGAATGTTCACTTAGAAACACACATACTTCTTTTTCAGAAAATTCAATATTTTTTAAATCATTTAGATTCGATGAATATTTTGCCATTTGTAGGGCAGTTGGATTTAGATCATTAATTATAATTTCTTCTATTTCTAATTCATTTGCAACTCTTAACCCTCTTGCCCCTACTCCTGTTAATCCTTCTAAGAAAATTTTTGGCCCTTCAAATTTTTTTAAAAATGCTGCATATGCAATTATTGAAAAATCTCTATTTGTTTTTGCTTTAGGATTAAAAAATGCTGGTTTTATTGGTGGAGCTTTTTCTGTTAATGATTTTTTTGGAACTAATAATTTTGTATTACCTTCTACAATCTCTTGAAATAATTCATTTGGTATCTCCAATTATTTTTCTAATTTTCTATAACGTATAACGGTTTAATACTTGTATTTTATGACAAAATTTGTGCAAGTTTGTGGCATTGATGATGCTGGACGTGGTTCTATGTTGGGACCTCTAGTTATAGCTGGAGTTTCTTTAGAGAGAAAAAATTTAAGAAAATTAACCTCACTTGGTGTAAAAGATTCAAAAAAACTCTCTCCCTCATCTCGTGAAATTCTTTATAAAAAAATAATTGAAATTGTTGATGATTATTACATTGTAAAAATCCCTCCACGTTCTATTGATGCTAGTGTTAAGAAACATCTTCTAAATTATTTAGAGGCAAAGTATATGGCAAAAGTTGTTTCAAAATTAGATGCTGATACTTCATATGTTGATTCATGTGATGTTAAACCTCTTAGATTTGGTAAAGAAATTTCTCAACTTTCAGATGGCCATAAAATTAAATCATATCATCATGCTGATAGTCGATTTGTAGTTGTCTCTGCTGCATCCATTCTTGCTAAAGTAAGTAGAGATAAATCAATTCAACGATTAAGAAAAATTCATAATCTTGGAAGTGGTTATCCTTCTGATTCTACTACTGTTAAATTTGTAACAACATATTATAAAAAAAATCATGTTATGCCTGTTTTTGTACGTAAAAGTTGGAAACCTGTTCAAAAAATAATGGGCAAAAATTAATTTTTGTATTTTGCAATTACCATTGCGTGATCTTTATCATACGGATGTAGATCTATTGATTCTAAAATTACAAATTTTTCTCTTAATTTTTCTATCTCTTCTTCCACAATTCTTTTTGGTGCTTTTGTAACATCTATGCTTCTAGTTTTAATTACTAAAAAGAAAAATCCTTCTTTTTTTAGAAACATATCACAATTATCTATTGCAATTTTTGTTTGATCTGGTTGTGCTATATCTACATAGACAACATCTACTTTTCCAAATACTGAAAAATACTCTTTAGGTTTTCTTGCATCTTGTAATATTGGCATAATGTTTGATCTATGTGTGGCTACTCTGTCTAAGAAATCCCTTGCTACTCTACTGGCGTGCTCTACAGCGAAAACTAATCCACTTGGACCTACAATATCTGAAACATGACTAACTGTTGTTCCAGTTGATGCTCCTAAATACAATACTTTGGTCTTATTTTTGAATGGAAAATTTTCTAAACCATTCATTATTGATGCAGCTAATTTACTTCTAAAAGGATCCCATAATCTATACTCAATTCCTTTTTTAATAATTAATTTTTCTTTGTACACTTGATTTCCTGGAACTAAATTTTCAGTAGAAATTTTTTCTTGTCCTTCTGATTTAATCCAAATAAATGATTGACTATCTTCTTCCAAAACTCTTTCTCTTTTTATTTGAGTTTGAACCTTCTCTTCTTCTTTCACCATAACTTGATCTTTCATTTCTATCTCCACCTTCTCTTCTTCTTTCACCATAACTTGATCTTTCATTTCTATCTCCACCTTCTCTTCTTCTTTCACCATAACTTGATCTTTCATTTCTATCTCCACCTTCTCTTCTTCTTTCACCATAACTTGAT
>Ga0209449_1000166_pt1 | contig 56669 bp, 56 predicted proteins | sample SaaInlV_100m_DNA_5_FD_184671 | JGI IMG/M metagenome (GOLD analysis project Ga0209449, IMG submission 184671) | Marine microbial communities from expanding oxygen minimum zones in the Saanich Inlet - Saanich Inlet SI073_LV_200m_DNA (SPAdes) (version 2) | ecosystem: Environmental > Aquatic >...
ATCCCTTTTTCCCCTTTTAGTTCAAGCAGCAGTGCCTTGGCATCAGCAGGGTAGTTGGGCTCAATCTGGAAGCCATTGTCGAGGATCTGCTGTAGCTGGAACTTGGGACGCAGCTTTTTCAGGATTAGATGCTTGTATCCCGCCTCTTTGGCGACAGGCAGCTTGAGTGTGGCCCCCAGTTTGATCTGGTTGGGGTTGTTGTTGATAAAGGCGCTAGGGTTGATCTGTTGTAGTTGTGTCATGATGCCGCCCATCGACCCTCCCTGTTGGCTCTGTACCTGCTGGGCGATGGTCCAGAGGGAGTCGCCGGATGCCACCTGATGTTCTGTGGAGGGGGTTGTGGGTAGGTAGCGGGCGGGGGTGGCGATCGGTTTTCCCGGTTTCCAGCCATGGTGGCGCAGGTAGTTGGCGATGCTACCGATGGCGTCTGCAGGGGTGTGCCAGATATCCTTCTTACCATCTTGATCATAGTCCACCGCCAGCTTGCGGTAGTTGCTGGGCATAAATTGTGGCATCCCCATCGCTCCGGCATAAGAGCCACGGTAGCTGAAGGGGTCCTGCTTCTCTTCACGTGCCAGCAGCAGGAATGCCTCCAGCTCAGAGGTGAAGAAACGCTCCCGTTTGGGGTAGTTGAAGGCGAAGGTGGCAAGCGCATTGATCACAGGGTTCTTCCCCATATAGCCACCGTAGCGAGTCTCAACCCCCAGTACCCCCATGATGATATGGACGGGTACACCATACTCGGCCTCGGCCTTGGCAAGAGTCTCTTCATGCAACTTCCAGAACTTCACCCCTCTATTGATGATGCCCGGTTTGACATGCTTGCCGCGATATTCGGCCCAAGGACGGGACTCAGCAGGGTTATCCATCTTTGCCTTACGCTTGGCAGCAGAGGTTTTTGGGCTGATCTTCTTCTCGCGGAGGGTGAGCTGGTTGAGCAGTTCAGACAGCGGCTCCCGCTCAAACTGGTGCTTGCTGACCATACGCTCGATAAAGCGCTGTACATTCTCCCGTTCAGTCAGAAGAGGAGTCTCTTCAGCGGCGATAACCTGGGCTGCAGGGGGTGGTGTTGGGCTCTCTTCGGCCCAGCTGAGTGTGGAGCAGAGTAGTGCCGGGGCCAGTAGTGTGGAGCGGAGTCGTGCTGTTTTTCGATTCATATTTTATTTATCTAAAAGTCTTCTGTGGGTCTGGATTGACATGAGGATGCCAAAGGCGGCCATCAATGTCACCATTGAGGTGCCGCCATAGCTCACCATCGGTAGTGGTAGTCCGACTACCGGTAGTAGGCCGCTCACCATTCCCACATTCACAAAAAAGTAGGTGAAGAATATCATGGTGATGCCTCCAGCGAGCAGGCGGGTGTAGGTCTCTTGTGCCTGAGCGGCAATCATAAGGCCTCGGAAAATGATAAAGAGGTAGAGGGTAAAGAGTACCAGTACCCCCAGCAGGCCAAACTCTTCGGCCAGTACCGCAAAGATAAAGTCGGTATGACGTTCAGGTAGAAACTCCAGTTGGGACTGGGTGCCATTGAGCCACCCCTTGCCGAAGCCACCACCAGAGCCAATGGCAATCTTGGATTGGATGATGTGGTATCCGGTGCCACGTGGGTCACTCTCTGGATTGAGGAAGGTGAGCACTCGCTGCTTCTGGTAGGGCTTCATTAGATAGAGCCAGAGAATAGGTAGCAGCGAGGCACCGGAGATGATCAAGCCACCAATAATGCGCCAAGAGATCCCAGAGAGGAATAGTACAAAAAAGCCAGAGCTGGCGATCAACAAGGAGGTGCCGAGGTCAGGCTGTTTGGCGATCAGCAGTACCGGAATGATGATCAATAGGGCTGCAGCAATCTGCTGTTTGGGGGCTGGGGGTAGGGTGTGTTCCGAGAGGTAGGCGGCCACCATCATCGGAATAATCAACTTCATCATCTCGGAGGGTTGGATTAGCACCACACCAAAGTTGAGCCAGCGTTGAGCCCCTTTATGAGACTCACCGACAATGGGTACCGCAATCAGCATCAACAGCCCAACCACAAACAGCCAAAAGGTGATGATCTTGAGCCAGTGTGGTGGCACCTGTGCAGCAATGAACAACACGCCAAAGGCGATAGAGAGGCGTGTCACCTGTCGGGTCAGCATGGCTGGATCCTCACCACTGGCACTGTAGATTACCAGTACCCCAAATAGGCTGAGGATCAACAGCCCAGTTAGCAGTGGCAGGTCGATGTGGATGCGCTCTGAGAGCGGGATCCTACGTTTGGTCTGGTCGATACCACTCATCCATTCGTTCCTGTGTGACTTTCCAGTAGATAGCGATCCATAATTTTCTTGGCGATTGGTGCGGCGACCGAGCCGCCGTGTCCACCATTCTCCACAATCACCGCAATCGCAATCTCTGGGTCCTCTAACGGGGCGAAGGCGACAAACAGCGCATGGTCTCGGAGGTGTTCGGGGATCTCATCCTCGTTGTACTCCTCATCCTGCTTTACGGTGTAGACCTGTGCGGTGCCGGTCTTTCCGGCGATGGTGTATTTGGACTTGCGTCCGATACGCTTGGCGGTGCCGCGCTTGCTGTGGACCACACGGCGCATGGAATCATGGACCTTATCCCAGTTTTTCTGTTCCAGAATCGGTAGCTGATTCAGTGGCTGGTAGGGTTGCAGTTGCGGGGTCTCTGAGCCAGCCCCTTGTGTAGCATAGAGCAGGTGAGGTTGCATACGCTGTCCCTGATTGGCGAGGGTGGCGATGGCCGAGGCGAGCTGCAGCGGGGTGGTGGTAAAGAACCCCTGACCGATGCCGACACTCAGTGTCTCTCCCGGATACCAGGGTTCTTCACGGTTGATCTTCTTCCATTCGCGTGAAGGGAGAACGCCGGGCTGCTCTCCGGTGATGTCGGTTCCGGTGCGTGACCCAAAGCCAAACTGCCCCATATACTGGCTGAAGGCATCGATCCCCATCTCAAAGGCGAGGTCATAGAAGTAGACATCACAGGACTCGACAATCGCCTTCTCTACATTGGTTTTGCCGTGACCGCGTTTTTTCCAGTCGCGATATTTATGTTTGTAACCTTTGATGCGAAACCAGCCGGGACACCAGGTTTTATCCTCGGCATGGGTGTGGCCCAGCTCTAGCCCTGCTAGTGCCACCAGTGGTTTGACGGTGGAACCGGGGGGGTACTGTCCGCGTAGAAAGCGGTTGAACAGAGGGCGCTCTTTGGAGTCTCTCAACTGCTGATAGTCCTTGCGTCCAATACCATTGACGAAGAGGTTGGCGTTGAAGGAGGGTTTGCTGACCATGCTGAGGATCTCGCCACTTTTCGGGTTGATCGCCACCGTTGCACCGCGATAACTTCCCATCGCCTCAACCGCAATCGCCTGTAGCTTGCTGTCGATGGTAAGGAAGATATCATCACCGTGGGTGGGTTGGGTCTCCTCCAGTACCCGAATCACCCGCCCCAGTACGTTGCTCTCTACCTGACGCACACCGGGGGTGCCGTGGAGGATATTCTCATAGTAGTGCTCAATACCGGTTTTACCCACGTGCTCGGTGGCTTGATAGGTGGTTGGGTCTAGCTCTTGCAGCTCCTGCTCATTGATACGTCCGATATAACCGATGATGTGTGCACTGAGGGTGTGCAGGGGGTAGTAGCGGGATTGGTAGTCCTGAATTCTCACTCCGGGGAATTGATGGCGGTTGACCTCAAAGCGCGCAACCTCCTCCTCATTTAGGGAGAAGCGCAGTGGCGTAGCCTTGAAGCGGCGAGAGCGCCGGTGCTCCTTGTGAAAGCGCTCCAGATCCTCATCATCTACCTTGATTAACGCCTGTAGTCGCTGCAGCGTGTTTTCGAGATCCTCTACCTTGTTGGGGGTGATCTCCAAGCGAAAGGTGGTCTGGTTATTGGCCAGCAGAATGCCGTTGCGATCATAGATGCGGCCTCGGCTGGGAGCGAGAGAGATGGTATGGACTCGGTTGTCATCAGAGAGGGTGGTGTAGTGGTCGTGCTGGAATAGCTGTAGATCAACCATACGTGCCACCAGCAGCAGTACCATCAGGAAGACAAAGCCACCTGCCACCACCACACGGTTGCGGAACATCCTCGATTCGTGGCGGTGATCTTTGAGTGCAGAAATCATCGCTGCTGGTAGGGATGAATCAGTCGATCACCCAACAGATAGAGTAGAGGCCAGCAGAGTGGGGTGGTGATCAGCGGAGCCCAGAACAGAGGGGTGTTGGCAGAACTATCGGTTGCCCCTCGAACCAGATACTCAACCCCTAGGTTGATCGCTACAACCAGTGTCAAGATGAATATCTGTTGTACCACAGCATAGAGCCGCAGGCGCTGGTGAAACAGCAGAGCCACGTAGGTGGTAAAGGCAAAACTGAGTGCATGGATACCGAGCAGGGTGCCACTGGCTCCATCGATGAAAATGCCTAATAGCCAGCTGCGGATGACACCACTCTGTAGTGGCATAAAAATCCCCAGATAGAATAGTGCCAGAGTGATCCAGTGGGGGCGAAACGGGCGTAGGGAGTCGGGTAGTGGGACCAGAGTCAGTACCACCATCATCGCCAATAGCAGCAGAAAACCGCCCCAGTAACTTCTCGGTTGTCTGCTCACTCTGTAGTTTCCGCTTGCTGTTGCGTTGCGGGCCATACCAACAGGACCTCGCGGCTGCGTTCCAGTGTGGCTACTGCGTTGAGTGTTACCTCGGCAAAGCGTTGCTCTGACTTGGTATCAATGCGCTGCACGGTACCCACAGGGTAGCCATAGGGGAAGCGTCCTCCCAGCCCTGAAGTGATAAAGGTGTCGCCCTCAATCAAGTCGCTCTCGGTGGGCACAAAACGCAGTTTGAGCTGATTCGGATGTCCGGTACCGATGGCGACTGAGCGCAGTCCGTTACGGCGATTCTGTACCGGAATAGCGTGGTGAGGGGAGGAGAGTAGCAGTGCAGTGCTGGAGTCGGGGGTAGTGCGGGTGATCTGCCCCATTACCCCGTTGGCATCCATCAGCGGTTGGCCGATATAGACATCCTGCTGACTCCCCTTGTTGAGAATAACCTCTTGGCTAAAGGTGTCGAGATCGATTGCCACAATCTCTGCCAGTCGCACCCGATCATCCTGATGAGTTGCACCATAGACAAAAGAGGCATTCAGCAGCTTACGCAGACGGCTGTTCTCGCTCTCAATCGCATCTTGCTTCTGTAGTTTGTGCTGCAGCAGTAGATTGTGGCTGCGCAGATTGGCGTTCTCTTCTTGTAGAGATTCGCGTGAGCTGACCCCCTCGGCCAGCCACAGCACGAATACGCGCGGTAGATCAACCGCCTGTTGAATAGGGTGAACAGCGGTCTCTAGCCAGCTGCGGAACAGGTGTCCTTTATGAAAACGGTGGTCGACCGCAATCAGCATCAGTGACAGCAGGGCTACCACCACCATTTTCAGGGTGAGAGTATCCCCCTGTTTGAAGATTGATCCTCGTGAGGCAGCGTTGGCAGGCACAACTGTAGCGGTATTATTCGCTCAGGAAAGAGGCGTTACCCATCTCATCCATCAATTCCAGAGCACGACCACCACCACGGGCGACGCAAGTAAGTGGATCTTCTGCAACGGTAACAGGGAGGCCCGTCTCCTCAGTCAGTAGGCGGTCCAGGTCACGCAGCAGTGCGCCGCCGCCAGTCAATACCATGCCGCGTTCGGAGATGTCACCCGCCAGTTCAGGTGGGGTACGCTCCAGAGCATCACGCACCGCGCGAATGATCTCTGAGAGTGGCTCCTGTAGCGACTCCAAAATCTCATTACTGTTGACGGTGAAGGCGCGGGGAATCCCCTCTGCCAGATTACGACCACGCACCTCAATCTCGTTGATCTCATCACCGGGGAAGGCGCTGCCGATCTCCATCTTGATGCGCTCTGCGGTAGCCTCACCAATCAGGCTGCCGTAGTTGCGTTTTACATAGCTGACAATAGACTCATCAAAACGGTCACCACCGACACGGACGGAGGCGGAGTAGACCACACCCGCCAGTGAGATGATCGCCACCTCGGTGGTACCGCCACCGATATCGACCACCATGGAGCCACCGGGCTGCTCTACAGGCAGTCCGGCACCTATCGCAGCGGCCATTGGCTCTTCGATAAGATGGACTTCACGGGCACCTGCCCCTTCAGCAGACTCTTTAATAGCACGGCGCTCAACTTGGGTTGCACCACAAGGAACACAGACCAGTACACGAGGGCTGGGTTTGAAGAAACGGTTCTCATGTACCTTACGGATAAAGTACTGCAACATCTTCTCGGTAATATTGAAGTCGGCGATCACGCCATCTTTTAGTGGGCGAATCGCAACGATGTTACCAGGGGTACGACCCAGCATCCGTTTTGCCTCTACACCAACCGCTGAAATGGATTTGCTCCCCCGACCCTCTTCACGAATCGCAACTACAGAGGGTTCATCGAGAACAATCCCCTGGTTACGTACGTAGACCAGTGTGTTTGCTGTCCCCAAATCGATAGAGAGATCATTGGAGAACATTCCGAACAGGCGTCCAAACATCGTATTTCCTTAATAATTAATGGTGTAAAGTGAGTCGTGTGACAAAAACCGTAGAACTCTACCAGTGGTCCCCGACAGGAGCAACTAGAACTGCAAGGAACGCATTGAATTGTCACTATTGTTGTAGCCTTAAGGGGGTGGTTTATGCTACTTTTACGCGCTTTGCTAAAGTCACTATTTCCATTCAAAAACTGAATCTGGAATCAGAAGAAAACTATGTCACTAGAAAAACAGGATGTTGAGAAGATTGCCCACCTCGCACGGTTGGCGATTGATGAGGCGGCCATTCCCGGTTACGCAGAGGATCTTTCGGGGATTCTCGATCTGGTCGATCAGATGAGTGCGGTCGATACCGAAGGGGTCGAGCCACTGGCTCACCCACACGATGCAGTGCAGCGACTGCGTGAAGATGTGGTAACTGAGGAGAACCAGCGTGAACTCTTGCAGTCGAACGCACCTCAAACCGATGCGGGGCTGTTCCTCGTGCCTAAAGTGATCGAATAGTAACGGACTATTATCCCCATGAAAGAGAAAACATTAGCGGAACTCTCTGCGATGCTGCAGAGCAAAGAGGCATCCAGCGTAGAGCTGACCCAATACTATCTGGACCGTATCGAACGACTCGATGCTGGCCTCAACAGCTTTATCTCCGTGACTGGAGAGGATGCATTGAACCAGGCCGCCGCAGCCGATGCGAAGATTGCTGCCGGTGAGGCGGGTCCACTGACGGGTCTACCGATGGCGCATAAAGATATCTTCTGTACCCGTGGGGTTCGCACCTCTTGTGGTTCGAAGATGTTGGATAACTTTATCGCCCCCTATGACGCGACCGTGGTGGAGAAGGTCTCCAGTGCCGGAATGGTGATGTTGGGCAAGACCAATATGGATGAGTTTGCGATGGGCTCCTCCAACGAGACCAGCTTCTACGGTGCAGTCAGTAATCCGTGGGATACCGACTGTGTGCCGGGTGGCTCGTCGGGTGGTTCTGCCGCAGCGGTAGCTGCACGACTGGCACCGATTGCGACCGGTACCGATACCGGTGGCTCTATTCGTCAGCCTGCAGCCCTGTGTGGTATCACTGGACTGAAGCCGACCTACGGACGTGTTTCGCGCTGGGGCATGATCGCCTTTGCATCGAGCCTAGATCAAGGGGGACCAATGGCGCAGAGTGCTGAAGATGCGGCGCTCTTAATGAATGAGATGGCTGGATTTGACCCCAAGGACTCCACCAGTATCGAACGCGATGTGCCGGACTATACCGCCAATCTCAACGACTCTTTACAAGGTGTGAAGATCGGCATCCCCTCTGAATATTTCAGTGAAGGGCTCGATGGCGGGGTAGAGAATGTGGTGCAAGAGGCGATCACTGAATACCGCAAGATGGGTGCCGAAGTAGTGGAGGTTGAACTGCCCAACACCAATCTAGCGGTGCCGACCTACTATGTGGTGGCTCCGGCTGAGTGCTCCTCCAACCTCTCTCGTTACGATGGCGTACGTTATGGGCACCGTTGTGCAGATCCAAAGGATCTGGAAGACCTCTATAAACGCTCCCGTGGTGAAGGCTTTGGTGATGAAGTGAAACGTCGCATCATGATCGGTGCCTACACTTTGTCAGCAGGATACTATGATGCCTACTATCTGAAGGCGCAGCGTCTGCGTCGACTGATCAGTGAAGACTTTAAGAGCGCCTTCGAGAAGGTTGATGTGATCATGGGGCCAGTGACCCCGAACACCGCATTCCGCAAGGGCGAGAAGGCGGATGATCCGGTATCGATGTACCTCTCTGATATCTACACCATTGCGGTCAATCTCGCAGGGCTACCGGGGATGTCGATTCCCGCAGGCTTTAGTGAAGGGATGCCCGTGGGGCTACAGTTGATTGGCAACCACTTTGACGAGTCCAAACTGTTTAACTTGGCCCATCAATACCAGTTGGTGACCGATTGGCACAGACAAGCACCAGAGGGGATCGAATAATGGAATGGGAAATGGTGATCGGGCTGGAGATTCACGCACAGCTCGCAACAAAGACAAAAATTTTCTCACCCGCCTCCACCGCGTTTGGCGCAGAGCCCAACACACAGGCGTGTGCAATCGACCTCGGTATGCCGGGTGTACTGCCCGTGCTGAACAAGCAAGCGGTGCGCATGGCGACCAAGTTTGGGTTGGCGATCGATGCTGGGGTGGCCCGTACCTCTGTCTTCGCACGTAAGAACTACTTCTACCCAGATCTCCCCAAGGGGTATCAGATCAGCCAATTTGAGCTACCGATTGTCGGTGTTGGTGAGCTGGAGATTGACCTCGAAGACGGCAGTACCAAGATGATTGGTGTAACCCGTGCCCATCTTGAAGAGGATGCTGGTAAATCGCTGCATGAAGACTACCACGGCATGAGTGGTATCGACCTCAATCGTGCTGGTACCCCGCTGCTGGAGATTGTCTCCGAACCGGATATCCGTTCGGCAGCAGAGGCGATTGCCTATGCCAAGAAGATCCACTCCCTGGTACAGTATTTGGAGATCTGTGACGGTAACATGCAGGAGGGCTCCTTCCGCATGGATGTCAATATCTCCCTGCGCCCCTTTGGGCAGGAAGAGTTCGGTACCCGTGCTGAGATCAAAAACCTCAACTCCTTCCGCTTTATGGAGAAGGCGATCGCCTTCGAGTTTGAACGCCAGATGGATATTCTGGAGGAGGGGGGTAAGGTGGTGCAAGAGACCCGTCTGTTTGATGTGGATGAGGGCGAGACCCGCTCCATGCGCTCCAAGGAGGAGGCGAACGACTACCGTTACTTCCCCGATCCAGATCTACTGCCAGTGGTGCTGGATGATGCTTATATTGAAGCCGTGCGCAAAGAGCTGCCTGAGCTACCCAATGAGAAGAAACACCGCTTTATAACGCATCTTGGCCTGAGTGGCTACGATGCCAGTGCGTTGACCAGTAGTCGCGAGTTGGCAGCCTATTTTGAGGCTGTGGCTGAGGTTGCAGGTGACAACAAACAGGCCGCCAACTGGGTGATGGGGGAGTTGTCTGCCGCGCTCAATAAAGAGGGGACTGCATTAGCAGACTCGCCAGTGACTGCAGCAATGCTGGGCGGAATGATTCAACGCATCACCGACAACACCATCTCCGGTAAGATCGCCAAGCAGGTGTTTGAGGCGATGTGGAATGGTGAGGGTGATGCCGATACGGTTATCGATAAGAGAGGGCTGAAACAGATTACCGATACCGGTGCGATTGAGGCCATGATCGATGAGGTGATTGCCGCAAATCCTGCACAGGCAGAGCAGTTCCGAGCAGGTAAAGAGCAGCTGTTGGGCTTCTTTGTCGGCCAGGTGATGAAGGTCTCGAAAGGGCAAGCGAATCCAGGTCAGGTGAATCAGATCCTGCGGGATAAGTTGAAGTAATTCACTACTGGATTACGCTGTTTAAAAAAGGGGGGAAGCGGGTGGTTAAAAGACTGTCCGCTTCCCCCCTTTTTATAAGGCATTGATGGTGTCTGAATATTGAAAGTGGCCCTATTTATCAATTGGTTTATGGTAAAAGGCTGGCTATCAAAGATTCACTAAATATGTGCCCTCATACGGCTGTGTTCAGCTATTATCTGATGAAGTTTTTTTGATTCTGATTTTGATAGAAAACCATCTTTTCCATATATTGCTCTTATTGCAATAAAAGAGGCAGAGAGAAGGTCGTGATTTAGATGTCTTACTCCAGATATAAAATATGAGTAGAGGTTGATGATTAGCGGTGCTGAATCCCCATTTTTATAGTGAGTGATTTTTGATTTTTGATTTTTGATTTTTGATTTCTTTTCTATAGGTCGAGTAGTGCATTCTATCTGTCCTCATTAAAATGATAAGATTTTTTCTGAATGTTTTTCCCTCTTGCGATTAACTATAGTATTTTCGATCTATTTATAAAATTAGTATATTTTATAAGGTAGTTGCGTTTCTTATTCTTTTTGTTTCATATGTAACGAAGGATAAATAGAGGGATATTATAATGGTCGGATACTCCCCTCTTCTTTGGTTGATCTATGACAATGTAAGTACTCAATGGACTCGTAAAATACTGGATCGTTTTAGATTCCAGTAGAGAGAAGATTATGAGTGAATTTCTGGGTGGTACGGGTTGTTCCTGTTTAGAGTCGATTTTCAAGGCCTTGTGTGCTGGAGAGTCAGCGACTGATTTGATGGCAGAGTTTGAGCAAGGTTGTGAAAGCCTTTCGGGGGACGAGATAGAGGCGCTATTTCATAAGTTGCAACAGGAGGGGGTGCCGTTTAACAGTAATCCCGATGTGGCTGAGTTTTACCACACGGTGGTCACAGAGAAACTGTCGGCCCACCAAATTCTGCAGTATGCACCCGGCCATCCTGTGCGGGTCTATCTGCAGGAGAACCAGCTTATTCGTGAGCTGTTTGCAAAGATCAACCGTATCGATCCGCAACAGGATCTGGATGCATTTACTGCGCTGTTTGAACAGATCGGCACGGTAGAGAAACACTATGTTCGCAAAGAGAATCAGCTCTTCCCCTGTCTGGAGCAGCATGGTTGGGACTCCCCCAGTACCAATATGTGGGCGTTGCATGACGAGATTCGTGACAAAATCCGTTCACTTCGACACTCACTGGAGGCGGGTGAGTTGGAGTTGCTGTTGGGCAAGAGCGAGGCGATGCAGCAGCAGATGCTACACTTGATCGCAGTCGAGGAGCAGCGCCTGCTTCCCAATGCAATGAACCTATTAGAAGAGTCAGAGTGGGTCGATATGGGGGTAGGGGATGCGGAGATTGGTTGGATGCTGGACCGAGAATACCCTCGCTATGGTGAGGTTGCCGATGAGGTAGAGCCTGAGACAAAGGCTGTGCCGGAAGAGGTAGTGTCAGAAGAGACTGATTATGTACACCCCTCCAAGGTCTCTAAGCGTGGCAAGCTACATATCGATACCAGTGAGATGTATCACTATGATGAGGGCTACTTGACTCCTGAGCAGGTTAATCTGATGTTGAAGGTGTTGCCGCTGGATATCACCTATGTCGATGAGCATGACCGTGTGGTCTTCTATAATCGTGGGGATGATCGCCTGTTCCCGCGCAGTGCCAATATTATTGGTCGCGAGGTGCGCTTTTGTCATCCTCCAAAATCAGTTGATACCGTACTGCGTATTCTTGAAGAGTTTAAGAAAGGGACGCAGGATGTGGCCGACTTCCGCATCCATGTGAAGGGGCGCTATGTGCTGATCCGCTACTTTGCGGTGCGTGATGAGCAGAAGCAGTACCGTGGGGTGATTGAGATGTCACAGGATATTACCGATATTACTACCATGGAGGGGGAGCAGCGACTGCTAGATTGGGACTGAGTGACTGGACGTTGAAGGCGATGCCCCGTATGCTGCACCGGATTGTTGCACTGCGTGCTTCTGCACGATTATCCATGGACTGAACTGAGAAGATTGAGATGAGAAAGACATTTAAATTAACGCACCCTAAAATCAAACCTGCTAGGCTGGTTGAAGGGGCCAAGAACGATGTTAGAAAGTATCTCAAGCGAGAGCGTAAGAAGAGCTTGCCTGAAGGTGCAGACTTCTGGGGATTTGACTGTAAGTATGGGCAGACAGCGGAGGGTGCCGAAACCATACATGTGGCCGAGATCGACCAATATATCAATGAGGCAGAATCACAAGCGCTGGAGTCATTCTATCTGGAGGTTCTGGCTAAGCCGGAAAAGCGTACCAAGAAGCCTCTCCCCGTAGAGGATGAAGAGAAGGCAGAAGAGGATGCTGAAAGCGTATAGTCTTCCCGTGCTGCTTAGGGGTTAACTCGCTGCTGGATAAAGCCATCATCCAGCGTGGTGGAGTGGTATGCGGGGGGCTGTTGCTCGGGTTCTTGAGTTTTGCTCTCCTGTACTGTCGTTGCAGAGCCACTGAGCCAGAATTCAGCACTCTTCTCTAGGAACTCCTCTACCGCTAGGTAGTGGGTACCATCACAAGAGAAGTTGAGCTCAACCATTCCGGTAATGATGTTGATTGAGCCTCCCCTCAGATAGATGTTTTCATCGGCAAAACGTAGTGACTTGAAGAGCTGTAGCGTGTCGGTGAGCTGTTCAGCTGAGATGTGAGACATACTGCTCATCGGCTGTTGATTGTTGCTGTCAGAGGTGAGTAGCTGCTCTAAGTTAAAGACGGTGTCGTGGTAGGGGTGTTCGGTAAAGCGCACTGTTGCGGTAGAGCGTGAGTAGCGAAGCTGCACAAAGAAGGCACCATGGTGGTGAAGCAGTGATGCTGCACGTTGATGTACGGTATCGATCTGCTCCTCCATCGGGGTGATAGTGCGGGTCTGAGCAAATAACTGTTGGCGAATAGAGGGGTCACCCTTAATTTGAGTATGGTTCCTCTCAGGTACGGAGCCGTTGAATACATTGTTGCTGCTGCCATCAAAGTCGATGGCGATAATGGCGTGCACCCCTCCATCAATCTGAATATTCTGCATAGCCGTCATGCAGTGCCGATTGGTCTTGGTGCTGATATAGGGGCGGGAGAGCATGAACTCCTGTGACTTGCTCCACTCCAGAAAATAGGGGCGGGTAGAGATGTCCTTGTTTACATCCAGCAGGTCATTGCCCGTATGGCTGATTGTGGGGGTGATAATGACCCCTTCTGGTGAGAGTAGATAGCAAAGTGCGTATTGAGGAAGCTCTTTCATGGACTCTTGCAGTGCATGAGTGATCTTCTCTGGCGTGCAGTCTGATTGGGCACAGACCCCAGCGCAGCGGTTGGCGATATTCTTTAGTGGCGTTGAGACCCAGGAGCAAAACAGCGTCTGCTGTTGGGTGATCGTACGGATGATCTGCATGGTTCGATTTCTCCCTTGGTCGGACCCAATTGAGTGGATCTATACTTTACGAAATAGAGTGAGATTGAACCATACGCATTAGTACGTATTTTGTTGGCGGTTGAATGGTGGGGGTATGGTGGTCGGTGTTATAGTTTAGTTTCTATTTTTTGACCTAGGGGTACCCCTAGGTTGAACCACCGAAAAGTACAGGATCTCCTATGTTAGTTACCCCTATTCGCGGCCTTCGTCCCTCCCCAGAACGAGCAGAAGAGGTGGTTGCTCCACCCTATGATGTACTCAATACGGCAGAGGCGCGTGTACGTGCTGAAGGGCGTCCTAACAGCTTCCTACATATCTCCAAGCCGGAGATTGACCTACCAGAAGGTACCGACCCCTATGATCCAAGCGTCTATGCCAAGGGTGCTGAGAATCTGCAGCGGTTGATTGATGATGGAGTGTTGATGCGTGAAGAGAAACCCTGTTACTACATCTACCGTCTGCGCTGGGAGGGTCATCTGCAGACCGGATTGGTGTTTGGTGCCTCAGTTGCCGCCTATGATATCAATCGAGTGCGTAAACATGAATTTACCCGTCCGGTGAAAGAGGATGATCGTGTGCGCCAGATTACCGCGCTCAAGGCACAGACCGGCCCTGTATTGCTGACCTATCGTGCGGATGATGCAGTGAAGGCGATTATTGATGAGACTGCGGCGGGTACTCCGGTCTATGATCTGACCGCGGATGATGGCATTGGGCACACCCTCTGGGTATTGGATGATGATGCCAAGATTGAACAGCTCAACCAGATCTTTGATGCGACTGATGCGCTCTATATTGCGGATGGACATCATCGCTCCGCCTCTGCATCACGTGTAGCGAAAGAGAACAGTGCTGAGAGTGCGCAGTACTTCTTGTCTGTCGCCTTTGCGCACGATGAGATGAAAATTCTTGACTACAACCGTGTAGTACGGGATCTCCATGGGCTCTCTGCAGATGAGCTATTGGCCAATGCTGCAGCCTCCTTTGATCTGGAGCTGAGTGCAGAGGCGGTGCGTCCCGCCAAGCCCACCCAGTTTGGAATGTATGTGAATGGGCAGTGGTACCGTCTCGATGTGCATGAAGAGCTGGTACCCAGTGATGACCCGGTGGCTTCACTCGATGTAAGCCTGTTACATAGCAACCTGATTGAACCACTATTGGGGATCAGTGACCCGCGTCGTGATGACCGCATCGACTTTGTCGGTGGTATGCGTGGTCTGGGTGAGCTGGAGAAGCGGGTTGACTCTGGAGAGATGGCGGTCGCCTTTAGTCTCTATCCTACAACCATGGAGGCGCTGATGGATGTGGCTGATGCTAATGAGGTGATGCCACCTAAATCCACCTGGTTTGAACCGAAGTTGGCTGATGGGCTAGTTTCACACGTCCTCGATTAAGGGTGCTCTTCTGGGCTCTATGAATAGTTTCATAAGCCCATTCACGTCTCTGCTCCCTCCCTCTTGCAGGGGGGAGGGGGTAGAGAGTCCTGCTTAATGTACAGCGCTTGGTTAGCCCAGTAGTCGCTTGCTGAGCTTAATAAAGTCCACTTCAGTTAGAATCCCAACCAGCTCATCCCCCTCTAGTACGGGTAGACAGCTGTGGTTGTGCTCCAGAAAGTAATCCGCAGCCTCAATCACGTTAGAGTGCTGCTGTACGCAAGCGATATCGGTGGTCATTACCTCACGTACCGGAATACCCTGTTCTATCTCATTCTGCGACTGTTGATCTACATCCGCCAGAATGGATACCGTGCAGGCAAGCAGGTCGCGCTGGGTTAGTAGTCCAACTAATTCACCGGTCTCATTACAGACAGGAAGGTGGCGCACATGGTGCTCTCCCATTACGCCGCGCGCATCATACAGCGAGGCATCAGCTTGAATCATTAAAGGGGAGGCGGTCATTACTTCGTGTACTTTGGCCATTGTTAACATCCTTATTGTCTTAATGGTTTTTTTACCATTGTACACAAAAATTAGGTAACTGCTGTACCATCCACCGCTTCATTCTGACGGGTATTTTTTATGACCACTTCTGATTTTTCATTGCTACCGCTTTCCGACTCCATGTTGCACAACCTCAAAGAGTTAGGGATGGCGCAGATGACCCCGATACAGGCGCAGAGTTTGCCGCAGATTTTGCAGGGGCGGGATGTCATCGCACAAGCAAAAACGGGTAGTGGCAAGACGGCGGCATTTGGCTTGGGAGTGTTGCATCAACTCAACGGTAAGCGCTTTCGTGTGCAGTCCCTGATACTTTGTCCGACACGTGAGCTGGCAGATCAGGTTGCAAAAGAGCTGCGCCGGTTGGCGCGGATGAGTGATAACACCAAGATACTGGCGCTCACTGGAGGCCTCCCCTTTGGTGCGCAGCTAGACTCATTGCGCCATGGAGTGCATGTAGTCGTGGCTACGCCGGGGCGTGTACTGAAGCATCTGCAGAAAGGCTCACTGAAACTGAATGAGCTGAAGTCGCTGGTGTTGGATGAGGCGGATAGAATGCTCGACATGGGGTTTATTGAGGAGATTGAAGAGGTTATCTCTTATGCTCCGAAACAGCGCCAAACACTGCTCTTTTCGGCTACCTATCCCACAGAGATTGAGCAGTTAAGTGATGCAGTACAGAGTAATGCGTTGCAGGTCGAGACCCACAGTAGTGAAGTCGCGAACCCGATTGAGGAGCAGTTCTATGAGGCGCAGCCTCAGCAGGAGAGAACGGCCCTGCTGCAAATCCTAGCGCACTACCGACCCGAACATGCCATGGTCTTCACCAATACCAAGTTGGAGGCGAAAGAGCTTGCTAAAACGCTGCTGAAACAGGGGGTGGATGCCTTGGCGATTCATGGTGATCTGGATCAGATTGAGCGTACCGATGTGTTGGTGCAGTTTGCTAACCAGAGTTGCTCGATTTTGGTGGCGACCGATGTTGCGGCACGAGGGCTAGATATCAAGTCATTGGAGATGGTGATCAACTATGGTCTGCCACAAGATGACGCAACCTATACCCACCGTATCGGTAGAACTGGGCGTGCTGGAGAGCGTGGGGTTGCGGTCACGCTTATCTCGGGACGAGAGACGTTAGCGGCAGAGGCGTATCAGAATGGGGTACGTAGCTTTGAGTTGGTAAGTCGTCTACCTGCGGTGGAGCAGTTCTCACTGCAGGCAAAGAACCGAACGCTGGTGATTGGTGGGGGCAAGAAGGATAAGGTGCGCCCTGGTGATCTGTTGGGTGCGCTCACGGGGGATGCGGGTATTGATGGCAAGGCGGTTGGTAAGATTGACCTCTATGATCGGCAGAGTTATGTGGCTGTTGCGCGAAACCAGGCCGAGAAGGCGCGAGATCGGTTGAAGCGCGGGAAAATCAAAGGACGCAAATTTACCGTAGGGTTGTTGCGCTGATCACTGCTTGAACTCCCTCCTCCTGTCAGGGGGAGGGTTGGGGAGGGGGTAGAGCGCTGTCTTATAACCATAAAAAAAGCCGACCCAGAAGAGTCGGCTTTTTTGATCGGTCAGATCATCCGCTTACATGGCGCGGATATGTGCGTTCATGCGGCTCTTATGACGAGCTGCCTTGTTGCGGTGAATCAGACCATTCTTTGCAGCCACGTCAAGGGCAGAGGTTGCAGTTTTGTAGGCAGCCTCGGCCTCTTCACGGTTGCCAGATTCGATTGCGGTCAATGCCTTCTTGAGGCTAGTGCGCATCATAGAACGGCGGCCCTGATTGTGAGCGCGTCTCTTATCAGCCTGACGGGCACGTTTGCGAGCTTGTGATGAATTTGCCAAGGTTCTCTCCTGAGAAAATAAATTGGTTTTACGTAACTAAAACGATAGTGTTCAAAAATGAGCCGCATATTTTCTTCGTTTTCTAATGAGGTGTCAATTGTTATCATGTCGAATTCTCCATATTTACCAAGAAAACCCCTATTTTGAGCCGCAAATTACTAAAATCGACGCTAATCATCAGCTTGATGACCTCCCTTTCACGGGTTTTAGGGCTTGTGCGCGATGTTGTTTTTGCCAGCCACTTCGGTGCAGGCGGGGTGATGGATGCCTTTGTGGTCGCCTTCAAGATCCCCAACTTCCTGCGTCGACTGTTTGCCGAGGGGGCTTTTTCACAGGCATTTGTCCCAGTGCTATCGGAGAAGCGCTCTACGGGAACCGAGCAGGAGGTGCGGCAGCTGACTGATGCCGTTGCGGGTACGCTGGGCGGTGTACTGCTGTTGGTGACGCTGGTGGGGGTAATTGCGGCCCCTCTCTTTATCATGCTCTTCGCCCCCGGCTTTGAAGGGGGGAGTGATCGCTTTGAGCTGGCAACAGAGATGTTGCGGATTACCTTCCCCTATCTGTTGTTGATCTCATTGACCGCCTTTGCGGGGGGTATTCTCAACACCTACAGCCGTTTTGCGATCCCTGCAGTAACTCCGGTGTTTCTTAATCTCTCGCTCATTGCTGCGGCGATTTGGCTTTCGCCATTGATGGAGGTTCCGGTGACTGCGCTGGCGTGGGGGGTATTGATCGGTGGTGTGGTGCAGCTGCTGTTCCAGATTCCGGCACTGCTGAAGCTGGGGATGTTGCCGCGCCCCCGCTTTTGCTGGCATGACTCTGGGGTGCGTAAAATCATCAAACTGATGATCCCCACCCTGTTTGGGGCCTCAGTCGCGCAGATCAACCTGCTGCTGGATCTGGTGATCGCCTCGCTGATCACTGCGGGGAGTATGTCGTGGCTCTACTACTCGGATCGGCTGATGGAGTTCCCGCTGGGTGTGTTTGGGATTGCACTCTCCACGGTGATCCTGCCCAAGCTATCTGGCCACTTTGCGCAGGAGAATCACCAAGCCTTTAACCAGACCATGGATTGGGCGCTACGCTTGGTGTTCCTGGTCGCACTCCCCGCCAGTGCGGGGCTGTTTCTGTTGGCAGAGCCGATGTTGTCGCTGCTATTCCAGCGGGGTGAGTTTACAGCGCATGACGTGGATATGGCTGCGGTGAGCCTGATGGCCTACTCATTGGGGCTGGTTGGGTTTATCCTAGTGAAGGTGTTGATCAACGGCTACTTCTCGCGTCAGGATACGCGCACCCCGGTCAAATATGGGATCGTGGCGATGGTTGCCAATATGGTGCTCAATATCCTCTTTGTCGGGCTGATGGTGCTGGAAGAGCATGAGGCCCCTCATGCAGGTTTGGCATTGGCAACCGCAGGCTCCTCTCTATTGAATGCGTGGATGCTCTATCGTGGACTGCGTCAGCGTGCCGTCTATGCGCCGCTGCAAGGGTGGGGGCGACAGGCGCTGCAAGTGGGGGGGGCGTTGTTGTCGATGTCACTCTTTCTCTACTGGAGTGGAGGGCTGTTTGAGGGGAGTGCAGAGCAGCAGCTCTGGATGCGTATCGCTCTATTGAGTGGGGTGATTGCTGCTGCGGCAGTCCTCTATTTCGCGGTGCTCTATCTATTAGGGATGCGCCCCGCCCATTTGCGACACGCTGCGGTAGAATAGCGCTATGAAACTAAAGAACCCTATACGGATTAATTGTCCCTTAGATTGCTCTTGTAGATGTTCAGGGCAAGGCGCGAAATGTGAGTTTACAACTGTAAATGTCCATTTCGTAACGCAGTCATGGGCATCCACAAGAGTGAGATAAGGGACAATAATGGAACTAATTCGCGGACTGCATAACCTCAAGCCACACCATCATGGATGTGTGGCGACCATTGGCAACTTTGATGGCGTACACCTCGGCCATCAACATGTGTTGGGGGAGTTGGCTGAGAAAGCGGATGAGATGAAACTCCCCGCAGTGGTGATCACCTTTGAGCCACAGCCCCAAGAGTTTTTCACTCCAGAGCGCTGTCCTGGGCGTTTGACCCGTTTTCGTGAAAAAATTAAAGCGTTGCGCCGTCTGGCGGTGGATCGGGTCTTTACTCTCCACTTCAACCAGAAGCTGGCGGCGATGGAGCCGGAAGATTTTATCCAGAAAATTTTGGTGGATGGCCTCGGAGTACGCTATCTGGTGGTGGGGGATGATTTCCGTTTTGGTAAGAAGCGTCGGGGCAATTTTGAGATGTTGCAACAGGCGGGGGCAAAGCACGGTTTTCAAGTGGTCAATATGCACACCTTTCAAATTGCTGGAGAGCGGGTTAGCAGTACCCGGATTCGCCAGACCCTGAAAGAGGGGGATCTGGATCATGCTGAGATTCTGTTGGGTCGCCCCTACCGCATGTGTGGGCGAGTGGCGCATGGACATAAGCGAGGGCGACAAATCGGTTTTCCTACAGCCAATATCCATCTGCACCGTAAAGTCTCACCAATTGAGGGGGTGTTTGCGGTAGAGATGTTTGGTGTAGAGGGGGAGCCAGTCTCTGGCGTTGCCAATGTCGGTACACGCCCTACGGTAAATGGTACCCGTACCGTGTTAGAGGTCCATCTTTTTGACTTTGAGGGGGATATCTATGGTCGCCATGTGATGGTCGATTTCCTCAAAAAGATCCGTAGTGAACAGAAATTTGACTCTTTTGAGCTGTTAAAAGAGCAGATTTTGCTGGATGCCGCGCAGGCCAGAGCCTATTTTAGGTTACGATATTCGAATTGATTATTTTATAAGGCTATCTGGAATAATTATTGCTTGTTTTCAAGGTACAACCATCCATTGTAATAATAAAAGGGGTGTACCACGATGAAAGCGGTAATTGAGAGTGTCTTACATGATTTGATAAAGATTTTGACCGGGTGTGCCCATCAATTTGATGGCGGGGGCCTGACACAGGAAGAGAAGATGGATCTGTTGAGAGATTATCACCGTTAGTTTCACTGCGGTGCGTTGTTTGGTGAATTTGCTGGTAAAATGTAACTCTTTTATTTAGCAGTTTTATGGATCGACGCAGTGGCAAATACTTACAAAGAGACCCTTAACCTCCCCAAAACCGGCTTCCCGATGAAGGCAAATCTTGCCAATCGAGAACCCAATTTCCTGAAAAAATGGGAGCAGATCGACCTCTATCGCAAGATGCGGGAGCAGGGGGCCGACAAGCCCCAGTTTATCCTCCACGATGGCCCTCCCTATGCCAATGGTGATATCCATATCGGCCATGCGGTCAACAAGATCCTGAAAGATATGATTCTGAAGTCTCGTGCGCAGATGGGTTTTGATACCCCCTATGTGCCGGGTTGGGACTGTCATGGCCTGCCCATTGAACTCAACGTAGAGAAGAAGTGGGGTAAACCGGGACGTAAGCTCGATGCTAAGGGCTTTCGCCAGAAGGCGCGTGAGTATGCCGCACGTCAGGTCGATGGGCAGAAGAAGGACTTCAAACGCCTCGGCGTGTTGGGGGATTGGGAGAACTCCTACCTGACCATGGATTTCCAGTTTGAGGCGGACATTATCCGTGCGCTGGGTAAGATTGTCGATAACGGCCACCTCCACAAGGGCGAAAAGCCGGTCCACTGGTGTACCGATTGCGGCTCTGCGCTGGCTGAGGCTGAGGTAGAGCATGAAGAGAAGACCTCTCCAGCCATTGATGTACGCTTCAATGTGGTGGATGAGGCAGATTTTCTCAAGCGCTGTAATCTAGAGTCTGAGGGCAGTGGTACCCTCTCTTTGGTGATCTGGACCACGACCCCGTGGACTCTGCCAGCCAACCAAGCGGTAGCACTGCACCCTGATTTTGAGTACCTGCTACTGCAGGTCGGTGAGGAGCGTCTGTTGCTGGCCGAAGCCCTCTATGAGAGTGTGATTGAGCGTGGGGCATTAGAAGCCCCCACCACTCTTGGCCGCTGCGCTGGTGCGGCACTGGAGGGGGTGCAACTTAATCACCCCTTCTATGAGCGCCAAGTGCCCGTCATTCTCGGTGACCATGTGACCTTGGAGGCGGGTACCGGGGCGGTTCATACTGCACCGGGCCATGGTCAGGAGGATTACGTGGTGGGGATGAAGTATGATCTCCCAATCCACAACCCTGTTGGAGGCAACGGCTGTTTCCTTGAGAGTACCGAAATTTTTGCGGGCAAACATGTTTTCAAGGCCAACGACCATGTATTGGAGGTACTGATCGAGCGTGGTGCTCTGCTCTGTATGGAGAAGATCCGCCACAGCTACCCACACTGCTGGCGCCACAAGACCCCGATCATCTTCCGCGCTACGCCACAGTGGTTTATCAGCATGGATCAGGCCAACCTGAGAAGTGATGCGATGCAGTCGATTCAGGGGGTTCACTGGATGCCAGACTGGGGACAGGCAAGAATTGAGGGGATGGTAGAGAATCGCCCCGACTGGTGCATTTCGCGTCAACGTACCTGGGGGGTTCCGATTGCCCTATTTATCGATAAAGAGAGCGGCGACCCACACCCGGATACCGTGCGTCTGATTGAAGAGGTGGCTCAGCGGGTTGAGCAGTCTGGTATTGACGGCTGGTTTGATCTAGACCCCAAAGAGCTGTTGGGCGATGAGGCTGACCGATACCAGAAGGTGATGGATACACTGGATGTCTGGTTTGACTCCGGTGTGACGCATCGTGCTGTGCTGGATCGTCGTGATGGACTGTCTCGACCTGCTGACCTCTATCTGGAAGGTTCTGACCAGCACCGTGGCTGGTTCCAGTCCTCCCTGCTCACCTCGGTGGCGATGCATGGCGAGGCCCCCTACAAGGAGGTGCTGACCCACGGCTTTACCGTCGATAAAGATGGCAAGAAGATGTCCAAGTCACTGGGCAATGTGGTGGCACCGCAGAAGGTGATTCAAGAGCTGGGTGCCGATATCATTCGCCTCTGGGTCTCCTCTACCGATTACCGTGGGGAGATGACCGTCTCGGATGAGATTCTGCGCCGTATGGCCGATGCCTATCGTCGTATCCGTAACACCACACGCTTCCTGCTATCAAACCTCAATGGGTTTGATCCGGCGACTGACCTGCTGAAGCCAGAAGAGATGCTGTCACTCGATCGCTGGGCCGTTGACCACGCCGCCCGCCTGCAGCAGGAGATCATTACCGCTTACGAAGAGTACAACTTCCATCTGGTATTCCAGAAGATCCACAACTTCTGTTCTGTAGAGATGGGGGGCTTCTACCTCGATATCATCAAGGATCGTCAGTACACCACGCAGACCGAGAGTCAGGCGCGGCGTTCTACCCAAACTGCGATGTACCACATTGTTGAGGCGATGGTGCGTTGGTTGGCGCCAATCACCAGCTTTACCGCCGATGAGATCTGGAGCTTCCTGCCCGGTGAACGTAGTGAGAGTGTTTTCCTTGAGGAGTTCTACAGCGGCCTGTTCCAGATGGAAGAGAGTGGTTCCAGCGGTACAGCGTTGGGTGCGGCCGAATGGGGGCAGGTTATGGCGGTACGTACCGAAGTAGCCCGTTCGCTGGAGGCGTTGCGCAACAGTAAGACCATCGGTTCTGCGTTGGATGCTGAGGTTGATCTCTACTGTGATGAATCGCTCCACCTGCTGCTCGCCAAGCTGGAGGATGAGCTGCGCTTTGTGTTGATCACCTCTTATGCTCGGATTCATCCGCTGGCAGAGGCTCCATCCGCTGCTGAGGGCACTGAACTGGATTCACTGAAGGTGGTGGTGAAGGCCTCTGAGCATAGCAAGTGTGATCGCTGTTGGCACCACCGTGAGGATGTGGGTAGTAATAGTGAGCATCCAGAGTTGTGTGGCCGTTGTGTGGAAAATGTGACAGGTGACGGTGAACAGCGCCGTTACGCCTGATGAGTGAGATAGAGCCGGCTCAGGAGGAGGATCGGGGCAGTCCGCTATTGAGATGGCTGCGCCTCTCTGCATTGGTGCTGTTTCTCGACCAGGCGACCAAGATCCTTGTAGAGTACTCTCTGGAGCTCTACCAACGGGTAGAGGTGCTGCCTTTTATGAACCTCACCTTGATGCAGAATCATGGTGCGGCCTTCAGTTTTCTGGCCGATCAAGGGGGCTGGCAGCGCTGGTTCTTTGTGGTGCTGACGCTGGTGATTACCGTCTTCCTACTGCGCTGGTTGCGCTCGCTGCCAGAGACCGAAAAGGGCGAGGCGATTGCGATCTCGCTGATTATTGGTGGGGCCGTAGGTAACCTGATTGACCGCGTACAGTATGGCTATGTTATCGATTTTCTCGATTTCCATGCGATGGGGTGGCACTGGCCCGCCTTCAATGTTGCCGATAGTGCCATTACCATCGGCGCAGCGATCCTCATCTGGGATTCCCTTTTTGGAAACGAGCCATCACAGAATGCGGTATGATCCGCTGTAACTTTTTGAAACAGAATTTTAACGAGTGAACCATGACAGACGCAAATCTCTCCAAACGTATCGATGACTACCGCCTCAAGCTGGGTGGAAAAGAGTATGTCCCGCTGATGCTGGGGGGGATGGGGGTGGATATCTCCACCCGTGAACTGGCGCTGGTCTTTGCGCAACAGGGTGGTATCGGGCATCTCTCTGATGCGATGGTACCGACGGTGATCGATCGACACTTCAAGACCCGCTATGTCGGTGATCGACTGAAGCAGTATAAGGGCAATGTCGATAATCCTGATAAATCGATCGCCCAGTTTGATCTGGCTGAGCTGCGTGAGGCGCAGACTCGTCACGTGGATGAGGCGATGTCAGCCAAGCGTGGCGATGGTGGTGTCTTCATCAACTGTATGGAGAAGCTCACCATGAATAACCCAAAGGATACCCTGAAGGTGCGGCTCAATGCGGCGCTGGATGCGGGGATTGATGGCATCACCTTGAGTGCAGGCCTCCATCTGGGGTCGCTCGACATGATCAAGGATAACCCCCGCTTCCGTGAAGCACCGATTGGCATTATCGTCTCTTCGGTTCGTGCCTTGAAACTGTTCCTTAAGCGTGCGGCGCGTCTTGATCGTCTGCCTGATTTTGTGGTGGTAGAGGGGCCGTTGGCTGGAGGGCACTTGGGCTTTGGTCTTGATTGGGCCAAGTATGACCTAGCAACCATTAATCAAGAGGTGATCCAGTACCTGCGTGAGAATGACCTCTCTATCCCCGTAATTCCCGCTGGCGGCATCTTTAGTGGTACCGATGGTGTGGAGTATCTGGAGACCGGTTCAGCTGCGATTCAAGTCTCCACCCGCTTTACCATTGCGGAGGAGTGTGGGCTGACGGATGAGGCTAAGCAGGCCTACTTCGCTGCAGAAGAGGAGGATATCGAAGTCAATACCCTCTCTCCAACCGGTTACCCAATGCGGATGCTCAAGAGCAGTCCGGCGATTCACTCTGGTATTCGCCCTAACTGTGAATCTTACGGTTATGTGTTGGATGCCAAGGGGCACTGCAGCTATGTTGACGCCTACAATGAGGCCGTTGCAGCACACCCTGACGAAAAGAAGGTCACGGTAGAAGAGAAGATCTGCCTCTGCACCCACATGCGTAAATATAAGGTGTGGACCTGTGGGCACTACACCTATCGTTTGAAAGATACCGCCAAACAGAATGAGGACGGAAGCTATCAGCAGCCCTCTGCCGAGCACCTGTTTCAGGACTACCAGTTCAGTAGCCATAACGAGATTAATAAGCCTGAGTAAGGTTGTTGTCTCTGCCGGAGATGCCTCAGCAGAGCGAGCTGGGGCGTTGGCCTCACGCCTAGGGCTTGCGCTGGTCGCAGAGGAGAATGCCTCTGGTTATCGCCTCATCTTCGTTGATCAGATGCTGCAGCTGCAGAAGTGTGGCTCTCGTATGGGCGGTATCTATGTCGACTTTGTGAACGGTAAAGTGGGGCACCGCTTCCGTTATGGGGGCGGTAAGGGGCAGTTGATTGCCAAGGCGGTGGGGTTGAAAAAGGGAGCCCCCCCCTCGGTGCTTGATCTTACCGCAGGGCTGGGGAGAGATGCCTTTGTACTGGCATCCTTGGGGTGTCAGATGACACTGCTTGAGCGCTCCCCAATCGTTGCTGCACTGTTGCAAGATGGGCTGGAGCGGGCCAAGAGTGAGTCAGAAATCGCTGAGATCGCTGAAGTGATTGGAAGAATGACTTTGGTTGAGGCGGAAGCGCTGGAGTATCTTCAAGGGGGCGATTCGCAACCCCGTCCTGAAGTCTGTTATCTTGACCCCATGTACCCCCACTCCAAAAAAAGCGCACTTCCCGGGAAGGAGATGCTGCTGTTTCGTGAGTTGGTGGGAGAGGATTTGGATGCGACAGAGCTGCTGGCAAAGGCGCGTCAGGTTGCGACAAAGCGGGTTGTCGTGAAGCGTCCTCGTAAGGCGGCAGTTCTGGCAGATGAGGAGCCCGATTTTCAAATGAGTGGAAAGAGTACCCGCTATGATATTTACCTGTCATTGAGTCATCAAGTGAGAAGAGAATGAGTAGAGAGTTACTGATTATGCGTCACGCCGAGTCTGGTTGGAGCGGTGTGAGTAGTGATTTTGAGCGAACGCTCACTGAGCGGGGCGGCAATGATGCGCTACGTATGGGAGAGTGGATGCGTGGAGAGGGGTTACACCCAGACTATATTCTGGCTTCTCCTGCTCAACGCGCTAAGGAGACTGTACGGGCCGTTTGTGGTGCGCTGGAGATTGATGAGCAACAGATCCACTGGGAGCCAAGAATCTATGAGGCGGAGGTGGAGATGTTGTTGCAGCTTCTGCAGCAGCTGCCACAGGAGGCTTCTCGTATCTTGATGGTTGGGCATAACCCAGGGTTGGCGGAGATTGTGCAACTGCTGACCGGCAGTTACGCTCATCGGATATCACCAGCCATAGTGGTGCAGTTAGAGACTCCTAGTGCTGATGTTGTGCTGGATAAGGGGTGCGCCTCGTTACAACGGCTGATAGCTCCCTCTGAGCTGTAATCTATTCTGACTACCAGATGACTAAGTGATGGTGCGCTTGGATTTTTCGGTCTTTGGTAATCAGTGGTAGATTGCGGGCCGTTGATTCAGCCACAATCATTCGGTCAAAAGGGTCTCGTGTCCAGCTCAATAAAGCTGCTTGGTCGATAATCGATGGGCAGGGTTGCTCCGATACACTCATACCAATCTTATCGCTTAAAAAGGTGAGGATCTCTTCGGGTTGGGTGTTGATGCGCTCGATTTCATGGAGCAGATGCAGTTCCAGTCGTGCGATCTGTGGCAGGATGGCCTGTTGTTGGTTTAGTGTCTGCTGTGCCTTTGCGGAGAGTAGTTCGATGCGGGCATCATAGAGCCATAGGGCGATATGAGTATCGATTAAGATCATGGTTGAGTATTATTACTCCACTCATACACCGATAGCTCGGCAAGTGCCTCGGCATCGCCCAGAATCGTGTGGTGTGGAACCAGGTTCTTCAGACGGTGAGGCGGCTCATCAGAGATGACGCGGAGTGTATGCCCCTTTCTGGTGATCTCTAAAGGAATGCCTGTCTCAATGACCTGATCCAGACTGTTGAAAAGGTCTTTTCTTAATTCGGTTGCTGTAATCTGCATGGTGAACTCCACTTCCGTAAGGGCGTACATGTTTTTTTATTCCATGTACATCATAGTGATCGTAAGAGCAGGGAGCAAGTAGATAACTCAATTTATCGACGAATCACCTTCAGCCACTTCCAGAAGTTCAGTAGGCTACCGAGTGAGCCAGCAACATAGGTAAAGGCTGCAGCCTTCAGCAGCTTGTGTGCAGCCTGTTCATCCTCTGGCTTGAGGTGGTCTCCTGCTTTCAGGATAGGCAGGGCGCGGTTGAAGCTGGCATCAAACTCTACCGGTAGTGTAGCAAGGTGAACGGCTACGGGTGCTCCCATGCTGATCAGCCCTGCAAGAAATAGAATCAATGCCGGAAATGGCCTGCGTGCGACCACTGCAAATACCGGAGCAGCCATCAAGATCATCGCCCCAACCCGTTCTGCCCCCATGGTTTTCCCGATCAACTTAGAGCGTAGTGCCATCGGTGCATAGCCGGTATCATCCTGAATCGCATGACCCACTTCATGGGCAGCAATGGTGATTGCAGTAAGAGAGCGGCCCGAGTGGTTAGATTCACTGAGTCGTACCGTCTGGTCTCTGGGGTCGTAGTGGTCACCCTCTTGAGTGACCTCCAGCTTTACATGCTTGAGGCCATAGCGGTCGAGTAGGATACGGGCCAGTTCCCCGCCACTCTGTTGGTAGCGGTAGTCAGGGCCATCATACCGGGTCATCACCCGCTTAACCCAGAGTTGAGGCAGGGTGATCGCAGCCAGTAGTAGCGCACCGAGAATAACGAAGATCACAATAACGCCCCCTCCATGTCATGCTCATCCGCTGCTATAAGCTTTACCTCAACAAAGTCTCCTTCATTGAGATGGGTGACCTCAGGCAGATGAACCTCGCCATCAATCTCTGGTGCATCGCCACGACTGCGCCCAATGGCACCTTCATCGGTAATCGTGTCGATTAGGATAGTCTCGGTGGTGCCAACCTTCTGCTGTAGTTTGCTTGCGCTGATGCTGCTCTGCAGTGCCATAAACTGCTCCAGTCGATCTTGCTTAATATCGTGATCGAGTGGATTGGGTAACTCATTTGCGGCAGCCCCTTCGACGGGGGAGTAGGCGAAGGCACCAGCACGATCTAGTTGTGCGGCATCCAGAAAGTCGAGCAGTTGGCCAAAATCAGCATCGGTCTCACTAGGGAAGCCGACAATAAAGGTGCTGCGGATGGTGAGATCAGGGCAGATGGATCGCCACTGCTCAATGCGGCGTAGTGCATTCTCCTGATCAGCAGGGCGTTTCATCGCCTTGAGGATCGTAGGGGAGGCGTGTTGTAGTGGTACATCCAGATAGGGGAGAATCTTCCCCTCGGCCATCATTGGAATCAGCTGATCAATTACGGGATAAGGGTAGAGGTAGTGCAGTCGAATCCAGATCCCCAGCTTGCTCAGTTCTTCAGCCAGTGTGGTGATACGGGTGGAGAGGATGCCGCCGTTGATGATCTCGCTGCGGTAGCGTAGGTCAGCACCGTAGGCGGCTGTGTCTTGTGAAACCACCAATAGCTCTTTCACCCCACTTTCTGCCAGCCGTTCAGCCTCGCCCAACAGCTCACCAATGGGGCGGCTCACCAGTTTGCCGCGCAGGTTAGGGATGATGCAGAAGCTGCACTGCTGGTTGCACCCCTCTGCAATCTTCAAATAGGCGTAATGGTTGGGGGTGAGGCGTACGGCACGGTCTGGCAATAGTTCAATCAGTGGGTCTTGTGGTGGCGGTGCTGCCGCGTGTACTGCGTCCATTACTGCTGCGGTCTCATTGGGGCCGGTAATCGCCAATACATCGGGGTGATCGCTAAGAATCTTCTCTTTATCACCACCCAAGCAGCCGCTAACGATAACGCGCCCATTCTGCTCCATCGCCTCGCCGATGGTATCCAGTGACTCCTCTACGGCAGCATCAATAAAGCCACAGGTGTTGATAATTACCAGATCGGCGGCCTCATAGCTGTTGACCAGCAGGTACCCCTCTGCACGCAGTTGGCTGAGGATGCGCTCAGAGTCGACGGTGGCTTTGGGGCAGCCGAGGCTAACAAAACCGATTTTTGGTGAACTAGACATGGGGTAATTATACGGTGTTGTTGCGAGGGATTGAAAAATCAAAAATAACCCCCATGTTTTGTGCAACTTAGAAAATATTTGGAGAGAACAGATCATGAGAATGGACAAGCTGACAACAAAATTTCAGGCTGCGCTATCCGATGCACAATCGATTGCAGTGGGTAAGGATCACCAATTTATAGAACCGATCCACCTGATGTTGGCGCTACTGGATCAAGAGGGGGGCTCCATCCGTCACCTGTTGACCTTGGCGGGTGTACAGGTCAATCCACTGCGCTCTAAATTGGGTGAGGCGCTAGATCGTCTCGCCTCGGTTGAGGGGGTTGGGGGGGATGTGCAGCTATCCAGTGGGTTGGGCAAACTGCTCAATCTAACGGACAAGCTGGCACAGAAGCGGGGGGATCAATATATCTCCTCCGAGCTGTTTGTGCTGGCGGTGATCGGTAGCAAGGGGACATTAACCGAACTGTTGCGTGATGCAGGGGCGGCTAAGGGGACATTAGAACAGGCCGTGGAGCAGATGCGCGGGGGTGAGAGTGCGAATGACCCCAATGCGGAGGAGCAGCGTCAGGCATTAGAGAAGTACACCATCGACCTCACCGAGCGGGCAGAGCAGGGTAAGTTAGATCCGGTTATTGGGCGAGATGATGAGATCCGCCGTGCCATTCAGGTGCTGCAACGCCGTACTAAAAATAATCCGGTACTGATTGGTGAGCCAGGTGTGGGTAAGACAGCGATTGTAGAGGGGTTGGCGCAACGTATCGTCAATGGCGAAGTGCCTGAGGGGATCAAGGGCAAGCGCCTGCTCTCACTGGATATGGGCGCACTGATTGCTGGGGCCAAATTCCGTGGTGAGTTTGAGGAACGCCTTAAAGGGGTGTTGAATGACCTCAGTAAACAGGAGGGGCAGGTGATCCTCTTTATCGATGAGATCCACACCATGGTGGGGGCTGGTAAGGCGGAGGGTTCGATGGATGCGGGGAATATGCTAAAACCCGCACTGGCGCGTGGTGAACTGCACTGTGTGGGAGCCACCACGCTGGATGAGTACCGGAAATATGTAGAGAAAGATGCCGCGCTGGAGCGGCGTTTTCAGAAGGTGTTGGTGGATGAACCCTCAGTGGAGGATACCATCGCCATTCTGCGTGGCCTGAAAGGGCGTTATGAGGTGCACCACGGTATCGATATTACTGATCCGGCGATTGTGACAGCAGCCACCTTGTCGCACCGCTACATTACGGATCGTCAGCTCCCGGATAAGGCGATTGATCTGATGGATGAGGCGGGTTCGCGCATTCGTATGGAGATTGACTCGATGCCGGAGGAGATGGACAGGTTAGATCGTCGAGTGATTCAGCTGAAGATTGAGCGTGAGGCGCTGAAGAAAGAGAGTGATGAGGCTTCAAAAAAGCGGCTGGGTGACCTGCAGGAGGAGCTAAGTCGTCTGGAACGTGAGTACTCGGATCTAGAGGAGATCTGGAAGGCGGAGAAATCAGCCGTACAAGGCACCACTCATATCAAAGAGGCGCTGGAGCAGGCGCGTATCGAGTTGGAGACCGCGCGCCGTGCCGGTAATCTCGAGCGTATGTCTGAGCTGCAATATGGGCAAATCCCTGAACTGGAGCAGCAGTTAACCACGGCGGCTGAGGCGGAGGGAGATCAGAAAGAGAATCAGCTGCTGCGTAACAAGGTGACTGATGAAGAGATTGCTGAAGTGGTTTCGCGCTGGACCGGAATTCCTGTCTCTAAGATGTTGGAGGGGGAGCGGGAACGCCTGTTGAGAATGGAAGATGCGCTCAAAGAGCGTGTTATCGGGCAAGCGGAGGCGGTGGAGGCGGTATCCAATGCGATTCGTCGCTCCCGTGCAGGGCTGTCTGATCCTAACCGTCCCAATGGCTCCTTCCTCTTCCTCGGTCCAACGGGGGTGGGTAAAACGGAGTTGACCAAGGCGTTGGCCCACTTCCTCTTCGATACTGAAGAGGCGATGGTGCGGGTGGATATGTCTGAGTTTATGGAGAAGCACTCCGTGGCGCGGCTGATTGGTGCGCCTCCTGGGTATGTCGGTTATGAGGAGGGGGGATATCTGACGGAGGCGGTACGCAGAAAACCCTACTCTGTCATTCTTATGGATGAAGTGGAGAAGGCGCACCCCGATGTCTTTAATGTGCTGCTACAGGTGCTGGATGATGGTCGTCTCACCGATGGGCAGGGGCGCACGGTTGATTTCCGTAATACGGTGATCGTGATGACCTCCAATCTCGGTTCACAGCAGATTCAGCAACTCTCTGGAGAGGGGAACTATGAGGTGATGAAGGCAGCGGTGATGGAGACGGTGGGTAGCCACTTCCGTCCTGAATTTATCAACCGTATTGATGAGTCCGTAGTATTTCATCCGCTGGGTCAGGCGGAGATTCGTGCGATTGCGAAGATTCAGGTGGAGTATCTACACCACCGATTGGCAGATCGGGATATTGGGCTGCAGATCAGTGATCTGGTGCTAGACCGACTGGGTGAGGCTGGATTTGATCCAGTTTATGGTGCACGTCCATTGAAACGTGCAATCCAGCAGCAGATCGAAAACCCACTGGCGCAGAAAATTCTCTCGGGGGATTATCTGCCCAGCTCAACGGTGAAGGTGGGGGTCGGGGAAGAGGGTATTACCTTCGAGTAAAGAGATTTATCTTTGGGTTAGGCGACTGGCCAAGCTAAGTTTACCAGCAGTTCTCATTTTGGCGCTGTTTTTGGCTCCTTCCCCATTGAGGGGGAAGGTTGGGATGGGGGTGGAGTGCATAACTCAAGCACTTAACCCCCACCCTAACCCTCCCCCTGATAGGAGGAGGGGACTGAATGATCGGCCAACTTAGCTTGGCCAGTCGCCTTACAGTTGTTTTTGAGAACCCTTGGCAATCAACTGAAGCAGATTGCCAATTAATACTTTCTGGTTATTGTCGCAGCTTTTTTGCATCTCACGTAGGCTGTTGGTGAGCTCGGTGATCAGGCGTAGATGGGCCATCTTCTCCTCTCGAGCCATCTTCATCTCTAGCCGTAGTTTTTGTACCTGCCCCATCAGTGTGTAAGCGTCGGGGATATGGGCGGCCTGTACGCGGTTGGCGTAGGCGTTGTCTTTGATGAACTCCATCTTCTCCATAATGGAGGAGGTCTCCATCTGAGTTGCACCGGGAAAGACCGTCTCCAGCTCTGCTAGGGAGACCTTGCCCTCGAAGGTCTCCAGTGCTCCAGACTGGATTTTTTGCTGAATCTCTTTGCGGCCGATCCCCAGCTGTTTTGCAGCTTTGGCGATCGTCAGCACCTTTTTATTCATTGTGACAACCCTCTGGAATAGTCAGCGCTTTCCATCACCGGATGCCTTGAGCAGTATTGTGTCGAGCCAGCGGTCTGGCAGTAGTCGTTTGAGAAAAGCAAAGAGATAGGTGGGAAAGGTGACTGGATAACGGCTCTTGGGGTGTCGGCTCTCCAGTGCATGGATCAGTTTTTTGGCAACTGCATCAGCAGGTAGAGTGAAGGGGGCGGCGGGGCCTGGTTTCTGCAGTCGCTGCTCCATCGCCTCATAATTGGCTCGATGGGGGCTGTTGGTTGGGTCGATATGTGCTTTAAAGGCCTGGAAGGCATTGGAGCGAAATTTAGACTCAATTGGCCCCGGTTGGATCAGCGAGAGGTGAATGCCCGTCCCTTTTAGCTCCAAGCGCAGGGTGTCGGTTAGCCCCTCTAGTGCAAATTTACTGGCGTTGTAGGCGCCACGGTAGGGCATCACCACAAAACCGAGGACAGAGCTATTCTGCACAATGCGACCATGTCCCTGCCTGCGCATGGTTGGGATTACGCTATTGATGAGTTCAGCGGTGCCGAAAAGGTTGGTCTCAAACTGTCTGCGTAGCGTATCGCGGCTGAGGTCCTCCACCGCCCCTGGCTGCCCATAGGCACCGTTGTTGAAGAGGGCATCCAGTGTCCCGCCGCTCAATTCGAGGGTTCTCTTTACGGCGCTCTGGATGGAGTGAGAGTCATCCAGATCCAGCTGCAGGCTCTCAAAGCCCTGTCCCTGTAGCTGTTCTACATCAGCACGGTTTCGCGCAGAGGCAAAGACGCGCCAGCCGCGCTGTTTCAGTATCTCGGCACAACGTAGCCCAATGCCACTGGAGCAGCCGGTGATTAGAATGGTTTTTTGTGAGTCTGCCATGGTAGGCAGAGTATAACGGATTAGTGGCTACAGGCAGCCAGCTGAGCACTCTCAACGGTAATATGTTGCTGTTTACCCAGCATCTCAATCAGTACCATTGAGCGATGTAGGCCATCATCCATCATAAAGACACCGTTGATATTGGCGAACGGGCCGCTGGTGATATGTACGCAGTCCCCTTTGTTGAACCACTCTGCCTTCTCTAGGTTGTGTAGCCCAAACTCATCCTCATGAGACTGGAGTTGTGCAATCACGCTATCAGGGATGGGGATATAGTTGATGTGACGAGAGCCAAAACCGACCAGCCCAGAGACACCGAAGGTGGAGCGAATCGGTGCCCAGTTATCGTTTTCACGATCCAGCTGGATAAATAGATAACGGGGGAAGAGCGCCTCTGTGTGGATGTTACTCTTACCGTGACGGCGGCGTTCCCGTTTTACCAAGGGTAGATAGGTATGATACCCCTGCTGATCCAAGTTGATCCGCGCACGCTCCTCTTCCCGAGGCTTGCTGGCGAGTAGGTACCAGCGGGTGCTTTCTGTAGATGTAGATTCCATAATAGTGCAGATCTCAAATCCGTTGAGTAATGTTTCCATTATGACAAATTTATGAGTTTTTGTCTGTTACATTTTATTACAGAGGCAGGCTATTCGCTGTTCTCTTGCTGTTGTAGCTTCCACATGTTGGCGTAGGTAGCCCCTCTCTCCAGAAGTTCAGTGTGGCTGCCTCGTTCAATAATCCGCCCCTGCTCCATCACCAGAATCTCATAGGCATCAGCGATAGTCGAGAGACGATGGGCGATTACCAGAGTGGTGTGTTGGGTAGTAATCTCTTGTAGTGAGTCGTTAATTACCTTTTCGGCAGCAGAATCGAGGGAGGAGGTGGCCTCATCAAAGATCATAATCGGCGGGTTCTTGAGGATGGCACGGGCGATGGCAATACGTTGCTTCTCTCCACCGGAGAGCTTCAACCCGCGTTCACCCACAGTGGTCTCATATCCTTGAGGCAGCGCCTCGATAAAGTCGTGAATATTAGCCATGCGTGCGGCCTCTTCTACCTCTGTCTGAGTTGCTCCGGGGCGGGCATATTCGATGTTGTAGCCAATGGTGTGGTTGAATAGCACCGTGTCCTGCGGCACGATACCGATGGCAGCGCGTAGGCTATGTTGAGTGATCTCCAGTGTGTTGGTGCCGTTGATGGTGATACTGCCAGATTGTGGTTCATAAAAGCGGAATAGCAGTCGTGCCAGTGTCGATTTTCCTGAACCACTCTGCCCCACCACGGCCACCTTGCGCCCTGCGGGTACGCTAAAAGAGATGTCATGAAGAATAGGGCGGTCGGCATTGTAGGCAAAGTCCACCTGGTTGAAGTGGATCTCGCCACGCCCTGCATCCAGTGTAGTGGCCCCCTCTCGGTCTACAATCTCAGGCTTCTTCTCCAGTAGTTGAAACATCATATCGATATCAGAGAGGGAGTGCTTGATCTGGCTGTAGACCACCCCTAAAAAGCCGAGTGGGATAAACAGCTGCAGCAGGAAGGTGTTGACCAGTACTAGGTCACCCAGTGACATTTCACCATCCACCACCCCTTGACCGGCCATCACCATAATGATGGTGACCCCGATGGCGATGATAAAGGCCTGTACGAAATTGAGTGCCGACATTGAGGTCTGGCTCTTGACCGCTGCGCTCTCCCAACTGCGCATCTGCTCATCGTACTGATCCAGCTCGTAGCGCTCATTGCCAAAGTATTTCACCGTCTCATAATTAATCAGGCTGTCAACCGCTCGGGTACTCGCCTCAGAGTCGCGCTGGTTCATCTCTACCCGAAACTTCATGCGCCAGTTGGTGATGAGGAATGTGGTGGTGATGTAGATTCCGACGGTACCAAAGGTGATGATGGCAAACCAAGGATTGTAGTTGGCGAGCAGAATGGTTGCGATCAGCGTCACCTCCACCAGTGTGGGAATGATATTAAACAGCAACATATTGAAGAGTGAGCTGATAGAGCGGGTGCCACGCTCCATATCTCGGGTGATGCCCCCAGTCTTGCGGTCGAGATGGAAGCGTAGTGAGAGGTTGTGCAGGTGCTCCATAAAGTGGATAGAGATCTCACGCACAATGCCATGGCGCACCTTGGCAAAAATCCCATCGCGTAGCTCATTGAAGAGTGCGCTACCCGCACGCATCAGCCCATATCCAACCAACAGTCCCAAAGGTAAAACCAAGGCGGCCTCATGGTTCTGGTCAAAGATATCGACAATCTCTTTCAGAATTAGGGGTACCGAGACATTGGCAAACTTGGAGAGGATGAGTGATCCAATCGCCAGCCCTGCACGAAAGCGGTAGTTCCAGAGATAAGGGAGCAGAGACTTGATGGTGCGCCAGTCTTGTCGACTGTCGGAGGGCATACGGGTATTTGCAAGGTGCATGGTGTTTGAGTGGTGCCGTCGTTTTTGGGATTCGGTATAATAGTCGATTAGTTTGCGGGTGAGTAACCGTTCGCCCGTTTTTAGCCGTGCATGAAGGATAGTGAATAATGCCGATTTATGAGTACGCCTGTGATGATTGTGGTCATCAGTTAGAGAAGTTGCAGAAGATGAGCGATGCAGCGCTGACCGACTGCCCCGCCTGTGAAAAACCTTCGCTGAAGAAGATGGTTTCAGCCGCTGGATTCCGCCTCTCTGGTGGAGGTTGGTATGAGAGTGACTTCAAGACCGGGACGAAGAAGAATATGGCTGACAGTGCTAAAAAAGAGGCACCAGCACCAGCCTGTGCCACAGGTGCTTGCGGCGGCTGTGCGGCAGAGTGAATAGAGTAGTCAATAGAATTTAACGAGTTAAGGAAAGATTATGCGAAGCCACTACTGTGGAGAGATAGATGAGTCCCTGATTGGTCAGGAAATCCAGTTGGCCGGATGGGTAAACCGTCGCCGTGACCATGGTGGAGTGATCTTCATCGACCTGCGTGACCGTACCGGTCTGGCGCAGGTTGTTTTTGACCCCGATCATGCCGAGGCGTTTGAGATCGCCGAGCAGGTGCGCTCCGAGTACGTTTTAAACATCAACGGTGTTGTGCGTGCGCGGCCTGAGGGGACCGTCAACGAAGAGATGCCGACCGGTAAGGTTGAAGTGTTGATCAATGATGTGGACGTGCTTAACAAGGCAGAGACCCCACCATTTATGATCGATGATGACAATATGGGCGAGGATATCCGTCTGCGCTATCGCTATATTGATCTGCGTCGTTCGGTGATGCAGGAGCGTATGCAGCTACGTGCTGCGGTGACTCGGCAGATGCGCCGTTACCTCGATGACAACGGCTTCCTCGATATCGAAACCCCGATGCTAACCCGTGCCACCCCAGAGGGGGCGCGTGACTATCTGGTGCCAAGTCGTACCCATCCGGGCGAGTTTTTTGCGCTACCGCAATCGCCACAGCTCTTCAAACAGCTGTTGATGGTCTCCGGTATGGATCGCTACTATCAAATCGTGCGTTGCTTCCGTGATGAAGATCTGCGAGCAGACCGTCAGCCTGAATTTACCCAGCTTGATGTTGAGACCTCGTTCCTCAATGAGACCCAGATTATGGAGCTGATGGAGGATATGGTGCGTGGCCTGTTCAAGGATGTGCTCGATACCCAGCTGCCAGAGCGCTTTGAACAGATTAGCTACGATGAGTCGATGCAGCGTTACGGTTCAGACCGTCCTGACCTGCGGGTCTCTCTGGAGCTGATTGATGTTGCGGACCTGATGTCTGAGGTGGAGTTCAAGGTCTTCTCTGGTCCGGCCAACGATCCACACGGTCGTGTTGCCGCGCTCTGCGTACCCGATGGCAATAGCATCAGCCGTAAAGAGATCGATGCCTACACTAAGTTTGTAAGCATCTACGGTGCCCGTGGTCTTGCTTATATTAAGGTTAATGATGTTGAGGCGGGGCGTGAGGGGATGCAGTCTCCGATTGTGAAGTTCCTTCCAGACGATACCATTAGCGGTATTCTGGAGCGCACAGGCGCGAAGAGTGGCGACCTCATCTTCTTCGGTGCGGATAAAGCGAAAATTGTAAATGAAGCGCTGGGCGCACTGCGCGTCAAGGTGGGTGAAGATCGTGGCTTGATGTCGGATGAGTGGAAGCCGGTCTGGGTTGTTGACTTCCCCATGTTCGACTGGGACGAGAAGAGTGAGAGCTGGACCTCCATCCATCACCCCTTCACCGCACCCAATGCCGAGCAGATGCAGTACATGGAGAGTGACCCACACAAGGTCTACTCCCGTGCCTATGATATGGTGCTGAATGGCAGCGAGATCGGCGGTGGCTCCATCCGTATCCATGACCCAGAGGTACAAGAGCAGGTGTTGAAAGTGCTGGGTATCGAGGAGGCCGAGGCGCAAGACAAGTTTGGCTTCCTGCTCGACGCGCTCAAGTATGGCTGCCCTCCACACGGTGGTATGGCCTTCGGTCTGGATCGTCTGGTGATGTTGATGGCGGGTGCCAGCTCTATTCGTGATGTGATGGCCTTCCCTAAAACGCAGTCAGCAAACTGCCTGTTGACCGGAGCGCCCGACTTTGCCGGAGATCGCCAGCTGCGTGAACTCAATATCCGTCTGCGCAAAAATCCAAAAGCGGAAGAAGCGGCAGAAAAGGCGGCGAAGGGCGAGGCATAATCGATGGCCGCAAGCGATCCATTTTCCATTCAGGATAACGAAGCGTGCCAGCAGCGCATCCTCGCAGCCAAACAGCAGCTGGGTGAGCGGCTGGTGATCCTCGGTCACCACTACCAGCGTGAAGAGGTGTTCCGTCACGCGGACTTCTCTGGCGACTCACTCAAGCTCTCACGGCAGGCGGCCAACTCCAAAGCAGAATACATTGTCTTCTGTGGTGTCCACTTTATGGCAGAGGTGGCGGATATCCTTTCGCGCCCGGACCAGGTCGCGGTCATCCCAGATGTCAACGCGGGCTGCTCAATGGCGGATATGGCGGACCTCCCTAATGTGGAGAGGGCGTGGCAAGAGCTATCCAGTGTGCTTAATCCTGATGAGACCATCACCCCCGTTACCTACATCAACTCCGCAGCGGATCTAAAAGGGTTCTGCGGTCGCCATGGCGGTATCGTCTGTACCTCTACCAATGCACGTCATGTGCTGGAGTGGTCCTTCAGTCAGCGTGAGAAGGTACTCTTCTTCCCTGATCAGCATCTGGGACGCAATACCGCCGCAACCATGGATATCCCGCTGGAAGAGATGGTGGTGTGGGATTATGAACAGCCAATGGGTGGGTTGACGGAGGAGGAGATTCATAATGCTAAGATGATCCTCTGGAAAGGGTTCTGTTCGGTACACCAAATGTTCAAGCCGGAGCAGATCGACCGGTTCAAAGAGCAGTATCCAGAGGCCCAAATCGTCTCCCATCCAGAGTCCTCCTATGAAGTGTGCCAGAAATCCGATTATGTCGGCTCTACCGAGTACATCATCAAGACCATTGCAGATAGTGAACCCAATAGCCGCTGGCTGGTGGGTACAGAGTTGAACCTAGTCAATCGACTACATGAACAGTTCAAGCATGAGGGGAAGTCGGTCCACTTTATGTCACCGACTGTCTGTATGTGCTCGACCATGTTCCGTATCGATCCACCGCACCTGTTGTGGACGCTGGAGAATCTGTTGGAGGGCAATGTAGTCAACCAAATTTCGGTAGCGGAAGATGTGGCAGAACAGGCAAAACTGGCGCTGGAGCGGATGTTAGAGGTCTCTCCCTGATCCTCTAAAGGGCCGCTTTAGACAGCTATACCCACTTAATATGGCCCCTAACCAAAACCCTGAACAGATTGCGCGAGACCAGATAGACGACCTGCTCAAGGCATCTGGTTGGTCTGTTCAGGATAAAAAGAGGATCGACCTGAGTAATGGATTGGGGCAGGCCGTTCGCGAATACCCCACTGATACCGGCCCGGCAGACTATGTGCTGTTTATAGATAAAAAGGCCGTTGGGGTCATCGAGGCCAAACGTAAAAACAGGGGTGAAAATATCACCACTGTAGAGGAGCAGACGGGGGGCTATGCCAGCGCCAAGCTCAAGTGGGTTAATAACAACGAGCCGCTACCGTTTCTCTACGAAAGCACGGGGGTTATCACCCGCTTTACCGATGGTCGAGACCCCAAACCCCGCTCCAGAGAACTCTTCGCCTTTCACCGTCCTGAGACGCTCCATCAGTGGCTGGAGCAGGGTGACACTCTCCGAACGGGTCTCAACCAAATTCCACAGCTCAACCCCTCCAACCTCCCCGCCAAAGAGCTGGGGTTGCGTGACTGTCAGGAGACCGCGATCACTAATCTGGAAGCATCTTTCAAATTAGATAAGCCCAGAGCCTTGATCCAGATGGCGACCGGTGCCGGTAAGACCTATACCGCCATCACTGCCATGTACCGGATATTGAAATACGCCAGAGGCAAGCGCATCCTCTTTCTGGTAGATACCAAAAACCTTGGAGAACAAGCCGAACAGGAGATGCTCTCCTTTACCCCCAGTGATGACAACCGCAAATTTACCGAGCTCTATGCGGTGCAGCGGCTCAAGAGTGCCGCCGTCCCCAAAGATACCCAAGTCTGTATCAGCACTATCCAGCGCATGTACTCTATCCTCAAAGAGGAGGAGCTGGATGATGCGTTGGAAGAGCGCAACCCGGCTGAACAGCTTACCAAACCCAAAGAGCCCGTCCCAGTTGCCTACAACCCCAAGGTGCCGATCGAATTCTTCGATTTTATCTTTATCGATGAGTGCCACCGCTCCATCTACAATCTCTGGCAACAGGTGCTGGACTACTTTGATGGCTACCTGATCGGCCTCACCGCGACCCCTGACAGCCGCACCTACGGCTTCTTTAAACAGAATGTGGTCAGTGACTACAGCCATGAGAAGGCCGTCGCCGATGGGGTCAACGTCGGCAATGAGATCTACTACATCGATACCAAAATATCCAGACAGGGGGATAAGCTAAAGGCCAAACAGCAGATTCAGCGCAGAGAGAAACTCACGCGCAAGAGACGCTGGGAAGAGCAAGATGAAGATGAGACCTACTCTGCTACACAGCTCGACCGGGATATTGTCAACCCCAGTCAGATCAGAACGGTGATCAAGACCTTCAGAAACAGCCTGAGTGAGATCTTCCCTGCGCGTGACGAGGTGCCGAAGACACTGATCTTCGCCAAGACCGATAGCCATGCCGATGACATCATCCAGACCGTGCGAGAAGAGTTTGGTGAGGGCAACGCCTTCTGCAAAAAGGTCACCTACAAAGCGGCAAAAGAGAAGAGAGACAAAGAGGGCAGGGTGATACAGGAGGGGGAAGATCCCAAATCGATCCTCTCCCAGTTTCGTAACGACTATAATCCGCGTATTGCAGTAACCGTCGATATGATCGCCACAGGCACCGATGTGAAACCGCTGGAGTGCCTGCTCTTTATGCGTGACGTAAAGAGTAAAAACTACTTCGAGCAGATGAAAGGGCGGGGTACCCGCACCCTTGACCATGACGATCTGAAAAAGGTCTCCCCCTCAGCCAACAGTGCCAAGACCCACTACGTGATTGTCGATGCCATTGGTGTCACCCAGTCCCTCAAGACCGCCAGCCAGCCACTGATCACCCAACCCTCGGTCCCGCTGAAAGATCTCGCCATGGGAGTGATGATGGGGGCCAGCGATGCCGATACCGTCAGCTCGCTGGCAGGGCGTTTGGCTCGACTCAACAAGCAGTTGGATGCGGATGAGCAGGAGAGAATCAAAAAGGCGGCGCAAGGGGTTGCACTGCCCCATATCGTCAACGGCCTATTGGATGCGATTGATGCAGATTTGGTGGAAGCCAAAGCGCTGGAACTGGCACAGCAGCCGGTGGGTACAGACCCCGGTGAAGAGAAGCGCAAGCAGGCCCAGGCTGAGCTGGTCAGTCAGGTTGCCAACACCTTTAACGGGGAGCTGATCGAGTTAATCGACTCCATTAGAAGGAGAAAGAGCAGAAGATCGATCATGATAATCTGGACGAAGTGACACGGGCGGAGTGGGGCAAAGACTCCATCGACAATGCCAATAAACTGGTTCAAGAGTTTGCCGAGTACATTCAACAGCACAAGGATACAATTGACGCGCTGGAGATCTTCTATGACCAGCCCCAACGCCGCAGAGAGATCACCTACGAGATGATTCAGCAGGTGATGAACCGACTCAAGGCGGACAAACCTACGCTGGCCCCGGTTAGAGTGTGGCAGGCCTATAGCCAGATCGATGGTTACAAGGGCAAGCAGCCAATCAATGAACTCACTACGCTGGTAGCCCTGATTCGTCGTGTCTGTGAGGTCGACAACACCCTCTCTACCTATGATGCCACGGTACGCAGAAACTTCCAGAACTGGATCATGAAACACCACGCCGGTGCTGGGGATAAGTTCAACGAAGAGCAGATGCAGTGGTTACAGATGATTCGGGACCACATTATCAGCTCCTTCCACTTTGAGCGGGATGATCTGGAGATGGCCCCATTTGATAGTCAGGGTGGGTTGGGGAAGATGCATCAACTGTTTGGGGCGGAGATGGATGGATTGATTGATGAGATGAATGGGGAGCTGGCAGCTTGATGGGTGATATAAATATCCCCGCAGGCTGGAATAGCGTATCTCTGGGGGAGGTCAGTCATAAACTCGTTGATGGATCACACAATCCGCCAAAAAAGAAAGATAGTGGACTTCCTATGTTGAGTGCGATCAACATAAATGGAAACTACATATCTTATGAGCCATGCAGGTTTATATCTGATGAAGAGTTTGAAGCGGAACATCGACGCACCTTGGTTAGAGCTGGTGACGTTCTCCTCACGATAGTAGGTGCAATTGGCCGAGTAGCTGTTGTGCCGGAAAATCATCAACCATTTACGCTTCAAAGAAGTGTGGCTGTGATTGCTCCAATACAAATTCATTCGCGATTCCTTATGTACCAATTGGAGTCACCAAAGTCTGCAAAGTACTTTAAAGAAAACTCTCGGGGAACAGCTCAGAAAGGTGTTTATTTAAAGACACTATCTAGGCTGCCACTAGAAATACCATCGCTTAATGAACAACATCGCATAGTAGCCAAAATCGAAGAACTCTTCTCCGAACTGGACAGAGGCATCGAAAGCCTGAAGACCGCGCGAGAACAACTCAAAGTCTACCGACAGGCACTGCTCAAACAAGCCTTTGAAGGCAAGCTCACCGAGCAGTGGCGCAAAGAAAATGTGGACAGACTGGAAACAGCAGATCAGCTACTGGAGCGTATCAAACAAGAGCGTGAAACCCGTTACCAGCAACAGATGGAGGCGTGGAAAGCAGCGGTTAAACAGTGGGAGACTGATGATAAGGAAGGGAAGAAGCCCAGAAAGCCCAAGAAACTTCAGGAAAATATTCTTGAACAAGATATTGTAAATGAATTGCCAAACCTACTAGGTGTAGGGGTACACGCTCCATTAGGTGATTTAATTGATGAGCCAAAGTATGGGACATCAAAAAAATGTACCTACAATACTAATGGGAATGGAGTGCTAAGGATCCCAAATGTGGTATCAGGAAGAGTAGATAGCGCAGACCTGAAATATGCCGAATTTGATGATTCAGAATTGCATGACTATGTATTAGTGGATGGTGATGTATTGCTTATTCGATCAAATGGAAGTGTGTCTATTGTTGGAAAATCTGCGCTGATAGAACCTAAGGATACGGGTTTTATTTATGCAGGGTATCTAATTCGTTTGCGCCCTAACGCCAATTTGATTATTTCTAAATATCTACTATTTTCGCTAGAAGCACACATGCTGAGAAAGCAAATAGAAGCCAAGGCGAAATCAACAAGTGGCGTAAATAATATCAATTCTGGAGAGATCAGGGCATTGATTATTCCAGTTGTGGGCCTTAAAGAACAATCTGTTATTGTAGGATTGCTAGAAGAACAGTTATCGGTGATCGACAGCAGCATGTTTAATGTTGAAAATAATTTAATTAAATCCGAAGCCCTCCGCCAATCCATCCTGAAAAAAGCCTTCTCCGGCCAGCTGGTACCCCAAGACCCCAATGACGAACCCGCATCTCTGTTATTGGAACGGATTGCTGCAGAAAAGGCAGAAGCCGTAGCTCAAGCCAAAAAGATCAAGACAGCGAAGAAGAAAGCAGCAAGGAAAAGATCGTAATGGAAGCAGTGCAGTTACAAGGTTTGCTAGTTCAGCTTGTTGCCGACTGGGAAAGCGAAGTAGTGGAGTTCAAATCCGTAAAAGACTCCTACTCTACCTCGGATATCGGTAAGTACTTCTCTGCACTCTCCAATGAGGCGAATCTGCGTGATCAGGAGCGTGCATGGCTGGTATTTGGCGTGGATGATCGGACGCGTCAGGTTGTGGGGAGTGATTACCGTAAAGATCATGGTCGGCTGCAGAGCTTGAAACATCAGATTACTCAAGGCACAACTCCAGCGGTGACACTACGTGAAATTCATGAGCTGGAAACCGATCGGGGACGGGTGATTCTGTTTGAGATCCCTGCGGCTCCACAAGGTATGCCCATTGCCTGGCAAGGGTACTACCATGCCAGAGCGGGGGAGAGTCTGACCGCGCTGGGCGTTGATAAGCAGGATGAGATCCGCGCTCAGGGGAGTTTGTCGGACTGGTCGGCCCAAATTATTGATGCAGCCACATTATCGCATCTGGACCTCGGCGCATTGCAGAAGGCCCGAGAGGGATTTTTACAAAAGTATGCCAACCGTTTTGGTGAGGGTGAGGTCTCTGGTTGGTCCGATGCTGCTTTTCTTGATCGTGCCAGATTGACTATTGAGGGCCGGATCACTCGTGCGGCACTTTTGTTGTTGGGCAAAGCGGAGTCGGCCTATCTGCTATTGCCCCACCCTGCACAGCTGACCTGGAAGCTGGAGGGGGTGGAACGTGCCTATGAACATTTCGGCCCTCCGTTCTTGCTGAATACCACGACGCTCTATCAGCGGATTCGTAATATCCAGATGCGCATTCTGCCGGAGGATGAGTTGCTGGCTATTGAGCTGGCGAAGTATGATCAGAAGATTGTGTTGGAGGCATTGCACAACTGTATTGTTCATCAGGACTATGCACGCAATGGTCGTATTACCGTGACCGAACAGCTGGATCGTCTGATTCTGGAGAATGAAGGGGGATTCTTTGAGGGGCTGCCGGGTGATTACATTGCCGGTCACAAGACACCTCGTCGCTATCGTAACCCTTTTCTGGCTCAGGCAATGGCTGAGCTAAATATGATTGATACCATGGGTTATGGCATTCATGAGATGTTTTTAGGACAGAGAAGGCGCTATTTTCCAATGCCAGATTACGATTTGAGTGAGTCTGATGTAGTGAAAATGACGATTCATGGAAAAGTGGTTGACCCCGCCTTCAGCCGTATGCTGATTCAGAATAGTGACCTCTCTCTTGATGAGGTTTTGTCTTTGGATAGAGTGCAAAAACGGTTGCCTCTGGATGATGAGGCGATGGTTAGGCATCTCCGTCGAAGCAAATTGATTGAAGGACGAAAACCAAACCTCTACATCTCTGCAAAAGTCGCAGCAGTTGTTGATAGCAAAGAGGCGTATATCCACACAAGAGGTCAGGATGATCAATTTTACAGCAAACTGATTCTGGATTATCTGGCTAACTACCAAAGTGCAACACGCAAGGATATCAATAAACTGCTGTGGAATAAGCTCAGTGATGCGCTGGATGATGATCAGAAAGAGAATAAGGTTGCAGGCCTTCTGACCAATATGAGGCGTAGAGGGGAGATAAAGAACATTGGCTCACGACGTGCACCCAACTGGGTTATTGCAGAATAAATGCAGAATAAAAGTTAATAAATGCAGAATAAACAGAAGTAATCAATTGAAATATAGGCAGTTAATTGAGTCAAATTAAAGAAAGCTAAGTATAAATGCTGAAACCATTGTCTCCAAGGTCTGGGGTTTCTATACCACCCTGCAGGGTGATGGCGTAGGGTAGTCCTCCTCCGGGTAAGTGGGGAGAGTTACGACATAAGGTTGTTGAGTAGTTACAAGGAATTCTTACAAGTTCAAACAGATTGAGGTAAACAGAGTGCTTAATATACAGATTGACAACCCGGAGCTTGAGCAGAGCATCAAGCAGGCTTACGGCAGTGATAGCAACTCCATTGCGAGGGCTTTTGCCGAGTTTGTTCAGCAGCAGAAAATCAGGCAAGACATTAAGATTTCCATCGAGCAGTTCGATGCAGGGGAGGGAATCCCTTTAGCCGGCGTTATGGGTGAGATTCGAGCCAAGTATGAGTGACTATACAATCCTCTTCTCTCCACGCGCCAAGCAGCGTTTGGAAGAGATTGCAGAGTACCTCTATCAGCAGAATCTCTCCAGTACCTTTGTTGTCGATTACCTTTATGGATTTGAGCAGTGGCTAGAGACTGTGCTGATTCAATTTCCGGAATCAGGTGCTCCCATGTCAGATTATGGAGAAGGTGTGCGCAGGGTGATCTATCGAAGATACAGTTTTCTCTACCGAGTGAATGACAAGAGGATTGAGGTTTTGACGGTCTATCGGGAAAACCTGCCATGAATGCTGAAACCATTGTCTCCAAGGTCTGGAGCTTCTGTACCACCCTGCGTGATGATGGTGTGGGTTATGGGGACTATCTGGAGCAGCTCACCTACCTCATCTTTCTAAAAATGGCGGATGAGTACAGTAAGCCACCCTACAACCGAGATGTCGGCATTCCACAAGCCTACAACTGGAAAAGCCTGCGTAGTCGCAAGGGGGCTGATCTGGAGGGACACTACATCACCCTGCTCAGAGAGCTGGCGAATAAAAAGGGGATGCTGGGACAGATCTTTACCAAGTCGCAGAACAAGATTCAGGACCCAGCCAAGCTCTCTCGTTTGATCGATATGGTCAATGATACCGACTGGATTATGCTCGGTGCCGATACCAAGGGGACCATCTACGAGGGGTTGCTGGAGAAGAATGCAGAAGATACCAAATCAGGTGCCGGCCAGTATTTCACCCCGCGTTCACTGATCCAGACCATGGTGGCCTGTATGCGCCCGCAGCCGATGCAGAGCATTGCAGATCCCGCTTGTGGTACCGGTGGCTTCTTTCTCGCCGCCTATGATTATCTGGTCGCCAACCATAAGCTCGACAAGCGCCAGAAAACCTTTCTCAAACATGAGACTTTTAGCGGCAATGAGATTGTCCCCGGCACCCGCCGCATGTGTTTGATGAATATGTTTCTCCATAATATTGGAGAGATCGATGGTGATGGGGCTGTCAGTGCCAATGATTCGTTGATTGCTCCACCTGCCCAGACGGTGGATATGATTCTCGCCAATCCACCCTTTGGTAAAAAGAGCAGTATGACCTTTACCAATGAGGAGGGGGAGCAAGAGAAGGATGACCTCACCTACAACCGCCAAGACTTCTGGGCCACAACCTCAAACAAGCAGGTCAACTTCGTGCAGCATATCCGTACCCTGCTGAAAACGACAGGCCGTGCTGCGGTGGTTGTCCCTGATAATGTGCTGTTTGAGGGGGGCGCAGGTGAAATTGTCCGCAAGAAGTTGATGGAGACTACTGAACTCCACACTGTTCTGAGGCTGCCCACCGGTATCTTCTATGCCAATGGGGTAAAGGCAAATGTACTCTTCTTCGATAACCGTCCGGCGCAGAAAGAGCCATGGACCCAAGCGGTATGGATCTATGACTATAGAACCAATATCCACCACACGCTGAAGAAGAAGCCAATGCGCTTTGAGCACTTGCAAGAGTTTATCGAATGCTTCAATCCAGAAAATCGGCATGAGCGCAGTGAGAGTTGGAGCGCAGATACCAACCCGGATGGTCGTTGGCGCAGGTATGAATATGCAGAGATTGTAGCCAGAGATAAAACCAGCCTCGATATCTTCTGGTTAAAGGATCAATCGTTGGCAGACTTGGATAACCTGCCTGACCCTGAAGAGCTGGCAGCTGAGATTATTGAGAATATTGAGGCGGGGCTGAATAGCTTTCGAGAGGTTGCTGCAAACCTGAGAGGTGCCAGCGCTGATTGAGGTGGTATAAGACGAGCAAGACAGATGCATTTATTATGTCCGGTCGCCTAAGGGATAATAGGGCTAAGGAGCTGTAGATGGTGTGTGATAAAATGGTCTAACTTGAACATGAACCCAGACAGGAAGTAGTAGCTATGGCAGGACACAGTAAATGGCACAACATCCAGCACCGCAAGGGTGCGCAGGATGCAAAGCGTGGAAAGATCTTCACCAAACTGATTCGTGAGATCACCGTAGCGGCGAAGATGGGTGGGGGCATGGTGGCTGATAACCCTCGACTGCGCGCTGCAGTGGATAAGGCGTTGGGTTCCAATATGACCCGAGATACCATTGACCGCGCAGTAAAACGTGGCTCTGGTGATGTCGATGGGGAGGACTTTGATGAGATCCGCTATGAGGGCTATGGCCCCGGCGGTGTGGCGGTGATGGTGGATTGCCTGACCGATAACCGTAACCGTACCGTCTCTGAAGTGCGTCATGCGTTCAGTAAGCATGGTGGAAACCTCGGTACGGATGGCTCCGTCTCCTATCTCTTTACCAAGACCGGTGTGTTGGTCTACCCTGCGGGGAGTGATGAAGATGCCATTATGGATGCAGCCTTGGAAGCGGGCGCTGAAGATGTCGCTACGGATGAGGATGGCGTTGTTGAGGTGTTGACCGATGACACCAGCTATCTGGATGTAAAACAGGCGATGGTGGATGCGGGATTTGAGCCGGAATCCTCAGATGTTACCCAACGTGCAGCAACCATGTGTGAGCTAGACCAAGATGGTGCGGAGAAGATGATTAAGTTGATTGACCGTCTGGAAGACCTAGATGATGTGCAAAACGTCTACTCCAATGCAGATATCTCTGATGAGGTGATGGCTGCATTGGCTTCGTGATACCCTTCTGGCATGAAGCAGGAAACCTTACAGAAACTGACGGATACCATTGTTGGAACGGTTCACCCAGAGCAGGTGATTCTGTTTGGTTCCCATGCGCGAGGTGAGCAAGGCAAAGACTCTGATGTGGATCTGTTAATTGTTGAGTCAGAGGCATTTGATGAGAATCGGAGCCGCAAACAGGAGATTATAAAGATCTATCGTCAGCTGCGTTGGGTACGTTTTCCTGTTGATGTTCTAGTCTATAGCAAAGCAGAGTTTGATTACTGGAAGCAGCAACGTAACCATGTGATTGCTCAGGCGGCCCGTGAGGGGCAAGTGCTTTATGCCTCCTAACCAAGCAGTCGGTTTACTACTGAGAAAAGCGCAATCTGATTTGAAGGGCAACAGGTGAGCCTATTATGAATCGAATACTCGGTATCGACCCCGGCTCCCGTACCACGGGCTACGGGGTGATTGAGATGATGGGTAACGAGTTTCGTTATATCGAGAGCGGTGCATTGCGCATTCGAGGGGAGACCCTACCTGAACGTCTCCATGCCATTTTCGATAGTGTCAGTGAGGTGTTGGACCGTTGTCAGCCCACCGATTTTGCTATCGAGAATGTTTTTATGCACCGTAATGCCGACTCTGCGCTGAAGCTGGGGCAGGCGCGTGGTGCTGCGATCTGTAGTGTGGCTAATCGTGATATTAAAGTGTATGAGTACACCCCCGCCGAGATCAAACAGTCGGTGGTCGGCAAAGGCAATGCCGCTAAACCACAGGTACAGATGATGGTGCGTGCGTTGCTCAACCTGAAAACCAACCCCCAGGCTGATGAGGCCGATGCACTTGCCTGTGCGATCTGTCATGGTAACCGTGCCGGGGGTATGGAGCGATTGGGTAGTTTGGTCAGTGGAAGAAGCGGAGGGCGTTGGCGATGATCGGTCGATTGAGTGGGGTGGTGCTGGAGCGTAAACCACCGGAGCTGCTGGTTGATGTAAATGGCGTAGGCTATGAGTTAGAAGCCTCCATGAATACCTTCTATGCACTGCCCGAGAGTGGAGAGCCGGTGACGCTCTACACCCACATGGTGGTCAGAGAAGATGCGCAACTGCTCTACGGCTTTGCGGCAGAGCGGGAACGCCGTATGTTCCGCGAGTTGATCCGGGTGCGCGGTGTTGGGGCCAAATTGGCATTGGCGATTCTCTCAGGGATGAGTGCGGAAGAGTTTGTCGGCTGTGTTAATGAAGAGAACACCACGGCACTGGTGCGTTTGCCAGGTGTGGGTAAGAAGACAGCCGAGCGTCTGATTATTGAGATGCGAGATCGGCTTAAGGAGTGGGATAGCTTCTCACCCAAAATTGAAGGAGCTGCAACAACAGTCGCTGCTGTGGCTACTGATTCGCAGAGTGAGGCGGTTCATGCCTTGATCTCTCTGGGCTATAAGCCACAAGATGCCTCGCGCTTGGTGAATGCGGTAGCGGGGGCAGATGAGCTGAGTAGCCAAGAGGTGATTCGTATGGCGCTGAAGCAGAGCGTTAAATTATGAGCGAACTCGCTCGCACCATCTCTCCACTCTCTACACCAGAAGAGGACCGAATCGATCGTGCTGTACGCCCACGTATGTTGGAAGATTACCGTGGACAGCCTGCGGTGCAGGAGCAGATGGAGATTTTTATTCAGGCCGCGCGTAATCGCTCCGAATCATTGGACCACACCCTGATCTTTGGTCCACCGGGTTTAGGGAAGACCACGTTAGCCCATATCATCGCCAATGAGATGGGGGTCAATATGCGTCAGACCTCAGGCCCCGTACTGGAGAAGCCGGGGGACTTAGCGGCGCTGCTGACCAACCTAGAGGCGCATGATGTGCTGTTTGTGGATGAGATACATCGACTTGGTCCGGTGGTAGAAGAGGTGCTCTATCCGGCGCTGGAGGACTTCCAACTCGATATTATGATCGGAGAAGGGCCAGCGGCTCGCTCCATCAAACTCGACCTTCCACCGTTTACCCTGGTGGGGGCAACCACCCGTGCAGGCCTGTTGACCTCTCCACTGCGTGACCGTTTTGGTATCGTACAGCGTCTGGAGTTCTACAACACCGAAGATTTGGCTTACATTGTCTCCCGTTCGGCCTCTATTCAGGGGGTACCCTCCGACCCTAAAGGGGCGATGGAGATTGCCAAGCGCTCTCGTGGTACCCCTCGAATTGCCAACCGTTTGCTGCGCCGTGTGAGGGACTATGCCGAGGTGAAGGGTGATGGAGCGATTACTCAGCAGAGTGCAGAGCGGGCGCTCGACCTGCTAGATGTCGATGTGAAGGGGTTTGACCAGATGGATCGTCGTCTACTGCTGAGCATGATTGAAAAATTTGATGGTGGTCCTGTTGGGGTTGACAATCTTGCTGCTGCGATTGGTGAGGAGCGTGGCACCATTGAAGATGTGGTTGAGCCCTACCTGATCCAGCAGGGTTTTATGATGCGTACCCCGCGAGGTCGGGTTGTGACCAAAAATGCCTATCTTCACTTCGGTTTGGCTCCGCGTCAGCAAGAGCCGAGTAGTGGAGACCTGTTCTCGACATAAAGGCACCTATAAAATTCCACTTCTTGTGGTTTTACTGTCGTTGCGGTTGATGCAGAATAGACACCTATGGCCCCCTTCACTTTTCCTGTCCGTATCTACTACGAAGACACCGATTCCGGTGGCGTGGTCTATTATGCCAACTACCTGAAGTTTATGGAGCGAGCGCGTACCGAATGGCTGCGTTCTATCGGCTTTGAGCAAGATGCGTTGATCGAGGAGTTGGGGGTGATCTTTGCTGTGCGCTCGGTAACTATCGATTACAACGCTCCGGCGCGCTTTAATGATCAGCTGGAGGTGGTGACTACGCTGCTCAAGCAGGGCAGAGCCAGTCTTCATTTGTTGCAGGAGATCCACCGCAAAGGCGAAGAGACAGTGTTGTGTGCAGGAACGGCCAAGATTGCCAGCTTGCATGCGGAAAGTTTTCGTCCAACCCCCATGCCCGAAACCCTTTTTCAGGCGATTAAGAATCTATCGTGAGGATGTATGAATAACGAACTCTCTATTGCGGCGTTGATTCTCGATGCCAGCGTGGTAGTGCAGCTGATCCTGCTGCTGCTGATGGCCTCTTCGGTCTGGTCGTGGAAGGTGATCTTCGACAAGTTAAAAGATATGAAACAGGCCAAAGAGGCGGCGGATCGCTTTGAGGATCTGTTCTGGAGTGGTCGCAATCTGAGTGAACTGTTCCGCAAATTTGAGAACTCCAAACCGCGAGGAATGGCAGGGATCTTTGTTGCTGGCTTTCGTGAATTTGTACGTCTGCATAAACGTCCAGGGCTGACCTCATCCGATGTGGTGGATGGCTCCAGTCGCGCCATGCGGGTGGCGCTTAATCGTGATCTGGATGGGCTGGAGGTTAACCTCTCGTTTTTGGCCACTGTAGGCTCGACTACCCCCTATATCGGTCTGTTTGGTACGGTCTGGGGGATTATGAACTCCTTTAGTGCCATTGGCGCGACCAGCAATGCGACACTGGCGATGGTGGCCCCTGGCATCTCTGAGGCGCTGGTGGCTACCGCGGTGGGTCTGTTTGCAGCGATTCCTGGGGTGATCTTCTATAACCGCTTTACCAATGAGATTGAACGGCTGAATAACCGTTATGACATCTTTCTAGAGGAGTTCTCCAGTATTTTACGGAGACAGTCACATCATGAAGAGGGTGATGTAGAGGGAGAAGAGGCGACCCTATGAGTCGTCAACGTACCCGCAAGCGCCCCATGGCCTCGATCAATGTAGTCCCCTACATTGATGTGATGCTGGTGCTGTTGATTATCTTTATGGTGACTGCGCCGTTGCTGACGCAGGGGGTAAAGGTGGACCTGCCGCAGACGGAATCTAAATCAGTTGAGAACAGTCAAGAGGAGCCGGTGGTGGTAACCGTGCGTGGGGACGGTGTACTGTTTATTAATGTAGGTGATCATCCAGAGAAACCTGTAGACCCCGATCTGCTACAGAAGCGTGTGGCGCTACTGGTAGAGCGTAACCCTGCGACCCAAGTGCTGGTTCGAGGTGATCATCGCGTGGATTATGGCGCAGTGGTTGGGGTGATGGCGCTGTTGCAGCAGTCGGGCCTCCCCAGTGTTGGGCTGGTGACTGACCCGCCGGAGTAATAGGATTGTGCCGCTGAAAGAGTTACTACAGCAAAAGGTCTCCGCGTTGGGGCTGTCGGTGTTACTGCATGGACTGTTGCTGGCTGCTGTGCTGTGGGCTGGTATGACTACAGTCGAGAAGAAGCCTGTAGCGGCCCCAAAGACCCCAGTGATTCAGGCCCATGCCGTAGACGGTAAACAGCTGAAGGCGAGAGAGGAGCGTAAACGTAGAGAGAAAGAGGCGGTAGCGCGTAAGAAGCGAGAAGCAGTAGAACGCAAACAGGCAGAGAAGAGAAAAGCTGCAGAGAAAAAGAAGAAAGAGAAGCAGCGTAAGCAGCAGGCTAAAAAGAAGAAGGCAGAAGAGAAAAAGGCCAAAGAAAAGAGGGCTAAAGAGAAAAAGATAAAAGAAAAAAAAGCGGCAGAGAAACGCAAAGCAGAAAAGAAGAAATTAGAGAAACAAAAATCTGACAAGAAAAAGGCAGACAAGAAAAAGGCAGACAAGAAAAAAGCAGATAAGAAAAAGGCAGAAGTAGCCCGCAAGGCCAAAGAGAAGAAGGCGCTGGAGAAGAAAAAGTTGGAGCAGAAGCGCGCAGCAGAGCGTAAGGCCAAACAGAAAGCAGAGGCGGCTCGTAAGCAGCAACAGCTAGAGATGCAACTGGATGCGGAGATGGAGGCAGAGCAGGAGCTGATGCAGGCCAGTCGACGTCAAAGTGCGATGAATCGGGAACTCTCCCAATTACGCGCAACCATTCGTCAGCAGATCGAGCGGGTCTGGAGTAAACCACGCAACACACCGGCGGGGCGTACCTGTAAAGTACGGGTGAATCTACTGCCTGGCGGTGAAGTGGGTCGGGTTACGGTCTTAGTGGGGAGTGGAAACGAGGTGTTTGATGCTTCGGTTGAACAGGCTGTACGTAAAGCAGCCCCCTTTCCCTATCCAGACTCTGTAGAATTGCGTAACGAAGTGCGTGAATTGGAAATGACATTTGTCCATGAGGGGTAAGTTGAGATGAAACGGTTGGTGATTCTATATTGGTTGTGGATGCTGGGAAGCCTCTCAGGGAGTGTCTCTGCGCTGGAGATTACCATTACTCAAGGCAACGAGGCGGCGCTACCGATTGCGGTCGCCCCCTTTGCGGGATCGGGTATTATCTCTAATGATCTGCGTCTTAGTGGTGAGTTTGCGCCCCTCTCACAGAAAAAGATGCTCTCCAGGCCAACCCAAATCAGTGAGGTTAACTATACTGATTGGCGCTTGTTACAGGTTCCGACCCTGTTGGTCGGGCGTATGCTGAACAAACCAGAGGGCAAACAGCTAGAGGTGCAGCTGATCAATGTCTACCGTCAACAGTTGATCGCACACTACCGCTTCTCTGTGGGGAATGCCAACGCCAAGCGTATGCGCAAGGTGGCGCACACTATCAGTAACTTGGTCTATAAGAAGTTGACTGGGGCGGATGGGGTGTTCAGTACTCATGTGGCCTATGTCTCTGTGGTGAACCACAAAAATAGAAAACGTACCTATACACTAGAGATTGCCGATTTTGATGGCAAAAATGCACAGGTACTGCTCACCTCTAGTGCGCCACTGCTCTCGCCCAGCTGGTCTCCCGATGGGCGTAAGTTGGCCTATGTCTCCTTTGAAAACCGCCGCTCTGAGGTGTGGGTTCAGGAGGTCTACACCGGAAAGCGCACCAAGTTGGCAAGCTTCAAGGGCAAAAACAGTGCGCCAGCCTGGTCTCCCGATGGTCGAAAACTGGCGCTCTCTCTGTCGCGAGATGGAAATTCTGAAATTTATCTGATGGACCTCAAGAAGAAAACTATCCAGCGCCTTACCCGTAATCGGGGCGCTGATACTGAGCCTGCATGGTCCCCAGATGGGAAGCGTATCGCCTTCTTGTCGGACCGCAGTGGTCGTCCCCAAATCTATCAAGTCAATGCGGCTGGTGGGCGGGCCGAGCGTCTCACCTTTAAAGGGCGCTATAATACGACTCCAGATTGGGCTGCAGATGGCAAGCGCATCACCTTTTTGCAAGGGGATGCGGGGCGTTACCGTATTGCGGTGTTAGATGTGGAGAGTGGCGTGGTACGCCTGTTATCCAATAATCGTCAGGATGAGTCCCCTAGTTTTGCCCCGAATGGACGCCTGATCGTGTATGCTACGCAACAAAATAACCGAGGTGTTTTGGAAATTTCCTCGGCTGATGGGGGCAGTGTGCAGCGTTTAAGCCTGCCGGGTAAAGATGTGCGAGAGCCAGCATGGTCTCCATTTTTGCGTAATAAATAACTGAACGCTAATGAGTGAGAGAGAAAAATGAAGCGTGTTGCGATAGTAGCGGTATTGGGAATGTTGGTTTCTGGTTGTAGTAGCCTGAATGAGTCACTGAACGGTGCCTTAGGGGGGGATAGCTCAGGCGAGTCTGCAGATGTTGAAGTGATTGAAATCAGTGAGATGGAGTCGGTCTCTGCGGGGAGCGCGACCCAAGATGGCGCGGTAGAGGGTGAGCAGGTGGCCTTCGAGAATCAGATGCAACAGGCTGATGCACCGATGGATATGGATATGGCCCAATCTGCCAATGGACTCTCTGCCCCTGCGCAGCGTCTCTTCTTTTTTGGTTTTGATAGCAGCTCCATCACCGGAGAAGATTTGTCTGTAGTACAGGCGCATGCCGCATATCTGATCAATAACCCCGTGATGATTGTGCGTCTTGAAGGGCATGCCGATGAGCGCGGCTCTCGTGAGTACAATCTGGCGCTGGGCGAGCGTCGTGCGCAGACGATGAGTGACCTGCTGATAGCCGAAGGGGTTAACAACGGTCAGATCGAGATTCTCAGTTATGGTGAAGAGAAGCCGCTGGAGATGGGGCATGAAGAGGCGTTCTGGGCGCAGAATCGTCGTGTTGAGTTGACCTACCCACAGTAACCGTTTGTGATTCAGTTGCGACTCAGTTTCACCCTGCTTGCGGGGTTGATGCTCTTTTCCAGTGTAGAGGCGAGCTCGCTGGAGCAGCGCTTGCAGAAGGTGGAGCGGCAGATGAGTCGCCTCAGTGCATTGATGCTGGAGGTGCAGGAGCTGCGTGCAGATCTACAGCAGAACTTTGGTGCGGTTGAAGAGATGGTGCATCAACAGCAACAGCTGAAGAAGCAGCAGAGTAGCCAGTATCTCGATCTTGAGGCGAGAATTCGCAAGCTGGAGTCCACTAGAAAGCAGCGCACGGTACCAACAGAAGTAGCGCGCCCTGTAGCTCGACAGGGACAGAGCAGTGAGTATGAGACCTACAACAAGGCCTTTGCGCTGGTGCGGGCCAATAAGAGCAAAGAGGCGCTGGTGGCACTCAATAAACTGGTCAAAAAATATCCCAATGGGGAGTATGCCGGTGATGCGTGGTACTGGATGGGTCGTCTCTATACCGTAACCAGTGACAAGAAGCAGGCTAAACGTGCCTTTGCTCAGGCTAAGACCATTCTGGGTCGAACGGTGAAACGGTCGCCAGGTACACCGCAGGCTGAACGCGCAGCAGCCAAGCTGAAAAAGATTCCATAGAGCATATCCAGTGAGTGGTGAAGCAGCGCGTGAACGAGACACGCTACTGATTACCGAGATCTTCCTCTCTCTGCAGGGAGAGAGTCGTAGCGTAGGCTGGCCGACCACCTTTATTCGTCTTACAGGCTGTCCATTGCGCTGTCACTATTGTGATACGGAGTACGCCTTTCAGGGTGGAGAGCGCATCACTATTGATACTATTCTGCAGCAGGTCGAGAATAACGGTGCCAGACATGTAACCGTGACGGGCGGAGAGCCGCTGGTGCAGAAAGAGGTCTACCCACTGATGAAGCAGTTGTGTGACGCGGGGTATAAGGTCTCGGTGGAGACGGGGGGGATGGTTGATATCAGTGAGGTGGACTCACGTGTCGAGCGGGTGGTGGACCTAAAAACACCTGCTTCTGGTGAAGTGGAACAGAACCATTGGGACAACCTCAATCGACTGACAAAACAGGATCAACTCAAGGTGGTGATTCAGGATCGTGCTGATTATGAGTGGTTTCTACCGATACTCAAACAATATCAACTGGATCAGCGTTGTGAGGTGCTGCTCTCTCCGGTACAAGGGGTGTTGGAACCTAGTTTGTTAGCCGAGTGGATTCTACAAGACAAGCTCAACGTCCGTTTTCAGCTGCAGCTACACAAGATTCTTTGGGGTAATGAGACGGGGCGATGAGTAGTTCTGGAGAGAGAAAAACGGTGGTGCTGGTATCGGGTGGGCTAGATTCGGCGACTGTACTGGCATCAGCAAGGGCAGAGGGGTATGAGTGTTATGCCCTCAGTTTCGACTATGGACAACGTCACCAGGCCGAGTTGAAGGCGGCAGAGCGTGTGGCTACAAGCTTGGGGGCGGTGGCGCACAAGACCGCAAAGATCGATCTGCGAGCGATAGGGGG
>Ga0209449_1000176_pt1 | contig 53575 bp, 52 predicted proteins | sample SaaInlV_100m_DNA_5_FD_184671 | JGI IMG/M metagenome (GOLD analysis project Ga0209449, IMG submission 184671) | Marine microbial communities from expanding oxygen minimum zones in the Saanich Inlet - Saanich Inlet SI073_LV_200m_DNA (SPAdes) (version 2) | ecosystem: Environmental > Aquatic >...
TTGGCTCTTCTTGTACGAATAAAATATCGCTCATTCCATTATCATCAAAATATCCATCACATAGGCAGCATTTTTTCCACTGATCCTCTTGATAAGTCTCTTCGGTATCTTCTTCAAAATCCCAATCGGGTGGATATCTTTCGCAATCCATATTTACACACAATTTAACGACTTCTTCCTCTTCATTTTTTCGGAAGACAGTTTCGCCGCCATCTGTATATACACATTTATCATTTGATAAAGGCTTATTTGTGACCACATCATCGACTGATGTAAAACTGTTCATTGAATATTCGCATTGGGTAAGATCCACTGCAATCTTCGGCTCGTCGACACTATCATCGTCTTTTTCTTCGATCTCATATACAATGTGTTCTTTTTTTACTTTGACTGGGTTAATAATCTTCACTTCATCGTCGCTATCGTCTCCATAAATGGGTCGACGAAATTCGGGAAGACTGTAAATCAAATTTTTAAGTGCCTTGTTTCTAGTTTTTAGTTTCTTGTTCTCTTCAATCAGTTTTCTTACAAAAGGTAATTCCATAATCGCAAGAGCGTTTGCTTCATAGTCTCTGGAACGAATGCTCATCTTCATTATACTGTACGTGAGGTTGTATTTATTAACTTTCAGATACATATATTTTCATAAATCAATTTTCTCTCTGCAATATTTACAAGGTTATCTTATTCCAATCTTCGGGAAACAAATCTTGTGTATCATGGCCAAGTTTTGGTCCAAACCAACATGACGGGTAGCACACAATATTATCGGTGCGGGTATTGAAATAGGCACCCCACCAACTGAATGTGCTGTTCGCAACAATATTATGATTGCAACAAGACATCAATAATATTTGTTCCCAATCTTGTAAACTATGTTGCACGCGCACAAATTGTATAGCAGAGAACATTTCTTGCTGGGTCAATTGATAGATAATCATATTTACATCGTGTGTATCTATTTCTTCGTGGAAATAAAGGACTTGGTGTTGACTGGTACTGTCTTTATCAATGATAAATTTCAAGGCCTTTTCGTAATACTGATATGTCATGAGTGGATGACAGTCCTGTATTTTTTTATAATCACCAATGCGGAAATGCATACTGACGTTTTTGATTTCACCGTTTGAAAAGTAATCATTGGATGTTTTTTGAATAATTGCATTTTTCTGTTCGTCTAACTGGATAAGTTGAAATAGGTCAGATTGTACGTCTTGAAAGTATTTGTAACTTTGATAATATCCATACAACAAGAATTCGGGATTATGGACACTCGGTAGAGGAACATACCGAAACCCATTTTCTTTCACCGCCGGGAAACGTAACACGCTATCATTTGTATGAGCATTATTGGCGTTTGCAACTGTATGGGTTTGTTCAATCACATTTAAAAAACTATCCCAATACGTATTTCTCACCGTTCCACTGGTCAACTGTTTACTATGTGGGAATACGACTTTTCTCCCATTCTGCATTCCATAGGCAATTGTCGCAAATATTTGAAACAGTTGATTGCCCAGGCCGCCCATTAAATAACATGATATATATCGTGGCTGTTCAGAAGAAACGAATTCCATCTCTCAATGGTAGACATCCAATCATATCTTTATATATTTTTGTGTTTTCGTAATGAAACACAAAAATATTGTGAATGCATGTTCTATCCTAAATAACGAACTACATACCAAATGTTTCGCGAATAATTTCGTTTTTACTTGGTCCCTTCTGTTTCTCGCTATTTCGCTTCACCTTATACATACCGGTATTAATACTGTTGCTCTGTGCGGTCGATTGTATCAAATTCATACCGATTTCTTCACTATCTTCGTGTAGTTCCGGCAACGTGCGGGTCATTGGCTTGTCTAACACAAGCAGCATATGTTCCGACTTGATCAACTTACGATATTCTTGAATGCTCAAATTTCCGTAAAATTTGTCCAACAAATAATATGGATCAGGAGCAGGCTTGATATTCTTCTTGTAATCATAGACCTTACTATATAACTGGTTCAACAAATGATACTGTTCAAACTTGGTCGAATCATCCAAGTTCTGTTTCATCAAATAAGCAACTGCGCATTCTGGCTGACAAAATGACCCATAACCATACATCATATCATCAATCTCATACTTCGGTATATAACACGGATGATTATCAAACTCATAGGTGCACCAGAAACACGCCGAGTGTTTGTCTGACTGAGTTCCGCGATACAGTTGTATCTTTAGGTCCTTCAACTTGCTGTTTACATCTTTCATGTCCACCTCAACATCATCTACATTTTTTTTACCAGTATGAGAACCCTGGTTGCATTTTTCACAAATATTCGATGGTGCGGTCGCCGTATTTTCGTGTTCATTGTGATACGCGTACGCAGTATTATCATCCCCCAATTCAAAATATTGAGAATTGTTTACCTCATATGTCTGAATGCTCGGAGGCACAGTAGGATTGTACAACAAGGGGTCCTTCAGCACGGTATGCAACTCTTGTTCCCTTTCTTCCAGATCCTGCAAACAGCACTTCAAATGTAAAATCACATTGTTCGCAGTAGTATTTGACGATTGTTCGTCGTCTTCTTTTAAGTATAATTTTCCTCCTTTTGGCTTACGTCCTCTCTTCTTTGGAACAACCGGGGTTGCAGGAACTTCTTCAATCGTCGCCGTGATAGCATCACCTTCCTGAGATACAAGTTGGTTCTTGGGCTTACGTCCTCTCTTCTTCTTAACAATAACGGGTGCTTCTGTATTTTCCATTGCAATGAAATAATATTTTTATGGATTATTTGGTCTTAAATGTTTATATGCTTTGAAAAATGTATTTAACACATTTTCTTGGATTGCCATTGAATATATGACGCGTCGGCCAACTTACTTGGCCTTCTTCGTTATTTCATAGTTCAAATCCCAATATTTTGAATAGTCGCTTGTAACTAGCTTGTTATAAAATAAATTGGGCCAGTCTGCATGTTTACCAGAAGGAACTCTCCAATCGCCGTACAATTGAGTTAAATACAATTCACTATTCGTCGGCACGGAATAAACGTTGCCGTTCATTGTTTTTTCAATTACTAATGGAAATGCTGGGTTCGCATAAATGTCGCAATATAAATCAGCATACGAGGTTTTCACAGATATTAAATATCCTGAAGACCCTTCCATGGTTCTCGTTCTTTTGAGACCATATTTATTGAAATCAATCGAGTTTAATTTATTCCACATAGACAAATGTATGGTCACATCAACATCACTGTCGTGTTTCATTAATGCATTTTCTCTTATGCATCCTAACAATGTTCCACAATCTAAATAATATGGTATATGATGGTCGTTTAATATATCCACTACTTGTTCTAGAATATAGTTCATCAATCCCACACGATCATCTTTATAATTTAGATTATAAACTTTAATCGGCATGATAGAGGATATATAGTCTTTTCCTGGTAAATCACAATTTTCATCTGCAAGCATGCAACACCAATTCTTTGGATAAGCTATTAGATTTTGCCCCCAACCGCAATCTGCATCAGTTCTTCTAACAATTAAATTTTTGTCTTTGTAAACATAGTCAAACGTGTCTTTGTGGTTGTGTATAAAAAATAAAGGGACCGCATTTTCAGATACAGGGGCGACTACTTTTTCATTCGTACTCGAATAACCTACATGAATAGACTCATAATCAGAAAAGCGTGTTGATAGGTATTCTTTGATTGCGTCGGTGGGGTCTACACTATTGATAACAAACATATCGTCAGCATATTGTTCAATATTCTTTTTACGCATTTCGAGCGATTGCAAGTCTGTGGGGGTCGTGGCTTTTTCAATGCTACTATCATCCTCGTATATTCCAATGATTAATTTGTTGCACGTCGATGTTAATTTTTTAAGCAAGGCAATGTCTCTTTTATGTGAGCGGTCAAAGTAACCAATTGTAAATATATAGTCATACATGTATAACATAAACGGAAATTTCTGTTTATATTATTTAAAAATTGTGTAAATGATAAAAATACGACTTCATAATATTATAACAACCCTGAACCTTTAATTTTTATCGTGATAACATGTTCGACATAAGGGTTGATAATTATCTGACCCAATCAGAACTTGTTCGTCTGAACTCACCTTGCGATGTGAAAATATGGCGTTGTTCCCACATTCGCAATTTGCATTTAATTTAGTTACCTTGTTGCAATAAGGTATCAGATCCAATAGTTCCCCAAACTTGTTTCTCTTAAAATCGCTATCCAATCCGCAAATGTATACCTGTTTATGGTATGTTTCCACCAGTTCTAAAACGCGTTCTTTCAAATCAGGAAAGAACTGCCCCTCGTTGATAAGTATGATGTCATTTTTTTTACACGATTCAAATTCCTCTTCCAGTTTGGAAGCAAAGTAACAAGGTATTTTTATGAGGTCATGTGATGATAACATCTTGTCGTCATAACGCGTATCTAGCGAATAGTTGATGACTTTGATGGAATGCTCCTTTGTCTGGTGCATTTTGTATGTATTGATTAAATAACTGGTCTTGCCTGAAAACATGGGCCCGACGATAAGTTCTAAATATCCACTCATTGTATGTTCGTTGTATATACTATTGTATATACTATTGTATATTTTGTATTTTTCAATTTTACTTAAGAAACATTTCGAAAATAAAATATAAATACAGTAAGGTATGTTACTACAAGATGAACAAAAACGTACCTTGGATAGAAAAATATAGACCAACTACGTTTCAAGATATTGTATTGAACCCTGTTAACCGACAAATATTTGAAAATATTTTGGAAAAACAGTATTTCCCGAATTTGTTGTTTTATGGACCGCCTGGAACAGGAAAAACGACGACTATCATCAACTTGATTAATGAATACCAGACGAAATATGAAAAGAAGACATCTGAAAACATCATTCATTTGAACGCGTCTGACGAACGAGGGATCGATATTATTCGAAATCAAATTCAATTGTTTGTGAAGTCGAAGAATTTCTTTAATAAGGGCATGAAGTTCGTTATTTTGGACGAAGTAGATTATATGACGAAAAATGCACAGCAGGCATTGAAATATCTGATACAATCGTCAAGTTCCAATATACGTTATTGTTTAATATGTAATTATATCAGTAAGATAGAAGAACATTTGCGCAACGAGTTCATATGCATTCGGTTCAATCAATTGCCCCAAGAAGACATATACTCTTTTTTAAAAAACATATCTGACTCTGAAAATTTATCACTCAACCACGAGATAATCAATGTAATTCAACAGCAATATAATTCTGATATTCGCAGCATGATTAATTTCATTCAATTGAACCAACATACTACTATCTTGCCCGAAGAAATCGTGAATAATCAACTGTGGGAAAATATATATAACATGTTGCTGCGGGACGAGAAAGACGAATGCAAGCAATACATTTATGATATAAGCGTTCAGTATAATCTTGATAAAAAGTCGATATTAACAAAATACTTCAACTATATTATTCAATACAAGCCGGAAGTGGCGAATGCGCAATTTTTATCACAAGTCGAAAACATTGTCCATCATAACAGTAACAATATATCTGAATTAATTGACTATTTTTTATATAGTCGTATAATACAAAATTGAAAATACTTAAAGGATTGTTTATATTGCATATAGTAATATAAATAATTCAATATGGGTGTAGACGAAGAATGGCAGATGTTCTTGAAAGACGAAGACGTATCTTTTGTAGAACCTATTCCGACGAATGAACAAAACGACTTAACAGATGCTTCGGCGTCTGGACCTGAAAGCGTTCCAGTATGTGACGAGTTGTCTATTTCAACAAAAACAAAGGTCTTGTATTTGAACTCTCCAGTTGAGATTGAACATATTTTCTGGAATATAAAAATAATTCCATATTGGCTACCTAGCGACGGTGTAGTAAAAAAACAAATAAAAATTGTAGCCAATACCAAAGAAGATTTCGAAAAATATCAGAATAAACTAAAAGGCATTCCGTATTATATTGAAAATATATTGAAACAAGTGGATAACCCGACCTCGAAAAAAATCAAGTTCAAAGACGAACGTAAACTCACAGTTGGTATATCAAAAAAAGATATTATGAACGCAAGAGGCAAGGTCAAAAATGCCTTTTATAATTGTTTTGCGTTGATTGTTCGTTTTCATTATAAGGGCGAATTCAAAGAGATCCATGTGAAAGTATTCAATACCGGCAAAATGGAAATTCCGGGAGTGTTGGACAATAACGTCTTGGATATTATTAAAACGAAAATCCTTGCGATTTTGCAACTGCATACGAGTACACAATTAAATTACATAGATACCGACAAAGACGACAATGTCCTGATTAACTCGAATTTCAATTGTGGTTATTACATTCACCGTGAGAAACTACACGCGATTATGAAGAGCACCAAATACAATATCGAGACCGCATTTGACCCTTGTAGTTATCCAGGGGTGAAATGCAAATTCTATTTCAACAAAGAAATTGGGTTCGATACAAAAAAACAAACCGGCGGTATATCCAAAGAAGACCGAACTATGAAATTGTCGGAATTGTGTGGGTCAGTCAAATACACAGAGGTGTCGTTTATGGTATTTCGCACCGGAAGTTGTTTGATTGTAGGCAATTGTACAGAGAAAATATTGTATTTTGTATATGATTTTATCAAACAAGTATTGCACGATGAATATGCGAATATCCGCGTATTGAATGCTGATACGAATACTAAAATAAAAACAAAGAAGATACGTAAAAAACTAGTTCAAATGACGAAAGGGTATATGAACGATATTCAGTCAGATAAAGTGTTGCTTCAAGAATATGATAGAAACGATATAACTAGACCTCACTTAATAACCACGTAACCAACTCTGTCGCAGGACCTTGTAATTTGTCTTCGAATGTATCCCGTTCCTTGTATAGTTTTATCAATAACCAATCGGTTTTTTCTTCTTCTGTAATTGAACTGCTCCTATTTCGTCGAATTTTTTCTGTTTTTTCAATAATTGCATCTAACAATTCCTTATATTTTTCAAAATCTAATTCATAATGTTTTTGGATGTAATCTAAATACATTAAACTTACTTCTAGTTTGTCTAGGCAGTGCAAATAACGACGAAAATAGTTCATACAAATAAACATTCGGTCTTCTATTTTCCATTGAGATTGGTTCCAATAAAACAACACCTCATATAGTTTTTTGATCCTCGGAAAAAAACGTGTCCATTCTCGATTGTTGATATGGATGAAATCGTCGTCTAACGTCATAATATTATCCAATGTAGTCATCGTACTCTCTTTTTTGGTCCCTTCAAACAAATCAAAAACTGTTTTTTTGTATACGAACAAAATCGCTTCTGATTGTTTTATTTGAAACAGTAACTCTGCAGACTGAATTTGTTCAATGTATTCTAAATAATAGAAATATGTCTGTTGGGCCATTCCTACAGCAGTATCAATATTCTTTGTTTTGTATAACACATATTCAAATACGCGATGAATGCAGTTCAACCCAACAAATAAAATATTGCTAATATCTGATTTATTTTGTATAGATTTCAAATTGTTGATCGCTTCGAAGTAGTCTTTTGTGATTACAAAATATTTGTCTACAATCTGTTGACTTGTAGATTTAGGAAAAGAACTCATCGTGTATATTACCATGATATAAAATAATAGTTATTCGTTAGAATGGTTTAAAGTAAAATCTAATGTATACTCTATATTTATTAAAAATGAGTTCAGAAACTGATAATAAAACTAGCGTGAATGGGTATAGATTGCCCGAGATCAATACTTTACAACATGCGTGCAAACTGTCCATTGTAGAGGATAAGCCTATTATCATGGACTACTGGACCACTTCCCTTGATAAGACCTCCATGATTGGTATTCGCAATAACGAGGAGAAACTTCTTGTAAAGAGTGAGGACGAATACACAAGTCCTGTTTCCAAAATTTACAAGGTAGGTAAGGAATTCATTATCATCACCGAAAATTCAATTTATTTGGTAGACAATGAGCTTCCTTATCGTGCAATCTCTCAGTAATTGTAAAATGTATTATTTCCATTGATAACACATTTTATAGTATTTTATCCAATGTCTCTCGTTGTTCGTCATTCAGACTGGATGGGAATGTAACGGTAAACGCAATGTACAGATTGCCTCGAATATTGTTTCGTACCATACCATATTCCCTCGCTGTGTGTCTGTATCCTTGCGTAATTATATATGGGTTATTATTGGTATTTAATGTTAATTTTTTCCCGTTTATATGAAAAAACTCCAATACAAACCCACAAAGTGCTTCTTTTAGTGTGATATCCTTTTTGTATACTAAATCCATGCCTTGTCTTTCGAACATTTCATGACGTTGTACTTGGATGGTTAACGTCACATCACTCGACATTTCATTGACTACATGTCCTTTTCCTTTTAATGTAATCCTTTCGTTTGAATCAACGCCTGGTGGAATCTCCAGATAGATTGTTTCTTTTTCTGTCTCTTTTACATTGTTTCGCATAACTGTTCTTTCTATTTCTACCGGGGCAGTCATGCCTAGATAACTCTGCTCCAATGTGATGTGAATAATGTTACTGATATTATTTGGTCTCTGGTTTATATTGACTTGTTGTCCATTGCGAAATACTCGTATATTGTTATGAAAATTTCCCGGATGTCCGTCATTCATGCAGGTTTGATTAAAAAAACTATTGAACATACTGTTGATGTCTCCGAACTCTCTATTTATATGGGCATTCGACATGCCTCCCCTTCCTTGAAACTTCCGTTGGTTATCATATTGCTTTTTTTTTTCATTGTCTCCTAACACGGAATACGCATCATTGATCTCATGCATTTTGGATTGCGCCTCCGTGGTATTGTTTTTATCGGGGTGGTACTTCAACGACATTCCACGATATGCTTTTTTGATTTCACTTTCGCTCGCATTTTCAGACACACCAAGAACCTGATAATGATTTGGTACACTCATTACATTAACATACGTGCTGTATTTAATACTTTTTTATAAAAATGATATAATAAGTAAACGAATTAATACAGAAACGATGAAAGACGAAACATTTGTAATAAAATACAAACCGTATTACATTCGCGACTTTTCATTCAATCGCGATTTATTAGAAGCCATTGAAGAATTGGTAAATTTAGATTATTTAAACTTATTGTTTGTAGGAGAGAGTTCGACATGCAAAACCTCCTTGCTCTATGCATTGATCCGAGAATATTATGGTCTATCAAAAGATGCATCTTTTCCCGAGAGCAATATCCTATTTATCAATAATTTGAAAGAACAAGGCATTCAATATTTTCGAAACGAAATGAAAACATTTTGCCAGTCTCACAGTAACATATATGGAAAAAAAAAATTAGTTGTCATTGATGATATCGATAACATCAACGAACAAAGTCAGCAAGTATTTCGAAACTATCTCGACAAATACAAAAACAACATTCATTTTATTTCTGTATGCAGCAACATTCAAAAAGTGATTGAGAGTTTGCAATCGCGACTGCATATCATACACATTGAAAAACCCTCGAAAGAACAAATTCGTGCGATTATGAACAATATAATCACAAACGAGAACATCGTCATTAACGAAGAATCTAAAAATTATCTCTTATCGATCTCCCAATATTCCATTCGCGTATTAATAAATTTCTTAGAGAAAATGCACATATATAACGAACCGATCGATATACTTGTTTGCAAAGACATTTGTTCTACCATTTCATTCCATTTGTTTGAGAAGTACATTGACCATCTCAAAACTCAACATTTGCAAGATGCGATTACATTGTTAAACCATATTCATAATCAGGGGTATTCCGTAATTGACATACTCGATTATTTCTTTTTCTTCGTAAAGCATACTGAACTACTTAGTGAAAAACTGAAATACCAAATCATTCCTTATTTGTGTAAATACATAACGGTGTTTCATACTGTTCACGAAGACCAAATTGAACTAGCCTTGTTTACAAATAATATTATAACTTTGTTTTAGAAACTGAATTGCAATAACCATATAAATGTTATCATCGTGATTACATTTATAAATTATGCCCGAGACGATTAACGTGGAACACTTAGACAGTGTAGTGAAGAATGTGATTTCCAAGTTTGCCGTTCGTGCGAATGTGGGTTTAGAAAAATACGGCACAAATCTTGACCGTCAAGATTTACAGACCGTTGATTGGATTACGCATGCACAAGAAGAGCTGATGGACGGCATCTTGTACCTTGAAAAGTTAAAACAGCAATATACAAGAGATACAGAGAATTAATATTTTAGTACATGTTCGTTTGTATATTAAGAAGTATATCTCCGTATATGGGTAGCAATTAATATAAACTTTAGTAATAAATAAAATATGGATATATTACAAACCCCCACCAAACAGATGTCCAAACAAATATTTCGTGAAAAGGTCCAAAACAACCTCTTGTTTGACTTGCTCGAAATGATATGTTTAAAAACACATAACTATTTCTTATTTGATATAAATGCGTTCAAAAAAATGCTGTTCAATGATCAACATGTCGCATTTTTAGAAGCGTTGAAACCTCATTATCACTTGGGTAAACAGTTTTACCTAGAGCGTGATATATCTTACAATATGTTTACTACCATATTGCGTCAGATATGTAAACACAACGCGATTATGTATACATCACAAATAAAATACAACGAGTCCAATTACAACATTCAATATATGGTTTTCTTTCAGTAAATTGTTGATTTCTGAAAAATCTATATAGGTATTATTATATAAACATTAATTATATAATAATGGTATTTAGCAGTAAAAATCTTCACTATTATTTGATTAGCATTGGCGTTATATTTACAGCCAGTTACTTCGCAAATAAAATGAAACAGCCTTTTGAAACAAACGACGAATATGAAATGATACGCAACTACGTATTGAATGACTCTCCTCTATATGGATACAATCGCCCAAAACTGTGGATACATTCGAAATATCAAATCAACTCTCGTAAGTGGCAGAATTTCGGTTCTCGTACTTCAACTGATTTGAACCAGCCATATTTGCATTTAGTCATCCAATCAATTATTGATAAATGTGGCGATGATTTTCACATCTGTCTCATCGACGACGAATCGTTTTCCAAACTGATCCCCTCTTGGGATGTTGATGTCTCCAATATGGCTGAACCTCATAAACAATTGTTTAGAGAGTTAGCGATGATGGAGGTTTTGTATAATTACGGAGGGATGATTGTTCCGAATTCGTTTTTGTGTATGAAGAATTTAAAACCTCTCTATGACCAGGAAATGTTAAACAACAAGCCCTTTGTATGTGAGAACGTAAACAAATCAGTGGATTTATTACAATACAAGAAGCGTCCTATGTTCTCAACTTCGACTTATTTCATGGGCAGTCCTAAGAACAATGCTGCCGTTGCTTCCATTATTTCCTATTTGAAAAATAGAAACACCCGTGCTCATTTCACAGACGAATATGAATTCAAAAATGACGTGGCTACTTATTTGAGAACAATGATCGATAACTATGAGATCTCCGCATTGGATGGTGCAATGGTTGGCGTGAAGACATCCAATGGTAAGCCTGTTATTCTTGACCAGTTAATGGAACAACAGCCAATTGACCTCATCCCTGCATGTGTAGGTTTGTATATTCCAAGCGACGAACTTCTCGTTCGCACCAAGTACCAATGGTTTGTCGCTTTGTCTGAAGACGAAGTGTTGGAATCCGACAATGCCCTGACGAATATGATTGTCGATGTTATATCGTCATCGAAAACTGCACCTATGAATGGCGACATTCACCGAAGTGTGGCTACAATCTAAAGTATATTTGCAATATACTTAAAAGGTTCTCAACAGTAATTTTATCACATGGATAATAATATTACTGATATGACCGGAGAAGCAACGTCCACAATTCAATTGCTGATCACCAAATATGAGAACGACGAATATATGACTCTGAAACTACATAATTATATTTGCAATCAACTCCCAAATATACTAGAGAACACCAAAATAAATCAACAGAAGCGGGTAATTCGAAACGAAGAATTGATGAATGACCAAGATTCATTTCTACAAACGTTTTTAACGAACAACGTATATCTGTATGTTCCGTCAAGTGAGCGTTTCTTTTGTTACGATGGCCTACATTTCAAATGCACTACTGAAGACAACATTATTTATCATGTTCTCAATGCAATTAATGACGACCGCGGATTAATGTCGTGGAAACAAAAGACGAAAATAAGTACGATGAAAAAAATACGCGAAAACCATCTCTTGAAATATATTCCGGAATCGGAGACGATTCAATTAATACTGAAACTCTTGTATCCTACTATTTTTTCAAGCAGAAACGAAGCCAAATATTTCTTGTGCATTCTTGGCGATAACATTATGAAACCGCATGCATCAAATACACTCATCCATTACATCGATAATAGCGCAAAGCAGTTCATACGCGAACTGAACAACATCATTCAATATTTTATCGGGGGAAACAGTCTGTACAGCATAAAATACAAGTATCATGACCATTCTTATGATGATTGTCGTATCATCAAAACAAACGCTAACATCAAACACGATAACACTTGGCTCCATATTGTTCAACAATACGGAATCGATTTATTGTGCGTTGCTTGTCATTATTCACAACGTTATTCGTCATCCGACAATTTTCTGGAAAATTTCGCTAACGACACCCCGCTATTGAACAGTGCATTGTATCTAAAAACGAATTCTCCCAGCGAAATTGTATCTAGTTTTATTGAACAATATATTATTATCAACAACAATGCATTCGACCCCACTACTTTGGTTAACGACAATGAATTTGATGTTCAACAAATACGTTCTCCACACGTTTCATGGAAAGATGTAATGTATTTATGGAAAATGTTTTTGAACAAAAAAGAATTGCCTCCCATTATGTTTTTACAAACATTAAAAACACTGTTTATCGAAAAACTAGAAAAACATTACAACGAAGAAAAAGACCTATTTATAGGCATCAGTAGCAAATACTTGCCGTGTGTGAAACAGTTTTTGTCCTTCTGGGATGAAACGATTATATATGATGAAAACGAGAGTGATTTTGAAATAGATGAGATGGTTATTTTATACAAGAATTGGTGTACGATCAACCGCCATGCCCATCATAATTTTTCCAATACGCAAATATTAGACCTAGTTGGTCATTTCTTTCCCAATGTAGAAATCGACAAAGACCGATATTTATCTGGTATATGCAGCAAACTGTGGGATAAGCATATCGACATCCAAACTGCTCTTTATAATCTGCGTGAAACCATGAGGAACGAATATTCGTCAAAACAATCAAACAACCGTGTGCATTCGCCAGGCATTGCTGTGAATGTCTCCATATACGACGCATATAACTATTATTGCAAATACCATAGCACGAAACAAAGTCGCTCCAATGATACCGCATTGCAAATACAAGTGGTAAGCAAGGCCTACTTTGAAAAATATATATTCGACAATTATTGTGAGTTTATTATGGATAACAAATTTTTATCGTATGCATGGTATATGGATTAAGGAGAACGTTGAAGAATTATAAAAAGGTATAATAACATAAAAACAAAATCATAATATATTATAACTGAACGAATGCGTGAAAAATTAGAAACGAAATATCATACAGAACGTGAAGACATATGTAATAGATTAATTACCATTTTAGAATTAGATGAAAACCATTCTATTTTACTTAATGTGTTGGAAAATGATACTGATAAGCAAATAAAAATATTGGATATGAAAAATGAAATACAAAAGTATTTTGCTGTTAGTTGTTTAACACCTTTCAAACCAAACGCAACGTGTAAGCGCCCATATATAAATATTTTGCGTGGTATATTACGAAAACAAGGATACACATTTGAAGCATCGCCGATATTGATTGGATTTGAAAACGGAAAATCTATATCAACATCAAAGTATAGAATATTTAGGAATAAGTAAGTTATTTGTTAATTAATAAATAACTTTCAAAGTATAGAATGTTTAGGAATAAATAAGTTATTTGCTAATTAATAAATAACTTAAAAATAAAATATATAGTAAGTATATAATGGTGAAGAAGAAAAAGGAGGAAATCACCATCAAAAAACCCAAAGAGAAGGTTGTTAGAAATGACGTCTCACTTCGTAAGGAAGCAAACAAAAATACTGATTTTACCTGTATCAAGTCTTCGTGGAAATCCTTTTGTAAAAACAACCTTTTAGCAGACACGATTGTTGAGGATATTTTACCCAAGATAAATACCATCTGTTTCTTATCCTACAAGTTGATAAACTTCCATTTTACACGTCTTTTGGAAGAACGCAAACCTTTACCTGAAATAAAGCAAAACCTGTTTTATCAAGCGTGTTGTATGGTTTCACAACTCAAATATACAAAAGATACTACTGATACAACCACCGAACTATATGAAAGTTTTGCACAGATGAGGGAGTTTATGACTGATGCTTTACCAGCACGTGATTATTTATGTTTAGGATACATTACCAACCTGAATAAATTACAACTCACTATGGCGAATAATCATTTGAAGTTAAACTTTTATAATCGGTTTCGTAAATATTTGAAACTACGAACTGGTGAAACTGATAATGCTGTTGTATATCGTTGGTTGAAAGATATTTACGAACCGAAATATGAAGGTAAGAATACATTTATTTTGTATATGCGTGAATGGTTGAAATACACACCTACAGAAGCAAACATCGTAAAACATTCCAATCACTTTGTAAAGATTTACTATTCTATTTTGAAGGAGTTTGAGAAATATCCTGATACAAAAGGAATACGAACCTTTACTTTATTACCACACAAGCACGGATTTACGCAATCACATATTACCCTTTGTAATGCTGGTTTAGAAAACACACTCAAATACATAGCAAAGAAACTAAAAGTAGAAAATAGTGATGTTGAAAGTGGTTTAGATGTGAAGAAGTTTGCTGAAAACAGCGAAGAGTATTGGAGGGAACTTTTCAATATCAATCGGTATGAAACGAAAAACAAGAGGTTTGGATTTACAATTTTAACAGACGGAAAAAGTATTGTATTACAGATGAGAAAACCGAAACAACCTGATACACCTGTTCGTGACTACACAGAGCAACAATACGATAATTTTATCGGCGTCGATCCGGGCGTGAGGGAGTTGATTACCTCGTATGATACAAACGATAAAATCATTCAAGTATCAACAAAGGAATATCGTCATAAAAGCAAAATGATATATGCCTGTAAAAAACGTGTAAGTTGGTATAAAAGGTGGGACCATTATGAGGATTGGAAACTCATACCAACCATAAAAACCAGCAAAACAAGTGTAATGAAGGAATATTTCAAATATGTATTTCCACGAATGCGAACCTTTACGGAGTTTCATAAAGAAAAAGGGTTTCGTAATTTGAACTTCACTTCCTATTGTAGAAGCAAATCAACCTTAGCAAAAATATGCGAACGCATAGGAGGAGGTAAAAATGTGAAAACATTAGTAGGTTTCGGTGATTTCTCACAACAACACGGTTTAGTAAAATCGCACCCAACCACACCTATTTTACGATTGAAGCGAGAACTTCGTAAGTATTGTAGGGTAGTTGGAATAGATGAATATAATACAAGCAAAACGTGTTCTTCGTGTAGAAATCCTATTGAGTTATATAGAAATCGTATTCGTAGGAAAAAGAAGGGTGTTTTAGAACCCATAGCAAGAATGTCTAATATCCATAGTGTAATCCGTTGTAAAACCAACGAGTGTAAATTATGCTGTTTGGATAGAGACATCAATGCTTCAAAGAACATATTAGGGTTGCTTCTCAATCAGTATGGAGGAGAAGAAAGACCCGTATGTTTCAAACCAGCAAAAATTGGCGTTATACCTCGCAAGAGTGATAAGCGTCCAAAGGCGTGCGATTCGCCATTACAACCTTGTTGATTTATTTTTTTGCCGTGAAAACCGGCGTTTTAAATCTTCAAGGGTGTAAATCATAATGCTATAAAATTATACTATTATGATTTTTCAAGACAATTACTTCTTTTTGTTGCTCTTGTTCTTTCTGGTGGCTCTGCGAGTCTTTCTCTTCACAAAACCGAATTTGCCCTTCTTGGCGAAGTATCCGTGCTTCTCCAAACGCTTCTCCTTCTTGGCGGTTAAGTGCTTCTTCTTGGACACAATGCGTCCGTGGCTCATTACTAAATCCTTCTTGGTAAGACCACCAGAAGTAGCATAGGCAGAAGCCTTGTGAGCGGTTGTTCCATACACTTGGCGACGAGAACCAGTCTTGCTAATGTAAGTTTTTCCATCAGGACCCTTGAACATGTGGTGACTTCCTCCATCCATCTCCATCTCAGGTATCGCGTTATTATCAATATCGTATTCGGACATCTTAATAATTATATATTGATATTATATTTTATTCTAAAGCGTTTTATGAAGATGATGTTTCTTGATTTGCCTTTGGTTTCACTGTACGCACCATTTGTGAATACCGTAATGCAGCGGGTAACGTTGGGTCATTTCCACCAGTTTTTAACTGATTGTATTTAATATTTTGTTGACACTTTTTATCTTGACAAAACTTCACGATATCAAACATTCGCATTTTATTTTATTTTTCTATAACATACCCCCCTATGAAAAATTGATTACAAATAATCTAAACAATAGATTAGTATACTACTACACACATATCGTAAAATATGTCTAAACCCTCTTCTGACGCGCAACTCGCTAAACAATATCAGCGCAAGACTGATAGACAGCACATTCTTGATAATCCCGATACATATATCGGTGCGGTTGAAAATGTAGATTCGCAAATGTGGGTCTACGACGACGCGACTAACAAGATTGTTCTGCGTGAGATTGAGTATGTCCCGGGACTGTATAAATTGTTTGATGAAGGTATTGTCAATTGCCGTGACCACGTTGTCCGCATGATCCAACTCAACTCTATCCATAAACATTTTGTATCTTTCATTGAAACCAACATCGAAGAAGATGGCTCCATTACCCTCTCCAATGACGGCAACGGCATTGATATCGCAAAGCATCCCGAATACGACCTATGGATTCCTGAGATGATTTTCGGTCATCTACGCACATCTACCAATTACGATAAAACCGAAAAGCGCATTGTTGGCGGCAAAAATGGATTTGGATTCAAGTTAGTGCTTATCTGGTCTTTGTATGGTCGCGTGGAAACGGTTGACCATGTAAGAGGGTTGAAATACGTCCAAGAATTCCACAACAACTTGGACAAGATCGACCCTCCCAAGATTACCAAAGTTCCAGTAAACTCAAAATCGTATACAAAGGTTACCTTCAAACCTGATTACAAACGTCTTGGAGTAAATGGTCTGACTTCTGATATGATGGCCCTTCTTAAGAAACGTGTATATGATATTGGAGCCGTTACCGACCATTCTATCAAAAAAATTAAGGTGTTATACAACCAAACACCTATTCCCGTCAAAAATTTCCAACAGTACATCGACCTATATCTCGGTGATAGAGGTACAACTAAACGTGTATATGAGAAAAACGACGACAATGAGCGTTGGGAATATGCAGTAGCATTGTCCCCTACACACGAATTCCTACACGTGTCTTTTGTAAACGGCATTTGTACATTCAAAGGCGGCAAGCATGTCGACTACATTACCGGACAGATTGTTCGCAAACTGTGTGACTACATCGAGAAAAAAAAGAAGGTCAAGGTCAATGCTTCATCGATCAAAGAACAACTTATCTTGTTCTTGCGTTGTGATATTGAAAACCCGTCATTTGATAGTCAGACGAAGGACTATATGAACACGCCATCTGCTAAGTTCGGATCAACATGTAATATTAGCGACAACTTTATCGAGAAGATTGCGAAGATGGGCGTTATGGAAACTGCTTGTTCCCTAACGGAAGCCAAGGAAAACAAATTGGCGAAGAAGACCGACGGTTCAAAGACGAAGTCTGTAAGGGGCATTGCGAACTTCATTGATGCGAATCTTAGCGGCACAGCGAATTCGAAGGATTGCATCTTGATTTTGTGCGAGGGGTTAAGTGCTATGTCTGGTATTGTATCTGGACTGTCTAGCGATGACCGAAATGTAATCGGTATCTACCCATTGAAAGGTAAGTTATTGAATGTTCGCGGGGAACAAGTGAAAAAAATCGCAGAAAACAAGGAAATCAATGATATCAAAAAAATCATGGGTTTGGAAACCGGAAAAGAATACGACACCATTGAAGAGGTGAATAAGTATTTGCGTTATGGTAAGATTATGTATATGACCGATCAGGATTTGGATGGTTCACATATCAAAGGACTGTGTATCAATATGTTTCATAGCGAGTGGGCATCCTTAGTCAAGATACCTGGTTTCATTTCGTTTATGAACACGCCCATTTTGCGAGCAAAGAAGGGTTCACAGGTGAAACTGTTTTATAATGACGGCGAATATAACGAATGGAAGAATTCATTTGGTCCACAAGGACCTAGTGGATGGAATGTAAAATATTTTAAGGGTCTGGGTACATCGACGGCGACAGAATTCAAACACTATTTCGCAAACAAGAAAATTGTAGATTTTGTACATACCGGCACAGACAGTGATAATATCATCGATAAGATTTTCAACAAAAAACGCGCGGATGACCGCAAGGTGTGGTTGGAAAATTACGATAAAGATGCCTATTTGGATACCAGCCATTCAACTGTTCAATATGAAGACTTTATTAACAAAGAGATGATCCATTTCAGCACGTATGATTGTGCTCGTTCCATTCCAAATATGGTAGACGGATTGAAAATCTCTCTTCGTAAAATTATGTATTCTGCTTTCAAGCGTAGACTTACAAGCGAAATCAAGGTTGCGCAGTTTTCAGGATATGTTTCGGAACACAGCGCATATCATCACGGTGAAGCCAGTTTGAATGGAGCGATTGTGAACATGGCTCAAAACTTTGTTGGTTCCAACAACATTAATGTATTGGAACCCAATGGTCAGTTTGGAACACGCCTTCACGGTGGTGATGATAGTGCATCGGAGAGATACATCTTCACTATGCTGAACCCCCTTACTCGCTCTATCTTCCCAGAGGCAGATGACCCAGTGTTGCAGTATTTGAATGATGATGGAACGATTGTCGAGCCTGAATATTATGTTCCCATTATTCCTTTCGCATTGATGAACGGTATCTCGGGCATTGGAACTGGTTTCTCTTGTTCGATCCCTTCCTACCAGCCGCGTCAAATAATTGAATATCTACAAAACAAGTTGAAGAGCGGAAATGCGAAAGCGTCCGAGTTTGTTCCTTATTACGAGGGGTTCAAGGGGTCGATTAGTAAATTGATTGATCAAAAGTATCTCATCAAAGGTCTATATGAAAAGATTGGCGATGATAAAGTCCGCATCACAGAATTGCCTGTCGGAACTTGGACAATGCCTTATACCAGTTTCTTGGAAGGTTTGATGGATGGTGTTGTAGATAAAAACGGCAAGCGTAGCCCGTCGCAGATCCGCGACTTTACATCGATTTCTACAGAGGTGACCGTTGACTTTACAATCACTTTCCCAAGGGGCAAGTTGAACGAGTTACAAGCAACTGAAGATGCGAATGGTATCAACGGTGTGGAAAAACTATTGAAACTATCCACTACGGTCAGCACTACAAATATGCATATGTTCAATAGCGAATGCAAATTGCACAAATACGCAAACGTAGAAGAAATTATTGACGACTTTTACAATGTGCGTATCCAACTCTACCAAAAGAGAAAAGCGTATTTGATCCAAGAAATGGAAAGTAAGTTGGTGAAGTTGTCGAACCGTGCGAAATATATCCAAGAAACACTTGCCGGAACAATTGACCTTCGTCGCAAAAAAGGCGAAGTCGTCACGAAATTGCTTCAAGACAAGCAATATGCGATGATTGATGGCGACTACAAGTATTTGATTAAGATGCCTATGGATTCCGTAACAGAAGAGAATGTCGAACAGATTATGAAGGAAAAGACCGACACGGAGCACGCGTTGGATGTATTGAAAAAGACCACGGTAGAGAAGATGTGGTTGAAGGAATTGGACAAGTTGAGCAGTGAATATGCAAAATACAAGACGAAGCGCGAGAAACTGCAAATAGGCGAACCAAAATCGGCATCATCAAAGGCAGTCAAGACTAAAACTGCAACGAAGGTAGTAAAGAAAGTGTCCAAGACGCCCATTCAAAAATAGATAACAAATAGTCCTATAAACATATTTTAATTGTAATATTTCATAATTTTTCTTGTAAACTTATGAAATCAGTGAAGCACGTTTGCATTTACTTTTTTTTCTTATCCTTATCAGCCTTTCCCTTATCAGCCTTTCCCTTATCAACCTTTCCCTTATCAACCTTTCCCTTATCAACCTTTCCCTTCTTGTATTCCTTCGCTCCATCCTTCAAAGCATCTTTGAATTGGTAGTCTTTGTTCTTCTCCTTCTTCTCGTGATAGAATTTGGTCACAAAATCAGTCCACGCGCTCATAGTATATATTATAAGGTACAAAATATATTATAGAAATTTTTATTTTATCAAATAATTGATAGCCAATGTTCCTATCCCCAATGAAAGCAACACACCATGAGTAACATACACGGCGTGCGTGAGCATCAAATAAATATTCTCTTTTTTTTGATCGGGATTATGTTCTAAATATTGTTTGATATCTCCATTCAATATATAATTCATTGTGAAGGATAACAGCAAAAACAACAAACTAATGCTTATCAAGATTGCATCATACATTGGCGTTTTCCCTCGGTAAACCCGAGAATACGCTAATGCACCAAAAGATAAAGATGTGTATAATCCTACATTGCGAAATGCCGAGTGAAAATACATATCAATTTCTTTTTCATTTGATTTATTCATTTTGATTTTTCAACTATTGTATATAGATTAGATATATTTTTACATTGGTCATTTGTTAGTATACAGATGATTTTATATACTTCATCACAACCAATGCACAACAGTATGCAAATGATATAAATAGTGATATTATTGTATTATGTGGTGTCAAGTGTAGATACTCTAAAAAGATGTATTATTTTTCAAACTCTCTAGAATTTTTTGCACTATTGGACATTTTTAAAAATGTCCAATTTTCATTTTTGTGAGAAAGTCTTTGGAAAAGAAAAGTTGAAAAACGGGTTCATAGCATAATGCAGTGATTTCTATTTTTGTGTGGGATATTTGGCTGCATACTTTTTTTTATTATTTTCTCAAAAACCAATTTAGGAGATTTTTGTGTTAGGATATTATACCTAACAATCCTAATGAAAAAATCTCCAAAAATATCCTATAAATTTATTTGTGAAACGTGTGATTATAAATGCAGCAAGAATAGTGAATATACCAAACATCTGTCCACTGCAAAACACAAAAACCTAACAAATCCTAACAAAAAATCTCCAATTATTTATAACTGCTATTGTGGTAAGACATATAAACATCGGTCGACATTATCTGCACATAAACGTGTATGTATTGAAAGTCTAATCGAAGATGAACAATTTGAACATAATCAAGAATTCGCCCCTCTCTCAAACAAACCCGAAATTGTTGATTTAATAATTCAAAATCAGGAATTCAAGGAGCTCATGGTGGAACAATCAAAAAATATACAAGATATACAGCAAAAAAACCAGGATTTGCAGCAGCAGTTATTGGAGGCAGTGAAAGAAGGTAAAATCGTTCATAATACCATTAATAATAATCAGAAATTCAATTTGCATTTCTTTTTGAATGAACAGTGCAAGGATGCGATTAATATGTCGGAGTTTATCGATAACATAGAATTGAACATGGAAGATCTTGTCGAAACGGGTCGTCTAGGATATGTGGGAGGGATTTCGCGCATTTTGGTAAATAAACTACAAGAATTGGACATTTGTAAACGACCTCTTCATTGTACCGATATGAAACGTGAAACATTGTATATTCGAGAAAATGATGAATGGTCAAAAGAAAACAATTCGAAGGAAAAAATAAATGATTTGGTCAATAAAGTAGCCAACAAAAATTGCAAGAACATACGACAATGGACAGATGAACACCCAGATTATAACATCTTCGATTCGCCTGAAAATATGGAATTTGTAAGACTGACCCAAGCAGTATTGGGTGGAATGGGAGACCAAGAATGCAAACAATATCGAGATAAAATTATTAGAGGGGTAATAAAAGAAGTCATGGTGAATAAATTGTAAAAGGTATATTATTTTTCAAACTCTCTAGAATTTTTCACACTTTTGGACATTTTAAAAATGTCCAATTTTCATTTTTGTGAGAAAGTCTTTGGAAAAGAAAAGTTGAAAAACGGGTTCATAGCATAATGCAGTGATTTTGATTTTTCATTGAAAAAAATGGCTGCATATATATTTTTTATATTTTAGTGCGAAATGGTTTAGGCATTTTTTCTGTTCGTCTAATATACGAAGAATGACGAACGAAAAAAATGCAAAAAAATCCAAATCATTTTATTGTAACAATTGTGACTTTAAATGCATTAAGTTGAGTAACTGGAATGCACATATAACGACACGTAAACATAAAATACGAACAACAACTAAAAACGACGAAGGAAAAAACAGCCAAAAAATGCCGCACCATAATAAGGTTTATATGTGTGCTTGTGGTAGGGAATTTAAGCATGCGTCGTCTTTATGGAACCACAAACAAAAATGCACTCCGAAACAAGAACCTACAGAAGAAACTCCCACAGAAACCCGTGAAGACGCTCCGATAATGCCCGATATGAGCGTATTTATAGAATTATTGAAGCAAAATCAAGAATTCAAGGAGTTAATGATAGAGCAATCCAAACAAATCCAAGATACCCAACAAGAGAACCAACAATTACAAAAACAATTGATAGAGGCAGTCAAAACAAACGGGCCCCATATAGAGAACCAGACAAACATTAATAACAATCAGAAGTTCAACTTGAATTTATTTTTGAATGAACAATGTAAAGATGCAATCAATATGTCGGACTTTTTGGAAAACATGGAATTAGATTTGGAGGATCTCACAGAAACAGGTAGATTAGGATATGCGGGCGGAATTTCACGAATTTTGGTGAATAAATTACGAGAACTTGATACATATAAACGTCCACTTCACTGCACTGATATGAAGAGAGAAACGCTGTATATTCGAGAGAACGATGAATGGTTAAAGGAGAACAATTCAAAAGATAAACTCAAAGAAATCGTAGACAAAGTATCGAACAAAAATTGCAAAAACATTAAAAAGTGGGCAGATGAGCATTCTGAGTACAATGTATTCGACACTCCCCAAAATCAAGAATATTTGAAAGTATCGAATGCCGCATTAGGTGGGTTTGGTGAACAAGAAACGAAACAGTTCCGTGATAAAATAGTTCGCAATGTTATCAAAGAAGTGATGGTGAATAAGTATGTATAACTGCATTTATACGGTATCCAATGTTTGGACCAATTGAAGTTTTCTCATTGTATTTTCAAATTGCGTTTCTTTCTCCAAATTAGCAAATAAATAGTCAGTAGTTGGTACGTGCTCGTTTTCGCGCAGTTGTTTGTATACGCGATTAATATTATTTGTTACATTCGAAACAATCGTTTTATTTGTAACTAATTCAATGTTGTTTGGTACATGTTCGGTCAATAAGGATATTGCGAAATAGAGAAGAAATCTACGCCTTTTACAAGAAGCAGTTGTATATTTTATACAAAATAGTTGGAACAATGACTGAAGAAGACGAGTAATGTACGTTGAATCTTTCTTTTCACAATACGAAAACAGAATGTCCCATAATATCCATATGCAATCAATTCGGTATTTACTTTCTACTTTTACAAAATCTCGTGGTTCACAGCAACAAGGTTGCTTTTTTTTTCTACAAATTAAGTCAAAATCGAGTATCCATTCCACCCAATAACACGCGTTCCTCATATTTAATCTGTCGCTTGATATGTTGTATGCAAATTCATTCAAAGCGATATATAGTTCATTGGGATCATCATTCATAAATGAATCTGATGCATATTTTACACTTGGAGCAAGCAATCGTTCAGTCATTTGGGTAATATCATATTCTTCTTGGCGATTGATTTTGATTGCTTCGAAACTGTTTTTTTTGGAAGACATAACAAGAACACTCACTAATTCTGCAAACAACTTTCGGATCGTTGGGTGGTTTCGCAGTTGCAGTTCATTTATCATTTCGCCTTGGTTCAGGATACTGCGGAATACCTCATATCGCTTTTCTAAATAAATAACAATTTTTGGGTTTCCGATGTGTATGTATTTCCCAACAAAAAACAATATGGTTTCCCATACATCCATAAAATGTCCAGCGCATATTAATTCTACTGTCCAATAACACGCAGGCTCGATTTTGTTATTTAACATGGCTCTTACCAGTTCATTGCGCACTAATATTTTTTTGTATTCTGAAAAAGTAACCCCTCTAAACTCTTTCGGTAGTCTCATATCATTAATTTCACTGTTGTCTGATACGCTCGGCATATCATCATCCATGATGTAAAAAGTATATCGATTATATACACAATACAAAAAAATACGACCACTTGTTCGCATTGTTGTATTAAAGATTGTTAATTATAATTTACTTATTGAGTAATAAGACGCGGTGCTACATTAATTGTTTGAAGTTCTTGCGCCATCAATTTATATGCATAAGGGATTTCTACCTTTGAAAAGTGTGTATGATTATTACACATCTTACATAGATGTATAGTGGTATCGGCATTCTCGTACATTGCGTTCGCATTGCCGTCATTGTAAGATGCAATCATACCACATTTCTTGCAAACAAATACTGAATATTTGTCTGATACATCAAACATCCTCTCTCTGCAGAATTTCGATATTCCGTGCGCAATCATTACATCACGTTCCATCTCGCCTATTCTGAAGCCACCATCTCTACTTCTACCTTCAGCTGGTTGTCTGGTCAAATTCACCATAGGACCAATTGACCTGCTATGCTGCTTGTCGGCTACCATATGCTTCAACCTCTGGTAAAAGACTGGACCGATAAAGATGCTGGTTTCCAATTGCTCGCCTGTAAGGCCATTATACATGATCTCGTTACCATAACTTTCATATCCAAGTTTTTGCAGTTCAGTTGCGATGGTTTTCACGTCTAGATCGCCAAAACTGGTTCCATCTCCAAACATTCCTATTTCTAGCAATACTTTTCCAAGAAGTGTCTCCTTCAACTGCCCAATCGTCATTCGAGAAGGGATTGCGTGAGGATTAATGATAATGTCTGGACGATGGCCATCCTTTGTAAAAGGCATATCACATTCGGGAATAATATTACCAACCGTTCCTTTTTGTCCATGTCTTGAACTAAACTTGTCTCCAATGGTAGGCTTTCTTAAAGTCCTTATGCGCACTTTCGCAAAGTTATAACCATCACCATTTCGGTTTGTATAGTTCTTGTCCACATACGACTCTTCGTTTGTTCTGAATGTTTTACTCTGGTCTTCATACTTGATTACCTTCGTCAAGTCATTTTTGTTCTCTTTGATAGGCACGATTTTCGCAATAATAATGTCTCTATTTTCCACACGCTCGTTTTCGTTGATAAAACCCTGATTGTTCAACTTTTCGTAGTTGCCGTATTTGATACTGCGTGTCTTGCTGGGGTCAGGCTTGCAGCGAATAATTTCATCGCGAATAATATTCTTATCTTCATCTTTCTCTGTGTGATAAATAGTCGCCATGAATAGTCCTCGGTCGATCGATGCTTGGTTGATAAGAACACTGTCTTCCTGATTGTAACCAGTATGAGTCATAATAGCAACATGAATTTGCGTGCCCGATGGAATATTGTTCAAATGAATGAAGTTCATCAGTCGCGTGTCTACCAATGGTCGACTAGGATAATTCAATACATAGGCTGTCTTGTCCATTCTGTTATCATAATTGGTTGCGTATACACCCATTGCCTGTTTGCCCATCGCACATTGATATGTATTTCTGGGTGCCTGATTGTGGTCTGGGAATGGAATACACGAAGCCAATACACCAAATATGGTACTAGGATGAATTTCGCAGTGAGTATACTTGAAATAACCCTCGTATTTTGTTTGTTTCATAAACTTATCTTTGCACTTCATCGCAATCATACTATAATTCTGTTCTTCTGGATCGATATATTCTATCACCGATTCGTCCAATACACAACTAGTAATCAAGTCATTCCATACCAGTTCTTTGTTTTCTAACCTATCGACAATTTCTTTTGTAAGGAGAGCTTTGTTGTCTCTCACTTTCAATATAGGTCGTGTTAGGCGACCGCCATCATTGCAAATACGGATTTCAAGACGTTTGTAATTGAATATGATAGACGTGTAGATGTTGATAATGCCTCTATATTTCTTGTCTTTCATATCATTGTAGAATGTGAGTGGATCCTCTGTAATTCCAACCCAAGCACCATTAATAAACACCTTTACTAGTTTTTGAATAGAAGGGAGTTTGGCGAATGCCTCATCTTCGAATGCGATGACGTAAGGTTTGATATACTGATACAATGAACTGCTGTTTGTTGGAATAGTAATGTGCGCCATATAACTGATATTTTTCACTACACCAATTGACTGACCCTCTGGGGTTTCAGCCGGACACAAGAAACCCCAGGTAGTATTGTGTAACTTTCGAGGAGCAATTAATTCGCCACTTTTCTCCAAGGGGGTATTAATTCTACGAGAATGACTAAGACTGGATACATAGGTCAGTCGGTTCAATACTTGTGCAACGCCTACTTTTGAACTGTTGGACTGCTTGATACTGAAATCGCCGGTAGATAGTGCTCTGTTGATACCATTCTCAATCGTAGTCGATTTCATTATTTTGTAAATATTAGTAGAGTTGATGATATTTTCGTAGTCTTCTGATGATTTCCACGAACCATTGTTAATCTCACGAACAACGTGCTTCTGCATTTCTTTTACCAATTTGTTGAAATAGTTGCGAAACAGATTATTTAATAGTGTTCCAGTCAATTCGATGCGCTTATTTACATATGAATCTCTATCGTCTGTAGGCAATAGACCTTGGGACGTTCGAATGACTTTATTCACCATATAACCAAGCAAATATAGTTTTTGTTCTTGGGTCTTGCAATGGGGAAACAAATCATTATTCAATACGTCCATGGTAAATTCGTGCTTTTTGCGAGCACCCATTTCTTTGTCCATGTTCAATGGAGTATATGCGACGTAACTGTTGATATGCGCGATTGCATCTTCTCTCAGCATGCAATTCTTTGCGTCGATTACCGATGCCTGTAGCAACCGTAGCATAGTTGCATTATCTGGATTGTCGATATCAAGTACAATATATTTACATATGTCTTTGTCGCTTAGTACACCAAGTGCTCTGAATACAACAAATAGTTCAATTGGCTGTCTAACACGCGGGATATTTACATAAATTCCGTGACCAAATCCATTATTTTTTGTAGCAATCATCATCTCGATCTGCTTTGGAGAAATACATTTGTTATCAGGAACGGATTTGATTTCAGCATACCAACTCCACTTGGTAGTATTTTTACCATCAAAGCAATAAATGCGATTTTCTGCCGCTCTCTCTTGTCCGAGCACTGTCTTCTCTGACCCTTTGATGATAAAATAACCACCACAATCCATATGGCATTCGCCGGTCATGCGTGGGTCAATGTGAGGGTTTTGTGTGAGTGTACATATAGATGATTTCAACATAATAGGCATTTTTCCAATATTGATTTTTGGTATTTTTTTTCCGATAATCTTTTCATTTTCCATATTGTCGGTGTTGCGAATAATATATTTGATATTCAGATCAATCGTCATACCGGATGCATACGTGAAGTTGCGAAGTTTCGCCTCTTGTGGAAGCATAGTCTTCGTTGCTCCATTGTTTTCGTGGATTTGGGGAGGATACAATTTGAAATTTTCAAAGGAGATTTCTACATCTAACATATATTTGTCTTTTTCGGGTACGTAATCATTTTCAGAGTGTATTTTTACAGGATTGAACATTTGAATTGTTCGCTGGATTTGATAATTGATGAAATGGTTGTACGATTCCGTTTGATGACGAACGAGACATTCAAGATGTTTTCCGGCAAAATAGGATTCAATGAGACTGAACGGTTCTTCAACGTAATTCCCAATATGAGACAATATGCGTTTTTCGATTTCATCTTCCGATTCAAAATTAGTCGTGTTGATTTTGTCGTAGTCAATTAATGGATCCTCGCTTTTTATGCGGTCCATGTTAGGTTGAATGTTCTTCAAATTTGTAGAATATACCCCACTTTGTGCGGATTCCATCTTGTATTCCATGATTGTTTACATTTACATGTTGTGGTGACCATAAAATCAATTTTATATAATCGAGTTAAACCTATCATTATATACATGCCTAGAATGAATAACTACTTTATTGATCATTTGGATGCATTCCATAAAAAGGATGAAACCGATACAAGTTTAGCTGATTATCATTTATTGAATAATTACATATTAACGAATTATTATTACAACAATTTTTATCAAGACCACTTACAACACTTGAGTTCGGTACATCATCAACCGATATCCAGCCCAAGCAATATGTATTATGATTGTTATTCGCAGTCGAATTGGAACAGCGCCAAGGATGCTAATTTGAAAAGCAATTACGACTTGTGGAAAACAAATAACGAATTTCAGTTTGATGTTTCAAACAATGAATTTCATATGGCGCTTCCTCCGTCGCCAATTAGTTCCGTGAAAAAGAAGGTGTTTATCGATACCAATATTAACGCCATTGAGGACTTAATTCGCATTATTGATAGTTATGAAGTAAGTGAGACAACCGAATACAACATCGATTTGCAATCATTGCATAATATCAAAGATGAATTGCATCGGTTGAATAATATGATAGGAATGATGGAGTTAAAGAAGACAATTTTATACCAATTATTATACTTCATACAGAAACTACACGAGGGCAAAAATACGTCGGACTTTAAACATACAGTTATTTATGGTGCTCCAGGTACAGGCAAAACAGAAATCGCAGAAATCATTGGAACGCTGTATTCAAAACTAGGCATATTGAAAAATAACGTGTTCAAAAAAGTTACTCGTTCTGACATGATTGCTGGATATTTAGGTCAAACTGCTATGAAAACAAAAACGGTTGTTGAAGAAAGCCTTGGTGGTGTACTATTTATTGACGAAGCCTATTCTCTCGCGCCCGATACCAGTGAGAATAGTGATAGTTATTCAAAAGAATGTTTGGATACATTGTGCGAATCATTAAGTGATCATAAAGACGATTTAATGGTAATCATTGCTGGATATGAAGACGAATTGAATAATACGTTTTTCAGAGTAAATAAAGGGTTGGAATCTAGGTTTATATGGAGATTTTATACGGATTCTTATACACATAAAGAGTTGAAGGAGATATTCCATAAGAAAATTCTAGAACAAGAATGGACAACGGATGTAACGTCAGATGAATTGAATGCATGGTTTGAAACCAGAATGGAACACTATCCGCATTTTGGACGAGACATGGAATTGTTGTTGATGTATACAAAAATTGCACATAGTCGCAGAGTATACGGAAAATCAGAAGAAGAAATTCGAACGATTACAATATGTGATGTAAATGAAGGGCAAGAATTATTTTTGAGCAATAAGAAAAAACAAAAAAATAAGACTACTTCTGTTTCGTTACAAGCAATGTATGTATAAAATTGTTATTTAGAAATATTTATAGCGTAAGAATATACAAAGACATTATACTTTTACAATATAAAGATACAAATGGAAGAAAAAAAATTATTGAAGATCAATTTATCTGATTTTTCATTTTCCAATAATAAATCCAAAAAGAAAAAAACAGAAAAGCCAGAGGGAAACATACGCATTCGAAATACAAAGTCGAAAAGCCAGGCAACTACATTGAGAAAAAAATCATTGTTAAATTTGATACGTCAACAACAACAAAAACAATACGACACAGAAATTAATCTAACAAAAAATGAACCGACCAGCAGTCACCACGTATCGTCTTTCAATAAAGAATTTGATGAAGCGAAGAATTACTTGAATACCATTGCAGAAAAGCATTCAACACGGGTCAGTCCTCATAATGCTACTCTGCGCGCACATCCATCAATAGAACCCTATTCAGCGGCGACAAATGCGCGCGACACGATTGAAAACGTGCGAAATGAGTTAGAAACAACCTCCACCCCAGCGTATGGTTGTTTGAAAAATGGAAATTTACCGACTTATCGCAGTTATATGAATAAGACTGTGTCTAACAGAGAACCTCTCACGATAGGAGGCGATATGCAGCGCAGTACTATATATAATCAGCCATCCGTTTCTGCTGCTGCTTCTAATTCTACTACTGAAAATAGACCAACTGTTCAACCAACTCTTTCTACACGTTTTCCGTCCTTGTATAACAAACAACCAACCTCGACTATCATTCCGCAGCCGATTAAGAAATCACGCAAACTAAAACAGCGCAAAACAATCCGCCGAAAACATAAAGTGGGGCGTTCCAAGTATTATTCAAAAATTGGCGTACTCGTCTCGAATAAAACTATACGCAATCATGTGAGCAATCAAATACAGCATTTGAAAATGGTTCCCATAAATGATGTCAGAAGTTATTTGATCAAGAACGGATTTATCAAAGTTGGATCTAATACACCCAACGATGTATTGCGTAAGATGTATGAAACTGCTTTGCTCATATGTGGAGAAGTAAAAAATCATAATCCAGACAACTTGTTGTACAATTTTTTGAATGGTAACACAGAGGAAGGCACATGAACATTCAGATAATCAGAATGAAATATACAGATAACGTAGTAATTGCAAAGAAGATTACAGCAAGTATTGCAAAGATTAAATCAAATACGTGTTGTCGATAATGTACTTTTCTAGTGACATTTTCCGAGAATTTGTGTTGCAGATTTGCAACAACGTTTGGTTCGTTTTTTGCATGCTCAACTGATGATTTTAAATTTTTTATAGGAGTTGCTGGAGGGTCTTCGCAGCAATAAATTGCAGTACCATTATTTGAATAGCGCATAATTTCATTGTGTTCATTCAATGATACGAAATATCCATAATTGTCGTCGGGTATATTTCTATATTCCACATATGGATCAGATTTCATTTTTGAATAATTCGTGTTGAGTATATTTTGTACATTCTATGCATTTATCTCTTTCTTATTCAATTTTATATAGAATATTCACCGTCAAGTCAGTTATATCACACGATTACCATATTACCATACTGTGTATCGAGCAGTAAATTATCAAAAATATTTTAGTCATTACTATTATAGTGGAAATAGTAATGTCTGTTTATCAGCATACTTTCAGCAATGAAGAGAAACAAGAACTAGTATCTTATGTAAACAAATATCGACGATTGCATGGATGTCCTGATATGACTTGGAATGATACCATTTCTATATTTTCAAATAGTTGGGCTACATATTTGGCTACAAATAGCTTATTTGAACACAGTACTAACAAAACCTACGGTGAAAATCTTGCTTATTTTCAAGGTTATGAAAGTGAAGTCATGGCGTTAACCAAGAAAAGCATTGATTTGTGGTACGACGAAATCAAATTGTATGATTTCAATAATCCGGGTTATTCTTCTCAAACTGGTCATTTTACTGCATTGATATGGAAGTCGAGTAAAGAAATGGGATTTGGTTATGCATACAATGAAACAACCAAGGTGGTCGATGTTGCACAGAATATTTCTCCACCTGGAAATATGTCTGGTCAATACGAACAAAATGTTCCACCATTAATGGCACCTGCACCTGCACCTGCACCTGCACCTGCACCTGCACCTGCACCTGCTCCTGCTCCTGCTCCTGCTCCTGCTCCTGCTCCTGCTCCTGCTCCTGCTCCTGCTCCTGCTCCTGCTCCTGCTCCTGCTCCTGCTCCTGCTCCTGCTCCTGCTCCTGAACCTGCTCCTGCTCCTGAACCTGAAGAAGAAGAACCATTGTCCGAGGCCTTGTACAAAATCAAAAATTTATTGAAAAATTTATTGCAAATGATACGCATGAGATATAACAATCGCGTCTTATTGAATGGGTTGGATGTAATTATTAATGAATTGTATATGATTGAAGATAGTGAATTCAAACAAAAAATGCATATGATTAATAAACTATATTATATTAAATATTTGATACACGTCCGCAGACCAAGATATTACGTATATAGCGCAGCAATACGCATGCTACAAGAAGTAGATGGCTTAATAAATGAAATGTAATTTTGTAAATAGTATAGAGATTATTTACATAAATATATAGTTATACAATGGCGAAAAAGGAGAACTTCTCGATATTTTCTCATTATTTTTCTGTTACCCGTGAAAATGCAAAAAAATACGGCGAAGATACGATTGTGTATATGCAAGTCGGAAGTTTTTTTGAATTGTATGGAATAAAAGAAGGCGACCTAGTTGTCGGAAGCAAAATCGAAGAAATTTCAAACATATGTGATCTGCAATGCAAAGAAAAGAAAGTAACATATGAAGGTAAAATGGTATATATGGCTGGAATTCCATTGAATTCGTTGGATAAATATATTGAAAAGACGATTCATTCAGGATATACTGCAGTTGTCTATGTGCAAGGTGATGATAAAGACGAAAAAGAGCGCATAATGGACAGCGTGTATTCTCCTGGTACGTATATTTCTAGTGATACGCAAATGAAAGTGTCGAACCACATTATGTGCATTTGGATAGACAAACACAAGCCGATGGTTCGTTCCATTCATAAAGGCGAAATAATGGTAGTCGGTATTTCTTCGATTGATGTAATTACAGGAGAATCTTCTTTTTATCAATATGAAACAGAATATAAAATCATTGCATCTAATTTCGATGAATTACAGCGTTATGTATCTGTATATAATCCAAGTGAAACGATAGTTGCGTGTGCTACTGATGTGAAAAATGAAATTGGAAAGATTATGGATTATTCGGGTATAAACAGTTCGAAAATACATTATGTAGATATGAATTCTTCATTGGCAAAGAATGCGACAAAGCAGGTGTATCAAAACCACATTGTTAGCGAAGTGTTTCAAAATGATACCTTTGATGTTTGTTTGGAATTTCGCGAAAAAGATAGTGCAACGAAGTCCTATTGTTATTTATTGGATTTTGTAAAGGAACGCAACCCCAAATTGATAAACAAGATTTCATTGCCTATTTTTAATAATGTATCTTCGCGGGTCATATTAGCAAATCATACGTTGATACAGTTGAACATATTGGATGACGCTTCAAACGAAAGTAAACGATATGGAAAAAAATCATCCATTATGTCGTTTTTAAACCAGTGTTGCACAACGATCGGAAAGAGAAAGTTCCGTCATTTACTGACGAACCCAACTACCGATGAGGAGTGGTTAAAACAGGAATATTCGATTATTGGTTATTTATTACGCGATGAAAATTATGAATTGGTGGATCATTTACGTAGCACATTGCATAAGACCAAGGATATCGAGAAAATTTCGAGACAAGTAATAGTGAAGAGAGTGTTCCCCACGTCTATTTATGATTTGTATAGTTCTATCCAAACAATGCATCAAATAAGTACGTATATACAAAAACACGATGAGTTAAATAATTATCTGGTGGATGGTGATATGGAAAGCAAAACAGCGTGGATACTCGACAAGTACGAAAATGTGAAATCTGTAGTAGATAAATATTTGATTATACAAGACTGTGAAGGTATCTCCAGCAATAGTTTATTGTCTGGGAATATAATTATACGTCCAGGAATATCAGACGAATATGATGAGGTCGTATTGAAGTATAATGAAAACAAGAAATTATTTGATGACGTCCATGTCCATTTGAATGCAATCACCAATGAAGTGGATAAGCCACAGAATACAATGGTATATGTGAAAATTCATAAAACTGAAAAATCGGGTTCGTATTTTGAGTCCACTTTGTCTAGGAGTAAACTCGTAAAAAAAGCATTAAAATTATACGATGCAGACCCTGGTAGTTTTAGAAACGCGGTTGCTCCAATTGACGGCATCAGCATTGACGATGTTAAGTTTGTTTCGGGCAATTCAGGCAATAAAAAGATAGATTGTGATGCGATTGATATGATTAGTCGAAATATAGTGAAATATGAAGACCAATTAACCAAGATAACGATGAAATTGTTTTCGGATATTTTGGAGATTATTGAATTTGAATTGTATGACGACTTGCGTGCGATTTCCACGTACATTGGGAAGTTGGATCTTATACAGTGTAAAGCGTACAATGCGAAGAATCGAAATTATTGTTGTCCCGAAATCCACGACGCAGAAAGTTCATTCGTAGACGCCAAAAGTATGCGACACTGTCTCATCGAATATTTACAGCAACACGAAGTGTATGTACCAAACGACATTATCATAGGCAAAGATGATGCCGGCATTTTGCTCTATGGAACCAATGCTGTAGGCAAGACGAGTTTGATACGAGCATTGGGCATTTGTGTAATTATGGCTCAATGTGGAATGTATGTGCCGTGCAGCAGTTTTGTATACAAACCCTACACAGCCTTGTTTTCTCGTATCCTAGGCAATGATAACTTGTTCCGTGGATTGTCGACATTCGCAGTTGAAATGTCTGAGTTGCGAGTGATTTTGAATAATGCGGACAAACATAGTTTGATTTTGGGAGATGAATTGTGCTCTGGAACAGAATTGCAGTCAGCATTGAGTATCTTTGTATCTGGGTTGAAACGCCTACACGACAGAGCATGTAGTTTTATATTTGCGACGCATTTTCACGATGTGATATATTACGATGAAGTAAAAGCGCTGACCAACCTTGCGGTAAAACATATGGAAGTTACCTATAATCCTGAGATAGATGCGTTGGTATATGACCGTATATTAAAAGATGGCCCAGGATCGAATACATATGGATTGGAAGTGTGCAAATCGCTTCATTTGGACGTTGAATTCCTAGATTATGCTTATCAAATTCGCAATAAATATTTTGTCGAAACATCTGGTGCATTGAATTACAATACAACCAGGTATAATGCTGCGAAATTACTTGGTAAATGTGAAATGTGTGAAGTTGCGATGGGTACAGAAACGCACCATCTGGCCGAACAGCATACTGCAGACAAAGATGGATTTATTAATTCGTTTCATAAAAATCATAAAGCGAATTTAGCATCTATATGCGAAGCATGTCATAATAAAGAACATAGCGAAACGCAAGAAAAAACAAAACGAAAGAAGAAGACAACGGCAGGCAAATCTATTATCGAGTAATTATTTACGTAAGCGACTGAGCAACACGGTATCAGTGTAACTGGGGATGTAGGGCGTAATGCCGTATTTGTAGTCGATTGGGTTCTTAAACAATATCTTGCTTTGTATGCGCAGTCTGCGTACACTCGTTTCCTTGTTATTTTTATCTATTATTTTGATGTAATCGTAATTGTAGTCGTCTTTGTTTTTTTCTTCGATTTTGTCATTTGTTTCATGATATTGAATATCGTATTTTCCAGCCTCGTATCCGTGCTCCGCAATCTCCATGTACTTTTGTTCTATTTTTGGTCCTTCGTCTTCAACTTCTTCCTTATCGAGTGAAGTATCTCTCCAGTTAATAGGCTTAGCTGTAAAATGTTCAGTTACGTTGTAGTATATATGCAGAGAAAATAGAATGATAAGCATCAGTTTGATGAGGTTGTTCCGATTTGCATTTGAAAACATATTTTATATATAACATTGATATATAAAATTGAAAATCAATATAGAATTATATAATATACCAATAGTATAAGAAAATGATCATCCCAATTAAATGTTTTACATGCGGAACTGTTTTAGCAGACAAATATAGATATTATCAAAATGAAGTAAGGAAGATTAAAATGCAGAAGGGCGAGTCTGTAGAAAAGGTAAATTATTTAACTAAAAATAACGTGGAAAAGACGCCCGAAGGTGAAATGTTGGACCAACTTGGTTTGAATAATGTGTGTTGTCGTCGTCATATGTTAACCCACGTAGACGTTGAATAAGATAGTGTTCAACTAAATAAAAAATCTATGCATACTTGTGTATACATTTTTTATGTTTTGTAGTATATATAATGATTGGTCTCACAAAGTTATGCTCTCCTGCAGAGTTTTATTTAATATTATCTATAGCTGCCCTTGCAATAATGGGGTTTCAAAATGTCGGAAACAACGAAATTTATTGTTTAGGTGATTATTCTTGTATGGTACCTAACACGTCCGTTATCTTTATGGTAAAAATATTGTATATAGCGTTCTGGACATGGGTATTGAATATTATATGTAAAGGTGGAGCAGAGTGGTTTTCGTGGTTGGTTGTATTGATGCCTATTTTGTTATCTTTTGTATTGGTATCGTTTATTTTTTTATCCAATCGCACTAGGATAGCAGATGAATAATTGTAAAAATGTATATTATAATATAGAACTAATATACATTATGAGTACGGATATTCGATATTCTTTATTTTCGTATTTATCAGAAGAAACCTTGTACCAACACATTTATCCGTATATTTACAATTTTCAACCGAAAGACTTGTTATGCGAAATAAAACAATACTCGCAGTATAAGAGCGATTTGTATCAGGTATATGATATACCGGTTGATAGAAATGTTCTATATTATGATTTGTTGAATTATGTAAATAGACGCCCGGTGTCTTGTATGCAACAAAATGAAGGTCGCGAAAACATACTAAGGCGACATGTTATGTTAAAAGATTACAGTGCTCCCAAATTGCTAGAATTCTATACACAATGCTTCTCTGTGAATAAAATGAAAAATGTAGAAACCAAATGTGGCGTATTGTGGGGATTATTAACAGAAACCGAACGAATACGGTTTATAGAGAGGCGTCTATCTTTTTTGGAAAGTCATTTATAAAAACAATAAAATTGAATTAAACATAATTATTATAGTAATATTAGTTATAGACGTAAGATATCATGAATCCATCACTAACCAATATTTCGAATGAAGATAATAACACTCTCAAGTTTACATTGAGTGGTGTAAACGTAAGTTTAGCTAACGCTTTAAGACGAACCATTTTGTCTGATATTCCAATCGTTGCAATTTATACACAAACCTACGAAGACAACGATTGTAATATTGAAATCAATACAAGCAGACTTCATAATGAAATATTAAAGCAACGATTGAGCAGCATTCCTGTGCATATAACAGATTTGAATGTTTTGCCAGGAAACTACTTGTTGGATGTGGATGTGAAAAATGATACAGATACACTGATGTATGTTACTACCGAGCATTTTAAAATTAAAAATAAAGAAAACGGAAATTATTTGTCGAACGAGGAAACAAAGAAAATCTTCCCTATGAATGCAAAGACAAATATGTATATCGATTTCGGCCGATTGAGACCTGGTATTGGCGATCAAATTCCAGGAGAACACATTAAGTTAACTGCCGAATTTTCTGTCCACGCTGCCAAAGAAGACGGAATGTTCAATGTGGCGTCTAAATGTGCCTATGGAAACACACCTGACCTGGTGAAGGCAAACGAGGTTTGGCAGAAGAAAGAGGATAGTATGCGAGGTGAGAATGGAACAAATGACGAAATTTCGTTTGAGAAGAAGAACTTCTACTTGCTCGATGCACAGAGGAGTTTTGTAGACGATAGTTTCGACTTTGTTATTCAAAGTGTAGGAGTGTATGATAATAAAGATTTAGTTTTGAAAGGTTGCCAAGCATTGGAAAACAAGTTGAATGAGATGGTCCAGAGTTTGGATTCTGATTTAGTCCCCATCTTGCGCAGCGAAACCACGATGGATAATTGTTATGATATTGTTCTTGAAAATGAAGATTATACCATCGGAAAGTCGCTGGAATATATCTTGTATGAAGAATATTACCAAACTGAGAAATTATCATTTTGCGGTTTCAAGAAATTTCATCCTCATGATGATAATAGCAAGATCCGTCTAGCAGGCGATGCAGCATTTGATAAGCAAGTAGCAAGTCAATATGTAAGAGAGGCTTGTATCAAGGCAATTCAAGTATTCCGTGGAGTATACAATATGATGAAATAAAGACTTATGAGTATTATCACAAAAATATATAGATATGTATTTGTTATATTTTTGTTTTTCCATTTTTGTTGCTGAAGTATTATGTAGACCTCGCTATTTTCGACCGCCGAAATATTTGGATACAATTAAATACGACGACTGTGCACGGTTTATTCCAGAAATACGTTACGCCAAGGTAGTAAAGGTATATGATGGAGATACCATTACAGTAGCATGTAAATATCCCATTCGAGGAAAACAATTATATAGATTTTCCGTTCGGTTAGCCGGCATCGATGCACCCGAATTAAATTCGAATAATTCGAATGAGAGAATACACGCAAACGTATCCAGAACAAATTTGCAAGGATTGATATTCAATGAAACGGTATCCCTAGAAAATGTGCGCATTGAGAAATATGGTAGATTATTAGCAGACGTATATTTTCACGATTTACATGTAAACGCTTGGTTATTGGACAATGAATATGCTATACCCTATTATGGGGGCAAAAAACAAAAAATTGATTATGAATAGATTACAAATAATACCAATAATTAACATTGATATTATTATGGAGCGCCGACTAAACAAGAAGTTTGAGGGTTATATTACCGAGTTCAAGCACTCTATCCTTGAAAAAAGCAGAGACTTAGAGTTTTCAGATAAGGATAAGGTAAGTGACCTGCTTAGACATATCTATGATTATGACCGACTGCAATTCGACAAGGAAGATTTGAATAAAAGAAAAAGGGTAAAGAATACGGTGCCTGTTACGAATAGATGCAATGCGAAGAGAGCAAATGGAGAGCAGTGTACGAGAAGAAGAAAGAATGAGAGTGAATATTGCGGAACCCACGTAAAGGGCACGCCTCATGGACTAATTTCGGATGTTCTCGCAGACTCGAATGACCTAATTGTGAAATATGAAGTATATGCGAAGGAAATTAGCGGAATCGTCTACTACATTGATGATATAGGGAATGTATATAATACAGAAGACGTGCTTATGAACGCCGAAAACCCGCGCGTAGTTGCTAAATACGTAAAACAGAACAACCTATATACCATTCCGGACTTTAATTTACCTTGAGTAAGCATGAGATAAATTATTGTTTAGTAATTTTGCGCACAATCGTCTCTTTTGTTGTTTCCTCACGATTATTAATAATAAACTCTTTCACACTGTTTGCTTCATGGATGTCCCCATCATAATATTTAGTTAATACGTCAAATAGCGTTTTTTTTGTAATAGGTTTTTTTACAGTCTTTTTATCATAACATATTTGTCCATCCTTTAGGTCAAAACAATCTATTTCATTTTCTTTCATTATATTCATGAGCGAGTTCGATATCTCATCCTTCTCTTTTTTTTTGTCTTTTTGAATTTTCTGAATACTTCGGATTTCATTGTCTAATTTGACCCAGTCTTTTACTGCATTTATTAGTTGTCCTCTTGTTTCCATCGTCGTTGATATACTCTTATATTTTAATTATAGCATTTTTTTGTATTATTTTTGTCAATATATTATAATATGCTAATGAGATTTCATAATGCCCGAGCCATAGTCAAACATAATTCAAATGATCAAATAAACCAGACAGCACAAACTACAATTCCGCTTCGAATGAACCGTATGATTACCAAACAACCAGTGAAACCTACAAATGATATACACAACGTTCAAAAAACAGATGGGATACGACTTGTCTGGGGAGAACCTATATGGTTTTTGTTTCACACCTTGGCTGAAAAAATTAAAGACGAACACTTTCTATCGAAAAAAAATGATATAATCAACCTGATTAAGTCTATATGTGCAAATTTGCCGTGTCCTAAATGCACTGATCACGCAACTGACTATATGAACAAATTGAACATTGAGTCCATAAAAACGAAGAGAGATTTAAAAGATTTATTATATAAATTTCATAACGATGTGAACAAACGCAAAAATTTTTCTGAATTTCCACATGAAGAATTGGATGCGAAATATAAAAGTGCTTCTACTGTGAAGGTAATCAACTATTTTATATCCAGTTATAAGGAGAAATCGCGAAATGTACAGATGATTGCAACTGAATTGAGTCGCATGAGAGTGTTACGACATGCACAGCAATGGTTAACTAACAATCTAAGTTGCTTTGATATGTAATATACATTGTTTTGTATTACATATCTAAATCGTCATTTATTTCGACAATTTTGTTGCGATCTTTTTACCATTTTTATACACTTCGCATTTGAATGTTTGTTTGGATGGACGAGAACATACGTCATTTCTACCTAATGCAGAAAAATATAGCAAATGTGTCGACTTCGAACTTTTTAATATTCCTCCCCAGATGAAACCAGCCGCCATACCTAATATACCCGATACTGCGAGCGGAATCGCATTATAACAACTGTTGCTGTAATTCCATAAAGTATCCAAACCCAACAATATTAAGAAAAACAAATAAGTGAATGAGTTTTGTTTGACTACATCATTCTCTTGCATTCCATATGCTAGATAAGCAAAGGTAAACGTCAACATATTTGTTGCGAGAGGGAGATTAAATGTATCATTTGTTGTATCTAATAACAAAAAGTTGCATACTTCGGGGTAGTTTTCCGGTCTCGGAAAGAAAGGCATTGTCTTGGAAACCATCATGCAGAACACCACAGACAGTAACACACCTGCTAAATAAATGAAACCCTTGAAATCTTGGTTGAATATCGAACTAAGTGTGAAGAAACATACCAAAATAAAAGGTGCGAGTCGCAAGAATAAGTATCCAAATGCAATTAAATTCAAATCCATTTTATTTATACTATCCTTAGAAAATGTTGATTAGTCTACAAATACATAATTGAATACTTCTTTGATATTCGATACGCCAATAAATCGTATGTCGTCTACCTCCTTTTTGTTATTCGTTTTCCATTCTTCGAAATCTCGTTCGTTTCCTTTTGGATACAAAAAAGTTTTTACGCCCGCCTTTATTCCTCCAATTATTTTTACGTCTAAACCTCCGATTGGTGTAACTTGACCTTGCAAATTTATTTCTCCCGTGATGGCTAGATCATGTCTGATTTCTTTGTTATTGAAAATGCTATAAATCGCTACAGTAATTGCAGTGCCCGCTGATGGTCCATCTTTTGAAATTGCACCTTCAGGACAGTGTATGTGTAATCCTTGTTTCTTTGTATCCGAGAACTGTTTTAATAACACCTTAATGCGTTTCTCGGGCGTTAAATCCCAAGCGAGGGTTTTCGCTACATTCATACTTTCTTTCATTACATCACCCTGCAATCCAGTCAGACGCAACTCTAAAAAACTGGAAGATGGAAATAACATACATTGAATAGGTATTATGCCGCCATGACCCAATGTGTTTGCCCATAAACCATTAATCACGCCCTTTTCAGGAGAACTGTGGATAAGTTTTTCATTGATTTTTTTATAGTTTTTCAAATATTTTTTGTCTATGTCGTATTCAGTCAATTGCAATGGTATATTCATACTGTGAAAAGTATCTACTTTCAATATTTCAAGATTGATTTCTCCATACATATCGAACAATATTTCTTTTAACTTGCGAACGCCTGGTTCCAGCGTGTAATTTTCAATTATGTATTGTATCAATGTGTCGCTTAACTCTACCACGTCTTCAAATCCCATCTTATCATTTATTTCGGGTAATATGTAGTCTTTTACAATAACCATTTTGTCTTCAAGTGATAAATTATCAAACTTAATGCGATGTATTCTGTCTAACAAAATGCGGTCGATTTGTTCAGGATCATTGTAAGAAAAAATGAATAAGGCCTTTGATAAATCAATGTCTATGCCGCTAAAATACTTGTCTTGAAAGGCATCATTTTGGGTGCCATCTATCAAGTGCGTTAATATTCCAATGATTTCCTTGCCGTGTTCGGTCTTACTTACCTTATCAAGCTCGTCTATATATATGATCGGGTTCATGCATTTGGAATCCATTAATATCTCTACTACCTTGCCCCACGTAGAGTTCATATATGTATAACTGTGACCTTCAATCGTTGAACCATTTGCGGAACCACCCAATGCGATAAATGAAAATGGTCGTGTCTCACCGTCATCGTTCTTCAAACACTTGGATATGCCCTTTTTGGCCAGCGACGTTTTTCCTATGCCTGGAGAACCTTCAAAACCAAAACAATATCCACTTAATTTTCCGTTCATCCATTGTCCAATGATTTTCATGATCTGACTCTTAGCTCTTGTATGTCCATATATAGACTTTTCCATCGTATTCATTACATCATTCATCTCGGTTTCAACATCTTGAACGTTTGTTTCTAACTCTACCACTTGTTCATATGTATCTTTCAACGAGAACTGTTCATTTATTTTTTCGTGAGTTTTGTCGTATATTTCATATAGGTCTGTCTCATGCGCATTGTTCAATACCTGTTGTATGTTTTCTATCTGTTTTTGTTTTGGTTGGTTCAGAGGCAAGCGTTTTTGTCCATTTTTCTTCATGATATTATTAATATATTGCACAACTTGCGAAGTAGATTTATTTGTATTCTTGTTCAATGTCTGAATAACTGAATGTATTGTTGCTGGAATTATATTTTGACGAATGTGTTTTATGTTTTGATAAATCTCTAATATCGTGCGCTGATTTTTCATTTTCATATTCAATGTCGGAAAATACTGATTGAGAACATTCACCATTTGATTGTTTGTTTTATTGAAATCCTTCACTTTTTTTAGTATAGGTTCCTGACGATAAACGCCAAAAGGAAGCTTTAACAACCCCTCAAGATATTGTTTGGCTTTCTGCGAACCTTCATCTGGACGACCCTTGATTTCCTTTAATTTTAACATTGCCTTCTCTTTTACATTTTCAGGAGCTTTCATCAAATATATTTGTTGTTCGATAGATACTTGGCTTACCTCGTATCTTTTAGTTATATCATCAGACTTTCTCGAAGAGACTTTGATCATCTCATCCAATTTTGTCTTGAATTTCCACGGCAATATATCATACATTACCGACGCAACAGATAAATCTTCTTGGTCTAATGCTAGCAGTTCATACAACAGATAACATATATATTGGACTTCATGGTCTTTCGAGAGTAATAAATTCATCACCATCTTGCATTTCATATACGTGTCTAATTCCAGAAACTGCTTGAATGTTGACACTAATTTAGCCTGTTTCAATGAATTTACTTCACTCATTATGGAAAACGCTTGTTTTAATATATCATTCTTTCCATGTATAAGAATGTCCTTTATTGTAAGAGCGCCAATAATTTCTTCTATTATCTCATTTTCGTGTTTTTGACGCACATAATAGAGCGAAGATATATCGTCAATGCGATGTTGTATATATTTATTGGTGAAACAGTGAATGTGGATATTGTCAATGATCCCATTTATTATCAACGTCTTTTTTGCCTTTTCATTTTGAATCGTAATTCTTATACCATTCATTTTTTTGTATAGGTGTTCGTTTTCCCCTTCGAGTTCGTAGCACTCTATGTTGCTCGATTGATCAATCTCAAGAATACTGTCGATTATTTTATCCTCACAATATGTCTTCCTTCGAGAAGTTGATCGTTTTTTTTTGTTCCAATGAATGACTTTGTAACCATAGGGACGAACATGTTGTTTAATTAATTCGAACTTTGCCTGCATAATTTCATCTTGGAAAGAAAGCTCCTTAAATTCTGAACCAAAGATAATAAACAATAATTCCTCTATATCTTGTGTTCCAAAACCGCATATAATCATGGACAAGTTGTTGATTATTTTTTGTAATTTATCCAATGATGCATACAATGCTATCGGATCTGTTTGTGCAGATACATCTCGCAATATTGTCTCCGAGTCCGTGTATAAATTATTTAATATGGGTATTGCTAGTTTTGTGTCGCTATTACTAAATAATTTTTCGGCATTATGGCGGACAACGGCGATAATTGTTTTGCGTATAATTTGTTGTATATATATTGTTTTATTTTTGATAAAAGTGCCGATATTTTCACTATCGTCGTCCATTTCTTATATAGTATTCACTTATTATAAATATTGTCTTACAAAATAGAAAAATTGATATAAATATAAATTGTATTACAAACTATAACACACACATACATCATGGGCATTCCTAGCTATTTTTCGTATATTATTAAAAATTACACCAATATTATACGGAGTTTGAAGTCATTTCAATCCGGTTCGTTTGACCATTTGTACATGGATTGTAATTCTATTATTTATGATGCTTATTATAAGATTATACAAACAGACAAAGCGTCTAATATGGACATCGCGGAGTTTGAAACGACAATCATCCAAGACGTTATTACAAAAATAGAACACTATATACGCTATTTGCAACCAACACATACAGTCTATATTGCATTCGATGGAGTCGCACCGTTTGCTAAAATGGAACAACAGAGAACCCGGAGAAACAAATCTCATTATCTCTCCAACGTTCCTCTCTTTAAAAAATCATCGCAATGGGAACTCTCTTCTATTACGCCTGGAACCAATTTTATGAATTCACTGTCTAAAATGATCAACCAACATTTCCTGCACAGTGAAAATAAATACAACGTGAAAAAAATGATTGTATCTTGTTCGGATGAACCTGGCGAGGGAGAACATAAATTGTTTTCGCATCTTCGCAACCATTCACTCGGAAACGATAATGTCGCGGTGTATGGACTCGATTCTGACCTTATCATGTTGTCTATTTTCCATCTCAAATATTGCAACAATATCTATATTTTCAGGGAAGCACCCGAGTTCTTGAAAAATTCCATTCCTGTAGACTGCCAAGGTGAAGATCCTCATTTTGTAGATATCCAATCTCTTGGACGAGGAATTCTGTCCCATATGAATTGTAAGTATTCCAGTGACCGTCGACTCTACGACTACGTATTCATTTGTTTCTTCCTTGGAAATGATTTTCTACCTCATTTTCCAGCAATGAATATTCGCACACACGGCATCGATGTATTGTTGGATATATACAATAAATACGTAGGCGACCACGCAGATGCATATTTTATATCTGAACATAATAAGATACAATGGAAATACATCAGCAGATTTGTAAATGAAATTGCGAAGAGAGAACACGAGTATTTGACCCAAGAATATTTTGTAAGAGACAAATTTGACCACTATCGTTTCCCTGAAAACACAGATGAAGAAAGGAAAAGGGCGTTTGAAAATACACCCATTGCCTACCGCGCAGAAGAAAAATATATATGTCCATCTGAACAATATTGGGACAAACGTTACTACCAAGCATTGTTCAAGTGTGAACGCAACCCGACTTTTATGAAACAGTTGTGCAATAACTATTTGGAAGGATTGGAATGGGTGTGCGCTTATTATAGCGGAGATTGTCCCGATTGGAAGTGGAAATACAATTACCATTATCCTCCTTTGTTTGCTGACTTGTGTAAGTATATTCCTCATTTTGAAACGAATTTTATCGAACAGCAACTGACTTCACGGTCAACACAATCGTTTTCGCCTTATACGCAACTCGCCTATGTGCTTCCCAAACAACAGTTGCATTTGTTGCCTGAAAAAATACAGAAGTTCTTGTTAGACCATTATTCAGATATGTATTGTGACGAATATGAATTCCAGTGGGCATTTTGTCGCTATTTCTGGGAAAGTCATCCTGTCTTGCCCAAAATAGATTTGGATATGTTAGAGAAATGGGACTTGCAGTTTCGTATGCATACTGAATAGTTATTTGAAATAATATATCATTGGTTCATTTATCATATATTATTTTTTACCGGTTTTTGACTTCTTTGACTTGCGTTTCTTCTGGGTCTTTGCTTTCTTCTTTTTTGTTTGTTTCTTTTTGGATTTCTTGGATTTTTTCGTTTTTCCACCAAATAACGAGCGACTTACAGGTGGTCTTTCATCTTCATCTTCATCTTCATCTTCATCTCCAAACAGATTACCCATACTGGGAGGTTTGACACGGTCATCAATTTCTCTTCTTGCTTTCTTTCGCGGTCCAACTCTATCGCGTTCGGTCCTTCTCATTTTTAATTCATCTAATTTGGATGAAATATTACTTTCTTCAGTTACACGTCTTATACGCTCCACGTGTTCTTCTGCATTACATATAATTACTTCTGGATCCAAATCATCTTCCAACCTAGCTACATGTTTCATAGTATTCGCAGCGTATCCTTGGTATCCTTGTTTACATACGTATTGACTAACTTTGTAATCCTTTTCTTCTACAGAATCGCGTTTATGACTACTATATCCATAATTATCTTCTAATATGTCTTGAATATCTTCAGGAGCTTTCTTGAAAAACTGTTCGCTAATATCATCCATAGCGACGAGTTGTAATTCGTTTTTCGTTTTAAATTCAAAAACTATACCATATTTATCTGCGTATTCAGCGTCAGGAGTGAAGAATTTGTAATCCCCCTTCAGTAATTCAGGATGGGTAATATCCGTAAAGTTACTATCCCCACGATATAATGTTGTCCCAGCAGGGATAATATACATGTTTATTCCGTCTACTTCCCTTTTTTCAAAAAAATCTTTTGTAAATGCCGCCATTGCTTAAATAATCTATATACTCACCATATAAATTATTCTGTTTCTATCAATATCTTTCAAAAATCGGTTTGATAAATTCGTATATTTTATCCGCACAATACCAGGAAAAATTGTATGCATAATAAGATGATTCTGATATTGCTAACAAATATACACAACCGATTATTATTCCGACCACCATATAATATAGACAGTGATTATAAGAAACACCGCATTTTTAATCCCACTTTAGTGTGATATTCATATTGTTTCTCCCTCCAACATATTATCAATCAGTGCCATGCGAATATATATACCGTTTTGCAGTTGTTCAAAATAGTGGCTTCGTTTGTCCTCGTCCAGATCTGTTGATAATTCGCTGTTTCGAGGAAATGGGTGCATTATAATCGCATCTTTTGCATGTGTTAACAATTCCTGGTTCACTATAAATTCAGGCATTCGCAGGTGACTATTCAGGTCGGACTGCATAGGTGCACAATAGATTACATCGTAATCGCCGAAATATACGTTATATTTTTCTACAATGATATCCTCTATTAGTTGCTCATTCATATCAGATACATGCGATAAAACAGAGTAATGGGGTTCTTTTCCTTCATATGGTAAAAAATTAATTTTAATGCGAATAAAGTTTTTCAACAAATGTAACAAAGAATTAATGGAGGGTGATTGTTTGACATCCCCCACGAACAGTATTTTTACATATTTCGTATTCATTTCTAAGTTAGAATATATGGTGTATAAATCAGTGAGACCTTGTATTGGATTGTCGCCATTCCCATCGCCATAATTGATAATAGGAATATTTGTATTATGGTTTGCATACCGACATATCTCCTCGTCTTGATGTTGTAGCGTGATGATATCACCATAATTAGACAGCGTTTTGATTGTATCTTGAGTCGACCCGCTTTTAGTCGCATCCGATGCATCGCCATTGTAGTTTATTACATGTCCACCTAACTTATACATTGCACTTTCGAAAGACAAAGACGCTTGTGTATTCGCTTCAAATGATGCATTGACCAAGACTTTATTTTTCCACTTGTCCATATAGGGCGTCTTCTTGAACATATCTGCCTTTTTAAATAGATTTTCAATATATCGTGACGTCACGTTTTTAGAAGAAATCAACCGTCGCATTTTAGAATTTTCTATATATTTTTTTTATATTTTTATTATAAGTAATGTTATTCAAACCGCTAGTATTAGATTTTATTACTAAATACAAAACTACATTCATATTCTATGTTTTACTGGTTGTAATCTTTTTTCCAATTGAAGGTATTGTATTGCCCAAGGTATACGGAAAGGTATTTGAACAAATAAAAACGACAAATATGTTTCCAGATATATGGAATTTCGGCGAAAATATTTCAAAACAGAATTTACCCGGCATGTTGAGTATATTGGTACTCGTTTGGATTTTGATTATCGGTTCAGGTAGCGTAAAACACTATTTGGAGGCCACTCTTGTTCCTGAGTATTTTGCTCATATACGTGAAATTATATATGAAAAAACCATCTATTCTCAATTAAACAATTTCAAAGACATCAAAACTGGCGATTATTTGTCTCGTGTCATGGAACTAACTCGAAATATCAAAGATATGTTTCAATATACAATTACCCGCTTGTTTCCTGAAATGATCGTATCTATTTTCATCGTCGGTTATTTGTTGATGAAAAATCCACTATTCGGTCTGATTAGTTTGGTCGGGTTTGTATTGTGTATGATTGTTCAAATAATTGGAGGCATGCACGTAATGGACAAGGTTAGTGAAAAGGAAGAATATTTTAATAGTAATTTGAGTGAAAATTTACAAAATAGTTTAGACAACCTCATGAACGTATATATCAACAACGAATTGGACAGTGAAATTAAGAAAAACAATAATATGGAGAACATGAACACCAAAATGAATAAGGACGTTATGAATACACAAAATCTGGTTATTTTCTTAACGCAAGTGATTACCATCGGACTTTACGCATTATCCATTTTATTATTATACTCTATGTTTGTAAACAAGAAAATTACAACTGGTGAAGGCATAGTCGTATTATTAATCATTGGACAATTAGTGGGTTATATGTTGAATGTAAATTCTGGACTTGTCCACCAAGTTATATACAAAATGGGCATTGTTCGCGGTTCGAAAGATTTTTTGAATGAGATTTTTGCGGAGCAACATAACGGAACCCGGAAAGACATCATCCAAAAGGGCGACATACAATTCAAAAACGTGAAATATCGATACGACCAAAGCAGTGAAGATTTTCTTTTTGACGGCCTGAATATGGAAATTGCAGGGGGGAAGAAAATTGGTCTGGTTGGACGTTCTGGCTCTGGTAAAAGTACGCTTATGAAAATGCTAATCAACTTATATAAACCTGAAGAAGGCGAAATCTTGATTGATGGTGTAAACATCCGAGATATGGATTTTCAGTATTTGCGTGAGAACGTGAATTATATAAATCAAAAGACCAATTTATTTGATGAAACTGTTATTTACAATATGTTGTATGGAAACGATCATGTAAGCGAATATGAGTTGCTGCAGAAATTAAAACAATATAAGTTATTTGAAGTATTTTCAGACCTACCAGACGGTGTCTATGCTGGAGCAGGCATACACGGAGGGAATTTGTCGGGAGGCATGCAGAGAATAACATTGCTAATGCGCGGCATTTTGAAACCAGGCAAAATAATGATATTAGATGAACCTTTGACCGGATTGGATGGCGATACGAGAATGAAAGTCATGGATATGATCCTCGCTGAAACAAAAGACAAAACGCTTATTGTTATCACTCACGACAAAGAAATACTGCCTTTTATGGATCGAGTCATCGACATCAACAAACTATAATGCGCAAAAAAAATATATATTGTTCAAACCTATATAAATAAACAATGCTTTATTATCTTGTGTAGATGTTGTAAACACCGGCAGGTATTGTAATAATATTGCTCTTTTAGCTCAGTTGGTTAGAGCATACGCTTAGTAAGCGTAAGGCCGGGCGTTCGAATCGCCCAGAGAGCTTCAGGCTGTTTGACTGAGTGGTTAAGGTGGTGGACTAGAAATCCACTGGGATATTCCCGCATAGGTTCGAATCCTATAGCAGTCGCATTGTAGATATTGTATTCTATCATCGCTCTTTTAGCTTAGTGGTAGAGCATTACACTTGTAATGTAAAGGTCGCGCGTTCAATTCGCGCAGAGAGCTTGTATATATGGAGCAAACGCTCTATATATAGAATTTGTCGTTCAAACGACAATAAAAATGTCCAGTTGTGTATTATGTTCTCAGTGATTTACCAACTTCATTAACCTTATATTAATGCGTTTACATAAACCACGTCATTCACTATAATACCGCTGCCCGATTTATTTATTTATTTATTTATTTATCCTCTGAACCCTTTATTGAAGCCTTTGGGTACAATTTGTTGTTGGCTTTTTGTTCCCGTGCGTCAGGGCTTAATCCTTTTTTTCTGACCGTATTCTTGTTGATTCTTGGCTACCTTCTCATCATTGCGTGAATATTGTTTGTTGTTTTGAGGGGTTTGTTGGTCATCGTCATCTAGAAAATCTTCTAACCGAAGTTTGCGAGAAACCGCTGGAGGTTCACTTGTCTTCGGCATCTGTATTGTTATCGGCAATAAATCTTTTAACTAATACTTACATCAAGGTTTCTACTACTTAAATCAATTTTATATTGACGGCTATATTTAGATATCAAGCGAAAAACAGGTTGAAAAATAAGCATTGTCTATTTTACATTATGTAGTCCGTCACCATCTTTTTTAGGATTAATACATCATGTTCTAATGATTCTGTTCGTACGTTCTGCATTTTAATCAATTGCTCTGACCGCCCATATCTCATTTCTGCGATTTGTTCTTCCAATTTGAATATACACTCTTCTTGCAGTTCAATGCGAGTTTCTAACTTTTTTATCTTTTGTTTGAGTTTGATATGCAGGAATTTCTCATACTCTTCTTTTCCTTTGAAATCAGTTTGTCTGTCTGATAAAAACGAGAAGGGGATGTATGATTCGTTGTTGTCCGCTTTATTCATTTAATAATCTTATTGTAACTTTATATATTGATTTTTCTCATAGATTTAATATAGACATTCAACATCTTGATATTTGTTGCGGTCTACTTATAGATGTACTTATCTGTATTCACCCTTGCTAATTTTCTTACCTTGTATATATGTCCGTTTTTCTAGATCAATATTCATATTTGCATTTTTCAACAGGAATTGTGGCTTACTTCTGGGGTATTGACTTCTATATATGGGTCATCATTCATATTCTATACGAACTGTTCGAGAACCTCTATTCGAGTATTCACATTATTAATCAATATATCACATTGTGGCCGGGCGGAAAATCTTGTCCGGATCCACTCATCAATCGCGTTGGTGATGTTGCCTCAGGTGCACTCGGGTGGTTGTCTGCTTATTATTTAGATAATCTGGGAAAAACTTATGGCTGGTATCAACCACACATTCCAGCAAGTTGATAAAATTGAAATTGTATAAAATAATCATTTTTATACCATCTTTCTTATGGACGCCGATAAAGTGCACGCCTATTACAATTCATTGAAAAATTATGTTGGTCCTTTCATATCAATGTTTGGTATCTATGTTGCTTGGATTTGCATCCACTATGCTAGTCCTCGTGTATATGTATCATATTGTGTACCTGCTACACTTATTGGGTTTATTTATTCTCCATTCTTAGCACAATCCCCCCATTGCGTTGCTCTGCGTTGGGCAATCTCTAAAAGCGGCGAATCGATTTATAATATGTTTGGTATTTTGAGTATGTGGTTGTTAACAAGATTTGTTCCTATTAAATCGAAAGTATAAAAATCGTGATGCGGAATTCTGTATATATTTTTTATACAATCATGGATAATTATATAAAATCATTGCGAACATTTTATATATTCAATGTGTAAAATCTGTATAAATAATCCAGGAAGTCACTCGTTCGAGTTTGTTGGAGTTCAAAATGGTATGAATTTGTATTATACTTGTCCCGCAAAGGCGACTATGTATTGGGACACAGAAGGGATTTTAAAACATTATGAAGAGGTGTTAGAACAAAACGGAGAACATCCGTGGATTTGGTTATTTGACGGTGAAGGTTTTGGATTTTTGCATTCCATGCAAATTGCTACCGCATTAGGTCTCGTTAACCTCTTGAAAAATAAGTATGGTAAGTGTTTAATGGAAATACGCATTACACACCCAACTGTGTATATCAAAAGTTTATATGGAGTTATATATCCATTTCTGGATGAAAAAATAGACAGTATCATACAATGGGGAGAGTAAAGTGGTCTCGTTCACGTCCTTTGTTGAAAATGAACATATTTGTGTTTTTTTGGTTCGGGTTCCTTGACCTCTTTGAATTTTTTTTCGACTGCATCTACACAATATTTACATAATACGGTATCTTCTCTGTTATGTTGTGGATAGATGGTGCAACACTCCGTATTTTCGCAAACCGAGTCTCCGCATTTGTCGCAACATTGTATTACTTTTTTCGTTTCGCACGTTGTGCAATAATCGAGGTATTCTACTGAATATCTAATTGGGGCCATTTTGATTTGCATTGTCGTTAAAAGTACTACAACCAATCAATTTTATGCCCGTGAATTTGCTATTTCTAGGTCTTCAGGAGTATTTACGTTCAAAATCTCGGAACCGTTATTTACAGGCAATATTACACCATGAATCGGAATTTGTTTGCTTCTGGCGATTTCTACTATATCCGTTAAATAGTACTCTTGACTTTTGTTATTGTTTGTAATCAAAGGAATGCACTCTATAAGAACGTCGATGTTCAAATTGTATATTCCGCAATTAACTTGTTTGCATTGTCGCTCTTCCTCGTTGCAGTCTTTCTCCTCCACAATCTTTATGATTTCGCTTTCATTGTTTGCAAAAATTCGACCACAACCGAACGGATTTCTTAATAATGTAGTTAAGAGTGCATTTTGGCTTGTTAATAGCAAGTTGATCGTTGTATGTTTGATTAATGGAACATCACCAGATAATATTACAATGCCCTCGTCTCCATTATTTCTTATTTTTTGTAAATACGGTATGCAACAGTGAACTGCATCGCCTGTCCCCATCGTTTTCGTTGTTCCATTGATTGTTTTATCCTCTTGCACAATGTAAGTTATCTTATTGCATTCTTTATTTGAGAAAAATCCGTGGATTGTTTTTTTTATTATGTCTTTGTATTTGCCGACTACTACTAATACATTTTCCGTATTTAATTTAAATGCCTCGCGTATTACAAGACATATCATTGGGATATCATTTACCTTATGTAACACTTTCGGAATGTCCGAATTCATTCGTTTGCCTAGACCGCCTGCTAATACAATTGTATACATTATTATGTATAATTATAATGCAATCTTTTTATCAGCTTTTATAAAAAAATCTTTTTAGATATATAATGGGGGTTGATTTGTCTTTGTTCAAACAAAAAATAGTTTTTGTTTTTTCTCACATTCCTGAATTTGTGTCTTATATATATACTTTTTTATTGGACACGCAATTCTTTTTGCCGATTGATGATATGGAAGAATAATGTAGTAGTAGAATAAGGCAGGGGGGGGGTAGTTGTTTATGGTGGTGGTGGT
>Ga0209449_1000196_pt1 | contig 51749 bp, 48 predicted proteins | sample SaaInlV_100m_DNA_5_FD_184671 | JGI IMG/M metagenome (GOLD analysis project Ga0209449, IMG submission 184671) | Marine microbial communities from expanding oxygen minimum zones in the Saanich Inlet - Saanich Inlet SI073_LV_200m_DNA (SPAdes) (version 2) | ecosystem: Environmental > Aquatic >...
TTCGTTGTTGGTTTGTTTCATATCGACTTGCTCTTTTTCTAAAATAGGTAGTGCAAACAGAGAACCTTGTAAACCATGGGTTGGTTCTTCCATTTCGCGTTCTTCCATCTTATCCAAAATCTTAGGATATGCATTTCGAGAAAACGCGAGTTGTTGGTCTTTATTGGGAGAACTGTCTAAAAATAAATAATTCATAGTTATATATTGACGTCATATAATATATTATTCTTTTCACCTTTAACATAATTCCAAATGAATATAAATAATTAAATTTATATATCCTTAGTTGAATCATTTATCGGGTATGTGTGGCATTTTTACAATATTGAATAACGATGACAACATTATTTCTTACGAAACAATGAACGATGCGTTTCAAACAGGAAAACATAGAGGACCCGAATTTTCTGTATTGAAATCAACTACATTAAAGACAGTAATGGGATTTCATAGATTGGCCATTAATGGACTTGACGATTTGTCACATCAACCAATCACGATTGGTGATATTACTCTCATTTGCAATGGAGAAATTTATAATTATAAACAACTCTTCTCTCTATTGCCTAGTCACGTGACCCCCAACACAAATTCTGACTGTGAGATTATTATTCATTTGTTCAAAGAGTTTGGTATCGAAAGCACAATTCAAATGTTAGATGGCGTATTTTCATTTGTGCTTCTTGACCAGCGACTAGGAAATGAAAAAAGTAAAATATATATTGCTCGTGACCCATATGGTGTACGACCGTTATATTCGATGACCGAAATTACCGGGTCAACCAATAGCATAATTGCTTTTGCTAGCGAACTGAAATCTTTGAAACCAATACAAGATATATTAAATACGCATTATACCGATGCGAGAGATGACGCATTATTCAATAACCCAAAAGCGAATATGAAAAAAATATACAAACAATATCAAATTCAACAGTTCACTCCAGGTACATATGCTGTATACACATTGCCTTTTAGTATGTCGCCTCACTGGAGGACGAGTAAGCAAGTTAGATACAATGCGTTCCCATTCAACACCAACATTTTTGCGAATAAATACGATACGAACAATATCCTTGAAAATATTCAAACGTATTTCAAAGAAGCAGTATACAAAAGATGTATTACTACCGATAGACCGATTGCGTGTTTGTTGTCTGGTGGACTGGATAGCAGTTTGGTCGCAGCATTGGTAAATGAATATCATAAAATGAATCATCTGCCTAAATTAGAAACATACAGTATAGGAATGGAGGGGTCCGAAGACTTGAAATATGCACAGCAAGTAGCGGATTATTTGGGCACGAAACATACATCAGTTGAAGTAAGTGAAGCCGATTTCGTTGATGCTATTCCCAGTGTAATTTATGATATTGAAAGTTACGATACAACTACTGTACGCGCCAGTGTTGGAAATTGGTTGATAGCAAAATATATATCGGAACATAGCGACGCAAAAGTCATTTTTAATGGTGATGGTTCAGACGAATTGATGGGTGGATATCTATACATGAAGCAAGCTGGTAACTGCGTTGAGTTCGACAAAGAGTGTAAACGCCTATTGAGTAACATTCATTATTTCGATGTTTTGCGGTCCGACCGTTCGATTTCTTCACATGGATTAGAACCAAGAACCCCTTTCTTGGACCGTACGTGGGTGAATTATTATTTATCTCTTCCGTTGAAGAGGCGCTATTCAATTGACGACCCTGAAAAATATTTGATTCGGAAAGCATTTGACGAAGAACATTTCAAAAACAGAGAAGGGAAATCGTTACTGCCAGAAAACATTCTATGGCGACGAAAAGAAGCATTCAGTGATGGAGTATCGAGTGGAAAAACAACGACTCGTGAAATCATATACAAACATATTCATAGTCTAGATAACAATGGAGACTTTGTGGCTCTTTTTGAAGAGTCGAATATTGACAACAAGGAAAACATCGCAGCATTGATGAAAAAAATTCCTTCTACAAAAAATATAACACATTTGCTTCCAGAAACATTGGAACAATTTTATTACAGATATGTATTTGAACTGCATTATAGCGGATGTGGTAAGGTTATCCCTTATTTCTGGATGCCAAATTATGTAAAAGCAACCGATTCAAGCGCAAGGTCACTAGACATATATAAAGAGAATTCAGAAACAAACTATGCGGTTCTACCGAATGCATCCGATGAAACCGCATAAAATATTTTTCAAAGTAAATATACTTACATAAAATGAGTATATTTACCATATCATATCATATCACAAACGATATCTAAAAATCCGTACTAAAATCAAAGACTTCTTCTTCGTTGTCCTTTCCACTCTTGTCTGCCAAAGCATATTCCGCATTGGTGCGCTCGAAAAAGTTCACCTTGGACTCAATACTAATGAGTTCCATGAAATCAAAAGGATTAGAAGAATTATAGATCTTGTCGTATCCCAATTGGACGCACAGTCTGTCCGCAACAAACTCAATGTATTGAGACATTAACTTAGAATTCATACCAATCATGCGACAAGGAATCGCCTCCAAAATAAACTCCTTTTCGATCTCTACTGCTTCCTTTACGATTTCGTGAATTTTATTCTTATGTAACTTATTCTCTAACTTGGAATACATCAAAATAGCAAACTCTGTATGAAGCGCCTCGTCGCGAGAAATCAATTCATTCGAAAAAGTGAGTCCCGGCATCAATCCACGCTTTTTGATCCAATAAATCGACGCGAATGAGGAAGAAAAGAATAACCCCTCAACTAATGCAAACCCAACCAAACGAGTCGCAAAATCACTGCTTTCATCGTTGACCCACTTTTGTGCCCAGTTGAATTTTTTCGCAATACAGGGATAGTTCTGAGTAGCTGCGAACAACCTATTTTTTTCTTCGGGGTCTTTAATGTATGTGTCTATCAATAGACTATACATCTCTGAATGAATGGTTTCAATTGCGATTTGGAAAGCATAAAACGCGCGGGCCTCCGATACTTGAACCTCGTTCATGAATCGTGTCCCCAGATTATCCGTAACTACGGCATCACTACTAGAAAAAAAAGCTAAGATCATTTTAATAAAATTGCGCTCATCATCACTCAATTTGGCCCAGTCGTTCATATCTTGTGCGAGCGAAACTTCCCCCGTATGCCAAAAAGAATCGATCGATTTTTTGTACATTTCCCATATATCATTGTATTGAATGGGAAACATTACATAGCGACTATCGTCAGGCGTTAGAAGAGGTTCTGTGGAAGTGACAGCATTATGAGTATTGTCGGACATGTTGTTCCTAAATATTATAGTGCTTAGATTTTATTTCCTTTTAGAAATTATATTTATGGGTTTACAATCGTATTTTTGTGTTACATACCAACCCATAGTAAACGTCATTTGTAAAATATTAATTAAATTATGGTAACTACAATTCAAACTATACCCAAGATATTATTTAGGTCAATATTATAAGGGATGAAAGGACAAAACAAACATTCTCACGAAGCAGAACTCGGTGAAGAACCTACCCGTCGCAATGGTCGCCGTGGTCGCAAACAAAACGAGAAAGAAATCATGCGTGAGTATATTATCGAAGCAAATGAAAAAGATACAATCCTTCACAAACAACGACAAATATACGAAAACCTACAATACTTATCAGAGAAAGAAAAAAAAGAATTTGAATCCAAATTTACTATACCGCGAAATGACAGTCAAAAATATTATGCACGCCTCTTGAAACAAAAAACTAAAAAAATTGTAGTCTCAACCGGTCCTGCTGGAACAGGAAAAACCCTTTTAGCAACAGAACAAGGAGTGCGTATGTTTCTTTCCGGTGGATATGACAAACTCATTTTCACGCGCCCTTCTGTATCGGTAGATGAAGATTTGGGATTCTTACCAGGAACTCTAGAAGAGAAAATGGCGCCATGGATTCGCCCCATTTATGATGTATTATATAATTTCATTACTCCCAAAGAAGTCACTATTTTACTTGAAGAAAAAGTCATCGAAATCGCACCATTGGGTTACATGCGCGGTCGCACTTTCAAAAATTGCTGGATTGTTGCGGATGAAATGCAAAACTCTACCATTTCTCAAATGAAGATGTTGATGACGCGTCTGGGTGAAAATAGCAAATTGGTAGTCACTGGTGATTTAGACCAATATGACCGAGTAAGTGATATTAATGGATTAGAAGACTTTTTAAATAAGTTCAGAGGAAAACGTTCATCTAGTATTAGTAGTGTAGAATTCCAAAATGGAGATATTCTAAGAGAAGAAGTGGTAAAGGAAATTTTAGAAATTTACGGTGGAGATATTCCGCCATCGTATTCAGATGCGATTGAAGAAAACAGTGTCAATATTGAAAGCAATGAAGATGAAAACGAAAAAATAAATCAATATGAATCCAATGAACACGAAAACGGAAAAATAAATCAATATGAATCCAACGATTAAATTAGCATTTTAGGCACACTATAGTTGTATAATAAAATGTATTCTTTTATTATAGAAATGAATTTCTCTTTGAAAAATGTTCTCCAATTAAAACCTTTATTAAAGAGTCAATTGGTGTTATACTTGTTTTTGTTTATTGCTTTATTTGAAATTGTCCACTTTGGAACGAAACAAAACGTAAATGGCGTTCTTTTGATGTTTTTAGTCGGATTTCTGACTTCTTTTTTTAGCAAGAATATGATTGTTATTTTATTTTCTGCAATTGTATTTACTAATTTAATTGTCTATGGTTCTCAACTCAAGTATAGAGAAGGGTTCGACAAGAAAGAAGAAGAGATCAAGCTCGTTAAGAAAAACAAAAAATCCGAGAAGGAATTAGAAGAAGAAGACTCTAAGAAAGAAATGACAAAGAAAGATATCGAAGAACAATTCTCTAATTTACAAAAGGAACTTCCTGAATTCCAGAAAGTACAAATCGAAATTTTAGAAAATATGGAAAAGATGGACCCTCTTTTACAGAGAGCCGAAACGTTTATCAATAAATATTCTGAATATAGAGACAGTAACAGAAAGAAGCAATAATGGGTATAAATTGTAATTGATATTATCCTGTTATAATATAACTGAATTATATCAACAATGGCTGACCCATTCTCCGCTATATTAAAATTTCTAGCAATGATACCCAAAATAATTTCTATCATAACTGAAGTTGTAATGGGTATCAAAGATATCTTTTTAGGAATGGCTCGCGAATTTCAAGAATTTCCTCAAGGTGCTTATTATTTGGCTGTACATGCTGCTATTTTTGCGCAATATCTGGGTGTATTTGCGTTTACTAATTTGTTTTGTGCTATGCAGATGATTCAAAATTTTACATCTTGTTTCTTTTGGTACGCATTGGATATTTTCGGTAAGATTCTCTATCTACTTCCTCAAATATTCATTTTATTTTTAACTCTTATTGGTGTTCCCGCAAAAGAATTAGAAACCAAGATTTGGGATGGATTAGAATCACTTGACCGAATTGTAGTAGATGCATCTGGATATCATATTATTCATTTCCCAAAAGATGTTCGTGACCGATGCTATAATTGCAAACGTTTAAGTACAAGTGCGCTGATTAACAAAGCTACAGATGCGTTCGATGATATCAATGACCCGATACTTCCTCTTATGACCGGTGGTATTGTGGATATGTTCAATGGTGCTCGTCGGTCAGTAAATGGATTATTAGGCCCGATCGGGATTAAAATCTAAGATTATTCGGAATACAATTTAGAATACATAGATAATGGAATATTATAGAATGTTATAGTATAATATGCCTAAGAAGTGTGTACCAGGAGTCATATGTATTGAGAACGTGACCCTTTTATTTATCATTATTATTATTGCCATTATTGGATTTTTGATGTATCAAGTATACCATCCGACCTCTCAAAAATCGGATAATGTGGTTATGAAACAAAATAGAATTATTCAGGATATTCAAATGCCCATTATGGATGACGCAGGTGACACGATGAATGACCCATATGCTCCTCCTTTGAAACGTAACCAATATTTACAACCCACCATGGGAGGCGATGTTCGTGGACTTCCTATCAATATTAAAACACGCGCTACTGGTCATGAATACCAACAAATTGGTATTTTAACCAAGCAAGGAGGAAACAACGAGAACCTTATCTTGCCTCTTATGGGTCGTCGTATTATGACTGGACGTGATAGATGGCAATACTATACTATGTCTAACACTGGTTTTGTCAATACGAAATTACCTATTAGTGTGAATGGAAGAAGTTGTTCCGGAGAATATGGATGCGATATTATGAACAATGGTGATGTTGTCTATGTAGAGGGATACAATGATACGTTTAATGCAACCATCTATGAAAACAGCACACTTAATTATATTCCTTACCTTTAGACGAATTATAATTTGGTAAAAAACTCTATTACTTTATATATATAAAGTAATATGGGCGATACATTTGACTTGACAGAAAATATTAAATTTGATAAAGAAATTATCTATGATTATCCGTTGACTACCATTTACACAAATGAGATTCGAAATGATGGCGGAGTATTTCAAGCACCAGTTACATACAGCATCGATAACAACTTTTATTACACTTCCGATGGAGCGACAAGTGAATTCAATTTCAGCAAAATCCATATCGGTAAGGTATACCACGACAATGTTGTAAATGTCAGTGAAAACAATTCAAAAATCATCGGTGAAGTTGTGCTGGAACATTCGCCTAAGTGTTATGTATGTTTCTTTCTAGAAACATCGAGTTCTTCCAAAAAGAATGTTTTAGAAGCGATGTTAGCAAGAGAAGCAGCAAATTATGAAATAAATATGAATGACATCATTCCTAAGCAAGATAAATGCATTCAATACAAAGATGGAAGTAAAAATGTGTTTGTGTTCACCACACCTATTTATATGACTCCCGATTTAACCGAAATTATCAGTGATGTTAGCAATTTGTTTTCCAAAAAATACAATAATAATTATATGGTTATTCCTGGCAACAATCTGAATCAGCGTGACGACGACCAAATATATATTGATTGCAGTCCTACTGGAGCAAGCGAGGAAGAATTGAATACATACAATGTGCCGATTAATAGTAAGATGTTAAACGAAAAACAGCAAACCGACCTGATGGTAATGACTACCAATTTTGCCTTTTTCGCAGTATTGTCATTGGTTGGATATTTTATCATTCCCATGTTTTACAAGAAATCAGTGATTGATATGATTTTGTTTATGAATCCAGGCACCGGCAAAGACGTCAATATTGCTAGATTAAAAGCAATAGCAAACGCAGATATCGCAATCGCAATAGTATTTGCAGCATTGATTATGTTTATGTATACTCTTGGTATGACACAAGACCCCAAATTCACTTCTTTATCGTTGATGTTATCGTTGGTGTTGATTTTATCGGCGTCATTGGTTACCATGAAAAAATCCAATCCTGACTTCTTACAGGCGATCACCAGTAATGGACGTGTCATACAATTAGAAGTGCCTACAACGATGATTACGGACGATGTGACTGGAAAGAAGACCGAAAAACCAATTGGCGTTTCTACAAGTATGGGTTCCATCTTGGGAGCCATTGGCGACATGATGGGTTTCTTAGGGGGTCTTGCGCCTGCGTTGTTGGCGATTATTTTGGTTGGTTCGGTGGTTCCCATGATTCTTATGGGAATAGGTATTCTTCCGAAAGACATTGCTGGATTAATTAGTGGTGGTGGAATTATGTTCTCTGTTCTTGGTCTGGTTGTCTTCAAACTAATCGAAAAAGTGGACAAACTACAACGCGGAGAAGAAGCATAATGGGAATAGATAGATAAATAAATAGCATAACTCAACTATTTATTTATGGATTACTAACAACTTAATACATGGAAGCAGTACCAACATCCTCGGCAACGGGTTTGAACGCAGACTCGGAAAACACAACGGGGTCACTGTGTCCAATGGGAGCCATCTTCTCCACCATCTCCTCCTCCAAAGTCTCCTTCTTAACAGGGTTCATCTTCTGCATCTTCACGTCCTTCTTCATCTGAGAAGGGGTGTGCTCCTGGATAGCTGCCTTTCCAGTTTGCTTGGCGCTACGTCTCAATAACTCGTAGGCAACAAACACGTATAAGATAGCCACCAGAGGGTTAGCATTGAAGAAAAGATATAAGGTTACTGCTAAAACACCGACCATACCCAGAGGAGTATCCACCATATTAGAAATAAAAGATGGGTTCTCAATGGGAAAGACAATATATAATACAAACACAGCAAGTGCAATCATTTCTACTTGCGATAAGGTGCTGAACATTTTCTGAAGTTTCATCATCGTATATATTATAGATTGGTATTTTATTTTTACCCATTATCAACGGAAATAATGAAAATTGAATTATCCTAAATACAAATAATGTTATGTAGTTATACTATAGCAGTTAAATATGAACCGAAAGAAGAATTTGAAGCAACCTACATTAAAAACAAGTCTACTTTTGACGCCTGAATACAAGGAAAATGTGCGTAGCGCTGGGTATGTGGGCAAAAAAGGGTACACTATTCCCAAGTCGGTAATGACCGAAGAAGACATTGCTTGTTTGAAAGAAGAATTATTGGTAAAACCGATGGAAATGAAAATGAGTTATGGTGCACCTGGTGCTGCTCAAGCAAACGCTTTTCCAGTGTACAAAGAAAACGATAAAAAAATATATTTGCCTCGATTCTACGGTATAGAGCGTTATGGTTTGCCCGATAAAAGTGAACTTCAAGAAGGAGATGATATTGACGTTTCGTTTGATAAACCTTTACGGGATTATCAAGAAGATATTGTAGGCGTCTATATGAACCATATTGGAGAACCTATTGCGAAAAACCAGACTGAAAATGGTAATGGAGGTATATTGGAGATATTTTGTGGTGCAGGAAAAACGATTATGGCACTGAATATCGTGTCACGCATTAAAAAAAAAACATTAATTATTGTTCACAAAGAATTCTTGATGAATCAATGGATCGAACGTATAGAAGATTTCTTACCAGGAGCGAAAGTTGGAAAAATACAAGGTCAAAAATTCGACATTGAAGGCAAAGATATTGTAATTGGTATGTTACAATCATTGTATGATAAAGATTATGGTCCCAATGGATTTCAAAGTTTCGGATTAACTATTGTAGATGAGGTGCATCGCATAGGAAGTGAACAATTTTCCAAAACCCTTTTGAAGGTCACTACACCAAATATGCTTGGGATTTCAGCAACGGTGGACCGCAAAGACGGACTTACAAAAGTATTGTATATGTTTATTGGAAGCAAAATATATAGTAAACAACGAGAAGGCGAAGACCCCGTATGTGTTCGCGCGATTCATTTCCATAGCAACGATGAGGAATTCAATGAATTAGAAACAGATTATCGTGGCAATACCAAATATAGTACGATGATAACCAAATTATGTGCGCACAATCCTCGCACAATGTTTATTATCAAAATTCTCCAAGATTTGTTGAGCGAAGACCCGGATAAACAAATCATGGTATTATGTCATAATCGTAGTTTGCTAACAGCGATATATCAATACATCAAGTCATGGAATGATGACGAAGAGATGATTGGATATTATGTGGGAGGTATGAAACAAGTTGATTTGGATAAAACAGAGAAGAAACGTATTGTATTGGCAACTTACGCCATGGCAGCAGAAGCATTGGATATCAAAACACTCTCTACATTGGTCATGGTGACCCCTAAAACGGATATTACACAATCCGTCGGAAGAATTTTACGAGTGAAACACGCCAAACCCATTATTGTAGATTTGGTAGACCAACACGACCCATTTCAAAAACAGTGGGTACAGCGACGTCGATATTACAAAAAATGTAATTACAAAATTATTCAAAACAACAGTAAAAAATATACAAATATGGATACAGTAGATAACAGCGATGAATGGAAATTAGTATTTGACCCGAAAGACAAAACTACGAAAATGGATGAAGATAAGGAATCGAAATCGGAACATAAATGTTTAATTGCCTTTGAGAATTTGGAATAATTTACACATACACATACACATATAACTAATCAACTTTGTATTTTAAATAGGCTACCTGACTATCTAATTCTTTGTCTACTTGAATTTGATACCAACACTCATAATCATTCAGGGTAATTGGACCCTTCAAATTTTTTTCTAGGTTTGATTTCAGCATATTCGCGTGACTTTTCATCGCCATGAACGAATCTTTGCATTCAGGGTGATAACTTTTCACTTGTTTATATAATGTTAAGAGCGAACTCATATCATCGGGTAACAAGGCGGCGGACATAATAATAATAATAATAAGTCAATCTATTTCTTCTGTGTCTTTCTTTTCTTGTTACGATGTTTTTTCAATTTTCTATTTGTCTTAGTTCTTTTTTTTGATTGTTTTCTCTTGCGCTTCTTTCCTCCATCTTGTTTCAAAGCAATTAGTTCTTGTCCACCAGAAGTACCAGTGGTAGTAGTAGTGGGTAGCACATTTCCGGCAGTGAATTCGAAAAATCCTCCTCCAGTTCCAGACATACTATATCATATACCAAGATATTATGTGAGTAAAAAATTGAAAACTAATCGTAACAAAACAATAAATACACTAAAACAAATAACTATGACTAAACCTCCAGCGAAATCGTGGGAATATATACCCAACTTAGAAGACGAAAAAGAGTATGTAGTGGAATACGAATTGTGGAATTTACGCGCAATGATACGCGATATAAATAAAAACCCACATGCGAAATCACCAGTGTATCAACAAGTAATACTTCCTCATTTACAAAAATTAATCGACCAGTTGGCGCGACTTGAATCAAAAATCAATCGAGAATTGGATATAGATGGATACAAAACGATCGATGAGTTGGTCAATGGATAAAATTGAAAAGAAACAATGTATATATTGTAACACCATCAAACAAATATGCAAATATGACAAATAACTATTGCTATTCCAATACTGATGCGCGATATATGTCGCTCGCCATGGAAGAAGCAACAAAATCACCAATTAGTTTCCAACTAGGATGTATCGCAGTAGTTTCAGGTAAAATTGTTGCTCGAGGATGTAATAATTATAGAACGTATTCTAAGGATGGCATGATCGGCAATACTTGTTCATGTCATGCAGAAATAGACGTTTTGCGAAAATGTTTGAAGCAAAACATAACGAAGAAAATAAATATGTATATAGTTCGCACATCAACTACAGGAGAAATGCTATGTTCGTCGCCATGTATAGATTGTTTTCTAAAGATGAAAGAATTCAATATGCGCAGTATCATTTATGTTGATCACGATGGAAATACAGTAAAGAGAAACTTTGACGATTTTCATACTTCTCACAGGTCAAGTGGTAACAAAGCAATCCGATCAAAACGTGTAAAATTGTGTAAGTAGTTATAGTTTGTTGTAAAATTGAAAATATTGAATGTATTTTTTATGTATGTAGTTAAAAAATTACATCATGAACGCAGACAATCATTCTTACAAATGGCCAGATATGACCCATCCAGCACATTCTTCCGAATTTACCAAACTGGGTCTTAGAAAAATTCTTTACATTGGTCCATGGTTTCATATTGAACCAACCCTTCACGCCAACTTGAAAGACGTGAAAGAATTTATTTATGTAGATATACAACCTCGCGGCGAAAATGAAACCTTTCCTTATGATGAAACATCATACAAAACAAACTTTATTGAGGAAATGACACAAAAATGCTATCATTTCGGATATAAATTACTAGATGATTATCCTATGGATGACGAATATGTTTATACATTATTGAAGGGAGAACAACAAAACAACTGGGAATCCAAATTCTCACATATCAATCCGCATGTATTTATCTTCAAGAATAAATATACTCATCAAATATTGAAATATTACATATCCACGAACTTTCTCTATAATATGACGCCAGAACTTCGCAATGATATGTGTTATGCAGACGGATTGATTTTGAGCGGGTATTTTCCCAATAAGCAATTGCTTCAATATTTCATTACACCCAAAACAATTATCGGGTTTACCGATACCTACTTCCCGAAAAAATCAGAACTAAAAGACCGCGAATATTCATCTTCAATTATTTCTGAATTGATTCACAATGAAACTCGAAATGGTCAGTTATTGACGAATCAGTATTACTTGATATCTATTCACACCACCCATATAGTAAAATGTAAGTCTATACAAGATATGCGAAACAAAAATGAACGAGAATATAGAATGAAAACATTAACAGATTGTATGTGCACATATTGTGACTATATGTAAAAATTATAATTTCACTTTCAAAAAAAAAATATAAAAACAAATATGTATTTTTGTATAATAAAATGAAGATTTTTTATGGAGCTGATAACAAATATCTAGACGTTACGACAAAATGCTATCAAGAACTGATGACCGATAACATCATTCGTATTCCAGACACAGAACATTCGCGATTTCTATTATTTACGGATCCCGCGTATGGTAAAGTGAAATCAATCATTGTTAGTAATGATAACGAACAAGTCACTTTACATGACCATACCAAAACTGTATACATTGACACAATTCATAATAAGTTATATGAAAATGACGATATTCCGAGTAATATACAATACATTTATGCAGATGCGGATAAAAAATTGGAAATCATTCACAAAACAATCAAATTGAAATATGGTAATATGCAAGATGAACTACCTGAACAGCGCATCGCAGTCCGTTATTTGACTGGAAATGAGCGAGTATTAGAACTTGGTAGCAATGTTGGGCGAAATTCGATGGTGATTGCACATATTTTAAAACAGAAAAACAACAATAAGTTTGTTACAATAGAATCTGACCCTGAGTCCGCAAGAATGTTGGAAGAAAATATGAAGGAAAATGGATTTAATTTCCATATTGTAACCGCGGCATTATCAAAACGTCGTCTTATTCAAAAAGGATGGAACACTATAGAAAGCGATGTTGACGTGGAAGGTTTCAATCGAGTAGAAACAATTACATTGAAAGACATTAATAAAAAATATCGCGTCAATTTTGATACATTAATTGTGGATTGTGAAGGAGCGTTTTATTATATTTTATATGATATGCCTGAAATATTGAATAACGTCAACTTGATTATTATGGAAAATGATTATTACAATCCAGAACATAAAAAATATGTGGATGAAATACTTACAAAAAACAAATTCACAGTGGATTATCATGAACCATTGACCACACATGAAGGTCTTTTTCCTCATTGTCGTGACCAATTTTATCAAGTATGGAAACGAACCAAAAAAGTAAAGGGACCTATCAATATATTCAGTCCATTTAATTAAATTATATATACTCTATAAAGCAGTCAATATAATTATAGTCATGTGTATTTTTACAATGCATGGTAAACAAAATCTAAAAGGTGTGTTTTTCCGATTCCAACTCTCTGTAGGATTTTGCACTTTTGGACATTTTAAAAATGTCCAATTTTCATTTTTCCAAAATAGTTTCCGAAAACGAAGTTTTTAAAAAACACGTTCACAGCAGAATGCTTTGATTTCAAATTTTGGAAAAAAAAGTGGACTGCATAGATTTTTTATTGTTTTTGTGAAAATCGATTTAGGCGAGTTTTTTGTAGTCATATAATAGGACTACATATGACTACAAAAAACTCGCCAACAATCATATCTGATTTTTTTTGTGAATATTGTGATTATAAATGCAGTAAGAAAAGTGATTATACTAAACATTTAATGACTGCAAAACATTTACGGACTACAAATGACTACGAAAATGTCGCTGCCAATATATGCAGCAACTGTAAAAAAACGTATAGTTGTAGACAAAACCTTTATCGTCACAAATTGAAATGTGATAAAAAGTCGCCAAAAGTCGCCGACGATAATTATACTAATAACGAGGCTATTATGGAGGAAAGTGTACAACAAACAGATACAGTTAATACGATGTTCGAGCTAATAAAACAAAATCAAGAGTTCAAAGAACTAATTGTCGAGCAAAATAAACAATTAATAGAACTTGCACAAAAACCGACCACCACCAACAATACTATTAACAACAATCAAAAGTTCAATCTAAATTTATTTTTGAATGAACAGTGTAAAGATGCAATCAATCTGTCTGAATTCATAGAAAATATGGAATTGGACTTAAAAGACCTTACGGAAACTAGTCGGTTGGGATATGTTGGAGGCATTTCTCGTATTTTAGTAAACAAACTTCAAGAATTAGACATATACAAACGACCTTTACATTGTACAGACGTGAAACGTGAAACGTTATATATTCGGGAAAATGATGAATGGTCAAAAGAAGAAACTTCCAAAAACCGCATAAGTGAATTAGTTAACAAAGTGGCTAACAAAAACTGTAAAAATATTCATCAATGGACGGATGAGCATCCTGAATACCAAATATTCGATTCTCCCGAAAATATGGAATATGTAAGACTGACTCAAGCCATGCTTGGTGGATTTGGTCATCAAGAATGCAAACAATTCAAAGACAGAATTATTAAAAGTGTAATTAAAGAAGTCATGGTAAACAAAATCTAAAAGGTGTGTTTTTCCGATTCCAACTCTCTGTAGGATTTTGCACTTTTGGACATTTTAAAAATGTCCAATTTTCATTTTTCCAAAATAGTTTCCGAAAACGAAGTTTTTAAAAAACACGTTCACAGCAGAATGCTTTGATTTCAAATTTTGGAAAAAAAAGTGGACTGCATACTTTTTTTATTGTTTTTTGTGAAAATCGATTTAGGGGTTTTTTATGTTCTATAAATATAGAACATTTTAGAATGAAAAAAACCCATAAAAACCCCAAACAATTTGAGTGTAAAAAATGCGCATTTATATCGAGCAATAAAAAAGATTACACTCGTCATTTGTCCACTGCAAAACATATAAATAGAACAGAATTGAACACTTTTACCCCAAAAAACCCCAAAAATATATTTTGCTGCGAATTATGTGATAAAATATTCAGTGCACGAAACTCGTTATGGTATCATAAAAAGAAATGTAATTCAGATAATAACCCGGAAAAAATAGTAGATAAACACATAGACGATAATACGAATAATGTGGCTCATACTATGATGGAGTTGATAAAACAAAATCAAGAGTTCAAGGAACTTATTGTCGAGCAAAATAAACAATTAACCGAACTTGCACAAAAACCAACAACTACCAACAATACGATTAACAACAATCAAAAGTTCAATTTACAAGTATTTTTGAATGAACAATGCAAAGATGCGATAAATATGTCCGAATTTTTGGAAAATATGACATTGGATATAGAAGATTTGACGGAAACTGGCAGATTAGGTTACGTAGGAGGTATTACCCGTATTTTGATTAATAAATTACAAGAATTAGACATATACAAACGACCTCTTCATTGTACAGATATGAAACGCGAAACATTGTATATCAAAGAAAACGATGAATGGTTGAAAGAAAACAATTCTAAGCAAAAAATAAACGAATTAGTTAGCAAGGTGGCTAACAAAAACTGTAAAAATATTCGTCAATGGACGGATGAACATCCTGAATACCAAATATTCGATTCTCCCGAAAATATGGAATATGTAAGACTGACTCAAGCCATGCTGGGTGGATTAGGATACCAAGAATGCAAACAATTCAAAGACAAAATTGTAAAAAATGTCATTAAAGAAGTCATGGTGAACAAGATCTAAAAGTGTATGTTTTCTGATTTCAACTCTCTGTAGGATTTTTCACTTTTGGACATTTTAAAAATGTCCAATTTTCATTTTTCCAAAATAGTTTCCGAATTCCAAAACTTGAAAAACACGTTCAAAGCATAATGCTGTGTTGTGAGTTTTTCTTTAAAATATTTGACTGCATACTTTTTTTAATATTATTTTGGAAAAAAGTATTTAGGGGATTTTTACTATCATTATAAGATAGTAAAATGGTAGTAAAAAATCCCCAAAAAATCCCCAAATATTTTTGTGAAAATTGTGAATATCAAACTGGTAACAAAAAAGATTTTACAAAACATTTATCCACTGCAAAACATAAAAAGATAGTAAATGATAGTAAAAAATCCCCGAAAATCCCCAAAACCAAAAATGACCATTTTGTATGCGTATGTGGTAAGACATATAAATACGACAGTGGATATTATCGTCACAAGAAGGTATGTCAGTTTGATAATATTGCAGGGTTTGAAGATATTACACCCGATAATGCTATCAAACATGTTTCTTCGCCAGACAACGTAGAGACGATGATGGAGCTGATAAAACAAAATCAAGAGTTTAAAGAACTGATTGTCGAGCAAAATAAACAATTAATCGAACTTGTGCAAAAGCCAACGACCACCAACAATACGATTAACAACAATCAAAAGTTCAATTTACAAGTGTTTTTGAATGAACAATGCAAAGATGCGATAAATATGTCCGAGTTTCTGTCGAATATGACATTGGATATAGAAGACTTGACGGAAACAGGTCGTTTGGGTTACGTAGGAGGAATTTCTCGTATTTTAATTAACAAACTTCAAGAATTAGATATATACAAACGACCTCTCCATTGTACGGATTTGAAACGAGAAACGTTGTATATACGAGACAATGACGTTTGGGAAAAAGAAAATAATTCCAAAGAGATAATGAAAGAACTCGTGAACAAAGTAGCGAACAAAAATTGTAAAACAATGCGTCAGTGGACACAAGAACATCCAAATTATACAGAGATGGATACAGTTGATAACCAAGAGTTTATGAAGTTATCAGACGCTATTCTAGGTGGGTTTGGAGAACACGAATCTAAGTTATTCCGCGACAAAGTGATTCGAAGTGTCATTAAAGAGGTGATGATCAATAAAAACATATAATATATTTCATACAATATAGTATATGACGTTCCCAACAGATATTGTAGATTTATTTAGTTACTTATGTTTGTATATTGGCGGTGTTGGATTATCTGATTTAGTTGTAAAACATTTATTAGAAGGAGACGACAAATACAAGGTAATGTATTTTGGAGTATTGGTGATAGCAAGTATAGTATGGTTTTTCTATTCGGGTGCTACAATTTGTTAATATGTACAACCTTTGCGTATTTATGTGCTATTTTTATGGGTGTCCATCTGCGAAATTTGCGGTCATATACACATTCCATGTGTATTTTCTTTTTTAAATCTACGTATTTGTCGTGTTGAATATTTTCGAAATCGTCATCGTCATCGCTTTCTTCAATGTAATCCAGATTTCGGTTTTCTCTGATATTCCTGAAAATAGAATTCAATATCACACTTGTCTTGTAATTTGGAACATAGGACAAATTATAATACACAGTTGAATTGCTTCGTCCATATGCGAACAAATGGTAAATGTCATATTGCAAATCTGCCCTGACTTCAAATACAGTGGTCATCTTGTATTGCGGTTTATTCAGAATCATTCTATAAGGTTCAATATCAAAGTCGGGAAGAGTAGGTACACTGGGTTTTATGGTATTGGGTAGGTTCACCAAATTCATCTTCTTAGATAAATATACGTTTACATGAGGCATAATTTCACTCGATGAACGATACTGAACATGATGTATCGGGTATTGTATAGATGAAGAATGATGGTTATCAATCGTATTCGGATATTCTTCAATTCCGTCTAATGTAACACTCCATAAGTGCGGAGAATAAATGGGTGTATTTGGTTCAAAATATGAAAATGCGTTATTCCAAGCACTTAATTTGTCCAAAGTAGACATCTTCTTCATATTTACACCTCGAAGATATAAAATATCATCTACAACATATTTTTCTTTGCCCGAATGTTCATCAATGACACAAGTAGCATATATAAGCGTTCCAATAGATAATTTCATATTCGATTTTATGTCACTATGTGTCACCTTTATAATTTTTTTGTCTCGGTTTAATTCCATTAGATAACAAGTATAATTTTTTTGATGGAACGTAAACCATAATAACATTTTTTTACCAGTTGGTATCGCTATACATACATCATATACAGATGAAACTTTCTTATGTGAAATGGTTTCATAGGAAAGTTCAAATTGAGGTAATCGTTTAATTAGATGGGACGTTTGACCGGCGTTGAGTACTAACATAATCAATATTCCAAGTACTATTTATATAGTTTTATGAAATATTTTGAGGGGTCTGTTCATCCATAAACTGCTGCAAATCATTATTCAATTTTTCAATATGGTCTTTGTCGAATAAATTATCCTGAGGTGAACTCTGTATTTGTTCCATCATTTTTGTATATTTTTCATTACTTAACGAACGAGATACCTTTGGTTTTGGTCTACGGAAATGGGTTTGTACATATTGAATAAACATATGTGATACAAAAATAAACAATAGAAAAAACAATGCCTTAGATAGAAATCCGGTAATCATATTTACAAAATACTAAATAGTATGAACATAAAAATACAGAAGTTCAAACGCTTACAACAAATAATATTTGTAAACCAATATAAATGTATGATGAATAAACATAGTAAGTAATGTCATCTGTTCGTTTGCTAATCGTTGAAAAGAATGGTACCATTAAAGAAAGTGTATTAAAAACGTGGAATGAAGAAGAATTATACAAAAAAGCCGGATTTAAAAGCGAGCAAGGTTTCAAATTGGCAACAACATGGAAAGTCGATGACATTAATAAAAAGTCATATACTATCAATGTGTATGGTAAGACCGATGGTCGCGCAACCCAAGAAAACAAATACGAATTTCCTCCTCCGATTGATGAAACATTGTTTTTTGGGAGTTGTTTGATTGTGAACATGTGTAACGATAAACCAGTTTCACTTACAAGTGCTGAATGGACATGCATTTACGAAAAATTGTATGGTGGCTTTGAAAGTTTGGGAGAAGAAGATAGTGAGGAAGATAGTGATGAATATGACGACGTTCCCAAAACCAAATCAGGATATGCGAAAGACGGGTTTATTGTAGATGACGATGACGTATCGGATGATGTTTCTGATGATTCCGATGAAGTTGTTCCAACACCAAAGAGGAAGGCGCCAAAGAAAGTAACTAAAAAAAGTAGCAAAGACATAATACTTGATAATATGTTTATGGAATTCAGTAACGAGCTGGACGAATTGTTGGATTCTACGAAGGAATTGGAAAAAGAAGATTACATGTAATTATTTTCACATACGTAAAAATTAACAACTACAAAATTGAATGATATAAATATTGCCAGTATACTTATATTATTAACACATACTAGATACCATGAAGTCTATTGCGAATCCATCTGGGTTTCGCAAAAATCTAAAAGTAAAACTCGCGTTGATTTTGGAAGATGAAAATATTACGACAAACGTAGAAACCAGTATTTTCAATTATGCGATTAATGAATCTGACCGTCGTAAGTTGATAAAAAAATGGGATAACCCCAAATTTGTAGAAATTTATTTGAATCGTTTCAGAAGTATTTATATTAATCTGAAAAACAATCAGTTTTTAGAACAAATAAAAAAGAAGGAGATTACTGGGAAGATGCTGGAAGTATTGACACATTATGAAATGGATCAAGACCGATGGAGCGAGTTAATTGATAAAAAAATCAAGCGCGAGGCGAGCAAATTCAATACGAACATTCAAGCATCTACTGATATGTTTACATGTAGAAAGTGCAAATCTAAGAAATGCACGTATTATGAACTACAGACCCGTAGTGCGGATGAACCGGCAACTATCTTTATAACGTGTCTTGATTGTGGGAAGAACTGGCGTTCTTAAAGAAATATCCAATCGAGTTAAACATAAAATCAAAATAAACCAACCATGCATACATACGTAATACAACGAAAAAAGCATATTTCATTTGTTCAAATTGTGGATGATTGGTAATATAAATCGGGATATATTCGATTTGCGGTTCGAATGGTTCCAAGTCATTATAACATTCATTCGGTCTACGAATATTTTTTATTTTAGAAATTTGCTTTATGCAACTATGGTAGTCATTTTTTGTAATGACCATATCAGTTATATCACTTCTGCATAATGGACATATTGGATGGTCCCGATTATCTTTGTAAAGTTGTTCAATGTATTTCAAAATACACGGCGAGCAGAAATAATGATTACATATTAATTTACAAGATTGGTTTGTTGGTATGGACTCTAGACACACCGCACAATTGTCATTGCGTAGTAACATTTCAGAATTATTTGCTATTTTCAAATCAATAATAAAAATGCGTGTGGATAACAATATGTTTGATATGCTTGAAGGAGTCCAATTCGTGCATATGCGATGACTTATTAAAAATTGATGAATATGTTCTGAATAGAGTGTAATTTTGTAGTAAGACAATGAATTCATTAGGTCTACGTGTTTTGTACTAGATACATCTGAATAATGTAAAATAAATTTTTTAATAAATTCATTGTACGGAATATATCTTTGAGGCTGGGTAGACGATTTTTTGAATAAAATATTATGCGTGTATCCAATCGCACGTAATAAAGTAAAATCCAAAGAAGTTAAATATACTCGTAAATAACTAGTATGGAGACCTAAATAATAGTCATGAGCTGCGCTGTGTTGAATGCTTTTATCGAATACACTTATCATTTGACTATCGCAATGTTGAATACGATGTCCTGGTTGGCGACAAAATGAACAAGTTGGCATAGATAGATAAATAATAGTTACAATATACAAATAATCTAATTGCATAAAAAATACTTATTGTATTTTTTATACGACATATGAGTTTATATCAAAATTTCTAAATCCTGTAACTTCCAATATTCGCAACCTCCGTTTGGCATAGGACGTTTCACAATGAAAGGAATTTTTTTCTCTTCAAACTCTTTCAACGCAATCAAATATCCGTCAATAACACTTTCGTCAATAGATACAAATGGCTTGCTTCCACTGTTAATTTGCTTTGCTCGTTCGCCTAGGATACGAGCTTTTTCGTATTTTGTAATAAATGGTTGAGTTCTATGTAATGGGTCAATGACGTTGCCATCATCATCACGTACGACTTTCGACAAAGACTCGACTTCGTCATAGTTGAGATTGTGTAAATCTGGATGATGACTGGATATCAAATTTTCCTTGTATTCGTCATCGATTTTCTGTAAATAATCTTCGTCTTTTTCTTCTTCGTCGTCACTAAAATCATCTTCCCTGAACGGATTCAATTCTATATCTTCATCTGCGACGTCGTCGTTTTTCTCTGAAAATATTTTATTTTCAATTTCTTCGTCATCAAGCTCATCGTCATCATCAAAATCATCATCACTATCGTTGATAACGGGTTCATTTGGGGCAACCGACTCATCATCACTTTGGACATCAGACGCCTCGTCATCTTCTTCTGCAGAACGAATCGTAATAGCACCTTTTTTCTTGGGTTTAATTGGTAGTACTTTATCAACTATTTCTTCATCAGATAACTCGTCTTCAATAATTTCGTCGTTATCGTAATCAATGGGGTCCATTATATACTAATATGTGAATATATTAAAAAGTATTTCTAAATACATTTTATTCAATTTTATACTAAGAGAAATTAATTATTCGTCCATTTTGTATCGCACTCGGTGCATATATAACTATACTTCATATTCGCATCATCATATCGCATATATAAGATTTCTGCGGGTTCTTTGTGCTCTTTATGGTTGGTTTTGCATTCTTTGTTGGGACAAGGAATATTGTATACACGCGGTAAGGTGGGATCGAGTTTGGTGTATTTATTGATAATATGATTAAAATTCTGTTCTCCTTTTGTGAATGATGTGTTCATTAGACAGATACCGTCTTGATTGGTATCACTATCCTCATGCCCGCAATGTTTACAATAATAGTTTAGTTTTGATTCATCTGATTCTGTTATGCGGATATAGTACATATTGTCGCATTTCTCGCAAAATTTCATCTTAACTTATCTGTATATATATTTGATATGATAATTCTTCTATGTTATTTCAATTCAATTTTGTATTTACACCATTGAATATTTAAAATGATAATGGAAAATTGATGACGAAAATCCATATTTTATTACTGACACAATAACCATTTTCATAATATCATAATATATCTTACCATTACAGTAGTTCGGGTTGTAATTATAAAATTCACAGTCGGGATATTATAATTGAAAATTGATTTAGAAAGTAGACAATAAAATAGTAGTATAATATACTCCGGAAGATGAGCACATCTTCTACAACTGCAAAAATGAAGTCAAAACGGCAACAAACGTTACAAACCACACTATCGCAGTACAAGTTAGATAAACATTCATCAAATGATAAGAGCGAGACACCTACCAATACTAGAATCGGCAGCAAAGATGCTAATATTCACGGAGGTTCTTATCTTATCCCTGACAGCGAATATAGCGAATTTATGAAAAAAGTGAAATCGTCTACTATGAATGGTCAATATGAATACCTTACGGAAAAGCAGTTCGTAGAGGGTACACTTGCGATTGATATGGATTTACATTATGATTATGAGGTTGAAGACCGACAGCATAATAAATCACATGTAGATGACCTAATCGATGTAATCTGTTCAAATTTGAACGATATGTATGTATTCAATTGCGAACAAAATATAGTATGTTATGTAATGCAAAAACCAGATGTAAATAGAGTGAAAGAGAAAAATATAACCAAAGATGGTATTCATTTGTTATTCAACATTAAAATGGATAGAACCGCAATGAAATATTTGCGTGAACAATTAATATCCAACATTGCGGAAATATGGGATGTTCCGATTATCAATACGTGGGGAGGAGTATTCGACGAAGGGGTCATGAAAGGCACCACTAACTGGCAATTGTACGGTTCAAGAAAGCCGCATCACGGTAGATATACTGTCTCATATATTTACGACATTGGTTATGATGAAACAGACAATGAGTTCATTCGTGATGAAATAAGCAATGTGTCTGCGCATTTGGACGAATTAGATTGGATAAATTTGTCTGTTCGCAATCCGAATGTGCCTGCGTTTCCACTCAAGACATCATTTATGTCTACGTATGAAAAATATTTACCTGTAAACAAAACAAGATCACAATACTCGCGAAATAATGTCCCCGCGAGGAATTCTAGTGCTCTCCGTTTGAATATTAGCGATTTACGTAGTCTTAAAAGTAAAGAAGAGTTGGACTCGGTATATAATGAAATGATGGATTCTTTTACCAACAACGAATATGAACTGACTACTGCTTGTAAAATGACGATGATTTTACCGTCAGATTATTACGGAAATGGTTCTTATGATAAGTGGATAAGAGTATGTTGGGCATTAAAAAATACCTCTCACGACCTGCTTATATGTTGGTTGAAGTTTAGTTCACAATCCGCATCATTTCACTATCCAGCGTCAATAATGGATTGTATGGACAAATGGGACGAAACTGAAATACAATCAAACGGGGGGCTTACTATTGGGTCAATTTGTCATTGGGCAAAGACGGACAACCCAAGCGAATATAAAGAGATTCAAAATCAGTCTGTATATGCGAAAATCGAACAAGCGATTAATTACGCGGTTCAAAATAGTCATTTAAACAATAAAAAAACGGGTATCTGTGGTGATGCGGATTTTGCGGATGTACTCCATACCATGAAGGGTGACGAATATGTAGCGGCAGCATGCAAAACTTCCTTATGGTATCGGTTCATCAATCATCGATACGAGATTTGTGATTCAGGTACTTCATTACGTAATGAAATTGGTAATACGATGCGTTCATTATTTAATCAAAAAGCCCAAGAATATTTACATGAAAGCACGTATCAACCTGAAGAGGCAGAATCAAAAGAAGCAGAAGCAGCAAAAGTGAAAGCGAAGGTATGCATGAACGTATTTGCTCACTTAGGAAAAACCGCAGATAAAGAACACATCATGACTGAATCTCGCCATCTTTTCTACAAAAAAGATTTCTTTGATAAGTTAGACCAAGACCCTTATTTGATGGGATTCAATAACGGGGTGATGGACTTTCGTGAAAAAGTATTTCGTCCAGGCAAACCAGACGATTTTGTGTCGATGAGCACAAATATTAATTATGTAAAATTAGACAAAAATAACCAGAAACAACAAGAAATCGTTGATGAAGTGACCGAATTCTTACATCAGCTCTTCCCCATTCAGGAAGAATATGAGTATATGTTTGACCATTTGGCATCAACTTTGATTGGAAACTCAGTGAACCAAACATTTACCATGTATAACGGTGAAGGACGCAATGGAAAGTCAGTTCTAGTGTCTCTCATGGGGAAGATACTTGGAGACTACAAGGTAGATGTGCCTTTGGGTCTAATATGTGGTAACCGCGTAGCAGAGGGCGGCACCAGTGCTGAGAAAGCAGCATTGAAAGGTGCTCGATATGCCGTTTTCCAGGAACCAAGAAAGGGGGACAAGATTAATGAGGGTAAGATGAAGGAACTTACCAGTGGAAAAGATGCGATATCTTGCAGAGCACCTTATATGCCGAATATGATTACCTTCGTTCCTCAAGCAACTTTCGCGATTGCTTGTAATGTTATGATGGAAGTGGACAGTAATGATGGTGGCACTTGGCGCCGTATTCGCGTTGCGGACTTTCTCTCTTATTTCACAGAAAACCCGGTTGATAATGATCCAACCAAACCATATCAGTTCCCGGTGGATTGTGAGATTGATAATAAGTTTGATAGATGGAAAGAAGTATTTATGTCTATGCTGATTGACCGCGTTCTACAAACAAACGGATATGTCAAGGATTGTGAAATGGTGATGGCAGCAAGTAACAAATACAAACAGAGTCAAGACTTATTCAGTCAATACTACGACGAACGCATTATGCTAGATGTTGATAGCACTCTTAACAAGAGTAATTTGTATGAAGATTGTAAACAGTGGTATGCCAATAATGCAAATGTAAAATGTCCTACTTCACGCGAATTAGCAGACAATATGGATAAAATTTATAAGAAAAATATCCGAGGAAAATGGAAAGGTATTTCTATCAATTTTAGTAATGATGACGACGATAATGAAGTAACAAAAATTGATGAAAATGATATGTAAAATAATAATAATAAAAAATAACGAATAAATTGAATATTGTAATTTATCTACTATAATATTCAATTTTTATTTGACCGGGGTTGCTGTTAAGAATTTGCCCATATACATTACATTCTCATACACAAAACGTTCCAAATGAATAATGTAAAATGGGTACAATCCAACTAACAAAATAATAATACTAGTAATATACAGTTTTTTCATCGAGAAATATTTATACAAAAATAATAGTAATAACAGAGCAAACACATAATATGACATTTTTAAAAAGTGATTTGCTAGTTCCCAGTTTTTTATATTGGGTTGCACAAATGTAGATGCCTGGTCGCCCTTAGTCAAATCATTTTTCAAGTAATCATATTCCCGATTCAAATGGCCATTTTGGACAGTTAACAAATCAAAATATTTTTCATCATTGTCTAACGAGATTCCTTTGATTTTGTTGTGTTCTTCCAATAACATATCTAATTCAGACTCTAGTTCAATACTTCCATTATCAACCCGGCTTATAATTTCAGTTAATGATGCGATTTCTTTATTTAAATTGATAATTTCTGTATCTAATTTCTTTTTTTCAGCTTGTAGTGTTTTTATTTCACCGTTGTATTGTTTTATTAAATTCTTCGCTGAATTGTAACGATGACTATTATTGTTAATTGATTCGTTTAAATTACCGATTTCTCGCTCCATTGCGCGTATGCCACCTTGTTTGTGTCTTATTTCGTTATTCATGTTCTTAATATTCTTAGTCGCATTATTAAACTTACGTTTTAGACTACGGAGTTGAGATTTTAACCAATCGTTTCGGTGAATCACCTCCTTTGGTGGTCCACGTTGTTTAGGTTTCGATTTTGATTTCTTTTTGAACCAGCCCATAATGAATAATTTATCTTATATAATTAGGATAAATTATTATTCACGAATTAGAATAAGGAGTCAAATAGTTTATTTGTAGTATTCGGTATTCTAGATATTGTTTCCGCGAATTGTTTTGCATATACCTGCGCATTGAGTATCATATTCATAACCACTTCTAAAATAACCATCCAATAAGGAAACAATAATAATCCAAACATCATAACAATTGTACGAGGTTGTTTCATATTATCTTGTTTTCGATACATAAAATATAACACTGCTAACAAAATATAATACATGTACCAAAGTGCCACGTTAGATAGTAAATACTCCATTTTTATATGGTCTTCATATGTTGATCGACGGTCTAAATTAATGCGTTTTTGTGTTAATCCTTGAAAAGTTTGTTCTAAATAATGGTTTTGTTTATTTATTTGATTGTGTAATTGTTGTACTTGACCAAATATATTCAGTTTGTCTTGTTCCATAGCATCGCTGGTATTGACTATACCAGACAGCAATGCCTTATTTTTTGTATCGGAAATATTATATTCGTCTGTTATATCATCCAATTCACTTTGTAAAGAACCTTGTGTATTTCGCAATTGAGGATTCATATTATCTCTGTAATCGTTGCGTATACTTTGTCTTTTATTACGATTCACTATTTCATTATTTGCCTTTTTTTGTATCTTGGTATTTTGGTCTCGTTGTTGATTTACCATATTCTTCTTTTTTGTGTGTTCAGCTCTGATTGGCTGTAATTTTTTAGATATCTCCCTCTCAGCATTGCGTCTTGCATTTACACTTTTTACACGTTTTTTTCTTTTCTTTTCTAGAACCACATTTTCAATGGCAAGTCCTCCATAAGCTATTGCTCCGACTGCTGCTAATGGTCCTAAAAAAAATAACATAATATTCCTATTTTACAATATAGCCATATTATATTTTCGCATATTTACCTTCTTCATACGGACTATTACACATAGACGGTTGTAAATTTTGAAACGATTCAGTTACTTCTTCGGAGTCTTCTACTTCAGCATCAGGTACACATAGCAATTGTTCATTATCAAAACTCGTACCTTCATGACAGCAAGCAGGTCCAACGCAATACTTAGAATCATTCGCGGCAAGTAAGTCTGATTCATCTATCTCTGCAGACTGTTTCTTTAATTCTTCGGGTTCATCTGTAGCTATTTGCGTGAAATCCATATGACTTCGCATTAATATCTTGAATATTTGCTTTAAACTATAAATTCCGACTAAACTAATAATGATAACCATAGCAATAGTGATAACTGAATCTGGAATGAAGCTCAAATGACGATTTACTAAAATCAATATAATCATCAAAAATAATCCAAACACAACGACGGCCAGCATTTTGTTAACTTCATGTTGTCGTAAACGATAAGAGTTATTAAATTGCGTTTCACGTTGTTTTACAACATATTCTGTTTCAATCACCGATTTTTGGTTTTCGAGACGTTTCTTTTCTTCGTCCAAAATATGATGAACTTGTTGTTGCTTCGTTAATAAGTCAGAATTGGTTATGTTGGTATCATTATACACATTGTTCATTGTATCCAACTCAGCCTGAAGTTCTGTGATTTGGTTATTCAACTCTTTATCATCGCTTTTTTGTAAACTCCCATGTAAATATCTTTTTTGCAAATTGAAAAAACTTTGTAAATCCACTTTGGGAGGTGTTTCTGTAGTAGACATGATATATATTATGAAAATATTATATATCATATATGAAAAGTCGTTAAACATAATTATTGTTTCATCCAAATCATACCTGAAAACACTAATAATGTGGCGGTTGCAATACCACCTAAAACATATATTTCATTGTTTGTATTGATCATTTGTTCAATATCCTTTAACCTAGCATCTTCGATGTTATCTTGACCGCGCATTTTCATAGAATTCTTGTATGATGGATCTTTTTTTAATTCATCTAAAAGTCCAGTTTGATTCGCATTGGTAATGGAATTCAATGTGTTTGATAATTCTTGATGATTTGTAGTAATTTCTTTCACATTTTCTTCGTATTGTGCGGCTTTCATCTGCAGTGGATTTATTTGTTCTTCTTCTACTGCCTTTGCGTATCGGTTATACATACTTTTTTTTTCTGATTCGTCGAGTTTATTATCGGATTCGGGTAAATGGGTTTTTTGTCTAAGTTCAGAAGTATAGGTATAGTTATCAAATCCTTCTACATATGGCGCATAATTATCTATAGAAGAGTTGTCTGAACTACGTGTACAATCTAAACACCTACCCAATGAGACAAACGACTCTTGATTCTCTTCTTGCTTCGAAATAAGTACCGTATTTCCAAATAAACTCCAATTGCTAATTTGTACTTTTTCCAAAGGTCCTTGTAATTTGGTAATGATTAAACGAAAATGCGAAAATTTCTTAGGGTACACAAATTCGAATTGCTGTTTGGTGCTTTTGAATTCAGAAGGCATTGTTTTTGTATGTAACGCTTCCCAATTGTCTCCGTCATTTGACCCTGCAACAATGAATTCTTTGGGAAATCCATTGGAGCGAGAAGAAGGAGGTACTTCAATGCTATAACTTTTTAAAAATACCTGGTAAGGAATTTTAATTTGTAACCACTCACCTTTCACGTCGTTTATGTTTTTGTCTACACCGATTTTGGTAATAAACGTGTTGCCTTTTTTTCCTCCACCACGATAAGCAGAGGGATAGCGACCAGTATATGCTGCTTGTGTATAATCCGGATAAGAAGAATTCAACGCGTTGTACGACGGATTTCCTCTGTAGTTAGATTCCCAATATTTTTTATTATTATTGAAAGCATGATGCGCATCTTGATTTACATTCGAAGTGGAAGAACAAGACAACGTATAGCTTCCATTTGGTAGATAGGTTCCAGATTGACTTAATCCACTTATGGTAGAATTATTTGATTCAAATATACGTTTTTCTGGTAAGGGTACGACTTTTAATAAAGGTTGATTCATAATAAGTTATTTAATATAAATATATATATTAAATAATTACAAAAAGTCGTTTATTTGTTCAGTTTGAAAAACACATAATATATCGTGGTTGTTGCTAAAATACTCAATGCGACTGTCCCAAATTGATTATAATGATACATATTATTAATGTCCGATGCGATTGAATGTTTCTTATTTTGAATATAATTCATTTTCGTTTGTATATCATTGCGTAATTCTTGTATGTCGCCATCATACATGTCTACTATTTCGTTATGAGACGCGTCAAACTCTCCAATGCCTTTACCAGTTATTTCGTCCAAATCGATATTTTGTAATGAGTAAAGAATACCTCCATTGATATTTTTGTCTTTATCGTAAGAAACGATTTTTTTATATTTCTCTTCGATTCGTTTTTTATCCATATCTTCTTTGGAACAATTCAATACACTATTGGATGGGTTCAATGTATTATCATTACACTCAATGTATTTTACATATTGTTCATTAAACTCGTTGATTTCATCATGTAAATTTAAAGACGCGTTCATCATGGTCATCCCTTCCACTGCCCCTGTGGTATTTGAAACGAATCCATTACAAGTCCCTTCGATAGTCGTACATTTTCTACCGAAAAGGGCCCACTCAGATAACGTCACGCTATTATTATCGGGTAGTTCATACATTTCCGAAATGACTAATCTATAATGGGAATACGAAAACAAATTGTTCTTGACTGTATATTCTACTGGTAAAGTGGCATCGCGGTTCATCAGACTTATCTCGTTCAAATTTTCATTTTGTTTATAATGAATGACCGCCCAATTGTTTCCATCATTCGAACCCAAAACATGAAATTTGATAGGAAAACGACCCGCATATTTTTTGGGATTGATTGTTGCTTGCAAAAAGAATTCCGTTAGAATTAGTTGATAAGGTAATTGTATTTCCGCCCATTCACCATCTACAGTTGTTCCATCGGTTAACATAGTTTTATGATATTTATCTTTCCCTCCGCCTACATATTTGCCTTTTTTGTAGGCGTCTTGCGTGTATCCGTCTTGATAACCCGACTTGGACGATTTGATGTAAGGAGTTTGCCAAGAGGTAGTATTTCTTCCATCAAATAATTTCAATGCCGAATAGTCAGAAGGACGATTCACTCCTTGGTCATCTAAACAAGAAGATTGTCTAACTGTATATGTTCCATTCATGAATTCCTGGTTGGCGTCTTTCAATTCTGCTGTAAATGTATTGGTTTGTTCGTCAGCAAGGAAATCATCTAATGGAACTGCTTGAAATATTTCGTTATTCATAGACATTAATTATAGTTATATTATATGTTTATATTTCTCGCGCGGTATATAAAATATATCAAAGCAGCGACGCCAATTCCTAAATTAAGCGTTTCTAATTGAGTGGATTTGAATTGTCTGATGTAATCTTTGTGTTTTTCGTCCGACCCGCTATGATTGTTCTGTACAACATCGATTTTCGTCACTTTTTCCTTATTGATACACAATTCTTTTTCAATGCACTTAGTACTATTTTGTCCCACGTTGAAAACATCACGTTGCTCTTCATTATCGGTTTGACAATTCTTCGCATAATCAAATTCATTATCATTCATAATTTCTTTACATTTGCTGTCAGAAGGCATGTATCCATTTTCCTCTGCCGTTATGTAAAAAAAATCGTTTTTATTATATCCTACAACAATATCTGAAAACATATAACTATATATTATGTAATTATATATTTGTGAGTTCTATTACTTATCTTATGACCAATTTAGTTCATACATACACGGTAATAATCATGTTCCAAAGAAGAAATACTCTTTCTAGTGTATTTGCATACTTGTCCTGGACGCAGGCAAATTGCTAATGATTGAGGGTCAAACCGAGATACTTGTGGTAATTGTGATAGATCCCGAATATTGTATTTTACCATCAAGTCTTTCAATTCATCGTCAGTCAGAATGGTTGATTGAGGAACTAAAGTATGGTCTAGAACATTATATTGAAGACGCTTAATATTATGTATCACTATAAATACTCCATCTTGCTCATACAAATATTTCATTCTGGTAACCAATGAATCGTTCGGTTCATCGTCTACCACAATCATCAATATATCATTTTTGGTTAATGTGTTTTCCACATCGAACAATTCATCCTTCAGATTATCTAAATCTTTTTTGGTAAATGTGTTACTCTTTTTATCGGTAGGAAATGAATATTTGATGTATATTTTGTTTTTCTCGTTTTCAACGATCATATCTAATTTGTTATTCGCATACAATTTGTCGACTTCAAGGTTGCTCACGTCCATATGCTCTGAAACATTGTAACCAAGCGATTCACATTGTTTCAAGAGGTTCACTCGGGAAGTATGTAACTTTAAAATAAGATTGTTGCTCGCCATTACTATAAATAAAACTTATACTTTATTTACATTTATATCACCATTATATTATTCAATTTTTCATTATACCTTCTTGATAATAAAATTATTGAAATCTATTTTTGCCGGGCTGTCTTCTACACGACTATTTTCGGAAGACTGTTCGTTTGATACGACATCGGTTGTAGGTATTTTGATTGTCTCACTGTGATTGGTAGTGGATATAGAAGGTTGTTCAGAACTAGTTGTATTTCCAGGCATATTGAATACAGGAGCAATGTGAATTGATGGAATTTGTTGCATTTGTTGTCCTTCTTGTTGTAAACCATATCCGGGAAGAGGAATATGAGTTTCATATGGTTTTATATCAAATGGGGTAACTATCTCGACTTCTTGATTTGCACCCTCCGATTCTATCTTATATAAATTCGGTTTGGTTAAGGGTGTCACTATCCACGGTCTTCCGGGCGTGCTATCTTTTACATATGATACGCGGTCACCTCCCTTGTATGTTTTTTCAGGTGTAATCGGATGATAAGAAGGACTCGTTTCAGGTTGACTTGGGGGAAGAGGAGGCGACGATTCATCATCTGAAGGTGTATCCATAAACTGACCTCGTTTCATCATTTGTGGACTAACAAAAGGAGTTGTTTCGGGGGTCATCGGTTGGAATTCTGGTGTACCAACCATGTATTGTGGTGATGCGTCTTCGGGGGGAGACATATCTGGGGTATGAGGTAGAAGCTCTGGACTTTCAGACGGAGGGGGCATATCGGGTGTCTGTGGTTGGAAGACGGGAGTAGCTTCAACATCTTCAATCACAAACTTATCATTGTTTGACTCTCGCAATAATACACGAATGTCTCTTTGAACTTGGTCGATGGTCTCTTTGGTATCTAAATGTTCGGTATGTGTTAATTTTTGAATGTTCTTAGAAAAACTTAAGTTTTCAATTTGGTCAATATTGTCTTCTGTGATAATACGCATATGTACGTTGATCGATTGTAATTCTTGCATTAATAATTTGAATGAATAAGGAACACATACAATACTGAAACTACGACCAAACTTGGTAATATTTTGAATGTTACTTTCTTGCTCGTTTACGGATCCTGAGAATTGAATAGGACCATCCACTAAAGGACTCATAAACAAGTTTTTATCGGGATTATATACTGCGATCATTCCAGTTGTATTGCAAATTGCCATATAGTATTTATCAGCACGTTCCATCATTGATTCACGTAAGAATTCAGTTGCACCATGAGAAATGACACCATCACGTTCCATCTCACCAATTCTGAGACCACCGTCATTCGCACGACCAGCTACAGGTTGCTTGGTGAGTTGGTTCACGCGTCCAGTGGGACGATGATTAATTTTGTCTTTCACCATATGTTTCAAACGCATATAATAAGTAGGTCCCATGAAAATCTCGGTTTCCAATTGTTCACCAGTCATACCATTATATAATAACTCATTACCGCTTGAGTGATATCCATAATTCGATAGTATCTTTCCAAATACCCCCACTTTCGTTCCATTATTGTTATACGCAGTACAATCTCCGAATCCACCTTTCATAGCACACGCCTTGCCCATAATTGCTTCTACAAATTGACCAATCGTCATACGAGATGGGATTGCGTGAGGGTTGATAATCAAATCAGGGCGAATACCGTCTTTGGTAAAAGGCATATCGCATTCAGGAACAACCATTCCGACTGTACCCTTTTGACCAGCACGAGAAGCCATTTTATCGCCCAAATTAGGAATACGCTCTTCGCGGACACGGACTTTCGCAATACGACGCCCCTCTTCGTCATCAGTAATAAATGTTTTGTCCACAATACCCAATTGACCTTTCTTGGTAGTTTTGGAATGGTCGGTTAACATATCATCTTCACTACTACTTGTTACCATACCAATCATAATGGTTTCATCGTCGACTTCACTATTTACACGAATCACTCCTTGCTCATCTAATTTACTGTAATCGTGACTTTGTTTTGTCTTCTTAATCATGCTCATATCATTTTCAATGTTGGAAAAAGTCGTTTGGGTAGTCACTTCGCCTTGCTTTTCCTTTTCTTCGTGTGCTTCATATGTGGTGAAATAAGTAGTTCGGAACAAACCGCGTTTCAATGCACCCTCATTCACCAAAATAGCATCTTCCACATTGTAACCAGTATAACACATAATGGCCACTATGGTATTTTCGCCATAGGGATTTTCTTCCTTATTCAAATATTCCAAATAACGAGTTTTGACCAAAGGAGTTTGACCATAGTTCAAAATCAAAGCAGTTTTATCCATGCGTACTTGGTAATTTGTATGATACATTGAACATGCTTGTTTCGTTTGACCACAAGAAAACGAATTACGGGTTGCTGGATTGTTTTCTAAAAAGTTGATTTGGTTCGACATAACGCCAAAAATCAGTGATTGATGAATTTCCATATGAGTATACATTTTGTCCTTCTTTTGGGTCGCTTCCATATCCAATGCTATAAGTGCTTGTTCTGTTTCGCTGGTATCAATGTAATCAATAATCGCAGTATTATCTTTGAATTTTTGAATAATCGTTTTATTCATATTGCTTTCGTCTGGTGTTTCATATAAATCAGAAAATTTGTATATCTTATCATCGTTAATATGAAATCCCTCTATTTTCTTTTCTTGGAACCCACCTACCAGTTCTGACCATGTAAAATTGTTTTCTGATAATTTCCGTTGAAAAGTTTCACTCTCAAACGACATTTTATTCGTGTCCTCATCCTTATAGAAGATCGGTCGGCAAACTCGTCCTCCATCAGTATAAATATATACAGTGTTCTCGCGAATGTCAAAAGAAATACTGGTGTATGCTGGAATCAAACCACTACGACGATAAAACTTCATTGCCTTTACGGTATCTAATGGATTTTCCAATGAACCAACCCAATATCCGTTGATAATAACCTTGGATAATCGGGATAACAACAATGGAGTACAATCATATAAACGTTTCAAATTCATTTTTTCAATCATGAACTGAATCATATATTCACGCGAATATCCTTTGGTTACATGTGTACTAATCGACATGTGTTTATGAATACCAATGTTTCCACCATCAGGGGTATCAATCGGATCAAAAAATCCCCATTGTGTGCTATTCAATAAACGGGGACCAATGACCTTCGCACTTGCATCAAGAGGTAAATTTGTTTTACGCAAATGACTCAATACCGAGTTGAAAGACAAGCGATTTAAATCTTGGACCGCGCCAATACGCTTAGTATGCGAATGTGCTCCCCAATTTCCTTTAAACGCTCTTCTAAACCCACTTTCAAGAGGACGCATTTTAAATATTTCATTTTTGTTCTCTTGAATCAACATGTATAAATTGCTTTCATATACATTACGATTCTCGCGGGTATCGTATGTAATCTTACGCTCAAATTCACGATGAATATCCGCGGTTTGAATGCTATAATATTCACGGAATAAATCATATAACATCTCTCCAACCAATTCAACTCGTTTGAACTTATAGTTATCTCTATCGGTCGTTTTGTTGAAACCTTCTGATGTTAACAATAGTTTCAATGTAATATGTCCTAAGTAATACGCCTTCTCTCGGAAATTTAACTCGCCAATATGAGGTAATAAATAATCAGTCAATATTTCTAATACCTGTGTCATTGTTTTCTTTTTTGTTAGTAAACGAATGTAATTCATTGCTTCACGTTGAGTATAAATATTACCTGCATCATACACACTCGGAATTAATAAATCCACAAAGTTCTCGTATTTTTCTAAGTCGAGAAAACACGTTTCTATAATTTCCTTGTCTGAAACTAAACCAAGAGCACGAAACACAATAAAGATTGGTACTGGTCTACGCACATTTGGTAGATTGACCACGATGTTTTTGCGCGTATATTTTCTAGTTTCAGGATTTTTCGCACTGTCATAATTCTTAGGTACATTATCGTCTGCTTGTATTTTTACAGACAAGGTACGAATCGGTTTAGATACATCTTCAGATACAGAACGAATTTCGGCCGAATATAAATAATGTTCACCATCATCTTTTTTAATATACAACATGTTATCGCCGAATTTCTCTTGGGGAACAACTGTTTTTTCCTTTCCATCAATTATGAAATATCCACCTATATCGTTTTTGCATTCACCCATCATATGTTTCGCATCGCGAGGTAATCCGTGCAACACACAAAAATCACTCTGTACCATAATTGGAAAACGACCTAATAAAATCTTGTCAAGAGTGATAGTGCGAACCTGTTTATTTGGTTCTACCATTGATTTCTCCAATTCTTCACGAGCAGCCGCGAATTCTTGTACGGTTACACCTCCTTCTTGAACCATACCGGCCTGTGCGTTTTCAGCATCAGTTATATCTAAATCACCTCCTACGATTTGATTCATAGTATAATTCACTTCTTCGGGTAAAGCACCTCCCTTCAAATCGATTTTATCAAATGATACTTGAGGTTCTTCACCTTCTTCCAAAATATCAACAATCTCAATCTCAATATCATAGTGAATAGTCATGCCATAAGTCATATTACGAATTCTTGCTTCATTCGGAAACATGTAATGACTATGATTATTGTCATAAATCACTGGTTTACCAAAATAAATTTTGTCAGCGTTTTTTCCTCCGAAATGCATGATACATTTATGTTTATAATCTTGTAATTTTTCATCATACATTGTGCTAATAATCAATGGGTTTTTGTTTTTAAACACCTGATAAATACCCTTCTTGAAAAAGTCATTGTAAGAGTCGATGTGGTGTCTTACTAAACTTTGTGGGTTGTCTTCAAAATACCTATGAATTATTTTCCATATTTCTTGATTATCCATCATAGGGATATGTATATAAATTAACGACATATATTTCTATATATTTTGACTTCAATACTTGTTTCAAGAACCGACTACCTTGTTTTAAAAAAAATATGATGTGTAATTTACAAATTACAATTACCATTGACGCCACACTATCTATATGGTTGCAAACTTAACAGACGTGTTTCTATCTCATATATATAGTAAATGAAATCCGTATTATTTTAGGTAAACCATTGTCTTCCAGTTGAAACTTACATATATATATAGTGTTTGGACTAAAGAACCATTTTTTCAATATTTTCAATATTTTTTCTTATTATATCATATATTATGGATAACCAACCTAATCAAGCTACCGCGTTGAACGCATTATTCGGTCCTCTTTCTAGGGATTATTGTTTGTACTTTTACTTCCTTTCTGTCATTGGCTTTGTGTTTATTGCCATGTTTCTTATCTCCTCTCTCATGTTAGGGTTCAACCAAAAGAAGGGACCCGAGTACTACTTGCAAGTGTTCGCCGTTGCCCTTGGATATGGTATCTTCTACTTCCAGAACCGTCTTCTTAACTCCATGTGCTACAGTGCTCTCAGTGCATAAACCGAGTAATAATGATTATTTGAGTTAAATTCAATTTATTTATTTCGTTTAAAACAATATGATAATTTACATAGTATTATATAAATTATTGGCAATCATGGATATTTTCTATTACAGTAACTATTGTAAACATTCGCAAAAGGTATTACAAACTTTAGTCAAAGGTGATATTGTTAGTAAGATTAGTTGTGTATGCATTGATAATCGCAAAAAAGACCCCGCTACGAATCAATTGTATATCTTTCTGGAAAATGGAAGCAAAGTTATTATGCCACCAACGCTTCATAGTGTTCCTGCCCTATTATTGGTGAATGATAGATATCGAATTATATTTGGTGATGAGATAACCAAACATTTTCATCCACAACTTATTAACAAACAAGGGGTTTTATCACAAGGGCAAGGAGAACCAAGCGCGTTTCAGTTGAATAAATCGAGTGGTGGTACGAATATTGTTTCTGAAGCATTCACTTTATATGATGCTCCTCACGAAGAATTGACCGCAAAAGGAAACGGGACATCTCGGCAAATGTATAATTATGTAACAACTGATAACGATTTATATTCGATTGAAACTCCGGATGATACTTACTCGCCGGATAAAGTATCTGAACATGTTACTATTGATAATCTGCAACAACAGCGTATCGACGACTTACAACCAGCAACTAAGTAATCAACATTCAAAAACAATATAAATAATACGCATCTTTGTTATATATAATGACCGACAAGTCTACAGTATTGCGTGCATTTAATAAGCACTTTTTCGAATTCATCGATGATATCATTACAATTCTTCCAGACGAGCCTGAAATTGTGAAAGCAAAAATCTCGTTTGAGAATATTAAAAAGATGAACCCTACCGTGATTTGCAAGACGTGGTTCAAAGTTGTCTATTCTCCATACAGAGAAGTCATCGACCAAGGGGATATTAGTTTCTTTTTTGAGAAAGACTATTCAAGTGATTTGTCGAATGTACCAAATGCTGCTGAAATTATGAATATTATTGATAAGATTCGTATGCCGATCAAAAGTATGGACGAAGTGAATAAGGGGCATTGTGCTAAGTATATTCAAAATCTAAGCAAATTGTCTAACGTGTATAACGCGGCATGAAAATGAGAATCATATAAAGAGGTATTCTTATATAAAGTATGGAGTCGTTTATCTATACTTTATATTTTGACGGTTGTAGCAAAGGTAATCCAGGTAAAGCGGGCGCAGGATATGTTATCTATAAAGAAAATGATGAAATCGCATACAAATCAGTTTATGTTGGGGACAAGGAAACGAATAATAAAGCAGAATATAGTGGATTATACGAAGGATTACTATGTGCTTTACAAAATAATATAACACGTCTTCATGTAAAAGGAGATAGCAATTTGGTTATCAAGCAAATGAAAGGTGAATATAAAGTGAAATCCGAAAATATATTGCGTATTTATCAAGATACCCACAAATTATGTGAACAATTCGAAGAAATCACATTTGAACACGTGTATAGAAAATATAATCAACGAGCAGACCACTTAGCGAATCAAGCATTAGAAATATAAAATCGCATTATTGAAATTATATATTTTTTACGAGATGAAATACCTCTTGGGGATGTTTTTTCATTAAAAACTCCATAATATCTTGTTTATTCACTCGGTGTGAATTATTTGCCTGTTTACGTTCGATATAATAAATTTGATGTATATCTCTCAAATAACTACGACATTGGTCAGAACGAAAGTGTATTTCTTTTTTGAAAACATAATAATTCAAATATGTTTGATGTAAGTAATGTATGAATAATTTCCATATAGAGTGTATTTTTTTCATATTGTATCGCGATTTGTAAAGAAACGACAATAGTTCGGTGGGTTGGTTTATCTTTGCATAACAAATGTATATGTATAAATAATAAGGCTCTATGTGACGAATTCGTTTATATATATTGTACGTTTCTGATAGATATTTGCATCTATTTCCATTATTCGTATCCATGATAACCAGTCCTGATAAATTTAGTGACCGAATATCGTCCTGAATATAACTAGTTTCTTCAAATAAACGACTATAGTTTTTTGGAAAATATATTATACCTCGCAACGCATCAAACATGTTCCAGCGTTCATATATGTCTGGATTCACTGAAACTATATGATTATTGTTAATTTTATATACACTTGTTAGATATAAGCACTTGTCCTTGTTTGTATGACTATATTTATTCGTTAATGTAAAATTATAACAACACTCTTTTGAAAAACCTTCCCAAAATGGTAATTTCGATACATCCTTACAAGAATTGTATTTTAATATATTGCATATAATATTTGATAAACAATGTTGACGCGTCCCATCGTATGGCGTAATGAAACTATTGTGTGTAGTCATTTGCCACTGTTGATATCGCTCGTCATAGAACAAATGAATCAATAACCCGTCAATATATTCATTTACATAATACGATGGCTTATCCTCGGACACTTCTTTCGAAAAAAACGCCTTTGGTTCCTCCATTTTCGGTGGGGAAAAACTAAGCAATTTCAATTCAGGATGCGAAAATACGACAGAACGATACATCAACATCTTATCTTTATGATAACTTAACAACTCTTTGTTGTAACTCAATATCGAATAACTCGGGATTGTCTTATTTTCACTCGTTGTTAGTAATTTTACATTCAAACTTGGTGTTCCGGATAAATTGTATTTTACCTCTATTGAATGTGTATCCAACTTAGTCATTTCTTTAAGGTACATACATATAAAACGATAACCTTAAATTATTTTTGGATGTTTTATTCATTATGATTGAATATAATTTAGATGATTAATATATATTAATACAATAATGGAATTCATTAATCATTTTATACCCTCTAACAATGTTGTATCAGATGTTTCTCAAACTGGCGGGGACAATATGATTAGTCTTGAATTAGGAGATATCATTAAAATTATTTCCCCATCCAACGATGGACTACATGAAAAGACATTTTTAATTACTTATTGTGGTTCACAAACATTGGCTCTTCAGAATACATCCACCGGGAATTTACACGAATTGAACATTTCAGAAGATGGTTATGGTTTTAGCGATGAGTCGATAATTGGTATTGAATTACTTAACCGAGACGAAACAAAAGGTTATGCCCGTCAAAATAATTTATTACCTAAGACTTGGATCGATATCCATATTGGAGGAGATACACCTAGCATTGTTACTGGTGAAATTACCAATTTGGACGAAGACCAGATTGAAATAACTACATACCCAAACATAGAAACACGTTACATTGATTTCGCATATAAAGGTATACCTCCAAATAGTCCGGACCGCATTGTTATTCGCAATAAACCTGAAGCACTACATAATATTTCTTCATTATTAGATGTCCAAGAGAAATTGAATGAAGATGAAAATATCACACTAGAAGACATCAACGAGCAACAACAAGCAGATATGGAGTTCACCCCCGAAGGCGAGAGTATTATGAATATCCCCACTGATAGCACTCCTGACCCAACATTCAAAGATAATTTGCGCGATATGTATTTGGATGCGAATGAAATTGTATTTGGAGAAAAATTAGAAACGCTTACTCAGGTTGTCGAAGTGCCCGAAAGCGAAAAAACATACACCATTGAGGCGCAAGTAAACGATTTGATGGACCAATTTTTATCTACTATTCCTGATTACAAAAGAAGTGATAAAGTATTATCCAATATACATCGTCTTATTTTACGTTTCAAAGAATTGCGAACCCTGTATTCCAACTATGATGAACATGACGATATTATTGGAAAGAAAGTAAATGGTCCTCTCCACAAACCTCTTGTTGACAAAATACACAGTCTTAACTTGAAATTGAAATGGATTTTGCCGGTTGTTCAAAATCGCAAAGTCATTTATTCCGACGAAAAAGACAATGAACCCGAGAGTGATGTAATATATAAAAATTCCGCATCATCAGTCGGACAAATTGAAGAAGTATTAACTGACTTTCATAAGTCTAAAACTGGCGGTATTGACCACAATTATAGCGAAACGTTCAATAAGGTTGAGTCAAATATGAACCCATTTGATAATCCGGTCGATGATTCTAATTGTTTGGATTCTAAACCAGTTTTACAAGATATCGAGGCGATTGTAGATAATCTTGGTATGTTTGAATCCAGTGTAGCAAATGTAACAAAATTAGGAAAAAATACCAGTTCTATACTGTCCAGGCGAAAATTCTTACTCCAAAAGTATACTACTGGTTCCACACAGTTAGAGAGGAATATTATGAAAACTGGAAAGAGCATATATTTCCGTAACAAAATGACCCCAAGTGATACCATGTGTGTTTCTTCTATTATGACTTTACCTGAACCATTTATTCGTATGAGTGCTATGTATTTACCTTCTCAGAACATACTGAATAAAGCAGAACTTCATCAGCAATATCGTTTTTTGTTTCATATATTGAAAACAAATTTGGATATTGTACCTCGTGTAGTAAATGATTTATCAAAAGAACTCAATTACGATAATGAGGAGAGCGCCAATTTATTCGCAAACTTTAACGAGTTCATTATTGATAATGACGATGAAGAACTAGACCAAGAAAAAGAAGACAAATTCAAGAAGTTTTTAGAAGTCATTGTACCCAAAACGAGAACTATTTTGAAATTAGTCCGCGATAATCTAAAATATCACCTTTCTTTTGTTGGGGTAGTTAAACAATTAGAACCTTATGGAATTCAAACAGAAGATATTACTTATACTCAATATGTCGATATTCAACACATCATTCAAGGACATATTGCGAATTTAAAATCTGAAATGGAAACGAAGCGAGGTCTTTACAATATCTTACAGAAACAAAACAAGCCTAGCAATAGTCAAAATCCAGTGAGTCAGATTATTAGTACAAACGCAGACGTTTTAGATGCTTTCGCAAAAGCATACTTCAATATACATCAGAAAGATTCTATCTCTGTTAGCGAAAGTGAAATGATTTCGAGACTGTATACACAAGATGAGAATCAACTGTATTCTCGCTTAATTAGTTCGAGATTGACTTCTTTGATGGCAGAAACAAATTCGACTACCTTAACGGATATGTTAATTGCGAAAGAAAATCAAGATGCGATTGATAATGAAGAGTACAAAATTCAATCTACCGATTGCACCCGCAAATACTTAGCTAAGAAATATGAATCCATGGGGGCACTTCAAAAGGACAACAATGTTGACGAATTGTATTATGACGAGCAATACGACGATTCTCCTTATCATATTATGGAGAAATACAAATCCAAGAAAGATGAACTCGAACCAAAACAATTCAAAGAATTTTTAATTGAGGCATTGATTCACAAGCACGAAAGTCCTGTTGATTATGCAGAAGAACTTGCTACCATATTGATCAGTAAAAAGAAGCTTGTATCTGAGGGTGAATACGCTATGTTAGATATTTTGCCTGAAACACAAAAAAGTTTGGAACTATCTCAAATTAGCGAAGAACAAGATGAAAATGTAGACAATACTCGTAAATTACTATATTACCGACGTGTGAAAAATAATTGGGTCCGTGACGATTCTATCGCAGCAGAGGCATTTTATGATACAAATACGCTGTTTTGCAATATCAATGAGAGTTGTTTTAAAAATACTCGTTCTAAGATATGCGAAACAAATGACGATACTAATATTCGTTTCAAGGAACACAACAAAAAGAGTATTTTAACTGAGTTTGACCGCAGATATCATGTAACACGCGAAGTACTCATTAAAGAGTTGGAAAAAGAAATCACATATTTATTGAAATACAACAAGAACATACAACATCTTCGTCAAGTTCAGTTATACAAAGCAAACAATTTGGCAGTGGAAATTGGCAATTTTGCTAAGAAAAATGAATTGTTCGTATCGCCTCGTCTTGAATTATTGAACTGCGTATTAGGACAAACCGACTTTGTGAAGAAACAAAGTCATATTATGTCGTTCGCTTCTCAATATACTCGTAATCCTCTCGTAGAACAATTAGACGAAGACCCGCATTGGTTATATTGTAAAGAAACCAATACAAAATTATTACCCATGACTATTTTTGAATTGGCCAAGACATTTGTTTCTGGGGAAAACTACAACGACAAATTAGACCAATTATGTAATGACCACGGAAGAGAAGAAGGTGGGCACATTGTTGACAAACATAGTGGTTTTGTTTTGAGAAAGAGTGATTTCCAACAAGAAGAGATGTTTGATGATAGTGGATTTCGCATTACGACTCACTCTTTATTGGACAAAGAATTAGGTGATGTATATGCATCCACAAAGGGAAAAACTGGTTCGGCGCCTATTTTTGAAAATGAAACCATGTCAACCATATACAATGTGTTAGTTACTATTTCCGAACGTATTCAAGTTCCTCATCAAGATATACAAGACTTCGTTTTACGTGTATCGAATGAATTGGTCGATAAATTGGTAATTAGTGAAGATAAGTATAAGCAGAAAGTGGAAAAAATAAACAAAGGTAAAGAGAAAAAAACCAAAATGCCAAGTTACAATAATTACAGGAATGAAACCATCATTTTTGCTGTCACATGTTCACTTGTGGTGGCGATTCAAACGCAAATGCCTTCATTCAAATCGAGTAAGACCTTCCCTGGTTGCGTGCGTTCTTTTACAGGATACCCGTTGTTTGGTATCGAAGACACTGGCGCAATTCAATATATCTCTTGTGTAATCTTCAAAATAAAGAGCACTATTCATCCGTGGAGTTCTTTGCACGGATACAAATCGGCAGATAAAATTGTAACACGCGTAATGAAAATGATGGAATCAAAAGAATTCATTGACCGACCAGATATTCAAAGTAAATTAGTAGAAAAACGTCAATATTTATTATTGCAACCTGATTATATTATTCCGGAAACACATGCTATTTCAAAATGGGTTCACTTCTTACCTCCAGTTGTACAATTTACACTCGATAAATCCATACAAAATGTGACTCCCGAATTTAAACAAGAATTAAACGCTCTGATAAAATCAGGAAACGCCAAACAGTCTCAATTTGTTAATATTATTAAAGGTAAAAATATGTATTATGGATATCATATTATTAATAAGATAAACGAATTGGTAAAAGAGAAAGAATTATTATTGAAAACTGCTTCAACCGCAATGCCTTTCCTTGAAAACGCATGTTGTAATTCGGGACTAGTGAATCCAGTCAAGTATTTCGAAAAAGAAGAACCACTACTTTCTACTTATTTCCAGTCTATAAAACAAAATGAACTCGTATTGAAACAGGTGTCTTCACTGTCACATGGTCGGTTTTTATATCATAAAGATTTTACTGGTATGATTTATCCAATTGTATCAAGTGGAAATGTAGAGGAAAAAATCTATTCTTTCATTATAAAGCATTGCTTGTATGATAGAGATGTACCTGTTCCTGATAAATATAAGGCACTATGTGGCGAAAAACCCGACGGTTACAATAAATCTTGGTCCTTGCCTGAAAAAATCGAGTACTTAAAACGAAATGGAAAGCAGTATAACCAGACCGATTTCAAGGGATTATTGAATATTGTCAATGAAGAAAATATGATTCACGTTGAATCTCCAGAATCGTATGAGTTGGTTGATGGGTTTCAAGATGTGTTGAATTATCTCGAAGAAAAAGACTCCCCGGTTATCCCTCAGAAATTACGCGAATTGTTGAGAACTTTGATTGATAATGTACAACCTGGTAAAATGTACACGGACGAAAGTGAAAATCTGAAAAACCTTTCTAAGCATTTAAAACGTGTCACAAAAAACTCGTATGTTGTGATTAATCAATTTTTATCATCCAAAAACGAAGACTCCAAGTATAAACACATTCGCGGGTTCTTGGAAAATATCGACAAATGGAACACACACGATAATACGCGGAATGAAAATGTTCAAATGTTTTCTCAGTTTGTTCGAAATATGATATATCAAATTACACAAGTCTATCCTAACGTGATTCGCAACGGAAAAGGGTTTCATCCTTATATGGATGCTGCTATTGGATATAAAAAATGGAATTTCTCTGGTTTACATGTAAATACGCTTCGGGACTACCATGAAGAATATTATATGCATTTACGCCCGTTCTATGAAAATAGTATTATTGTGCGACTGTTTGATGAAATGAACGAGTTGTTTGCCGATTTGAATAAATTTGTTAAACATCTCCCTGTTCAAGAAGAAGTCGTAAAACAAGTTGGAAATGAAAAAAATACTTATTATTCTTTCTTGAAAAACGAAACAACCATGTTGTTGATGAAATATTGTTTCTATACTTGCATTTGTATTTTTATTGAATCTGCGTCGAATCCAATGGTGGTTCAAACCAACGTGAATGAATACAAAGGTAATGTTCGCAGAACAAAAGATGAAATAAATGAAACACTTGGTAATGTGGTCACTCAAACAAACACAACAGAAGAAAATCAGGAATTTATTGATGCGCTTCAAGAAGTCGATATTTCCGATGTTACGCACGACTTAAATGTTAAGATTACTGATTTAATTGTGGCAATATTGAATATTGAAATGGAAAATAAGAAACTAGTAAATATGTCTTATGAGGATATTCAATATGGAATGCGTCGCGAAAGACAAACCGAACGCGAATCAATGATCCAATATTTAGGAAATATGGCACCAGAACAGCGTAGAATTGAGGATTTAAGTAAAATGCATAAACTAGGTAATTGGAATGTTGGTAATCAAGATGCTATCTGGAAATATGATAAACATCGTTTCGATGACGAACTGACAAAAGGTGAATTCTTTGAATTCCAAAATAAAACCACTTCCAAAGAAGCCGAACAACCAGTCGTTGAATTAGATGATATGTTAGACCAAGAACAAGAACTACTTGATGAGGAAGAAGATAATGCTGGATACCGAGATGGACACGATTTCCGTCAGCTAGAATCCAATTATGAAGACGGAGACTTTTATCCTGAAGACCGGGACTCCGATGATTTCGGCGACGATTAATTTCTCCTTCTTTTTTATCTTCCTATTGTAAGTAGACTATTATGAGCAATCTAAAAGGATTTGTTCAAGTAAATAAATTAGCAGTAACTTTATCCATATTTTTAATTTTATTTTCGATTATTCATATGCTGAAACCAACTATCATGTACAACGAAGATGGTGGATTTCGCCCATTTGGGGTAGGATATCGGCATAAAACCGTCATACCCGTTTGGTTAGTATCTATCTTAGTAGCAATTTTTAGCTATTTAGGTGTACTTTATTATTTAGCGTATATGTAACCAAATTACTCTATTCAAATAAAATATATACACTATATTTTATCTGAACTTATGGAAACTCCTATGTTAATTGACCCTTCTTTTCATAATTATATGCACCATACTTTACAGTCTTGTCATCAGTACCGTTCAAACATGTATTATTATATTTTGAATTTTGGTATTTTGTTTCTTTTTGTTCTCATTGTTGGATTCGCATTATATAGTTGTAGTTTGAACAAACTCAGTGATTTAGAAAAACAGCAAAAAATGATAGAAGACCAACAATACGTTATGTCCAAGATACGTCATTACAAGCAAGAGATACATGACAACAAAGAAATGGTGACAAATATTACAAATTTGCCTGGTTTAGAACATTTCTAATTTGATTAGGTTGATAGACCATTTATTATTTGTTCATTATATATAACAACCTATCATGAACATTATTGACGATCAAATCAAAGACGTAATAGAAAACAACAATCGTGCACAAGCTCAATTTGAGAACTTATTAAATGATTATTCCAAAGATACTAGTGAAATTATCGTGAAAGAACCCCTATATGGAGAACTTGATTTGTCTGTATTGGTGGTAAACGGATTTTTACAGGTAAAAAAAATCATCATAGAAGAAGGAAAAGTCACTAATATTGAGAACATTCCTCACAAACTTCCGATGATTCGTATTCTTCACTGCACAAACAACTTGTTAAAAAATGTTGAGAACCTACCTACCTCATTAGAAGAGTTGAATTTAAATGGGAATGAACTTGCTGAAATAGACATTTCTGTATTGGATAACTTGAAAATCTTGTCTTTGAACAACAATCGACTTACTACTTTGGAAAATTTCCCCGATACATTGGAAGAATTCCATGCAACTTCCAACCAACTCACTCAACTCAACTTTGCAAACGTTCCTTCCTTAAAAGTAGTAAACATATCTGATAATAATATTCTACGCATTGAGAACCTACCAGAATCTGTGAATGAATTAAATATGGAAAATAATCCAGACATTGAATTCGTCAATTCTAGTATTCCAATCCAACCCAAAAACGGATATAGAGGTAGCAAAAAAAGAATGGACGTCTACGATGCTCTCGATAAATACTTCAAACTCGAGAACAAATACAAGAAAAATCAAGAACAGGCGAGAACATCAACCAGAAATAAACCGAAAATAGATAAACCTAAGTGCGTTAACTGTGAACGCATTGTTGGAACAAAATTCTTCAAGAAAAATCAACACTACATGGCTATTTGTGGCGATGAAACTTCCCCGTGTGATTTACAAATTGATATTTTTATGGGTGAGTACAGTTCAGTAGACGAACTTATGGAAGTGTTCAAAGAAACCACTGAAGAATTAAAGGTCAACATAATCAAACAAAAACTCGACACACTTTTTAATTATACCAGCGAAGAAGAATCAGTGGAGAACTTTAAACAAACACTCGAACAATATAATGCGGACAGTGAAATTTATAAGGGAATATTGGATGAATACAACTTACATATGAATAATGATGTCACCAAACAGCTCGTCACAAAATACGATAATGACATTTATAAGATTACTGAAAAGATGAAGGTTCTCGTCAACGAGTTTAAAGAAACGAACAACAAACAAATATTAACCGACGCTACGAATATGCAACTGAAAGAACTGAACCCTCTTGTCAAGAAGAGAAGAGAACTTGCATACCCAATTATGGAAATGAACCACTATACTACTGAGAAGAAACAAATTGAACGTGACGATATTTATGGAAACGAATATGACGAACTATTTCAATATCCTATCACGTTAGACAAACTCACTTCAAGTAGTGGAACAGAAGCCAGTGTTATTAAATTTGAAACGGGTGGTACAGCAAAATAAGCATTAAAACGGAAAATACATATATTTACGCTAAAACATATGTATATATACGAATAATGGGACAATTATTTAGTGAATTAGAAGGACCTATACGTAAATATTTTAACAGTCGTTATAATTAGATATGCCATCCCATACGATATTGTATTGATTTGCCCACTTCTTTTTCGCACAAGGTCCAGTATACCATTTCTTATCGTCAAAATCGATGGTGTTCCCAATTTCATCGTATCCAGGGGTAGAGGTGGTGGTCAAGGTAGTCTTATCATTTTCATAAATTCCCCCCAAATTAGGATGAAGGTTCTCTTCGCTATGTGGAGGGATTTGACATACGTCTTTGTTGTTTCTCTCAATCGACTCCCAATAATCCGGACAATACCCATGTCTCGGTGGATAAGGCTCGCTTTGTCCAGCATTATTTGAAATTTGCATTCCAATATACGCCAAAATTACAATTAAAACGATAATGGCAACAATTAATACAATCGAATAAAAACGATCCATTCTATACTATGTGAAAACATATTTCTCTATACAACACTAAATATATTTAGTAAGTCACGTGTAGAGATAATTTCTAAGGAAAGGATATACGAGAATTTGAAACATGTCATCTTTATTCAATACTAATAATTATAATAAGCCACAAGAGTCCCTATTGAAAAACTCGAATCAAGCAATAAATGGACGCGTGAATCTGATTACTGAACCTTCTCCCGATGTTCGTTTTCAGATGCAAGAGAAGATCGCGATTAAGAACAAATCTACTGAATATAGAAATGCTCTTGCTGGAAATCTTGAAAACAACCTACTTTCGGATGTCTTCTTTTCTGCCGAAAACGTACAAATTCTACAAAACGGAATTCGCGCGGGTGTATACAAGGCATCCAACGAGAAAATGTTGGTACATCCTCAGAATGTGGACACATTGAAGATTATTATGCGCAGCACCTACTTACAATACGCCGAACACAATCTCGAGAAAATTACCCAAGAAGTCGAACGTCTGAATAAATTAGTTCTCAACTATTGTGTTCCCAATGTCTACGGTGCCGCAGTTAGTTATCGTAAATATTTGGAAGACCAAAGCACATTAGTTACTCCCTTGGAACGCCCTCGCAATCATGATCGCGATTACAAGCAACTTGAATTGAAGCATTTTATGTAGAAATTGATTTAATACGACTGGTCTTCATAAAAAATAAGTAATATAATCTCAGAAATGATTACTTATTTTTTCTCTGCGCTCTTGCTTTATTTGATGCCCGGGCGTTCTTACGCTTTTTTTTCTGTGTCTTAGACTTGGAAGAAGACTTACCACCAGAATACTTACCAGGTTTGATAAAGTCCATTACAGTTCTTGTCATATCTAATGGCAACTTGGTTGACTCCTTTATCGCATCGTGTTGCTCTTTACGCTCTTGTTTCTTTTTCTTCATTGTTTTGTTCATTATTCTCTTTAAATTCCCGGTTTTAGTTAATTTATTTTCATCTAATACCGCAATGTGACTAGCATTGGTTTCGGGGTCATATATTTTAACAAAGTAATGACGTTCATGGTCAGGTATAAAATAAAGGGAATGAGACTTCTTGTCTAAAATACATTCACACTCACTCGGGTTACTTGTCCATTCCATTTCAGATATTGGCCTTGGAAGTATATCTTGATCAAAATAACGTGTGTTGTCGGATGGTGTTCTCACAATCTCGCCGATACGTTCAATCGGTTTATTGTTTGTTGTCTGTCTTGCTATCACCCAAGAACCTACACGAAGGGACGTATTTGGAGGTTTACTCAGTATGTTCTCTACCATAGTATCCTTAGATTCGTCGATACCATACGCCGTATTCACATATAAGGATTTCAATTGTTTTTCTTCGTCAGCACTCAAAGACATTATTTTATATATATCTATATATTATTCGTTTTCATTGTAACTATCTAAATAGTCGCATATAATAAACCAATGTTTGTCTATCTTTTGGAATGTACCGACAATGCTACGTATGTAGGCGCAACAGTAGATGTAGACCGCAGATTACGACAACACAACAAAGAAATCAAGGGTGGAGCACACGCCACCGGGGTAAAAGTCGCAGCCGGAAAATCTTGGACGAGGGCATGTTACGTATCTGGATTTCCCGATTGGTCATCAGCATTGCAATTTGAATGGAGGTGGAAACAATTGTCTAGAAAACTACCTCAACAAATGTTCCCACTTGAACGAAGAATGTCTGCTCTACAAACACTATTGAACTTGGAACGACCGACTACAAAGGCAGTTGCCTATACGGAATGGGAAAGTAAACCAGTGGTTCATATAGAACAAAACATGGAATTATGTTCGGTTTACCTACAAAATGACCCTGACCAACCCTATAGTATTGCGGAATAAGCAAGTAGGAGTTTTAGTATATATTATCTCATTATTCTATAAGATAACGATTTATGTCACAAATAAACACACCTCGACCGAACAACGCACAAATAAACACACCTCGACCGAACAATGCACAATTAAACACACCTCGACCGAACAATGCACAATTAAACACACCTCGACTGAAAAAAACACGTATTATACGACCGAAACGGATAGGTGAAGGCGCATACGGATGCGTCCATAAACCCCCTTTGCGATGCGTAGATCAAGAAAAACAAGACTCTACTAGCAATGTATCCAAATTGATGACAAACAAGGACGCACAAGAAGAATTGAACGAGTATTTTCTGATTAGCAAGGCAGACAAGAACGGCGAATATCATTTGGGGAAACCAAGTGTATGTGAACCGTCCAAAATACCATCCAATTTACTCGCCATCAAAGACTGCAAAAATATTCGTCCGAGTGTAGAAGACATGAACAAGTTCTCATTGCTCATTATGAAGAATGGTGGATACAATATCGAACAATTTTCAGAACTATTTAAAAAACAACACGCAAATACCGAAAATATGGAACAAATTGTAGATTTCTTAATTGAAGGTATCCGGTTACTAGAAGGCTTAGAATTATTTTTAGATAATGATATTATTCACCACGATTTAAAATCGCAAAACATTGTTTATAATCCAAAAGAAAACCGCATCAACTTTATTGACTTTGGGTTAATGGATGACATGAAAAATGTACGCAGTCAAGCAATTCATAGTGATTATGGATACGATATTCATTGGTCATTCCCTTTTGAAATTGCGTTATGGAACAAAAATGACTTTGATACATTTGTAGAATCGAGCATTCACGACAAAGAAGTTCGTATGCGTCATATATTAAAGAAAATAGAAAAGAAATGTCCCTATTTCTTTGAGGTGATTTACAACAACGATAAACAATCAATCAAGAATCACATTACTGAGTTTATGAACTTTTTGGATATGATTGATAGCGATTACGACCAATTTTTAGACAAATCAATTTCTACGTTTGATTTGTACGGAGTAGGCATAGCGTTTATGGACTTTTACAATAATACGGAACATATTTTGGAGACGATTGAATTGGAAATGAATCTAAAAACAAACAAAGATACCCATCTATCTTCACGTTTCAAAAACTTATTTATGAGCATGGTCGACCCCAATGTGTATAATCGTACAACTGTAATGGCGGCATTACACGAATATCAAAACATTCTTGTTGACTCGGGACTACTAGATGCACATTCCAAACCACATTCTAAAATGTTACAACAAACAGTCGACAATATTGCATCTATTCGAAAAACGTCTTCTTCT
>Ga0209449_1000219_pt1 | contig 48562 bp, 33 predicted proteins | sample SaaInlV_100m_DNA_5_FD_184671 | JGI IMG/M metagenome (GOLD analysis project Ga0209449, IMG submission 184671) | Marine microbial communities from expanding oxygen minimum zones in the Saanich Inlet - Saanich Inlet SI073_LV_200m_DNA (SPAdes) (version 2) | ecosystem: Environmental > Aquatic >...
CAGGAGGCGATTGATCTCACCCGCTGTGCCAAAGAGCAGGGGGCCGATGCCGCACTGCTGGTCACCCCCTACTACAATAAGCCTACGCAAGAGGGGCTCTACCTCCACTACAAGGCGGTGGCTGAGGCGGTCGATATTCCTCAAATTCTGTACAACGTACCAGGGCGTACGGCGTGTGATCTGCTGCCGGAGACCATTGGGCGCTTATCTGCGGTCAGTAATATTATCGGCGTGAAAGAGGCTACCGGTGACCTCTCCCGTCTCGAACAGATTCGTGCGGTGATGAGTGAAGGGTTTGAACTCTATAGTGGGGATGACTCCAGCTGTACCGACTTTATCTTGCAGGGGGGGCATGGCACCATCTCGGTTACAGCTAATGTCATGCCAGCGCAGATGCACCAAATGTGTGTGGCAGCAGCAGCAGGGGATCAGGCACAGGCCCATGCGCTGAATGAACCGCTAAAACCTCTGCACCGTGATCTCTTCTTGGAGGCGAACCCCATTCCAGTGAAGTGGGCACTACATGAGATGGGTAAGATCAATGTCGGTATTCGACTGCCCCTGACACCACTCTCCGAACCATTCCGTCAGCCTGTTCGTGATGCGATTGCCGCAGCTCAACAAGGGTAAGTGGCGAAGGAAAAGCAATGAATAAGATAAAAACAGCAACGGTGCTACTGAGTGCCGCAACCCTCTCTGCCTGCGGTACGGTTGATGAGGCGGTGGACAGCTATGAAGCCTACAAAAAAGAGCTGAGCTATGAGAGCAGCGTTGAGGTGCAGCCACTGGAGGTACCTCCAGATCTAACCACAGCCAGTATGCAGGACCTCTATCAGGTTCCCGGTGGTGTGACCACGCTAAAGAGCTATGAATCTGATGGTGGTGCCGGTGGCTTGATCCAAAGAACCGCTGAGGTGATGCCAATACAGAAAGAGATCCGTGTGGTGCGTGATGGCGATCAGCGCTGGTTGGAGATTCAGGCCACACCAGAGCAGTTGTGGTCGAAGCTACGTGAGTTCTGGATGAAGAATGGTTTCCTCATCAATCGTGAAGATCCACGTATCGGGATTATGGAGACCGACTGGGCCGAGAACCGTGCCGAAATTGCGGACGGTCCCATCCGTGGACTGCTGAGTAAGGCGATTGATGCGGTCTACTCCACCGGTACCCGAGATAAATTCCGCCTGCGTCTGGAGCGCTCCGAGCAGAGTGGAGTGACTGAGCTCTATCTCAGCCATCGCCGCATGGAAGAGGTTCCTGCTGGTGAGAGCTTTGTGTGGCAACCACAGCCTGCAATGCCAGAGCTTGAGGCAGAGCTGTTGAGCCGTATCATGTCCTTCCTGGGGATGGAGTCCTCCAGAGCCAATGCCACGCTATCTGAGCTGGAAGGGAAAGGGGTGGTTGAGCGTGCCCGTATTGTGGATACGAAGGGTGGCGAACGCTTCCTGCTGATCAAAGAGGGGTTTCCGCGCATTTGGCGTAGAGCGGGCCATGCGCTGGATCGTGTCGGCTTTACTGTAGAGGATCGAGATCGCACCAAGGGGGTTTACTATGTGCGCTACATCGACCCATTTAAGGATAATGAGCAGAAGGGAATTCTCGATAAGCTCAAGTTCTGGGGTGGAGAAGATCAGCCTGCGGAAGGGGAGTACCAGATTCGGGTTGAGAGCCATAAAGAGGTGAGCCGTATTCTGGTTCTGGATAACAGTGGCAAGGTGGATCGATCAGGCACGGCTCGACGCATCCTGACGCTGTTGCATGAGCAGTTGAAGTAGCCTACTTTCTTCAGAGAAGCTGAGCGCTCACTGGAGTGCTCAGCGTTCAATTTGGTTTTGTTTGAGGGTTGATGATGCAATTTGCCTCTCTAGGCAGCGGTAGCAAAGGCAATGGAACGCTTATCGAAAGTGGTAAGACTACGCTGCTGGTCGACTGTGGTTTCTCGCTGAAGCAGACACAGTTGCGGCTGGAGCGTCTGGGGCGCTCGATTGAAGATCTGGATGCAATTCTGGTGACCCATGAACACAGTGATCATATTGGGGGGGTGCGTCGTCTCTCTCATAAAGTGGGGATTCCAGTCTGGATGTCGAGTGGTACTGCGCGTGAGGCAGAGCGCCGTGAGGGGTTGTTCGATTCGGTGCGTATTGTCTGTGGTCATGAGCCGTTTACCATCGGTGAAATTGAGGTGACCCCCTACCATGTCCCACACGATGCCAAAGAGCCGTTGCAGTTTACCTTCTCCAATGGTCAGCAAAGAGTGGGGCTGTTGACCGATGTGGGAGAGGTGACTCCCCATATCGAGCGTCAGTTGGGTGGTTGTGATGCGCTGCTACTGGAGTGCAACTATGACCTTGATCTGTTAGCGATGGGGCCCTATCCGCAATACCTTAAGCAGCGGGTCTCAGGGCGCTTGGGGCACCTGAATAATCGTCAGGCCGCAGCGCTGTTGGAACAGATCGATACCTCAAAGCTACAACACTTGGTGGTGATGCATCTAAGTGAGCAGAACAACTGTAGAGATCGGGCAGTCGCAGCGATTCAGGGTGTACTGCAGTGTGAACAGGATTGGATTGTTGTGGCTGACCAGCAAGAGGGGTTTGAGTGGCGCTCAGTGGCATGAATTTTCAAGTCGCACGGCTCCCCGCACTGCACTTCTCTCCCGGGGCCATTTCAGTGCTGGGTGAGCAGGTGTGTGAGTGGGGGCAACGCATACTGCTGATCACTGGGGCGGCCTCTTTTGAGTTGCTGGATCAGCGTTTCGGAATTTTGGATCTTTTGCAACGGGCGGGAGTGGTGCTGGTCGCTAGAGCAGAGGTCTCGGGTGAACCCTCCCCAACAGTAGTGGACCAGATAGTTACTGCACAGCGTGGTACAGAAATTGATCTGGTGGTGGCCATCGGCGGTGGCAGTGTGCTCGATGCGGCCAAGTGTGTTGCAGGGCTGCTACCTACGGGTGACTCGGTGATGGAGTATCTGGAGGGGGTCGGGCGAGGAAAAGTCCATGATGGGCGTTCACTGCCACTGATTGCGGTGCCGACAACCGCAGGAACCGGCTCCGAGGCGAGTATGAATGGGGTGTTGGTGGATCACCAGCAGGGCTTTAAGAAATCATTTCGCCACCCCTCACTGGTGCCGCAAGTGGCGATTGTTGATCCAGATCTCCTCGCCACCTCCCCTCAATCGCTGATTGCGGCCAATGGCTGTGATGCGCTCAGCCAGCTGCTGGAGTCCTACCTTTCAACCAAGGCCTCGCCATTCACTGATGGATTGGCGCTCTCTGCCATTGAGCAGATGGGACAGGGGCTGATTCCGCTATGGGAGTCTGCGGGTGAGGATGCAGCGGCACGTAGTGCTGTGGCCTATGGATCGATGGTATCGGGTATTACTTTGGCCAATGCGGGGCTCGGTGCCGTGCATGGATTGGCGGGGCCGATTGGAGGTCTCTTCCCCATTGCACATGGTGTGGTTTGTGGGACATTGTTGGGAGAGGCCAACCGCATTAATATTGATGCGTTGCGCTCCCGTGACCCCAGCTCCGGTGCGTTGAAAAAATACGTTATAATTGGAGAGAAGCTGGGATTCTGTGAAGCGGGTATGGGAGAGGACGCAGCGCTTGATCGCGTCTCTGCGGGGCTGATAGAGTGGGTGGAGCGGCTACAGATCCCGCGTCTGGGAACACTGGGTGTAAGTCAGGCGGGTCTAAGCGATATTTTGCAACGGTCAGACCAGAAAGCCAACCCGATTACCTTGACCGAGGCCGAGTTTTCAGCAATTGTCAGTAGAAGAATTTAAGCAGAAAGGAGCAGAGGGTGCATACAACCATTGTCCATGTTTACGTTAAGCCAGAGTCGGTAGATGCCTTTGTTGCGGCCACTGAAAAAAATCATCGGGCATCGGTTCAAGAGCCAGAGAATCGCCGCTTTGATGTCTTGCAAGATGCAGCAGATGCCACCAAGTTTATCCTTTATGAAGCGTATGCAACGGCTGCAGGTGCCGTAGCTCACAAAGAGACTGCACACTACCTGCAGTGGCGTGAAACGGTAGCTGAGATGATGGCAAAGCCGCGTCAAGGCATTGCACATCAAGGGCTATTTCCAGTCGCATAGCAGTCTGTTTTTTTGATTCATTTTTGATTGAAATAGGGAAGGGGGAGTTATGAAAATTGCAACAGCATCATCAACCGAAGAGAACACCAAGAGTGCCATAGCTGAGTGTTATAGCTCGCTCCATGAGCAGCTGGGCAGAGCGCCCAGTCTGCTGATGGCCTACTACTCTGATACTCATGATAGCGCTGAAATGAGCCGCCTGTTACGTGCATCTGCTGGGGAAGAGGTGCAGGTTCATGGCGCGAGCTCCTGCCTCGGGGCGATGACCGAAACTGGTTTTCACAGTAAGGAGGGGGTGGGGGTGAGCCTCTGGGCTATTGATGACCCTGAGGGAGATTATGGCACAGGGGCTGCGGTGATTGGTGATGATCCAGAGGGGGCGGCAGTTGAGGCGTTGGAGATGGCGCTGGAGCGCTCTAACCGTATTGGAGAGGTGCCTACGCTGGTCTGGATCAATGGCGCACCGGGGCGGGAAGAGGCGTTGATTGCGGGTATCGAGTCGGTGATTGGGGCTGATGTGCCGATTGCTGGTGGTAGTAGTGGAGATAACACCGTAACGGGTAACTGGTCACAGATTGCCAATGGTGAACAGTGGTCTGATGCGGTGGTGGTATCAGTGCTGTTCCCCTCTACTCAGATCTCCTACGCCTTTCATAGTGGTTATGATCCAACAGATACCACAGGTATCGTAACCCGTTGTGAGGGACGCACATTGATGGAGATTGATGGACGACCTGCAGCTGAGGTCTACAACGAATGGACCGAGGGGGCGATTACAGAAATGTTGCCTGAGGGGGGAAATGTATTGGCACTGACCACACTATTCCCTCTGGGGCGAGTGGTGGGAGAGGTGGGGGGGCTTCCCTACTACAAGCTTTCTCATCCCGACGGGGTGACGGCAGATGGAGGGCTGACACTGTTCTCTAACCTCGAAGAGGGGGAGACACTGACGCTGATGCAAGGCACCATTGATAGTCTGGTGAGTCGAGCGGGTCGAGTGACCGAAGCCGCTGTAGAGGCGGGTGATTTTAAGTCGGAGCAGCTGATTGGCGGTCTGGCAATCTACTGCGCGGGTTGTATGTTGACGGTTCAGCCAAAGATGGATGAGGTCTCTGGATATATTCGAGAGGCACTTAATGACCAGCCTTTTGTCGGGGTCTTCACCTTTGGAGAGCAAGGCTGCTTTATTGCCAATGACAATGCACATGGAAATTTGATGATCTCTATTGTCGCCTTCAGTAATCAGCCGATTTAACGCTTGCCCCCTATCTTGTGATTAAAGCAGTAGACAATGAGGTTGTACGTGAGGCGTTGATCAATCTTGATCGCTCGCGCAAAAAGGAGCGACTGCTGCGGGAGCAGGCTAATAGCCTGCTGGAGGGGCTGGAGATTATTACCAGCGCCACAGGTACGGAAGATATGTTGGGGCAGCTGTTAAAGATGGTTACAGAGCAGCTTCAGTGTGAAGATGCCTTTATCCTCTCTCCACAACAGAAGAGTATGGAGTGTGAAAAACTGGACTGCATTGGGGCTACCGATCCGCTGTTCAGGGAGCGAGAGTGGGTGGGGGGTAAGATCTTCAAGCGGGCGCTGGCAGGGCACCCCGTGATGCTGTTTAGTGTGCTTAAGGTTGAGGAGTGGCAACAGCAGTCCGAGGAGGTGCAGCAGAAGTGTGGTTCAGTACTGTTGATCTCCTTTCCTGGTGTGGATCGCCCTATCATACTCTGCTGCGTCAGTCGCCAGCGTGCCTACTTCAATAAGACGCACCTCTCTCTGATGCAACGGATGATGCCTATCGCTTCCCATGCGCTGCATACGCTCTACTTTAATGAGCAGTTGAGGCAAGAGATTGATGAGCGTAACCGTCTGGAGCAGTACGCCTCATTTCAGGCGGGGATTGCAGAGATGAGTGCTTCGGTTTTGCACAATATTGGGAATACGGTTACCGGAGGACAGGGGCACCTGTTAAAGATTGAGCAGCAGCGTAAAAATCTGCTGGGGCTGGTGAAGGTGTTCGGTGCGGTTCATGAATGGACAGAGGCGGGGCCACTCAGTGATGCTCAGGTTGAAAAAGTGGACAAGGTTTTGCAGGGGGCAGCAAAGATACTGACGGAGGTGGTGGGTGAAGAGGGGAGTATGCTGGATGGACTGGGTGCATTGAATCGAGCCAACCAACATGTGGCAGAGATTATTCAGATGCAGCGAGGTGTCTCTCGCCCAGTACTGACAGCCAGTGAGTTCAGTATTGAGCAGATGATCACCGATACCTTGAGTATGATTGAGGAGGGGATAGAGAGGCGAGGTATTGTAGTGTCGGTGGATATTCATTCACTACTGAAGGCGCTCTACTTGCCTAGAAATCCAATGATTCAGATGCTGCTCAACTTGGTTAAGAACAGCATTGAGAGTATTGATGAGCGTAAGCAAACCGATGAGCAGCTGAGTGGAGCGATCCAGATTCAGGTCTCACCAGACGGTGAAGCGGTGCGGCTTGTAGTTAAAGATAACGGTGTAGGCATAGAGCCAGAGCGTTTCAAAGAGGTTTTTAAATTTGGTGAGAGCAGTAAAGAGCGAGGCTCTGGTTTTGGGCTACACTCAGTGGCTAATTTCGTGGAGGGGGTTGAAGGAAGAGTTGCTGTAGAGAGTGATGGTATCAATTGCGGTGCAAAGGTCGTGGTTCGACTGCCGCAGCGGATGGCTGATCGTAGTTAGTCGGTTTTTGAGCTCTTTGATTTATTGATGGGCGAGGGGTTTGTTGATTGAAAAGGGAGAAGCTATACTTACCCCATCGGTAGGGGCTGTTACAGCAAGGCCCCTCTCAAAAATCTATTTCCAAGAGTGAGTTAAACCATGAACTGCGATAAAAAAGTCTTGATTGTTGATGATGATTCCAGCGTGTTGCAGCTCTATCGGCAGCTATTGGGGGTAAAGTCGGAAGCACAGAAAAATGAACACATGCTTTCAGAGTTGATGTCGCTGGTTGAGGTGGAAGATCAGCAGAAAAAAACCAGAGAGAGCTGCGATGTCACCTTGGTTGACCAAGGGGAGGCAGCGGTGGAGGAGATACAGGGAGCACTTCAATCAGATGACCCCTTTCAGCTACTATTTCTGGATATGCGTTTGCCTCCGGGGATGGATGGTAAAGAGACGGCGGTTCAGGTCCGTAGAATACAGCCTAAGTTACCGATTGTATTCGTTACCGCATTTTCAGATCACTCTGAGCAGACGCTGAAAACAGCCCTGCCGACTGCGCCCATCTACTTCAACTACAAGCCGTTTGCTCGGCTGGAATTGGAGTCGGCTATTCAAAATTTGTCTCTGTAGTGAAAGAGTGTAAAGATACGGTTGTGAATCGTTGCAGAGAAAGTGGGGGCTGATTCTGCAAATGTTTACCTGTGCGATTAATACGAAGGTGTTCTGAAAATATGAATATACAACTACGATGGTTCCTGTTGTTGGGGGGAGTGATGTTCCATCTACAGGGGGTGGCAGCAGGGAGTGGAGTGACTCCAGAAAAGATTCACCTCGGTTCAGTGCTTGCCTTGAAAGGAAAGGCACAAGGGCTAGGCCAAAGCATGCGGTATGGATTGAATGCCGCTCTGAACGGACAGCAGGTGGGAAAACGGACGGTTGAGATTCACTATCGTAATGATAGTTACGAGCCCTCAAAAACGGTTCCAGCGGTTCAAAAACTGATCCGGCAACAGCAGGGTATTTTTCTAATGGTGGGCAATGTAGGTACCCCTACCGCTAAGGTTACGCTACCGATGCTGAAACAGGAGAGGATACCCGCCGTTGGCTTCTTTACCGGAGCCGATATTCTGCGTCCAGGCAAAGGGGATGTCATCAACTACCGAGCCAGCTACCTGCAAGAGACGGCGGCAGTGATTCGCCAAGCGATAGAGCAAGGGGGAATCTCTACCGGCCAAGTGTGTGCCTATGTGCAGAATGATGGTTATGGTATGGCTGGGCTGCAGGGGGTCGTTGCGGCTTTGGGACAGATGGGAGCACAGAAGCAACAGCTGGGTGCGTTGAGTCAGGTGTTGAGAAAAAAAGGGGTCAATCCAGCACGAAACTATATCGGGCCAGTGGGGGTGTACCGCCGAAATACCCGCAATGTGCTGAATGGCTATAAATCACTAAAGCACTGGGAAGAGAAGAGTGGTTATACCTGCAAAATGGTGGTTACTGTAGGGGCCTATGACAATATTGTTCACTTTGTTGAGCAGGCACGAAAGAGTGGTGAGTCGTGGCTGGTCTCGGCAGTCTCCTTCACCGGAGCGGACCACCTGCATCGCCAGTTAAAGAAAAAAGGGTTGTTGAAGCGTGTAATTATGACGCAGGTGGTGCCTCTGCCTGAAGAGAAGCTACCGGTTATTGAGGCTGCGAAGAGGGCGCTGGGCAGCGAGTTTGGCTTGGTCTCTCTGGAAGGGTATCTGGTTGGAAAGATGGTACTCAATGCGCTGCAAAAGATGGAGTCTCCCCCCAGCCGTTACCACTTCCTCAACGCTATTCGCAGTAGCCAATATGATTTGGGAGGGGTGGAGATTGACTTTACCCGTAATGGATATCAGGGCTCTGATTTAGTCGTTACAACGGTAGCAGGAGCGAAAGGTTTTCTACGGCTTGCTGCAGCGGACTGGAAGCCGTTGTTGAGTGACTGATTCAAGCCGTTACCGGAAACGCCCCGTTTTAAGTCTTAGATACCGGCTGTTGCTGATTCTGATTCTGCTGGGATGGGTGCCGTTGGCGCTCTTTGGTGGTCTGGGCTACCAGCAGGCCAGTCAAGCACTGGTAGAGAAAGAGATGGAGCAGATGGTTGCCCTGCGAGATCTCAAAGTGCGAGAAATTGATACCTACTTTCAGCAGATGGAGGGACAGGCACGCACGCTCTCTCGAAGCCCGTTAATGATGGATGGGCTGCAGCGGTTGACCCCCGCCTTTCAAGCGCTGGATCATGGTTATGAGCACTCCATGCTGGGAGTAGGTGCTGTAGACCACAACGATGGTGAGGCGTTGAGGCGAGCCTTGCAGGAGGAGTTGGAACTCAACTTGATGGCGTCGCTCAACCACTACTATAAGCGGCAACTGCTGCCCTCTCTGGAGCAGCAGACCGTGGCCTCTCCACAGGGCGCTGAGGAGATTATTCCTCATGGACATGCGGCACATCGTGCACAAGTGCTCTACCTGGTCGATAACCCATTTGAGGGGGGGAATCGAGAGTGGCTGGATGATGCAGGCGATGGCAGTGTATACAGTCAAGCCCATCGAGAACTCCACCCCATTGTGCGTGGATACCGACAAGAGTTTGGTTACTATGATCTATTCTTGGCCGACCTAGAGGGGAATCTGGTCTATAGCGTTACGAAAGAGGTCGATTTTGGCACCAATCTGGCGAGTGGTCCACACCGAGACACGGCTTTGGGGCGCGCATGGCGTGCTGCAATGGCGGAAGAGGATGGAGATGCGGTGGTGATGGAGGGAGTGGAGGCCTACCTCCCCTCTCTCTATCAGCCAGCAGGATTTTTTGCCTCACCGGTACTCGACCGAGAGGGGCAAAAGTTGGGGGTGTTGCTGTTCCAGTTCCCACTCGATCGTATCAATACCATCGTACAAGATCGGCAGGGGTTGGGTGAGAGCAGTGAAGTGGTGTTGGGGATGAGGGTCGGAGGGGCGCTTACCTTTCTTAATGAGCTGCTGTTTTCCAGTGAATCCCCCCAGCAGAAAGAGATCAAGATGGGAGAGGAGAAAGCACTGCCCATGCAGTCTGCGTTGAACGGCAGTGTAGGGTCGGGGCGCACGAAAGATTATCAACAGAATGAGGTGTTGGCAGCGTGGGCACCCGTCACTCGTCTGGGGTGGGGGTTGGTCGCCAAAATTAATCGAGAGCAGGCACTGGCCGATGCCACCGAGCTACTGCAGCGTACGTTGTTGAGTCTGGCTATCTTGACTCTGGTTATTTTTTGGGTGGCGTGGCGCGGAGCGGCCTCTATCGTCAACCCGGTTGGGCACTTGGTGGACTGCTTTCGACAGGTTCGCTCTGGAGACTTTAGTGTCAGGGCACCGCTGTCACGTGAGGATGAGTTAGGGCAGTTGGCGGAGGCCTTTAATCGAATGACTGAAGGGCTCCACACCACCACCTCTTTAAAAAATCTCAATGAGATTCTCGCTTCGATGGGAGAGGGGGTGTTGGTGTTCGGTGAACGGGGGAAGATTGAACACTGCAACCCTGCATTCAGTGCATTGAGTGGATATTCGTTTGAACAGGTCCTGGATAGTCAGGAGAGCGCCCTCTTTGAGCTGCTTCCCGAAGGTGCATTTCAGGATCAAGAGGTGTTGATGAAGACAGCGGACCGGGAAAAGATCTCCGTGCTGCTCTCACGCTCACTCTTGACTCTGCATGGAGAGGTCTCTGCGCATTCCGTCTTAGTGTGCCGAGATCTGACAGAGCGCAAACGGATGGAGCAACAAGAGCAAGATGCAGCCTTTCAGGCGGGCATTGCGGAGATGAGCGCCTCTATTTTGCATAATATCGGCAATACGATTACCGGGGCAACCAGCCAAACCATCAAATTAAAGGGGTTTAATAAAGGGTTGAGTGTTGTTGAGAAAGGGCTGCAGCAAGGGGCAGAGCGTATGCAGCAGCTGCTCGATAAGAGGGACTCGATAGATTCAGAGTCACTGTTTAAAGAGATTGAGTGGGGGCAGAAAGTATTTACCTCAACCGCAAAAGTGGTGAAGGATGTGAGCGGAGAGGAGGGGCTGAGTCTTGTAGAGTCCAAGCTGGGTAAGAGTATCAGCCATATCTCAGAGATCATCTCTCTACAGCAGAGTGCAACCCGAGGGGGGACACATATCACCCAATTTGCACTGCGTGGGACAGTTTTAGACAGTATGGAGATGATTCACGACAGCCTAGAGCGTTACAATATCTCTTTTGAGTTAGAGATTGATCCGTCGATAGAGCATGTCATGCTGCCTAGAAACCCTCTGATTCAAATGTTGTTGAACCTGTTCAAAAATAGTATGGAGTCGATTCGGCTGCGCATGAAACAAGAACCCTCACTAAAAGGGCGTATTGACGTGTATGTGGTACCTCAACAGGATGAGATGTTCCTGTTAACGGTACGAGATAATGGTGCGGGTATTGATCCAGAGGTTGCAGAGTCGCTGTTTCATTTTGGTTTTACAACCAAATCGACAGGCTCCGGTTTTGGGCTGCATGCCAGTGCCAACTTCGCCAGCAGCATTGGTGGCGATATCCGAGCGAATAGTAAAGGAATCAATCAGGGGGCAGAGATGAGAGTGTCACTGCCGCTCGTGGTTAAGAAGAAAGGATAAGGATATGTTGATGATTCAGGGAGGGCCGGCGCTGTCTCGGTTCCGTGTGGAAAAAATGGTATGCCAGCTCGCAGAAGCGGTGCCAGCAGTCAAAGGGGTCACCACGCAGTGGCTTCACTTTGTGGATCTCCATAGTGCATTGAGCGATGCGCAGCAGACTATACTGAATCGTCTGCTGGAGTATGGTCCCTCTCATCATGATACGGTGGTTACGGGACGTCAGTGGGTGGTTGTCCCCCGTTTGGGAACGATCTCCCCTTGGGCGACCAAAGCAACAGATATTGCCAATAACTGTGGGCTGGAACAGGTGCACCGTATCGAGCGCGGTATTCTCTGGGGTATTGAGTTGGATGAGGCGCTGGATGAGAAGAGTGAGGCTACCCTGCTTTCGCTTATCCATGATCGCATGACCGAGGCGGTACTGGAGTCTGCGGATGATGCAGAGGTGCTCTTTACCACCACTGAACCTGCGCCACTGATCAGTGTTGATATTCTTGGGGGCGGCCATGCAGCACTGGAACAGGCCAATGGCGAACTGGGGCTGGCACTGGCTGAGGATGAGATTGACTATCTGGTTGAGAACTTCAGGACGATGGGGCGTAACCCCAACGATATCGAGCTGATGATGTTTGCCCAAGCGAACTCGGAGCACTGTCGCCACAAGATATTCAATGCCGACTGGATCATTGATGGGCAGTCGCGTGAAGAGACCCTGTTTGGGATGATTCGCGATACCCATCACAACAATAGTGAAGGGGTGCTCTCTGCCTATAAGGACAACGCCGCTGTTATTGCAGGCTCCCGAGGTGAGCGCTTCTTTCCCAAGGGTGGAAAGTATCAGGCTCAGGAGGAGGAGATCGATATTGTCTACAAGGCAGAGACCCACAACCACCCTACCGCAATCTCCCCCTTCCCCGGTGCAGCCACCGGTGCTGGCGGTGAGATCCGTGATGGTGGTGCCACTGGACGTGGCTCCAAGCCCAAGGCGGGACTGGCGGGGTACTCCGTATCCAATCTACGTATCCCCGGTGCAGAGCAGCCGTGGGAGACCGATCACGGCAAGCCCTCACGGATTGTTACAGCGCTAGAGATTATGTTGGAGGCACCGATTGGTGCAGCCGCATTTAATAACGAGTTTGGTCGTCCAGCGATTAATGGCTACTTCCGTACCTTTGAGGAGAAGGTGCCCGGCCCCAGTGGTGCTGAGGTGCGTGGTTATCACAAGCCTATTATGTTGGCTGGGGGAATGGGGAACATTCGCCGCCCTGATGTAGAGAAGAATGAGATCCCACCCGGTACTCAGATTGTGGTGTTGGGTGGCCCTTCGATGTTGATCGGCTTGGGTGGTGGTGCCGCCTCCTCGATGACCAGTGGCAAGAGTTCCGAGAACCTTGATTTTGCTTCTGTACAGCGTGGCAACCCAGAGATGGAGCGCCGCTGTCAGGAGGTGATTGACCGCTGCTGGCAGTTGGGTGAAGAGAATCCTATTGTCTCCATCCACGATGTGGGTGCGGGAGGACTCTCCAATGCGGTACCTGAAATTGTTAACGACTGTGGACGTGGGGGCAAGTTTGAGTTGCGTACCGTTCCCAATGATGAGCCGGGTATGTCACCGCTGGAGATCTGGTGTAACGAGGCGCAGGAACGCTATATCCTTGCCATCTCTACGGAACGGATCGAAGAGTTCCAGGCCTTGTGTGAGCGTGAGCGCTGCCCCTATGCGGTGATTGGTGAGGCAACCCAAGAGCAACAGCTGGTGGTTGGGGATGGCCACTTTGATAACAGCCCCATTGATTTGCCGATGGATGTACTGTTCGGTAAGCCGCCGAAGATGCTACGAGAGGTGAAACACCAGACCTTTCATAAACCTGAATTTGAGACCGCAGAGATTGACCTCAGTGAGGCGATCTATCGTGTTCTGCGTCTGCCTACCGTGGCCAATAAATCTTTCCTCATCACCATTGGAGATCGCAGCGTAACCGGATTGGTTGCGCGCGATCAGATGGTTGGCCCTTGGCAGGTGCCGGTTGCGGATGTGGCTGTGACCGCAACCAGCTTTGATACCCATACCGGTGAGGCAACCGCGTTGGGCGAATGTACCCCGACGGCACTGATCCATCCAGCCGCCTCTGGACGTATGGCGATTGGTGAGGCGTTGACCAATATTGCGGCCTCGCGGATCTCTGCCCTGAAGCAGGTGCGCTTCTCCGCCAACTGGATGGCCCCGGCGGGACACCCCGGAGAGGATGCTGCTCTGTTCGATACCGTCAAGGCGGTCTCCGAATTGTGCCAGCAGCTGGATATCTGTATTCCGGTCGGTAAAGACTCCATGTCGATGAAGAGTGTTTGGGAGCAGGATGGCGAGCAGCACTCCGTCACAGCCCCGCTCTCGCTGATCGCCTGTGCGATTGCCCCAACTGTGGATGTACGCAAGACGCTAACCCCTCAGCTGATCACCGACCAAGGGGATACTGATCTGATCTTGATTGATCTGGGTAAGCAGGCCAACCGTTTGGGTGGCTCTGCACTGGCGCAGGTCTACAAGCAGGTGGGCCACCATGCACCAGATCTGGATGATCCGTTGGCAATCCAACACTTCTTCGAGGCCATTCAGGCCTTGAATGAAGCCGGGGCTCTGCTGGCCTATCATGACCGCTCTGATGGTGGCCTGTTTACGACCCTCAGTGAGATGGCCTTTGCCGGCCACTGCGGTATTTCGGTGCTGTTGGATGATCTCGGCAGTGATGCCGTTGCAGCGCTCTTCAATGAGGAGCTGGGTGCGGTCATTCAGGTGCGCCATAGCGAGCTAGATAGCGTGCAGGATCAGCTACGCGAGTCGGGGCTGTTGAGCCACAGCCATGTGCTGGGTACGCTCTCTGATGATGATCGCATCACCATACGTCATCAGGGTAAGATCTTGATCAATGAGACGCGGGTGGAGCTACAACGCGCTTGGTCAGAGACCAGTTGGCAGATGCAGAAGCTGCGTGATAACCCAGACTGTGCAGACCAAGAGTTTGACCGCCTGTTGGACCGTAGTGACCCTGGTGTCGGTGTCTCTCTCCCATATGATCTCAATGAAGATGTTGCAGCCCCTTATATTCATAAGGGGGCACGTCCCTCCGTAGCCATTCTGCGTGAGCAGGGGGTGAATGGGCAGGTAGAGATGGCTGCAGCCTTTGATCGCGCCGGCTTTGAGTGTCACGATGTCCATATGAGTGACCTACTGGAAGGAAGAACCCAGTTAGATGCGTTCAAAGGGGTGGTGGCTTGCGGTGGCTTCTCCTATGGTGATGTACTGGGGGCTGGTGAAGGGTGGGCAAAATCGATCCTCTTTCACAGTGAAACCCGTGATGCCTTCACTCAATTTTTTAACCGTGAAGATACCTTTGGGCTGGGGGTCTGTAATGGCTGCCAGATGATGTCGGTGCTACATGAGCTGATTCCCGGTGCGGAACACTGGCCTCGTTTTGTGAAGAACCGTTCCGAACAGTTTGAGGGGCGCTACTCGCTGGTAGAGGTGGTTGAGTCTCCCTCCATCTTCCTGCAAGGGATGGCGGGTGCACGGATGCCGATTGCGGTGGCACATGGTGAAGGGCGTGTCGAATTTAGCGATGCAGAGAAGCAACAGCAGGCGGCACTGGCACTGCGTTACATCGACCATCAAGGCAACCCTACAGAGAACTATCCACTCAACCCCAACGGCTCAGTGGGTGGCGAGACGGGATATAGCACCAGTGATGGTCGTTTCACCATCATGATGCCCCACCCAGAACGTGTCTTCCGTGCAGCACAGCACTCTTGGCACCCCGCTGAGTGGGCGGAGGATGGACCGTGGATGCGCATGTTCCGTAATGCCCGAGTCTGGGTCGGTTAATCTTGAATTGAGGTCTCAGCTATTTTTTTATTACTTTTCTTATAGGTTTTTTCTATGATAAGTGAATGATTAGTAATTGTTCTTATGGCGGTGTAGAATCCGCCTTTCGACTAAAACAGTCAAGTATTTTGGGTGGCTGTGAGAGGGGTTAGAGAGGTAGAGGGATGGATTCATTACAGCAAACAGATGATCAACTATTGAGCTCATCGAATCGTATCGTCTATAAAGGCTTTGCGATGATTCTGGTCTTTATGGTGATATTTTTACTGATTAACCTGCAGCAGATTAAGCAGGTTTCAGAGCAGATGCACCTGATTGTGGAAGAGAGTACGTTGAAGAGCCAGTATGCACAGGCCATGCGTGATGCGGCCAGAGAGCGTGTTACGCTGCTACTCATGGCGCTCTACGAGCAAGACCCATTTGTGCAAGACGAGCTGTTTATGAGCTTTGATAACCAAGCTGGCGCCTTCATGATGGCGCGTGTCAACTTGAAAGAGATGGTGTTGACGCCACTGGAGGAGGAGGCGTTAACTCTCTCTACAGAGGATGCACAGCAGGGGACTGAGGCGCTTAATAAGGCACGCGATATGATTGAGGGGCAGGATATGACCCTAGACCTTCAACATGAAGTGGCTGAGTTGATCGCAGAAGAGGTGATTCCTGCCCGCCTTGGTGTGCTCTCAGCGATGCAGGAAATTCAGGAGTCGCAGTCTGAGGCTGGGAAAGAGGGGTTGCGGGTTGCAGAGGCGAGCCGTTTCCAGACCTATCTGTTATTGATTGCTCTGGGGGTGGTGGCGCTGATTGGGGGGCTTTGGGTGGCCGTTCAAGTAGTGAGACAGAACAGCCGTATTGGTGCCTCACTGCAGCGTGCGAAAGAGAGGGCGGAAGAGGCGGTGCTAGCCAAGAGTAATTTCCTCTCCAATATGAGCCATGAGATCCGTACCCCAATGAATGGCGTGCTGGGTATGGCAGACCTGTTGCGTAGAACCGACCTGGATCGCGAGCAGAAAGAGTACCTGCGCACCATGGAGGGGTCTGGAAAGGCGCTGTTGGTGATCATCAACGATATTCTCGACCTCTCCAAGATTGATGCCGGAAAATTGGAGCTGGAGCTGCTCAACTTTACCCCCAAGCGTATGCTAGAAGATATTGTACGTACCTTTGAATCTCAGGCAGGAGACAAGGGGGTTACGCTCTATCTGGAATTTGGGCGTGCTATTCCAACCTATCTGGTGGGGGATGAGACGCGGCTGCGACAAATTTTTAATAACCTGTTGGGTAACGCCCTTAAATTTACTGATCGGGGTGAGGTGAGTATTACGGCATCACTGCTCAGTGCGGATGCCAATCAGGCGAGGGTACACTTCTCGGTGCGTGATAGCGGGATCGGTATACCAGCAAGCAAGCAGCAGAGCATCTTTGATGATTTTGCACAGGCCGATGGCTCTACCACCCGCCGTTTTGGAGGGACCGGGTTGGGACTCTCGATCACCCGTAAATTGATTGATGCAATGGGTGGTGAGATTCAACTGGAGAGCGATGTTGGCGTCGGCAGTACCTTCTTTTTTGAACTGACCTTTGAGGTTTCCAATCAGGAGCCTTTTGTTAAGGAGGCCCAGCGGCCACTTCCAAAACAGATGGCAAAAGGGAAGCGTTTCCTTGTCGTGGATGATGTGAAGGCCAATCTGTTGGTGGCACAAAAGATGTTGGAGCTGTGCGGGGGAGAGGTTGAGGTTGCTCTACATGGAGGACAGGCGGTAGAGCGGATCAGCGAAGACTCCAATTTTGATGTCATCCTGATGGATCTGCATATGCCGGAGATGGATGGCCTAGATGCAACCCGTAAAATTCGGGAGATGGGGCTGAAGTTGCCGATCATTATTCTCACTGCATCGGTTGAGGAGCAGGAGAAGATTGCAGCGTTGGCAGCTGGTGCGGATGAGGTGCTACATAAACCGATTCAGCTGCAACGGCTATATGAAACCATGTGGAATCTGATGGGAGAGAGTTATGTCGGTGAACATCCTCCGAAGATTTTGCAAGGGGGGCAGCTCAATGAGATGAGGGAGCTGTTTGGTGATGGTTTCGGTGCGCTGCTGGTCTCCTATATGGGTGAGTTAGATAAAATCCTGAAGCAGCTAGAGAAAATTATCGTTTCAAATCGTGTGGTAGAACAGATGGAGCAGGTGAGTGAGCTGTCGCATGCGATCAAATCATCGAGCATGAGTGTTGGAGTACATCCGGTTGAAGAGATTGCCAAAGAGATGGAAGCGTTGGCACGAGATGGAAATAGCGCAGAGTTGCCAGAGCTGTTTGAGGAGTTGAAAGTTACCGTAGAAGGGGTGATAAGAGAGTTACAGCAGGAGATATAGGAAAGATTATGAGGGATTGGTTTGACACGGCTTACTGAGTTGGATAGTGTGATAGAGCTATAAGCGAGTGGCATTAGGGGGGGAGGGTGCCGAAGCAGCTTGAATAATAATAAGCACGATATCTTGAGTCAGGATATGAGTGACGTTGGTCAAAGGGGATGGTTGTATGAAGAAGAACTTGCCGGTAACGGATAAGATCTATGAGGTTCGGCATGATCAAATTCTGAACTCGAAGACAGATCTGAAGGGCGTCATTGTTGATGCCAGTAAAGACTTTGAAGAGGTGAGTGGTTTCTCAAAAGAGGAGCTGCTCTACTCTCCGCACAATATTAACCGCCATCCCGATGTCCCTTCGGCCGTCTTTGAGGATTTGTGGAACACCATCCAGAATGGAAAATGTTGGAATCAGGTAGTCAAGAATCGGCGTAAGAATGGTGATGCCTACTATGTGGCGGCCAATGTTGCTCCGTACTACAACAGTAATCACAAGCATGTGGGCTACCTCTCGGTGCGCACCCCTGCATCGGCAGAACAGATCGCCTCCATCGATGGTATCTACAAGCAGATTGAGAGTGGCAAACTGGTGATCCATGGTGGAGTGGTGATGAGTCGTTGGGAGGGGTTGATGTCCCGTATTAACCCAATGACGCAAATGGGTATTGGTGCCAAATTGGGCGGGATTTTTATGCTCACCATGTTGGGTGTGTTGGGTATGCTGGCATGGATTCGTACCTTGCCGGCTGAGAGCCCGATACTCTGGGTTCCGTTTGCTGCGGTTATTGTCGGTACGTTGACGGTATGGATGGTCTCTAAAAAGCAGATTGTTGCGCCTCTAGAGTCGATCCACGAAACCATTAGCTGTGCCACAAAAAATCATCGACTGAGCCCGAGGATTAAGCTCTACCGGCGGGATGAGTTCGGCAAAATCGCTGATGCCTACAACGCCATGATGCAGATGATGCAGGCGAGCGTGAGTGAGACCAATGATGTCACCAAGATGACGGCTGCTGGTTATTTCGATCGGCGCATCTCCATTGAGATGGATGGAGACTTCAGTATTCTGAAAGAGACCATCAATGAGACCATCCACAATAATTTTCGCTCCATCAACTCGCTCTACAAAGTGCTGATTGGGCTCGCAGAGGGTAACTTCTCTTCTGACTTTAAGCTCTCTGCAGAGGGTGACTTTGCGATTATGCTGGGCACAGCAAAAGAGGCGATTGATAGCTTGGCCAATGCTCATAATGAGATTAATGAGGTGGTCCACAAGATGGCAGAGGGGGACTTTAGCGGGCGTATCTCCGCCTCATTGCAGGGCGAATTTGCAAAGTTGCGGGAGAATATCAACCAGAGTCTGCAGCAGTTGGAAGATGGAATGAACAACATCACTTCAACAGCTAATCTGCAGTCAGATGGCAAACTCTATGCACGTATTGAGGGCAAGTATAAGGGGCAGCTTGCAGAGTTACAGCGGACATTGAATGGCTCTACAGAAGAGATTTCAAAAATTGTGTATGAGGTACAGAACAGCTCTACAACACTCTCTACTCACGCCTCTAAGGTCTCTGACTCTGGCCATGAGTTGGCCCATTTGACGCAGCAGCAGGCGGCCTCGGTTGAACAGACGGTTGCCAGTATGGAGCAGATGGCCGCGAGCGTAGAGCATAGCACCGAACACTCCAGACAGGCGGCGGAGTTGGCGAATGAGGCGGGTGAGAAGACCGCTAGGGGCAGTGAGGTGATGTTCCGTGCGACCACCTCAATGGGGCAGATTTCTGATGCCTCCGATCAAATTGGGGAGATCATTACGGTTATTGACAGTATCGCCTTCCAGACCAACCTGTTGGCACTCAATGCTGCCGTGGAGGCGGCGCGTGCAGGTGAACAAGGGCGTGGTTTTGCTGTGGTTGCGGGAGAGGTGCGTGCACTGGCTCAACGCAGTTCCGAGGCGGCGAAAAAGATCAAAGAGCTGATTGAGCGTACCCTAGAGCAGGTCAATACTGGGGTGAATGAGGTGAATCAGCTAGGGGAGTCGTTGATGGAGATTCAGGGGTCGGTGGATAAACTGAATATGATTGTGGGTGAAATCAGCAGTAATAGTCGTGAGCAAGGTCAGGGCATTACGCAGGTTAACCAAGCGATGCAGCAGATTGATAGTGCGACGCAGAGTAACGCACTGCAGGTGGAGGAGAGTGCAAGTAATAGCCAAGCATTGACTGAACAGTCTCAGCTCTTGAATCAGATGATGTCACGCTTTCAGTTAAAGGCGTAAGGTAGTAACAATGAGCACAGCACTGCTGTCAGTGACCGAGCAGCTGGATGCCATTGAGCAGAATAACCGTATCCTTGCGATTGATGATGATTCGGCAGTGCTGGACTATTATCGGGAGATCTTTGATCCGGCAGGGGGGAAAAACCGGGATGTTTGGAATGCTCTGATGGATGTGGTGGGTGACGATGAGCATAAACATAACCTTGAAGCGCCACAATATGATCTGACCACCGCAACCAGTGGTGAAAAGGCGGTGCACTTGGCGCAACAGGGGCTCTCACAACAGAGCCCGTATAGTGTCGCCTTTGTAGATATGCGGATGCCGGGGGGGATGGATGGTTTAGAGACCGCACAGGAGTTACGTGCGCTTGATTCTCGTATCATGTTGGTTATTGTGACCGCCTATTCAGACTATCAGCTGGAAGAGATTCAGCGACGCCTGCTGCATGATGTACTGTTTCTGAATAAACCACTTTCAATGGATGAGGCGATGCAGACGGTGCGCATGCTCAACCAGAATTGGAAGGACCGAGAAAAGAATAAAGTGATGAAGATGCAGATGGTCAGCCATGCGAAGATGGCTGGTCTGGGTAATATGGCGGTACGTATTGGTCATGAGATCAATCAACCTCTATCCTACATCAACGGCATGCTGCAGCTGCAGAAGATGGGGTTGGAGCAGGGTGATGAGCTGGATGTGGAAGAGATGGTGAGTGAGGTTGATCTTGCACTGCAGCAGACCGTGCGTATCAAGGAGATTATTGACAGTCTGCGGGTGTTTGCACACCCAGATAAAAAGTGTAGAGAGGATGTGGTTTTGGCCCAGGCGCTGGAGCATGTGCAGCGTATCTTTAAAGGAAGGCTGGAGTCTCAACGTATAACGTTCCGGGTCCAGTTAGAGGATCAGCAGATGACGGTCCATGCTAATCCATCACAGCTCCAGCGTGTGCTGACGAATTTGATCAGTAATGCCATTGATGCGTTGCTAGAGAAGCGTGAAACAGAGGGCTCTGGATGGAAGGCAGAGATCTCTCTGGAGGCGCGCTTAAAACGGGATCGTCATCAGGTGCAGATCGATTTTTTGGATAATGGTACCGGTATCCCGTTAGCGCTCCAGGGGAGAATGTTTGATCCGTTTGTGACCACCAAAGAGCCGGGCAAAGGCACTGGACTGGGGTTGTCAGAGATTCATGGTATGTTGAAGGAGCATAATGCATCTATTGAGTATCAGGCAGTTCCGGGGCAGGAAGGCGCCCATTTTATAATGATGTTTCCAAGCATGTCTCCAGACATGTTATCAGTGGATGAGGAGAGTTAACGAATGAGTGGTGAAGCGAAGGTTTTGATTGTGGATGACGAAGAGGTGATTCATAAACTGTTTAAAAAGATGCTGGTATCAGAATCTTACCAGCTGTTTTTTGCTACCAATGGAGAGGATGGATTGGCGCTGTTTCATCAACAGAAGCCGGATGTGGTGGTGCTGGATTACCGTATGTTGGGGGCAACGGGGGATGAGTTTATGGAGCGCCTCAGTGATATGGAGCTGGCAAGAACCTCAGTCATCATGATCTCCGGGCATGCGGTTCCCGATATTGATCTTTCAGAGCGTAATCAACGTAAGCTATTCGCCTATTTTGAGAAGCCATTTTTTGAGATGGGTAAGCTCAAAGAGACCATTGAGCGTGCAGTACAGCGCAACCGCTGATAGCAGAAGTGCACCCTAAATAGTGAGCATTGAGAGTTTTCTTGCTCTTCGGTTTTCTATTGTTTAGATGGACTGATAAAATAGCGACTTTCTATCAGGGATCTGGAGCAGAGTAGCAATGGCACTTCACAATACGGACGACCTACGTATAAAAGGCATGGAGGAAGTGGCGGCACCCGAGGCCGTCCATCAGCAGCATCAAATCACAGATGTGGCTGCCGAAACCGTTTGGGGTGCGCGCAGTGCAATCCACACCATATTACAAGGGGAGGATGATCGTCTCTTAGTGGTTGTCGGCCCCTGTTCGATTCATGATGTAGATGCAGCCAAAGAGTATGCGGATCGGCTCAAGCAGCAGTTAGAGCAGCACAGCCAAGAGCTGCTGATTGTGATGCGGGTCTACTTTGAGAAGCCGCGCACTCGTATTGGTTGGAAAGGGTTGATCAATGACCCCGATCTGGATCAGCGCTTTAATATCAACAAAGGGGTCGCGCTGGCACGAGAGGTACTGCTGGAGATTAATAATCGTGGCATTCCCGCCGCAACGGAATTCCTTGACCTGATCACCCCACAATATATTGCCGACCTGATCAGCTGGGGCGCAATTGGTGCGCGTACCACCGAGAGCCAGGTGCATCGTGAACTGGCCTCTGGTCTGTCCTGTCCAGTGGGCTTTAAGAATGGCACTGATGGTAAATTACAGATTGCGATTGATGGTCTCTGGGCCGCCTCGCAGCCACACCACTTTCTCTCTGTGACCAAACAGGGGCACTCTGCCATCTTCTCCACCGGAGGTAATGAGGACTGCCATGTCATTTTACGAGGGGGAGATGGTCGACCCAACTATGATGCGGAGAGTGTGCAGGATGCGGTTAACGATCTACAGCAGGCAGAACAGAATACTCATCTGATGGTTGATCTCAGCCACGCTAACAGCCGCAAAGACTACAAGCGACAGATGGATGTGGGGCGTGATGTGGCCTATCAGATCCGTGCGGGTAACGCCAATATTATGGGGGTGATGGTAGAGAGCCACTTGGTTGAGGGTCGTCAGGACTTGGAAGATGGTAAAAATCTGACCTATGGACAGAGTGTCACGGATGCCTGTATCAGTTGGGATGCTACGGTCGAGCTGCTACAACAGTTGGCTGACGCGGTGCGCAAGCGCCGCGAATGCGCGGCGGCTTGATTTTGTGAAGTTACTGCTGATCGGGTTGGTGCGCGGCTATCAAATTGTGCTCAGCCCCTGGATTGGTCAAAGTTGTCGCTTTAACCCCACCTGCTCCAGTTACGCCATCGATGCCCTGCGAGAGTATGGAGCTCTGCGGGGGAGCTGGATGGCAATCTGCCGTATAGGGAAGTGCCACCCTTGGCATGAGGGGGGAGATGATCCGGTACCTCCAAAGGGTGGGGGCTAAAAAGAGGTGGCAGAGAGGTGATAGAGACGTGATAGAGTAGTGCGATGTACCGCTTGATTCATCTTTTCCGTACCTCCATTGGCCGCAAGCTGATGATGGCTCTGACCGGGTTGATTCTACTGCTGTTTATTGTGGGTCATCTGGCTGGCAATATGACCATCTTTGTCGGTGCCCCAATTCTCAACAGCTATGCCCACTGGCTACAGCACAGTGTCATGTTGTGGCCCTTCCGTATAGTGATGCTACTGGTGGTAGGGCTGCATATCGTGATGGGGATCGAGTTGGCGCGAGAGAATCGCCACTCAGCCAGCAACGGCAGCCGCTTTCCTAGCTGGTTCACTCGTCATATTCTTAACCACCATATGCTCTGGAGCGGGCTGGCGGTACTGCTGTTTATCCTCTTTCATGTAGCGCACCTAACGCTCGGTGTGGGTGCCGATGCCAGCTTTTATCAGCTAGACAGTAACCAAATGATGGATGTCTATCTACGGGTGGTAGAGGGCTTTCTCAATCCATGGATCTCTCTCAGTTATGTGGTGCTACTGCTATTGGTTGGATTGCATCTACTGCAGGTGGTGCGGGGGCTGTTTCAGACCCTCGGTTTTTACCATGAGAACTATCAACAGTTGTTAGACCGATTGGCATGGGGGGTAAGTGGTGGGATCACCGCTGGCTTTCTCTCCATCCCTGTTGCGGTCTGGGTGGGGGCCGTATGATATCCAGCAAAGAGATACCCGATGCAAAAATCCCTGATGGCCCTTTAGAGCAGAAGTGGGAGCGCTGTCTTGATGGGCTCAAGCTGATCAGTCCCAACAACAAGCGCAAGTACAAAGTGCTGGTAGTGGGTACGGGTCTGGCGGGTGCCTCGGCAGCGGCCACACTGGCAGAACTGGGTTATCAGGTAGAGAGTTTCACCTTCCACGACTCGCCGCGCCGCGCCCACTCGGTTGCTGCGCAGGGGGGGATTAATGCCGCCAAGAACTATCGTGGTGACGGAGACAGTATTCACCGTCTCTTCTATGACACGATCAAAGGGGGCGACTTCCGCTCCCGTGAGGCCAACGTCTATCGTTTGGCGCAGGTTAGCAATAACATTATCGATCAGTGTGTGGCGCAGGGGGTGCCGTTTGCCCGCGAGTACGGGGGGTTGCTGGATAACCGCTCTTTTGGTGGGGCGCTGGTCTCACGTACTTTTTATGCGCGAGGACAGACCGGGCAGCAGCTGCTGTTAGGGGCCTATGGAGCGCTCAATCGGCAGATCCACACGGGACAGATTAAGCTCCATACCCGTACCGAGATGGTGGACTTGGTGATGGAGGCGGGGGTGGCTCGCGGTATCGTCACCCGTGATCTGGTGAGTGGAGAGATACAAGCTCATCTAGGGGATGCAGTGGTGTTGGCAACGGGGGGCTACAGCAACGCCTTCTACCTCTCTACCAATGCAGCGACCTGTAATGTGACCGCCAGTTACCGTGCCTACAAGCGTGGAGCCCTATTTGCCAACCCCAGTTTTACCCAGATCCACCCCACCTGTATTCCGATGAGTCATGAGGGGCAATCAAAGTTGACCTTGATGTCTGAGTCACTACGTAACCATGGGCGTATCTGGGTGCCGAAACAGGCGGCTGATCAACGCTCTCCTCAACAGATTCCAGAGTCAGAGCGCGACTACTTTCTGGAGCGTAAATACCCCGCCTATGGCAATCTCTCTCCACGTGATATCTCCTCCCGTGCAGTCAAAGAGGTGTGTGATGAGGGGCGTGGTGTGGGGGCGATGGGGCGTAGTGTCTACCTTGATTTTGGCGAGGCGATTGAGCAGCTGGGGGTAGAGAAGATTAGCGAACACTACGGTAACCTGTTCGAGATGTACCAACACATCACCGATGAGAACCCCTACCAGACGCCAATGCGAATCTATCCGGCCGCCCACTACACCATGGGTGGGCTCTGGGTTGACTACCACCTGATGAGCAATCTACCGGGGCTGTTTGTGGTGGGTGAGGCCAACTTTTCGGATCATGGGGCGAACCGTTTGGGGGCCAGTGCGCTGATGCAGGGGTTGGCAGATGGTTACTTTATTCTGCCGCAGACTCTTGGGGATTACTTGGCCGATAAAAAACCAGCCACGGAGCCGACTTCAACGGCAGCCGATGCGGTGGTTGCAGAGAGTCAGCAGCAGAGTGAGGCGCTGTTGGCGCTGAATGGTGACTGCTCTATCCGCTCTCTGCATCGTGAGCTGGGGGGGATACTTTGGAACCACTGCGGTATGTCGAGAACAGCCACTGGCCTGGGGGAGGCGATTGAGCAATTAGGGGAGTTGAAGCAGAAGTTCTGGCAGCGTGGCATGGTGGGCGGCAGTGGTGAGGTGCTCAATCAGGAGCTGGAGCAGGCGGGGCGGGTGGCCGATTTTATCGAGTTTGGTGAGCTGATGTGCCGTGATGCGCTACAGCGTGAAGAGTCCTGTGGTGCCCACTTCAGGGAGGAGTATCAAGAGCAGGGAGAAGCGGCGCGTAATGATGCCGATTTTTCCCATGTGACTGCGTGGGCACATAAAGGGGAGGATCAGCCCCCAGAGAGTCACTGTGAGACACTACAGTTCGAGTCGATACATGCCGGAAAGAGGAACTACGAATGAGGTTCAATCTGCGGGTATGGCGTCAATTGAATCAGGCAAGTGAAGGGGAGTTTGAGAGCTACTCAATCGATCGTATTGGTGCGGACCTCTCTTTTCTGGAGATGATTGACCACCTTAACGAGGCACTGATTGAACAGAAGATTCGCCCCATCGCCTTTGACCATGACTGTCGAGAGGGGATCTGTGGTGCCTGTTCATTGATCATTGATGGCGTGCCGCATGGGCCTATGGGGGCAACCACCACCTGTCAGCTCTATATGCGTCACTTTGAAGATGGGGCTGAGATTACCATTGAGCCGTGGAGAGCGGGACCTTTTCCCGTGATTCAGGATCTGGTGGTTGATCGCTCCCCCTTTGAACGTATTCTACAGGCGGGTGGGTATGTCTCCGTACATACCGGAGAGGCCCCCGATGCCAATGTGTTGCTGGTCTCTAAAGAGGTGGCTGAGCGTGCCTTTGAGGCCGCCAACTGTATCGGCTGTGGGGCCTGTGTTACGGCCTGCCCCAACGCCTCGGCGATGCTGTTTGTGGCAGCCAAGGTGACCCACCTTGCACTGCTCCCACAGGGGCAGCCAGAGCGTGAGCGTAGAGTGGTGAAGATGGTTGAGGCGATGGATGCTGAGGGTTTTGGAAACTGCAGTAACCACTACGCCTGTGCGGACGCCTGTCCCAAACAGATCCCACTTTCGCTGATTGCACGGCTGAACCGAGAATTTCTACAGTCGGCCCTGCTGGGTCGTGAGTTTGGTGAGGATGACCTAGACTGTTGTCATCAGGAGTGACCGTTTATGGATGGTGACTTAGAAAGTCGTGTTGCGGCTCAATCTGATGAGCAGTTGCTGCGCTCATCCAACCGTATTATCTATAGAGGTTTTGCGGTTATCCTGCTGTTCGTCTCAGTTTTTCTAGTGGTTAGCCTTATCCAGACGCAGCAGATCTCTCAGCAGATGCAACAGGTGATTGAAGAGAATGCTATCAAAGGTCAGCATGCACAAATTATGCGCAATGCAGCCAGAGAGCGAGTCACCATGTTATTAATGGCGCTTTATGAGCAGGATCCTTTTGTAAAGGATGAGCTGTTTATGGAGTTTGATCGGCTGGCAGGGGCCTTTATATTGGCTGGGAGGGGGTTGGGTGAGATGGATCTCTCTCTCTTAGAGCGGCAGGCATTGGAGAAAGCAACTCTCTATGCGCAGCAAGGTACAGTAGCGCTGAAAAATGCGCGGGACCTGATTATGGATCATGAGATCACCCAACCTTTACAGCATCGTGTAGTTAATTTGATCTCTGAAGAGATTATTCCTGCCAGACTGGGGGTGAGCATGGCAATCAATGAGATTCAGCTAGTGCAGCAGGAGGCAGGTGATCAAGCGCTGCAGATGTTGGCACAGAGTCGTGTTCAGAGCAATTTTCTGCTGTTGCTGCTGGGGGTTGCGGTGTTGGTGAGTAGCTTCTGGATTACACGCTCTGTGGTACGTCAAAATGGCCGTATTGGGGAAACTTTGAGCCGTGCTAAAGAGGAGGTAGAGCAGGCAATGGTGGCCAAAAATGATTTTCTCTCCACCATGAGCCATGAAATTCGTACCCCGATGAACGGCATAGTAGGGCTCTGTTATCTGTTGCAAAAATGTGAGCTGAATAGATCTGTTAAAACCTATGTTGATAAGATAGAGGGGGCGGCCAACGCACTCCTGGATATCATTAATGACATTCTCGACCTCTCCAAAATCGAGGCGGCGCAGCTGGAGTTGGAGGAGATTGATTTTGATCTGGGCCAGGTGTTGGAGCAGGTCTCCAGTATTACCCTGTTCAAAGGGAGAGAGAAGGGGTTAACGATGTCGCTGGAGAGAGACCCTGATCTCTCTTTTCTGAAGGGTGACCCTACCCGGTTGAGGCAGGTGTTGATCAATCTGATCAACAATGCGATCAAGTTTACCGAGGAAGGGGGGGTGGCAGTGGTCGCCTCAGTGAAGGAGCAGAGTGAGGATGTTATTACACTCCAGTTTCGTGTAGAGGATAGTGGAATAGGGATCTGTGAGGCGCAACAGCTGCGGCTTTTTAAACCATTCTCTCAGGCAGAACGTTCGACTACACGGAAGTATGGTGGTACGGGATTAGGGCTCTCTATTTCAAAGCAGTTGGTCGAGGGGATGGGGGGAGAGATTGGGGTAGAGAGTGAGCTGGGTGTAGGGAGTACCTTCTTCTTTACGCTTCCGTTCAAGCGGGGGTATGAGTTGCCGCCTTCCCAACAGGGGTACTCTGAGGATCAATCTTCCAACCTTCCTTTGGAGGGTATGCAGGTGCTGGTGGTAGAAGATAACAGAACCAACCAGATTGTGACCGAGCAGCTGCTCCTTGATGAGGGGGCAGAGGTGACCATTGCCGAAGATGGAGTGGTCGCCTTGGAGGTGGCTCAGCAGCAGCGTTATGATCTGATTTTGATGGATATTCAGATGCCGAGGATGGATGGTTATGAGGCGACCCGGCAGCTTCGTAAGCGCTATAGTGAGCAGGAGCTGCCGATTATTGCACTGACCGCAAATGCGATGAAGGGGGATCGTGAGCAGGCGTTGGCGGTAGGTATGAATGACTACCTGACTAAGCCCATTGATGTAGAGGCACTTTTTGGTGCGCTTAAACTTTGGAGAGGAGCGGAGTCACAGCAGACTGTTGATGAATCTGTTGCAGAAGAGGTGGCTGAGTGGCCAGAAAGGTTGCCGGGGCTAGAGGTGGCAGAAGGGGTGGAGCGTGTCTCTGGGAATTGGGAGCTCTACCTGAAGGTTGTCGAGATGTTTGCCGAAGATTGTCGGGACTTCTCCTCACAGCGGAGTCAGAGTCTAGAGAGCGGTGAACAGGATCAGCTGAAAGTTTTATTACACACCCTCAAAGGCAGTGCTACCAATGTCTCCGCCAATGCGCTTGCGGAGCAAGCACTGATCTTGGAGCGTTCTCTGAAGCAGGGGCAGGTGATCTCGGTAGAGCAGTGGACCTCGTTTGATGTAGTGATGCAGCAGACCCTGACATCGGTTGATTCGCTACTCCCTTGAGGGCTATTTTGCGCGTGAGATAAATTTTCCGGTGCCTGTATGAATCTTAATCTCTTCACCCGGCTCTAGGTATTCAGGTACCTGCACCTCGATCCCTGTGTTGAGCGTGGCAGGCTTGGTGCGGCCTGTTGCAGTGGAGCCTTTGATCTCTGGTGCGGTGTCGGTAATGGTGAGATTGACCGTTTGTGGTAGCTCAATACCGAGCACCTTCTCTTCTGAAAGCAGGGCAATAATTCCACTTAGCCCCTCGCTCAAGTAGCCTGCCTGATCGCTCAGATCACTGTTGTTGATCTCATACTGGCTGTAGTCCTCCAGATCCATAAAGACATAGTGATCACCATCGTTGTAGGAGTATTGAACCTCTTTGCGCTGACAATCGGCCTCCTTCAATAGATCGTCACTTTTATGGGACTCATCCAGCTTCTGTCCGCTCTGCAAGTTGGTGTAGCGAATTTTGTAGAGGGTAGAGGCGCCACGTGATGAGGGGCTTTTGGCTTCTATAGTCTTAACGCTGTGTGGGATGCCGTTGATCTCAACGACCATTCCACGCTTCAATTCGGATGCTTTGGGCATGAGGTTTACCTGAGTGGTTCTAATTTATGTAATTATATCGCCTGTCGCATCGGTGATGTGGAACGATAACCATCAAAGGAGTTTAGTTTGTGATTTTAGTGGCACCATCCCTCTTTATGCTGTTGTTGATCCTGTTCTACAGTTGGAGCGCCCCACTGGCGGCGTTAATTTCTGACCATAGCGATAGTGCCATGTGGCTGCAGATGGGGGTAGCTACGATGATGTGGCTGTTGTCTGCACTGTTACTGAAACGCTTTGTACTGCTGAGTCTACTAAAGCTGCGGGCCAGTGCCCCCTCGAAGCTGGTGATTGACCTTCTGGGAGTCCTCTTCTTTGCCTTGGCGATCCTAGGTGTGATCGCCTTTGTCTTTGATCAACCCGTTACCGGGTTGCTGGCGACCTCAGGCTTTATGGTGGCGGTGATCGGTTTTGCATTACAGGGGATGATCTCTGACCTCTTCTCTGGATTGGCGCTCAACTTGGAGCGCCCCTTCAAGATTGGGGATTGGATTGAGGTGGATGGGAATGAGTCGGGTAAGATTGTAGAGATCAACTGGCGTGCCACCCGTTTGGTGACCATCAATGGTGAGAGTGTGGTGGTGCCTAATGGTATGCTCTCGGGCCACAAGTTCATCAACTTTAATACCCCAGAGCGCCACTTTCGTGTCAATAAAACCATCTGCGTCGACTACTCGGTTCCACCAGAGCGGGCGGTGGCGATTCTCTCGAATGCTGCAGAGGGGACCGATGGGGTGTTGAAAGAGCCTAAGCCGGTGGTCTGGATTAAGGAGTGTACGGATCGAGGGGTGCTCTATATTATCCACTTCTGGGTGGCAGACTACCCCAACCAGTTCCCCACCTCGCGGGCGGTGCTGACCAATGTGCTCAACCACCTCAATCAGGCTGGAATTTATCCCGCCATGCCGAAACGGGATGTGGTGATTGAACGGGCTCCGGTACGTGAGATTGTTAAGGAGTTGGATACCGAGGCACTGCTGCGTCGAACGGATCTGTTTCGTAATCTGGGTGATGTGGTGCTGGAGCGCTTATTGGAGGTGCTGCAGCCCACAGAGATGCCTGCTGAGAGTGATGTGGTGAGTGAGGGGGATGCGGGTAGCTCACTGTTTATTATTGTGATGGGGCGCCTAGAGGTGACCCAGAAGGGGGAGGATGGCAAGGCGCGCCATCTGGCGGTGCTGTGGCCCGGCGCAGTCTTTGGTGAGATGTCGCTGTTGACTGGGATGTCGCGCAGCGCAACGGTAAGCTGTATTACCGCAGCCACCCTGATCGAGGTGCGAAAAGCGCATCTGGAACCGATTTTACGGCAATACCCTGAGGTGGCGAATACGTTGAGTGAGATGCAGGCGCAACGTCACGCACATACCGCCAGCTTGGGGTTGACCCCAGAAGAGGAGGAGCGGGCCAAAGAGGTTGGCGTAGTTGCCTGCCTCAAAGAGAAGATGCTGCGCTTCTTCGGAATATAGGGGTAGCCTTTTCCCCCTTCCCCCCCTCAAAAAAAACAGGGGGGGAGGGTAAGCGGTTACTTGGAGATTGGGCGATACTTAATACGGTGAGGCTGATCGGCATCGGCACCGAGACGGCGCTTGCGATCCTTCTCATAGTCCGCATAGTTACCCTCAAACCAGACCACCTTGCTATCGCCTTCAAAGGCGAGCATATGGGTCGCGATACGGTCGAGGAACCAGCGATCATGCGAGATCACTACCGCACAACCAGGGAAGGAGAGCAGTGCCTCCTCCAGTGCGCGCAGAGTCTCTACATCAAGGTCATTGGTAGGCTCATCGAGCAGCAACAGGTTGCCGCCGCTCAGCAGCAGTTTTGCCAAATGGACGCGGTTGCGCTCACCTCCAGAGAGGTCGCCGACCCGTTTCTGTTGGTCACCACCACGGAAGTTAAAGCGGGAGCAGTAGGCACGAGAGTTGGTCTCATAGTTGCCCACCCGCAAAATTTCCTGACCATCGGAGATCACCTCCCATACCGTCTTATCGGCATCCAGTGCATCACGACTCTGGTCAACATGGGAGAGCTTGACCGTCTCCCCCATCTTCAACTCGCCAGCATCAGGCTGCTCATCGCCCACCAGCATGCGGAACAGGGTGGTCTTACCTGCACCATTGGGGCCGATAATGCCGACAATGCCGCCGGGGGGGAGGTTGAAGTTGAGGTCCTCCACCAACAGGCGGTTGCCAAACCCTTTACCCACTCCTGAGGCTTCGAACACCAAGTCGCCCATGCGGGGGCCGGGTGGAATAAAGATCTCATGGGTCTCGTTGCGGGCCTGTGCCTCTTGAGAGGAGAGTTCGTCAAAGCGGGCAATACGTGCCTTGCTCTTGGCGTGACGCCCCTTGGCGTTGGAGCGAATCCACTCCAGCTCCTCTTTCATGGTCTTCTGGCGGGCGCTCTCCTGCTTCTCTTCGATCTGCAGACGGTTCTGTTTCTGCTCCAGCCAAGAGGAGTAGTTCCCCTCCCATGGAATACCTTGCCCACGGTCCAGCTCTAGAATCCAGCCAGCCACATTGTCGAGGAAGTAGCGGTCATGGGTGATCGCCACTACCGTGCCGGGGAAGTCATGGAGGAAGCGCTCCAGCCACGCAATCGATTCGGCATCGAGGTGGTTGGTCGGCTCATCCAGTAGCAACATATCCGGGTTGGAGAGCAGTAGACGGCAGAGGGCTACACGGCGGCGTTCACCACCAGAGAGCGTGGTGACATCGGCATCCCATGGTGGCAGGCGTAGCGCATCGGCAGCCATCTCCAGCTGACGGTCTAGCTCCCAGGCACCAGCGGCATCAATCTTATCCTGTAGTTCAGCCTGTTCTGCAAGTAGTGCATCAAAATCCGCATCGGGTTCGGCAAACAGTGCGCTTACTGCATTAAAGCGGTCTACCAGCCCCTTGGTCTCAGAGAGTCCCTCTTCGACATTGCCACGAACATCCTTCTCTGGATTGAGCTGCGGTTCCTGTGGGAGGTATCCAATATTGATGCCCGCCTGCGGACGTGCTTCACCCTCAATTTCGGTATCCAGCCCAGCCATGATCTTCAGCAGGGTTGATTTACCCGCGCCATTCAGACCGAGTACGCCAATCTTTGCGCCGGGAAAGAAAGAGAGAGATATATCTTTGAGTATTTGACGACCGCCTGGCACCACCTTGCCAACACGGTTCATGGTAAAGATGAATTGGGCCATCTGAGGATCCTTAGTATGGAATCAGTGAAAGCCGCGTAGTATACCGAAAGTGTAGGTGCACGTCCTTGTGCGGGTCATCATCCTTGATGGGCGTGAAGTATATTACCGAATACTGAAATTGTCAACCATTCAATTGAATAAAATGGTAGATCGTTAGCTACCCCCTGTGAGAGGTTTATAGGTTGGCCTACCTTCCGACGTGTTTTCTCTCTGAGCCTCTGTAGTAACAGTAAACAATGCCGCTGATATCACTGGCATCACCGCTGGCTTGAGTGGTTACGGGTCTCTCAAAGTCACAGAATTTTCTAACATCAACGGGGGCTGATGAGATGAATATATCGTTTGTAGTGCACTTCCCATCGTAGATGTCTGAGCTGTTGCACCAGTGCTCTTCGCCCCAGGCATAAGTTGCAATAGGGGCGAGTAAGGCAATCATTGAGAGCTTTTTAATCATGGAATCTCCTTTTCTATTCACTACCCACAACAGAGGTGCTCAGCTTAAGGTGGGCTGAGTAGCCCTTTTTTCTATCCATAGAGGGTGGGTAAATCTAATGAATCTTCAGTATCGTAAAATAATAATATATTTATATAGTAGCATACTCTATGGAGGTAGCCCACCGCTCTCTCACTAGCAGTTCTCCTGATTGAGTTGGACTGGGGCCTTTCGCTTTTATGGGGCTACAGAGCTACACTCATTCACCACATTTACATAAAATGGCATTGTTCGCTATTGCTGCGGCGTCTATTCAGCAAAGACGAAGAGCGTACTCCTGTTGCTCATAACCTCAGCAGAGGGGGAGAGGTGAGATGCTGCAGAGCGACCTAAGCGGCCTCTAGGGTGGTGACGAGAAGATTGGGGCAGCCATCTGTGTCTGACTTAGAGCAATCTTTTAGTGATGCTCTTCAATCCTGCTCATGAAAGAGAATCTACCCTTTGACGGGGCAATGAGTGAGAAAAACGATGGCTACGCCGTTCAATAGCTCATGTTGACCAAGCTTGGGGCTATCTCGATCTTTGAGCGTGATTTGCTGCTTGTGTTAGATATCATCCGTACCGGGTACGCCGCTCTACAATATCGCTGGTAAGGCTATTTGGTGATGAGGTAGGGCGCTATGCTCCATCTCAAATCTCTCTAGGCTGAATAGGTGCGTGAATCAATTTGTTACAGAAATGTAACATACTGAAATAAATAGAAATATATATTTAATTCCGACAAAAAACGACATACCATATTCGCTAATAACGATCTTACAGAATATTACTATATAGATATGCTGTCAGATACCTAAAGCGGCTAGACTTAATGGAATCAACTTTGAAAATCACCATCACAATAATAGTATTGTTATTTTCTTTGCACAGCCATGCAAATGCATCAACTACCGGAAAGGAGCTTTTTAAGGAGCGGTGTGGATCATGCCACATAAACCAAGGGGGGAATAGACTCGCCCCCCCATTGTTTGCAGTTAAAGGTTTTCTAAAACGATCCTATCCTGACCAAATAAGCTTCACTGAAAGATTGGTTGATTGGGTAAAATCTCCCAATCCTGAATCAGCATTGATGTCTGGAGCCGTAAAAAAATACGGGTTAATGCCCGGACAACCTTATCCAGAAGAAGAAATAAGAGTAATTGCAGAGTTTATGTATGAATAGTTCTTCAGCAATAGAAAAGAAATGGTATCTAGTCGCGTGCGCCCCAAAACAAGTAAAATCAGCGCAATATAACCTTTTATCTCAAGGCTTTACAATATACCTTCCACTAGAATGTTCTCACTCAGAAAGCATTGATTCAAGTGCGCCTCTATTTCACCGATATCTCTTTATACAACTAGATAGATGCTTTGATAACTGGATGCTTGTGCGAACTACACCTTGTGTTTCTGGTTTGGTAAGCCTTGGACATCCACACAGTAGTCTCCTTGAAGTACCTAATTACATAATTGACTCTCTACACTCTCGCGAGGCTGAAAGCCATCAACAGGAAGCCTTTCATGGCAGGCAGCTAGTAAATTCACTGTTTTCAGTAAATAACGGTGTTGAGCGCTCTATGCTTTTATTTGAGACATTAACTAAAGAGCATCAGATAATCCATGAGACTGAAACAGTAGAGCACCTTGAGTCAGCCTATAGATAAGCAACAGGGCCGAGCTAGGTGCAGCACTCAGGGAGTGCTTACGCTTGACCTAGTGAGAGGCCGTTGTGGGTCGGGTGCGACTATTGTTGTTATCAACCTTTAGCTTGAGCATCCGAAAAATCGTCTGCTGGCAATCTATTTCGTTTTAGACTCAGTGGCGGCTCATAGCCGACACCAGTATCTTGCAGCACGCCTCGAAGAGGCTGCAGTACCCTCTAAATCGGCCACAACAGCCCTCAGCAGGAAGTCTCCGGGGCTTGTGTGATGGTGGCTCAGAGAAATCCTGTACAGAGCCTCTATACAGAGACCAAAGGGGCGATCGATTCCGAAAGTCCCATGCTCCCCCAAAATACAAAAAAGCCAATCTAAAAAGATCAGCTTTTTCATGGTGTTGCATATGGTGGGCCTACTTGGACTTGAACCAAGGACCAAGGGATTATGAGTCCCCTGCTCTAACCAGCTGAGCTATAGGCCCGATTTTTATTACTAAGTATTAATTTGCATCCAGATAGCTTTCTAGTTTATCAGAGCGAGAAGGGTGGCGCAGCTTACGTAGTGCCTTGGCCTCAATCTGACGGATACGCTCACGGGTAACGTCAAACTGTTTACCGACCTCTTCCAGTGTGTGGTCGGTATTCATGTCGATACCGAAGCGCATGCGCAGTACCTTGGCTTCGCGAGGGGTCAATCCAGAAAGTACGTTCTGTACATCTTCAGAGAGTCCAATGGTGGTTGCGGACTGGTCAGGCTGTATCACATTGGTATCTTCGATAAAGTCCCCAAGATTGGAGTCTTCATCGTCACCAATCGGAGTCTCTGTAGAGATCGGCTCTTTGGCGATCTTCAGTACCTTGCGGATCTTATCCTCAGGGATCTCCATCTTCTCAGCCAGCTCCTCTGGAGTTGGTTCACGCCCCATCTCCTGCAGTAGTTGGCGCTGAATGCGGTTGAGCTTGTTGATGGTCTCGATCATATGTACCGGAATACGGATGGTACGTGCCTGATCTGCAATCGAGCGGGTGATCGCCTGACGAATCCACCAAGTAGCGTAGGTGGAGAACTTAAAGCCGCGACGATACTCGAATTTGTCTACGGCCTTCATCAGGCCGATATTGCCCTCTTGAATTAGGTCGAGGAACTGTAGTCCGCGGTTGGTATATTTCTTGGCGATGGAGATTACCAGTCGTAGATTGGCCTCAATCATCTCCTTTTTGGCGCGGCGTGCTTTGCCTTCACCAATCGACATCATGCGGTTGATCTCTTTTAAGCGATTAATAGAGATACCGCATTCGTCTTCGAGGTTGAGCAGCTTCTTCTGTGCGCGCAAGATGTCGCGGGAGTAGCGTTTCAGTGTGGCAGAGTGCTTCTTCTTTGCGGCAACCTGTTTGTTGAGCCACTCCAGATTGGTCTCATTCTTGGGGAAGGAGGTGATGAAGTCCTTGCGGGGCATTCCAGAGCGGTCTACAGCCAGCGTCATGATGGTGCGCTCGTTCTCGCGTACCTTTGTCATGTCGTTGCGGATATCGACAACCAGGCGATCCAATAGTTTAGGGACCAACTTACACTGCATGAACATGTCTGCAATTTCACGACGGATCTCATCACTCTTCTCGTGTTCTCTGCCGTTGTTTTTCTCGCAGATCTCCAGCTTCTTCGCCAGATCTGCAATGCCTTGCAGGCGACCTGTCATCATCTCTGGTGGTGGTCCGGTGAATCCCTCCTCCTCGACCTTGTTGCCATTGGCATCCGTAGTGGGTGGAGTGGCTTTGGGGGGTTCAGGGCAGAAGTCACAAAGCCCGGTGATGACGGTGCTTAGCTCCTGATCTCCGCTGCTTACCTTGTCATACTCTTTTAGTAGCTCTTGAATGGTGCTGGGATAGAGTGCCAGTGCATTCATCATTTGGCGCATACCCGCCTCGATGCGCTTGGCGATGGCGATCTCGCCCTCGCGGGTCAGTAGGTCTACAGAGCCCATCTCACGCATATACATGCGCACAGGGTCAGTGGTGCGCCCCGCTTCCCCCTCGGCGGAGAGCAGTACAGATGCGGCCTCAGCGGCGGCCTCCTCATCGGTATCGTCATTGGATGCGCCGCTCTCACCAGTGATGAGCAGGTTCTCTTCGTCTGGTGCTTTTTCCAGTACATTGATCCCCATAGAGTTGATTACGCTAATAACGTTCTCAATCTCGTCGGTGTCTGTTACATCGCTGGGAAGATGATCGTTGATCTCGCCATAGGTTAGGTAACCCTGCTCCTTACCTTTGGCAATGAGGTTTTTGATCTCGTTTTCTTCAGCTTTTGGTGTTTGTGACATACAGTATGAAACCCTACGGATGAGGTGGATCGGTAGAAAAAGGACCGCGTATTTTACACTAAGTGGAGCTAAAAGGGGAGTGCTAATTTATTGGGCAGAAAGTAGCTGTTGAAGTTTTGTGCGCTCCTCAGCAGAGAGTTCGTTAAGTGGTCGGCTGTAGAGGCTTTCGGTTAGCTGATCTCTGGAGAGAGCGAGTAGCTGTTTTATGGCGCCTTGAAACTCATGCTCAATCCCCTCTTCAGGAATGGGTGGATTCCATTGGGCCACTTTGTGTAAGACCCCCTCTGACTCGCGCCCCCGCCAACGCTCCAGTAGTGCGGCGGGAGTTAGATTAGGGTGCTGTTGTAAGGTCTCGATCACCTCAATTAGCAGTGGTATGCCGGGGCCATCAATCTGCTTGAGCGGCTCTAATTCGGTGATCTGCTCGATTAGATGGGGGTTGTGGAGTAGGGCAGAGAGTGCAGTGCGTACCGGTGAGGGGGATTGTCCACGCTGGTTGCTTGATGCCTGTTTAGTGCGGGTAGCGGGTTTGGGGATGTCTGGCTCTAGTAGGTGACCAGAAATGGTCTCCTCCTCTAGGTCAACCAGATTAGAGAGCTGTTTGAACATCATCTCACGGAACATCCCTGCTGGTAGACGAGAAAGTTTGGGGCGTGCCAGTGATACCAGCTTGGCGCGCCCATCCAGAGAGTGGATGTCCGCCTGCTGCTCCAGCTGGGCAAAAAAGAATTGGGAGAGTGGAATGGCCTCACTGATGCGTTGTTCAAACTGTTGTGTGCCCTCTGTGCGTACCAGTGAGTCGGGGTCCTCCCCGTCAGGTAGAAACATAAACAGGACTTCACGCCCATCACGCAGCAGGGGAATGGCAGTATCCATCGCCTTGACTGCAGCATCACGTCCCGCGCGGTCACCATCAAAGCAGAAGACGATACGGCTGATGCTGCGAAATAGCTGGTTGAGGTGGTCCGGTGTAGTGGCGGTGCCCAAGGTAGCGACACTATAGCGGATACCAAATTGCGCCAGTGCCACTACATCCATATATCCTTCAACCACCAGTGCTTGGGTTAGATTGCGGTTGTTCTTGCGAGCCTGATAGAGGCCGTATAGCTCCTGCCCTTTGTGGAAGAGTGGACTCTCTGGGGAGTTGAGGTATTTGGGTTTATCATCCCCCAGTACCCGCCCACCAAAACCGATGACGCGACCACGGGTGTCATGGATGGGGAAGATGATGCGGTTGCGAAAGCGGTCATAGTGGCCGCCGTTCTCTTTCTCGATCAACATGCCGGTGCGGGTCAGCTGTTGCGTGGTGTTATTGTCTTCTCCAATTGCCTCATGCAGATGGCTCCACCCCTCTGGGGCAAAGCCCAACCCATAGCGGGCTGCGATCTCTCCGCTCAGTCCGCGCTGTTTTAGATACGCGATTGCGCTCTCTTTTTGGGGGTGAGATTTGAGCTGCTGTTTGTACCAGTCGCTGACCTGCTCCATCAAGCTGAATAGTGGGGCAAGGTTCTCTCGGGGCTTGTCGTTCTCATCCTCATCGCGCGGAACCTCTGTCCCTGCCTTGGCAGCCAAATCTTCGACCGCCTCAGGGAAGGGCATATTTTCATACTCCATCAAAAAGCCGATGGCGGTGCCATGGGCGCCGCAACCAAAGCAGTGATAGAACTGTTTAACTTGGCTGACAGTAAAGGAGGGGGTTTTCTCGTGGTGAAAGGGGCAGCAGGCTTGGAACTCGCGTCCTTTCTTGATGAGTGGGACGCGCGCGTCGATCACATCGACAATGTCGGTGCGGGCGAGTAGTTCATCAATAAAGGTAGAGGGTATGCGACCAGCCATGCGAGAAGCTTAGCATAGAGTATGCTGGCTTTAAGGGGCTGAACTAGCCCAGTAGGGCTTTGATCTTACCGCTGAGTTGCCCCATATCGGCACGGCCTTGTGCTTTGGGTTTGATAATCCCCATGACCTTGCCCATCTCTTTCATCGAGGTTGCACCGCTCTCGGCGATGGCAGCCTTGATCATCTCTTCGATCTCATCGTCAGAGAGCTGCTCAGGCATATACTCCTGAATGACAGTAACCTCTGCAATCTCAACAGCGGCTAAGTCATCACGTCCAGCCGCTTCATACTGGCTGATGGAGTCCCGACGCTGCTTGACCATCTTGTCGAGGATGGCGAGCATGCGTGGCTCATCCACCTCAATACGCTCGTCGACCTCAATCTGCTTTACGGTTGCAGTGATCATACGCAAAATTTTGAGGCGCTCTTTGTCTTTCGCGCGCATCGCGTCTTTTACATTGGCGTTGATCTGTTCGAGTGTAGACATTGCGTTTGACTCTAGATGGTTTTACTAAAGGTGGCTTTTATTAAAGCCAACTCTTTAGCGTGACAGCAGACCGCGGTTGCGACGCATGGTGCTACGCTCGCGAGACACACGCTTCTGAGTGCGCTTTACAGCAGCAGCAGATTTGCGCTTGCGAACCTGTGTTGGTTTTTCATAGAACTCACGCTCACGGGCCTCGGCTACTGTGCCGGCCTTCTCTACAGCACGCTTGAAGCGGCGCAGGGCATAATCAAAGTTCTCGTTTTCTCGTACTCGTATACTTGGCATTCTGGTTGTATCCTTGAAGTTTCAACCGTTTTCAATAAAGAGCCGCGCATTATACGGATCTGTGGAGGGGCGTGCAATGATTAAGATGATAAAAGTTATTTTACTGGGGGTTTTCTGCTGGAGTTGGGTTTTACCCCTCTATGCGCAGGCTGCTTGGGCTGATCCCCTGCTGGCCAAAGTCTATAAAGAGGAGCTGGATCTGTCGCAGTGGTGGGTGAGTGAGAAGCTGGATGGGGTGCGTGCGATCTGGGATGGGCAGCAGCTACGCTTTCGTAGTGGGCGAGTGATACAGGCACCAGCATGGTATACCCAAGATTTTCCAGCGCAGCCGATGGATGGGGAGTTGTGGATGGGGCGAGGCACCTTTGAGCAGACCTCGGCGGCGGTGCGGCGTAAACAGCCGCAAGATGAGCCGTGGCGCAGGATTCATTATCGACTGTTTGAACTGCCTGCTGCAAAAGGGACCTTTACCCAGCGGGTTGAACAGATGCAGAGCCTTACCCATCAGCTACAAATTTCGTGGTTGCAGCCCATTCCACAGCAACGGGTTAGCAATAGAGAGGCTCTATTCCGATGGTTGGAGCGTGTGGTTGAGGAGGGAGGGGAAGGGCTGATGCTGCATCGCGCAGACTCTCTCTATCATGGGGGCAGAAGCGGTGACCTGCTCAAATTGAAAGCATGGCAGGATGCAGAGGCAACGGTGGTAGAGATCATGCCGGGTCAAGGCAAGTACCGTGGGATGATGGGGGCGTTACGGGTAGAGGATGCGCAGGGGCGGCAGTTTCGTATTGGCAGTGGCTTCAGTGATCAAGAGAGGCAAAATCCTCCCGCGCTGGGCAGTCTGATCACCTATAAATATACCGGTACAACAGGGAGGGGGCTGCCGCGATTCGCATCATTTTTGCGGTTGCGCCAAGGGCCAGAGTAGTTACCCGTTCTCTTCTGGGTTTTGCAGTCTGCTCAAGGCTTGGCAGAGGGAAGTGTAACCGATTCGTTCTTGTTCTAGCCTCAGTTGGGGGGCAAGCTCCTGTTTAAGTAATAACTGGTAGAGAGCCTGTTCCTCCTCGGTCAGTAGAGGCAGAGTGCGTTGAGTCGGTGTCTGCTCCTCGCCCCAGAAGGCGCGGTGGTCGAGCAGTGTCTGCCTCTCCATCAGTATGGAGTGGGTCTGTGGTAGATAGTGGCGAACCTGTTCCAGCATGGCAAAACCGTGGGTATCAATATCGCCCCAGTAGGTGATTGAGCGTTGCTTGAGCCACTCCACTTGTTGCAGCAGTTGCAGCCCATAACCGAGCCCAAAAATGACCAGACTTTTGGGGTATGGAGGAAAGGCCAGCCCATTGATCTCATTCTCGGTGATGAAGACATGCTCCACAGCAACCCGAAGCTCGGCAAACTGCTCAACCGGTATGCTGATGTCGGTGAGTCCTGCGATGGCTAAGGTTGGATCAAGGATACGGAAGCGGATCAGTGTGGTTTTAGGGGTAAAGCCATAGCGCTGCTCAAATGCCCGAACTCCACGTGCATCGGTGTCAACCTGCTCTGCGGGCAGTACAATATCCAACAGTTCGCTCAGTAGCGCACGGTGCTGCTCAATAAACTTGGTATCGACCCCAGCCAGATCAACCTGTCGTAGATAGCAGTGTGGACGGGGGTGAGCCTGAATCCACGCCACCACCTTGAGCAGGCGTGGCCACTCTGTCTCAAACTGGATCAGCTTGTGAGGATAGCGGATAACCCACTCCCGCAGCTCTGGGAACTGTACCAGCAGTTCACTGGAGAGGGTATGAAAACGGGCGGCCTCACGCTGTTTGCCAATAGTGCTGAGTAGATCCTGCTCCCGCTCAAACCAGACCGCAACCGGGATCTCATTGCGTCCGATCTGACGGTGATTGATGCTCTGCCACTGGATGCGGTATCCCACCCGCTGATCCCCCGCCTCCTGCTGCTGTAGCTGCTGGATCCACTGTTGTGCAGCCTCAAACTGCTCCCCCAGATCGCGACTGTTGGGGCGCTTGAGCTGCAAGTGCAGGGGGAACAGCGCCTCGGCTGTGATCTGCGCAGCGAGAAAATCTCCACGCTTCCAGCGCTTAAGCAGCTGACTGCGGATGGTGGTTGGGGTGGACCATGTGTTATTCATGATGGTACATCTTTCGACTGAATAGATGAGGGCGGTCCAGATAGTACTGTAGTCTTGGTTTGTTGTTGTAGCGATAGGTTGCTTGCAGCATAGGGAGGTAATATCGCCCATATTGCTGTTGGTAGAGTCTGTTCAGATAGCGAAAAAATTTTTCCCCATTTTGACCGTTGCTCCTGAATCTGAATGCGCTGACCTCGTCCAGATCCATATCAAAATAATCCTCTGGGGTACGAGAGGGGCTGCCCCCGACAGTCGGTTGGTACTCCTGTACAAATGAGATCACGCCTAGGGATGCCATCCTTTTGAGAATGGCGAAGTCCTCGGAGAGGCGCGTGTTGAAGCCGTACATGATGACGACAGTGACCTGGTTATGACCAAAGCCCTTGATGTACTCCCTTTTCTTCTCAAAAAGATCAGCTGTTTTTCTGTTGTTGCAGCTGAAGTAGATCATCCTGCGGGTAAACCGAGAGTTCATTGAGTAAACTTGTTTCAACAGGGGGTAGTTGTCATCATTGAGGTACTGTATATCCAGTGTCTGGCTGAAGTTGATCCGGTACTCCTGCTGGATCATCTGTTCCAACAGGCTGTTTGCATTGGGAGATACGAGCAGGTTATTGTCCAGTAGCATCACATTTTTCTGCCCTTCGGGCACAAAGTCATCAAAGGTTGCAGCATTGGGGTTGAGCGCTCCCTCTTTGGGGGGGACTACGCAGAAGTGGCAGCGTTTGTTGCAGCCTCGGGTGAGGAAGCCAAGTGCATAATGGGTGTGGTTGTAGAGGGCATAATCGGGGAAGCAGCATTCAACATCATCCGCCAAGGTGGTTTGTAGATCAATGCCAGAGCCACCGATGGTGATCTGATCTCCATAAAGCTGTTGCAGTTGTTGAATACGTTTCTGTGACTTTTTTGTGTGGAATACTACGCTGGCGAAATATTGGTCGGCCTCAACTGCTTGCAGGTTTCGCTGAAGGGATACCTCATCCCCTTGTGATTTAAAGTGGCTGCTGAGCTTCATCAAGGCAAAATTGGGTATTTTGCTGTCGATATCATAGAGTGCGATTCGCATGGTGTGGGGGAGTGGTAAGGTTAAGCGGAGTATCTTTATGTGGGCGGTGCTTGGTTGCCATGAATCAGCTCAACCAGATCGTCGACTGAGATAGGTGTAGCATGGTCACTCCCCTCCAGTAGGCTGTTGGCGAGATCCCGTTTCTGTTGGTGGAGTTGAATAATCTTCTCCTCAATGCTGTTCTGCACCACCATACGGTAGATAGTTACCGGGCGGGTCTGTCCCATGCGGTGGGCGCGGTCAGAGGCCTGATCCTCTACTGCCGGATTCCACCAAGGGTCCATGTGGATCACATAGTCAGCAGCGGTCAGGTTGAGTCCGGCCCCCCCCGCCTTGAGACTGATCAGAAATAGCTCCCCCTCCCCCTGTTGAAAGGCATCGACAGCGATCTTTCTCTGTTTTGCCGGGGTGGAGCCATCCAAGTACTGATAGTGGATACCTTGGCTATCTAGTTGTTCACGAATTAGCGAGAGGTGGCCGACAAACTGGCTGAAGACCAGCGCACGGTGGTTGTTTTCGCGCAGCTCGTTGAGAATCTCCATAAAGGCCCGCAGCTTTGCGCTGCTCAGCGGGCTATCTTTGAGTACCAGCCTAGGGTGACAAGCGGCCTGGCGCAGGCGGGTGATCTCGGTCAGGATCTTGATTCGCAGCTGTCCAGGGTGCTCTTGTGGCTCCGCAATGCGTTCGATGGATTGACGGCGCAGCGCCTCATAGAAGGCGGCCTCTTCCGGTGCCATCTCGATACTGTGGATGATCTCTGTACGGGGCGGCAACTCGGTGAGTACATCCCGCTTCAGCCGGCGTAGCATAAAGGGCTGGATGATCGATTTGAGATGCTGCCGAGCACTCTCGTTATTCTGCTCCTGAATCGGGATGGCGAAGCGCTGGTTGAACTGCTTCTCTGTCCCCAACAGCCCCGGATTGATAAACTGAAATAGGTTCCAGAGTTCACCTAGGTGGTTCTCTATCGGGGTGCCGGTGGTGATGATGCGCATTTCCCCCTGTAGTGACATCATCGCCTTGGAGCGCTTGGTGCGGCTGTTCTTGAAGGCCTGAGCCTCATCGGCAATGATGGTCTGCCACTTGATCTGCTTGAGCCGCTCAATCTCACTTTGCAACAGTCCGTAGCTACAGATGATGAGAGAGTGAGGACCGGCATGGTCGAGCATCTGCTGACGCTTGCCACCACCAAAGAGTTGCGGATTGATTGTCGGCGCAAAGCGTTGGCTCTCATCCACCCAGTTGTTACAGACCGAGGTGGGGGCAATGACCAAGGTGGGGCCATCTGCGCAACGTTGCAGGATCAGAGCCAGCGCCTGTACCGTCTTGCCTAGTCCCATATCATCAGCCAAGCAGCCTCCAGCGCCCCAGTGGGCGAGACGGGAGAGCCACTCAAAGCCATCCAGCTGGTAGCTTCGTAGAGAGGCATCGAGGGTGACGGGAAGGGCAGGTTGCAGGGTGTTGGCCTCCTCGATTTTGTTGATCTGCTTGAGCCACCCGCGCCCTTTTTTCACCGCCATCTCCTGAGTGGACTCCTCGATAGCGGCGCTGGCCAGTGGATGGATGCGGTTGCCATGGCTGAGTGTACTGATCCGATCCAGCTGTCTTCTCAACTGTTGACTCAGGTTGAGGATACGCCCATCGTCGAGTTGTAGAAATCGTCCTGGACGTTGCTGTAGCAGGGTGAGGAGCTTCTTCATCTCGATCACCTCCCCCTCCTCCAGCTGTAGTGTCCCATCAAGGGTGAACCACTCCTGTTTTTTACTGAATGATAGGCTCATCTGCTTGCTGTCACACTCACGTAGCAGGGTGATTTGCTTCCCCTCGGGCCATGCAACCACCATCGGCTCCTTCATCTGCTGCAGGGTAGAGAGCAGCTCCAGAGCATCTTCTGGGTCATCCAAGATCCACTGCCAGGGGATATCTGAGTCGGGTAGTTTCAGCTCTTTAATAATTTGGTTGGCTGCTTCGACCTCCCCCTGCAGGTTACGTTGACAGCTCTCAGCGTTGCCATCAATCTCGATATGAATGCTGGCGTGTTCGCTGCCTGGGGAAAAGTAAGGCCCCTTCTCCCCTATCTTTTCACCAAATGGATAACAGTAGATTGAGAGTTGAAACCCGCCACTGCCGCCTGCGATTGGGGAGAGGTGAAGGTGGGGAGTGGTATCTCCCTCCACCTCTGTGCTGGAGGTGGTTACATCGGAGTGGATGGAGAGTATCGGGGCCATGCTGGAGAGGGTATTGGCGACCTCTTGTCGCGCCTCTTCAGGGGTGGTGAGGCCCTGTTGGGAGAGTATTTTGGCAATGGCCAACTGTCCATCATTGAAGTGGGTGATGATGAAGCGGTTTGGTGGTTGGAAATAGCCACGGAAGGAGGAGAGGTAATCGCTGAATGCCACTGCTGGGTAGGGGTGGATGGCGAAGTGAATCTGCTGCTGTTGTGGGATCTCCTTCACCTCCAGATGAGCATTGCGCTCCTCAATGGTGAGCGGTCCGTGTAGGGTGTGACCATCATCAAAAAACAGGGCTGGGTGGCCGATGGCCGCACGAATCACATTCTCGCCGCAGAGAGAGTAGCGGGTCTCTGGATAGCCGCTATAGTTGCGGTGATGTTCTACCTCCATGTTGTTACAGATCTCTATATCCTGCATGGTGAGGTAGTTAAAGTTAGAGCGCTGTTCATGGAGTCGTTTCAGTGCCACCTTGCGTCCTTTGCTCCACCCTTTTTTATTGCGTCTCTGTTCTTTGGGGCTGAACTCGATAGCTTGGTCTTCACCGTGAATCAGCCAGACCATGCGAGTCTCTGTCGTATTGGGTGCTTTATTGCTCTCTGTTGCGGGGCCTGCGGTGAAGATTTTTGATACCGATTGCAGCAGATTGAGCTGCTGTTTCCATGGACTCTTCTTTCGGTAGAGGGTGGGGAGGATAGCGGCAGGATCGGCTTCAAAAACATTTGGAGTTATCCTTGTCCGTTCGACCCCCAGAGCCAGCAGCAGTGTGCTGCACTCATTTCTGTACCAGTCGTAGCTAAGGCCACACTGTTGGTTATGGCGTAACAGACGGCGGATGAGCCGCTCTTCAATCGGCTGCTCCAGCCAATAGAGGGCAAGCGCTTGAAACAGGTCGTGCCAGTGATCTGTCGTGAGTGGTTCATGGTGAAGCCAGATGGACTGCTGCAGGGTTATCTTTTGTAGGGTTATCTTACTGAAATCAGAGAGAATTTTTAGGATTGGGAGTAGAGGTGAGGCAGCAGATAGCCCCTTTTGAAGCTGTTGCGACTCCTCCAGCAGTGCGGTCTCATTCTGGATGCCACCCTGTGCAATTCGTGCCAGTAGAGAAAAAATGATCGGCAGTCCAAAAATGTAAGGTTGACCTGGGGCTGACTTTCGGCTCTCTTCAAATTTCTGTAGTGCCTTTTCAGCATCGCCCTGTAAAAAATAGAAGGCAGCGACAAATGTAGCCCCATAGGCGAAATGATCCTGATCAACGGTGTCGAGGATCCACTGATTACGCTGCAACCAAAGTTCTGATACTGGGTGGCTGAGTGTGAGACAGGTGAGTATGATTTCAGTTTTCAGTATCTCCTGCTCCTCTTTGCAGGGGGGGCCGTGTTTGGACCTAGATGCTTCATCGATAAAGTCTCTTTTAATCGCTAACAGAACACTCTTTCTCCATGGAAGGTAGAAAGAGATGATCTCAGGGTCTAGTTTAAGGGCGGCTTGAGGAAGAGTGGTTGTAATTCTACGTAGGTCATCGGCGGCGTAGGGGCTGTTACTGATGGATGTATCAACATTGTAGCGTTGTAGTAGTCTCTCAATCTCCTGCTGTTGCGCAATATCGACCCCACCTGCCTGTTCTCTCTGCTCATTCATCAGTGAACCCCTTTCGGGCTGATTCGATATCCTAAAGTGCGTACCCCTTTGAGGAAGGAGCGGTAGGATTTTTCAGCGACAACCACCGTTTTTTTGTTGCTAAAGAGACAGAATTTTGAGGTCTCTTTGGCGCTTGTCAGAAGTTGCACAAGATGCTCGCTGGCACATTCAACCATGCGTGCAGCTTCCCCTTCATGGAGAGACTCGGTGCGCATTTTTAGGCTGTCGAAAAAATCCTCCATTTCGTCACTGAGTTTGCTGTCAGACTCCTTCTCTAGCAAAGCCTTTACCTCATTCAGACTGTTCCCCTGCTCAATGGCGCTGAGCCCTTGCTGCATATCGAAGAGGAGTGGCTGCCCAATCTCGGTCGGTTTTTGTGTGGTAAACGGTTCCAGCAGGAGCTGTTCATGCGCTTCTGGTTTGCGCAACAGGGTGAAGCCTGTGCCCTCATCCAGAGGATGGAGTAGGGCGGGGAGGGCGTGTTCGGCTGGTTGATACTCTGTACAAATACCCAAACAGTAGGCTCCCAGCGGGTTGATGCGAAACCATCCAAGCCCATCATACCGGCTCAGATAGCTGTAATCATCGCCTCCCCAAGTATCGTAGTAGTCACTGCGCACATCGTGTGGGGCGCTATAGATTAAATCAACCATACCCAGCGTGGAGAGTATCTCAAACAGGTAGGCAAGAATATAACGCCCCTCCAGTACCTTGAAGTTATGGTTAATGTTGCCGTAGTTGCTGTCGACTAGATAGAGCACGTACGGGTTTTCGCTTACTAAAAAGAAGGGGGTGCTGCTGCGAACAAAGCGCATCCACTCATCAACCTGTACCCACTCATCCGTTGGGGTGGAGAGCAGAATCTCTTCCAGCTGCAGCCGCCGCAGGCTGGGAGGGGTCATCTGCGGGCCGACAAACCGCCCACGGCCCCGTTTTGTCTGTCCCTTGATACGATTCACCCGCAGAAATTCATCCAGTTTTCCCTGTTTTCGCCAGCCACTGTAGATTGTTTTCAGTGCATCGGCATAGGGTGTTTGATGTTGTAGTACTTTTTTCCCTTGAGTGCTGAGAGTCAGTTTTTTGCCAACCCGTCGAGTAAGCCCTCCGCTCTGAATCAATAACGGCCAGATAAAGCTGCGGATGGGTGAAAGGGTGTCATTGGTATAGTCCTTCTTTTCGTCGGCCTCTGAGAAAAAGTCACCTTCATAGAGTGTTGCATGAACCGCTTTTATGCAGGCTGCAGTGGGCTTCAAGGTCTTTTCGCTGATGCTGATTTTGCCTTGATCGACCAGCCGTAACAGGGAGTAGATCTCTTGGCGAGCGCAGATCTCCATATCACGTTGAGATAGTGGCAGGCCATTGTGGCGATCATCATCCACTGTGGTTAAAAACTTAGCGAGTATGCTGCTCTCAGTGGTTTTGATGTAGTCTGTCTTTGGCTTCTCAAGCTGTTCACATAAGCGCTCACAGAGCTCTTGTGGGATGATGTCGTTAAAGTAGAATATGCTGATGACACTCGCTATTTTTTTAACGGGTTTCCTATACCCATAGTGACGTTTCTCTTGAGTATAGCCTTGAGGGAGTGAGCCAAAACGGGCCACCAACTGGGACTCTACTATCCGCCCATGCTGGTTGTGGACAACCTCGGCGATCATGGTGCGCTCTTTATCCGTGAGTTGCAGAACAAAGGGGTCAAGCCGTCTGGAGAGCAGGAATTTGTAGAGAAATTGAACGCGCTCATCTTTTCGAGTGGGACACTCTTTTGGGGTGACTCCGAGCTGGTAAATGCGCGTTTTTAGCACGTCGCTGTTTAGGTTATCCAGCGCTTCAAATAGTTTCATGGTGTTGCTCCTTCTCTGTACGATACTCCTCAATGGT